>Ga0074044_10002687_pt1 | contig 15477 bp, 12 predicted proteins | sample BogForMeECP23OM1_FD_94443 | JGI IMG/M metagenome (GOLD analysis project Ga0074044, IMG submission 94443) | Bog forest soil microbial communities from Calvert Island, British Columbia, Canada - Bog Forest MetaG ECP23OM1 | ecosystem: Environmental > Terrestrial > Soil > Wetlands ... | reverse complement strand
GGGCGCGACGCGCTCGTCGATACCTGCGGCACCGGCGGCGATACCAGCGGCACCTTCAACATTTCGACGGCCACGGCTTTCGTAGTGGCCGGGGCCGGCGTCCGCGTCGCCAAGCATGGTAATCGCAGCGTGACCTCGAAGTGCGGCTCCGCCGACGTGATGGAAGCGTTGGGCGTGAACATCCAGTTGCCAGCCACGCAGATCGCGGCCTGCCTCGAACAAGTGGGGATCGCGTTTCTTTTCGCCCCCGCCATGCATTCGGCAATGAAGCACGTGCAGACGGCCCGCCGCGAGCTGCATTTGCGCACAGTCTTCAACCTGCTCGGTCCGCTGACGAATCCCGCGCGCGCCACCTGCCAGGTTGTGGGAGTCTATTCCGCGGACCTTGTCGAGAAACTTGCGGAAGCACTCAGCATGTTGGGACTCCATCGGGCTCTGGTAGTTCATGGCAGCGACGGGCTGGATGAAATCACGATTACCGGTCCCACGCGTGTCGGAGAAGTCCGCGAGGGCCAGGTGCACACCTACGAAGTCACGCCCGAGGAGTTCGGCCTGCAGCGCGCCGCGCTCGACGAAATCTCCGGCGGAGACGCCGCTCGCAACGCCAGTCTGATCCGCGAAGTACTGTCCGGAAAGAAATCCGCCCGCCGCGACGTAGTGCTGCTCAACGCCGCCGCCGCGCTGGTCGCCGCCGGACGCGTCGATCATCTGCGCGACGCAGTGCCGCTGGCCGCGAAGGCCGTCGACTCGGGGGCCGCTCAAGGGAAACTCGAAGCGCTCGTATCATTCACCAGCGCCCACTAATCGCCTGCGACGGTCATCCAGACCCCGAGTTGGCCGAAGGGGAAGCACCTGGGCATTTTTCCGCGTCGATCTCATCGTTACTTCACCTCCACTTTCCCCATGTACTCGGCCACCAGTACATTCCATCCAAGTTCTTTCTTCATGCGATCGCGAAGCTGCGACGATGCGGCAGGCTCACCGTGGACGAGATAGGTCGCGCCCGGTTTGTTCTGGAATGTCCGTAACCACTCCAGCAATTCTGGCGGATCGGCGTGATCGCTGAACTGTTCGAGCGCCGCGACCTGAGCGCGGATGGTCACGAACTGGCCGAAGACTTTCACCTCGCGCCCTCCGTTCTTGATGATGGCGCCGCGCGTGCCTGGCGCCTGAAAGCCGATAAAAATAACCAGGTTCTTCGGATCGGGCAGCCGCTGCGCCAGATGATGCAGGATGCGGCCCCCAGTCACCATTCCACTCGACGAAACAATAATCGATGGATAGTGGCTCTCGTTGATCTTCTTCGACTGCTCGGCGGTTTGCGTAAACGTGAAACCCGCCCACTGGATGGGCGATCCGTATTCTGCTATCAGCTCGGCGGCTTGGGGCGTGTATTCTTCCGAGTGCTTCATGAAAATTTCGACCGCCTTGATCGCCATCGGGCTGTCGCAGTACACCGGCAGGCGCGGAATCTGCCCCGTCTCCATTAGTGTTTTCAGGATGAAGAGAAATTTCTGCGTCCGCTCCACGGCAAATGCCGGAACGATCACGCTGCCGCCGCGCTCGGCCGTCTCGCGAATCAGGCGGGCGAGTTCCGGTCGAGGATCGGTGGCGGGATGCTGCCGGTTGCCGTATGTGGATTCCATGACCAGCACGTCGGCGGTCTCGTTTTCCTGCGGCCCGGAGTGCACCACCTTGCCGGGCGCAATCAAGCTATCGCGCACCCGGCCAATGTCGCCGGTAAAAAGCAATCGGCGACTGCGCCCGTTTGTTTGCAGCGTGATTTCCACCATGCAGGAACCAAGAATGTGCGCGGCATGCACGAAACGGAACGCAAGTTCGGGGCTCAGCTGAGTGGTCTCGCCGACCGCTACCGGCTGGAAGCGCTTAAGGCAATCCTGCGCTTCTTTGAGCGTGTACAACGGCAGTGCCGGGTCGTGCTTCGACACTTTCCTTTTGTTGTAGAACGCGGCATCTTCTTCCTGCAGGTGTCCGGAGTCCGGCAACACGACGGAGCACAGATCAATGGTCGGCGGCGTCGCGTAGATGGGCCCGTGGAAGCCTTCTTTCACCAAACGCGGAATCCAGCCGCAGTGATCGAGATGTGCATGAGTGAGAACAACCGCATCGATTTCGCGCGCCGGGACGGGAGTGTCTTGCCAGTTGCGCTCGCGCCATTCTTTCTGTCCCTGGAAAAGTCCGCAGTCGATCAGAACCTGAAGTCCCTGCTTGCCACTCGAATCGTAACCAGTGTTGATCAGGTGCTTCGAGCCAGTCACCGTCCCGGCAGCGCCGAGAAATTGAATGTAGGGCAAGCGTCCTCCTCCAAAAATTGGTAAGGTCAGAGGTGAGATTGCAGAAGTGAACCGGCGAAAGTTCGATTTTACCTCTGCAATCTGACCCCTGACCTCTGCAATTCCAGGATCACTTCTGCGGCGCACTGATCTGGAACTCGTTGTTCGTCAGATCGCTTTCCGGGACACTGCCGTCGTTGACGACAATCTCGCTCGGCGTACCGAGCAACTCGATTCGTGTGGTAGCCGTGGCTCTGGCGCGCACCTCTATTCTTTTTGTGATCTCGCCGCCTTCAAACAAGATTTTGAACGGAACCTCTGCCCCCGCGTTGCCAAGGTTTTCCAGCGTTACGGTAATCATCTGCACATTTTTTTCCGTCTTCCACGGATGCACCGACTGCACGCGGAAGTCCGGCAGACCACGGTCCTGATACACCCAGTCGTCGAAGAACCACCCCAGGTCACGCTTGGCGGCGGCTTCGACTAAATGCTCTACATACTTCGGATCTTTGCTGTTGTCGTTGTCGTCCGCAGCGCGATATTTTCCAATCACTTGCTTCAGCGCATCGTCGCCGATCATGTCGCGCAACATCCACCACACGTATGCGGCTTTGCTGCGATAGTAGGTTTCATCGAACGTGCCGGCCAGCGGTTGGCCAATGCTTTTCTCCCCGGCGTTCTTCTGCCCGACGTTCTTCTGCTCCACGCTCTTCTGCAGCGCGACCGCTACTTCTTTTTCCGAATCGAGAAACGCTGCCCGGTGCAGTCCCAGGAGATCGAGCGCGGCCTCACGTCCACCTTGCTGCTGGCGATACATCGCTTCCGCAAAGTGAGCCAGGCCCTCGTACACCCAAGGCCTGGGCGACAGCAACGCGGAATGCACGAGTTCGTGAACCAGGTTGATGCCCGCGAGTTTCGAATCCTCCGCGGCCATCGACGCCATCAGCAAAGTGCCACTCTCAAACGGCGGAGAATGTGGATCGGCAAAATCGGCGATGGCGATGGGCGCTGTCGGCTGGCCAAACCATCCGCTTACAAACTTCGACGCGGGCTCGAACGCGGCGGAATAAGTGGCCGCACCCGTCTCGTGGCCGAGGAAACTGAACAGAAGGAAAGAAGGGGACTTTGACATGTCCTGATAGTTGGCCATCGCGAATGTCGGTGTGACAGTTCCAAGCGGAATCAATGAGCATTCTGCCGAGGCTAACTGCGCGCCCATCGCTTCGATGACCCGCAGACCGCCCGGTGAGCAGATCAGTACGGGGGGATATTCGTCGCTCATCCGGGACATTGTTATTCCAGCTTTGAATTCGCTCCCCGCCTCCCTCTTCTTCCAGCGATCCACAACCTCGAACAAACTGTTCCCTTCGGAGAAATCCGCCGACTCACTCGCTATCGGATACCACGCCACGTATCCCGCCCCGCGCACCGCCGTGAACGATGGACTGATCTGATCCCAGCTCGAATGTTTAGCAATGTCCTCCGGCACGCCGATCCGAGTTAGCCGCGTCGTATCCAGTGGAATTACACCTTCGTAGCCGATTTCAAGCTCCACGGAATCTTTCGGCTTGATCTCGGCGGGCAATGTCACGACGGCTTCGGAAAGCGCGCCGGTATGGTCGATGTCCGAAATATAGGGTTGTGAAACGAATTGAACGGGCTTGCCGTCGACCCGGATCGAACGCCAGTTGAGGGATGAAGAAATCTGCAAGGCGACGATTCTTTGTGGCTGAGCCGAATCGTTGCGCAATGTGATCCTGCCGCGAGCGCCGAGCCGCTGCTGTGCGGGCTCAAGCGTAATCTGCAGATCATATTTCGCAACGGTGAAGGCTTCGCGATCCAGGGCGGCGGCAAAAAGGCTTGCGCCACAAAGAACACAGAGGACACAGAGGAATTTCATGATTCCTTGGATGCGCCCAGCCGTCTTTGTCGCACAACTTCGTAGAGCACCACGCCCGCCGCCACCGATACATTCAGCGACGGCACTTTCCCCAGCATCGGAATCGCCACCAGGAAATCGCAGTGTCTGCGAACCAGATCGTGCAGTCCCTTACCTTCGGCGCCGAGCACGATGGCGCAATGCATCTTGTAGTCAACCGCGTCGTAAGTTTGCGGGCCGCGCTCGTCTAGTCCGACAATCCACAGATCCTTTTCTTTTAATTCCTCAAGCGCGCGCGATATGTTCGTCACCTTGGCAACCGGAAGATGCTCGCTGGCTCCCGCCGAAACTTTCGCCACCGCAGCGGTGACCGCGGCGGACCGCCGTTCGGGAATCACCACGCCATCCACTCCGGCGGCGTCCGCCGTACGCAGGATCGCTCCCAGATTGTGCGGATCTTCGACACCATCGAGCACGACGATCAGCGAGCGCTCGCCGCGCCGCGCCGCCACCAGATCATCCAGATCGCTGTATTGCTTTGCCGAGGTTGCGGCCACCAGCCCCTGATGCGCGGCATTGCCGGCAATTTCATCGAGTTCCATCCGCGACAGAACGCGCACCGGGACGCCGATCTTGCGGCACTCGTCAATCACCCGCCGCAGGCGAATATCTTTCCGCTCCTTGGCTACTCCCACCCACTCGAAGTTGCGTCCGCGCGCCTTGAGCGCTTCCGTGACGGTATTGATTCCATAAAGAATGTTCACGCCGATTAGTTTACCGCGTACCAGCGTACTTCTTTACCACAGGGCACAGAGAAACATAGGGGCTTTCTCGAAGTTTCCCTCTGTGTTTCTCTGTGCTCCCTGTGGTTATGTTTTTCCGCAGTTTGCTAGACTGAAATGTTTGGGAGGCCATGGTGAACACCGTCTACATCCTCTCTGCCGTGCGCACGCCCATCGGCAGGTTTGGAGGCTCGCTCGCCTCGCTCTCCGCCGTTGACATCGGGGTGGTCGCCGCAAAGGCAGCGCTCGAACGCGCTGGAGTACAGCCGCAGCAGGTTGAAGAGACGATTTTCGGCAACGCCCGGCAGGCTGGAGGCGGGCCAAATCCCGCGCGGCAGATTTCCATCCGCAGCGGTGTTCCTCAGGAAGCTCCTGCCTACACGGTAAATAAGGCGTGCGCGTCCGGCATCAAATCCATCGCCCTCGCGTTCCAGGAGATTGCTGCCGGCAACCTCGATTGCGTGCTGGCGGGCGGAACCGAATCGATGTCGCGGCTTCCTTATTATCTCGAAGGCGCGCGCTGGGGATATCGTCTCGGTAATCAGGAGCTCGTCGACGGTATGTATCGCGACGGATTTTTCTGCCCTATGGCGAAAATGCTCATGGGCGAGACTGCTGAGATTCTGGCCGAGCAATATAAGATCTCGCGCGAAGAGCAGGATCAGTTCGCGCTCGCCTCGCAGCAGCGCGCCGCCGCTGCACAATCCAGTGGACGCTTCGATGCCGAAATTGCTCCGGTCACCATCGAAGGCAAGAAGGGCATAACCGTTTTCTCGCGCGATGAACACTTGTTCGTCGATGCAACCATGGAGAAGATGGCTAAGCTGGCTCCGGTGTTCTCCAAGGCCGGGACGAAGACTGGCACCATTACCGCCGCGAATTCTTCCGGCATCACCGATGGAGCAGCGGCGGTGATCGTGGCGAGCGAGAAGTTCGTCCAGCAAAACAATTTGAAACCGCTGGCGCGAATTCTCGCCGCAACATCCGCAGGAGTCGATCCGCGCCTCATGGGCATCGGGCCTGTGCCGGCTATCCGCAAGATGGAACAGAAACACGGCCTCAATCTGAGCAGCTTCGACTTGGTGGAACTCAATGAGGCGTTCGCCGCGCAAGTGCTGGCCTGCGATCGCGAGTTGCATTTCGATCGGGAGAAACTCAACGTCAACGGAGGCGCCATCGCGCTCGGCCATCCCATCGGCTGCACTGGGACGCGTATCACTGTGACCCTGCTCCACGAAATGCTGAAGCGAAAAGCGCGCCGCGGGCTGGCCACGCTCTGCGTCAGCGGCGGCATGGGTATGGCGCTGGCCATCGAGGCCTCTTCGTAAAGGACGGGCGACTCAAACCGGCGACTGGCGGCCCACCCGCTCCAGTAGCTATACTCACCATTAAGGACATGGCCATCGCCGCCGCACATGCCGGTTTCACCAGTTCGGTTCGAAGCCCTATGCCTCTCTCCGCGATCATCGTCGACGACGAACAACTGGCGCGCGACGAGCTTGCCTACTTGCTCAAGAACCTGGACGACGTGAACGTGGTCGCGCAGGGCAAGAACGGCCTCGAAGCTATCAGCCTGATCCGCGAACACAATCCCGACATCGTGTTTCTCGACGTCCAAATGCCCGGCCTGGACGGATTTGGCGTTATCAAGAAGCTGCTTGACCGCAAGGTTCCGCTGCCCAAGATTGTCTTCGCGACTGCTTTCGATCAATACGCGGTCAAGGCGTTCGAGGTAAACGCGGTCGACTACATTCTGAAGCCGTTCGATAAAAAGCGAGTCGTCCAGTCGATCGAGAAGGCGCGGGCAAAAATTGAAGCGGGCGCCGGGCCGGAAGACAAATTCGAAACGCTGGTGCGGATGCTGGAATCGCAGAAACCGCAGACGGCGAAGATTCTGATCAAAGCCGCGGGAAGGCTATTCCTGGCCGATCCGAAGGATATCTGCTACGCGACCATCGAAGATGGAGTGATCACGGTGGCCACCAGCGGCCACGCAGGTATGGAAGGCCAGTCGAACTGCCGGACGCTGGAAGAGCTTTTCGACAACCTCGATCCCGGTTTGTTCTGGCGGGCGCATCGATCTTTCCTGGTCAACATCAATCACATCCGCGAAGTTGTGCCCTGGTTCAAGAGTTCCTACCAGCTGCGCATGGACGATAAGAAACAAACAGAGATTCCGGTAAGCCGCGCCCAGACCCGCCGCCTGCGGGAACTGTTCAACCTGTAAGGCAGTTCTCGGTTCTCAGTTCTCGGTTCTCAGTGAAAACCTTACAGACAGGTCTCGGTGGGCTGCCTTGGGGCCAGTTACTGAGAACCGAGAACTGAGAACTGGGAACTAAAAAAAGGGGCGGACACGGAGACGGCTGGCCCGCCCGGGGAGGGACCTTTTAGGCGGCGATCGCTTGCAAGGCGATTCGGTTGGGAATCACCAGCGTCGCCCCCTCAAGCCGAATTAGATCTTTCCGTTTCATATCACTCAATAAGCGTGTTACCGTTTCCCGCGAAGAGCCGATCATTTGGGCTATTTCTTCGTGGGTGAATTCCGTGGGTACACGCAGTTCCCAGTTGCGAGGTTCGTCCGTTACCCAGGAAAGCAGCAGGCGAGCAAGCTTCTCCGTCGAACTGCGCGCCAGCAGCAGATCGTGCACATCGTCGAACGAGGTTATGGCCTCGCGGGCGAGCAGCGTAGCGCACGCCAGCGCGGCGTGGCTGTTGCTTTCGAGCAGCCTCATGAAACTGTCGCGTTCGACAAACTTGATCTGGCATAGCTCGATGGTGGTCACGGTAATCAGCGATGGTCCTCCGCAGACGACCGCGCTCAGCCCCATCACCTGACGATCTCCGACAATCTTCAGGATGATCGTCTTACCATCGCGGGCCTCGACCGAAAGCTTGGAGCGGCCCGAACAGGCGATGTAAACCCCGCGCGGAATTTGACCTTCCGTCAGCAAAGTGGCATTGCCCGGGTACAGGGTCAGGTGCCCCAGCGCGTTGAACGCCGCCATCAGAGGTTGAGGCAAATTGCAAAAATCACCATTTCGCCTCAGGGTGCAGCCAAGGCAGTCTCTGGGAATCGCGAAGCGCCGGGGCACACTCATGGCAACATTCTCCTGGTCAGCGAAGCTTGGCTGGCGGAATCGTTCGCCGGAGGGAAGCGGAAAATGCGCCACACGGAGCCGAGTGCACACCAAGTGCCACATACTCGACATGGCTAAGTGGCTGCAACTTCTCGTCTTAGGGATGGTTTTAACTTAACCCGTGCCAAAGAAGCTGCCGGAGTGCTGCCCGGGGTGCCGAAGGTTCGGCAGATGTGCCGCTCGTAGCCCGTTCCGGCAATCCGATCATCGCTTCCGGCGGGCCCGTGTGAGATTCGTATCAGGGCATCGCTTTAGCGATGCCGCTAGCACCTGAGGAGAACTGCCGTTAGGCGCTGGGGTACAGGTGGACCCGCCAACCACGGCGTTTAAAGGCACTTTGAGAGGAGTACCGCTTTTCGGCATTGCTAAAGCGATGCCCTGATACGAACCCCGGAGTCTCAGGCGCAGAGATAATTGCCTAATTCAGATAATCCGTGCGTGAGATTCCCAGCCGCTGCATCTTGTACTGCAGCGTGGTGCGCTTGAGCCCAAGCCGGGCCGCTGCGCCCGTCGGGCCCGACAGCGCGCCCCGGGTTTGGCGCAGAATTTCGATGATGTGTTCACGCTCTCGGTCGCGCAGCGTCCCGTCGGGGTCGGAGGGTTGCCGCAGGATTTCCTCGCGCAACTCGCTGAGCGGCGGAGTTAACCGGTTGCCTTCCGACAGGATCACTGAGCGCTCGATAAAATTCTCCAGTTCGCGAATGTTTCCCGGCCATCGCCAGCGCATCATGGCTTCCATCGCCTCGTCGGGGATGGCGTCGATCTGTTTGTGCAGCCGGGCCGCGCACTTTTCCACGAAACTTCGAACCAGCATGGGGATGTCTTCGCGCCGCTCCCGCAACGCCGGCAGATGCAGGGGAAACACGTGCAGGCGGTAGAACAAGTCACCGCGAAATTCTTTTTCTTCGACCGCGCGCATCAGATCGCGATTGGTGGCGGCGATCAGCCGCACGTCCACCCGGATCGTCTTCGTTCCTCCCAACCGCTCGAACTCCTGGTCCTGCAGGACGCGCAGCAATTTGGGCTGTAATTCCAAAGCAACTTCTCCAATCTCGTCGAGCAAGAGAGTGCCCTTATCTGCCAACTCCAGCCGACCTAGCTTCTGGCTGACCGCTCCGGTAAACGCCCCTTTTTCGTGGCCGAACAACTCGCTTTCCAGCAGTCCCGTGGGAATAGCGGCGCAGTTCAGTTTGATAAAGTTGCGGTCTTTCCGCCGGCTCATGCTGTGAATCAAGCGCGCGATACGTTCTTTGCCCGTCCCGGTTTCGCCCGTGATCAGGACGGTGGAATCGGTGTCGGCGACGATGGTGGCGTAATCCAGCACGCGTTTCAAGGCCGGGCTGTCCCCGACGATATCGTCGGACCGGTTCGCGCTTCGGATTTCGTACTCCAGGTAGCGCTTTTCCTGGGCAAGTCGTTCCTTGAGCTGTGCGATCTCGCGGTAGGCATGCGCATTCTGCAGCGCAGCCGCAATCTGATTGGCAACCTGTTGCAGGTATTCAACCTCCGACGGACCGAAGGCATTCTCGATCATGCTGCTCGGATTCAGGGCTCCCCAGATCTGATTGCCCGCGACCAGGGGCACGCTGCACACCGACCGAACCCCGCCTGCATACATGGCTTTCGCCAGGGGTTCGTTCATCTCGTGGAGATCGGCTGCGGCAAGGAAGGTAACGTTTCGCGTGTGGATCGCCCGCGCCGAGAGTGATTGCTCAAGCGCAACCGAGGTTCCGTGGTTGAAAAAAGATTCCCATTCCAGAGCATCCCCATACAGGTGCAGGTTCTTGCCATCCTCATCGAGCAGGGAGAGGACGGCCCGGTCGTAGCGCGCGATGCTCCGAAGACTGGAAAGAATCGCCGGCAACAGCTTTTCCAACTCGAGGCTGGAACTTAGCTTACGGCTGATCGCGACCAGGCTCTGCTGTTCCTCGAGAGCACGGTCGGCTCTATGTTTTTCCATAACAAGCGCCCCCATCCGGGCGACACGAGAAAGGAATTCGACGTCTTCGTTATCCAGGACCTCGGGAACGCTCTTGCCCAGGCCCAGCGCTCCAAAGCGGCTTGAAGGCGTGCTGATGGGAAGGACGGTGTAGGAGCGCACACCGTGATTGAGTAACGCGGGCACGATGTCGGGAAAACGCTGCTCGCGTTCGATATCCGGAATCGCGATCGTCTCCTGATGTTTCCAAGCCCACCCGCTCGCCGCTTCGTCCACCGGGAAAGCGTCGAACTCTCCACTCTCCTGGTTTTTCTTCCAATACTGCGTCAGCATGCAATCCCGGCGCGGGTCGTGGAGGGATAGATTCAGCAATTCGCCTCCCGTCAGAGCCAGCACCGGAGCAGCGAGTTCTTTGAGTGCTTCGGGCAGGCTCCGGGCTCGCGCTACCAGGTCGGTGATCTCGAGCAGCAGCCGATACCGGCTGTGTTCAGGCGAGGCCTCTCCCTCGAGGGCGACTCGGTTTTCTGGCATACACACTCCTCCTGCATCACCGAACACAATACTTCGGCCAGTTCGTCATTGAGCAGGGACTGGGGGCCATCGCAGCTTGCCAAGCTGCGAGAAACTACATTGCAACACTGTCGTGTCCGCAGGCGTTGGTTCCTTAACTTGGGAACCAATCTCATCCTCCCCGGTCGGGGAGCCCCCTCAGGTCTGCGGCACAGTTTTCCGGATTTGTGCTTCTCCGGAAAGTTATTGTTACTCCGTCTCCCGTGATATGCAAGTTATTTCATGGTCACAACCTCGCATTCAACAATGATGAGGGCCGAATCGGGACGGTTATGCGCTTGACACAGAAAACCATAAGCGGCATTACCGATAAGGCGCATTGGCGTTAAGCGGCCCCTACATCCGTTTTATCGTCCTCCTCGCTGCGAAGCGTGTCTGCCAGACGCAGTCTCCAACATCCGCGCACATGGGAAGGGTCAGCACGACCCATTTCCCCTAGTAGTGCGAGCGCGTCCTTGATGGTTCGCGGCGTCTCTCTGAAGCGGGTTGCCAACTCTGGGATCTCGACGATCACGTAAGGCATGGAAGACTCGTGGTACGCCTGGATCATTCGCCCATATTCAATGATTGCTTCTGAAAGCTGGATTAGTTGATGAAACTCTTCACGTGTTAACCGCTGGTCCATCAGCAGCGCCCGTTTGAGGGGGCCTAGCAGCCGCCGCAACTTATTCCTATCCATAACCCTCTGCCCAGACCCGGCCCAAGAGATAGCTCGGCGGCTCCTAACAAAAATCGCGCGCAAGACTCAAAGTCAGAGCAGCGTATGGTATATGCTTCGTGTTTTACTTTGCGGGGGGCGAATCCCCGTTACGAAAACCGGACAGGCGCCTGCGGGGACCGGCCTGCGTGGCGCGATGGATGGTGTCTGTGCAAATCCACCGGGAAGGAGTTGCACTGCAACCGCGCGCGTTTTTCTGTTCCATAATCCGAAAATCCAGACGGAAGGCCGCGCTCATTTGCGCCATCGGAGCCGATGGTAGAATGTCCCCGGGAGGTCGTGGGTCGTGCAACTGAATGGTGGGCAGAGGCTGCGGGCGCTGAGAGAATCCCTCGGATATCGTATGCGGGACGTGGAACTGGCCAGCACTCAGATCGCGCAGAGATTTGAGAGCGAGGAATTCGCGATTCCGCCCAGCCGCTTGTCCGACATCGAAACCAAAGGCATAATCCCGAGTATTTTTCGGCTCTATTCGTTTGCCGCTATTTATCGCCGAGAATATCGGGAGTTACTATCCTTCTATGGGCTCGAACTTGACGGCATCTCAGCCGACATTGGCTTTGGGCATCCGCAAAGGTCTCACCTGTCCGAAGCTTCGAGCAACGTAACACAAGTGCGCGTGCCGACGAGGCTCGATCCAGGATTCTCGCTCCAGAAAACGACGGACTTGAGACGTGTAATCGAGCAATGGGGTATCGTGCCCATGACTTACCTTGAGATGTTTGCAGATGACCGCTACACGTATGGGTATATTGGATCCGAAGATTTCACCATGTATCCCATTCTTCCGCCTGGCAGTTTCGTGCAAGTGGACGAAGCCAAGAACAAGGTAGCGGAAGGAGTATGGCGTTCAGAGTTCGAACGCCCCATCTACTTTGTGGAAATGCGGGAAGGGTATACGTGCTGCTGGTGCTCAATCAAGCGTGACTCCATTGTCTTGCAACCTCATCCCCTGTCTCCCGTTCCGGTGCGAGTTCTCAGACACCCGCAGGAGGCCGAGGTTCTTGGACAGGTTGTCGGGGTTGCTCTGCGCCTCGGAGGTTGGCATCATTCCGACTTTCAACCAACGCCGAAAGTGCGCTCAGCACTGACCTCAGATGTGCACGGGCAGATGGAGAAAGGGGCATAGGCGGAGATTGCGCCAGCGCAGCCAGGAATTCTCTTTCTGTTAGGTACTCGTTCGAGCATGACGCCAGCGCGTCTTTGAGCAGCACAGCCAAAGGTTTCTTCAAGACCTCGGAGAGCAGCACCCGATGAGATGCGCGAAGCGCGCGCTGTGCGGCCTCGTCACCATACACCTTCCCCAAACCCCAGTGATCGTATGTTCCCTTGCCGTCATGCAGTCTGCCAACGTAGGAAAGTCTCCCCAGCAACCCAGGGACAACGCCTAGGGTATTCGCTTCAAAATCCTCGAGAGCGGAATGCAGTCTCATCGAATTTACGACTTCCGAAAAGACATCGGAAGTGAACTAAATGCAGAAAACCTCTCTGCCGCCAGCAATGTATCACGGTGCGAATTCTTTCGCAAAGGAGACCTACCGTGATACGACTCATGCTGGCTTTGGCTGCAATAGCTCTGTTCCTCACAACTACCGCGCTTCCAACTATGGCGGATGGCGATCCCACGCCCCCCGGGAAAACCGTTTGCACTCTCCTAGGATGCACCAAGTCGCTGTAGCCTGCGGGCCGGCACAGTTGAAAAAGGAGCAATGTCAGGGCTATAGTGCTCTGCAATGCTCCCCATGAATTGGCACAAGGCGCTGTTACTTTTCCTGTGGATCACGCCGCATGTGCTTCTTGGTGTTGTTGCGGCTGTTCTTTACAAGCGCCGCTTGGACCGCGAATTCCCGTGCTTTCTCGCCTATGTGCTTTGCGAGATTGCCGGGTTCATTGTGCTGTTCACTTTGTATTCCATCCCAGGCGCTGGGAAGCAATATGCGTATGCGTATTCCGCCAGGCTGTTGCTTAGCATCGTTCTCCGTTTCGGGGTGATTGACGAGGTTGCTAAGGATTTGTTTTGTGAATCCCAGTTTCTGAAGGTGGCAGCCGGGCGATCGCTGCAATGCGTCACAGGTCTGCTGCTTGTGATGGGTGTTCTGCTCGCTGTCTATGCGCCCGGGGGCAATAGTGCGCGGTTCACTGCCGGTATATTCGTCGTCAACCGGGGAGCGGCTATGGTGCAATGTGGCTTGCTCCTTGCCTTGTTGCTCTTTTCCCGCTTCTTGGGTCTGTCCTGGCGTCGACCCGTATTCGGGATCGCGCTGGGTCTCGCGGTCCTGACGAGCCTTGATCTTGCTACGTTTGCTCTTCGCGCGGCGTTCATCAGTGAGGTAGCGAGGGAACTCCTAAATTTGCTGATAACCGGCACCTACCTCATTTGTGTCTTGATCTGGATCGGTTATTTGCTGGCGCCCGAGTTTGAACCTGCGTCGCTCACGGTGGTCCCTGGTGATGAGGTGGAGACATGGAACAAGGAGCTTAAGCAATTTCTCAGGCAATGATTTCTCAACCAATGATCGCCCCGTGGATTTTTGTCGCCGTTGCGTTCTTCGCGCTCGGGATTGTGGTGTATGTTGCCATCCGCAGCCGCATGCACCGGGTTGATTTGGAAAAAGCTGCCCAGGCGTTCCGGTCTCTCGACATTGATGCCTTCCGAAACCTGGTCGACTCAACCGAGGAAGCATTTCTCCGCGATAATTTATCGCCAAAGAAGTTCCGCGAGATTAAGCGACAGCGTGCGTGGGCGGCACTCCTCTACGCCTGGGAAGCGGGAGGAGCCGCGATGGCGCTGGCAAAGATTGGTCAAGCCGCGCAACGGAACTCCGATCCGGAGATCGCAGCGTCCGGTGTTCAGCTTTCCGAAAATGCATTTCGGCTTCGATTGCAATCCATCGGTGCAAGCCTCTGCCTGTTGACCGAGATCCTATTGCCTGACCTGCAAAGCCGGACGATTCCGCCCTTAGTAGATCACTACCGGCGAGCCTCAGAAACACTCCTGCGACTCGACAGGTTTTCATCTGGAGTGCGCGGGTTACTACGCTCCAAGAGTGCTTGACACCGCCGAGATTGTTAGAGACGCGTAGAAACGGGGCTTACCCACCTTCTAGGGTAATATCTCTCAAATGGCCCGGGGCTGGGAAAGTAAATCCGTAGAACAGCAACAAGAGGTTATGTCAGAGCAGCGGAAAACCCTCCGCGCGCCGATCTCGCCCGACCAGCAGCAACGCAACCGGAAACGCGAGGGCCTGCTTCTTTCCCGCTCCCGCCTCACTCAACAACTACAAGCCGCCAGCAGCCCTCGGCATCGCCAAATGCTGGAACAAGCCATCACGGAGCTGGATCGTCAACTATTATCTTTTGAACAAGTTACGGACTCGGACTCGCCCGAGTGATGGGCCCGAACCCATACCTCCTATAACGAAAACCGAGGTCCTGTTTGTGGCCACCTGACGTATAATCGAGGAGTTGATGAAAGCCTACGTCTACGTTTCATTGAAGAAGAGCGTTCTGGATCCGCAGGGTAAAACCATCCACGGCGCTCTGGCGAAAATCGGCTACAAGAGTCTGCAGGAAGTGCGGCAAGGTAAGTATTTTGAAATTACTCTCAACGGCGGCATTTCAAAGGATGACGCGCAGGCGGAAGTTGAGCAGATCGCGCGCGAAGTTCTAACGAACCCGGTCATTGAAGAGTTTCGGTTCTCCCTCGAAGACGTGTAGAGACGGGGCTTGCCCCGTCTGCCTTGGACACAGCGGAAGACGCGGCAAGCCGCGTCCCTACGCGACATTCGCCGGTCCCCCACCGAACCATTCGTCAAGGAGCCAATTAACCAATGTGCGGAATCGTGGGATATGTGGGCAAGAAGCACGTCGTCCCGGTAATCATTGAGGGACTTAGAAAGCTGGAGTATCGCGGCTACGACTCAGCCGGAATCGCGGTGGCCGGAAACGGCGAAGGCTTGCAGATCCGCCGCGCCGAAGGCAAGTTGCGCAATTTGGAAGAAGTCATCCGCCTCAAGCCGCTCGACGGCACCTACGGCATCGGACACACTCGCTGGGCGACCCATGGCCGCCCCACCGAAGAAAACGCCCATCCCCATCGCGACTGCACCGGCAAGATCGTGGTGGTGCACAACGGCATTGTCGAGAATTATCTCTCGC
>Ga0074044_10002686_pt1 | contig 15480 bp, 13 predicted proteins | sample BogForMeECP23OM1_FD_94443 | JGI IMG/M metagenome (GOLD analysis project Ga0074044, IMG submission 94443) | Bog forest soil microbial communities from Calvert Island, British Columbia, Canada - Bog Forest MetaG ECP23OM1 | ecosystem: Environmental > Terrestrial > Soil > Wetlands ... | reverse complement strand
CCTTCGGAACCGCGCCCCGCCAGTGACCGGACCGTCCCACGCGCTGCAGCGCGACCGCAATCGCGCGCGGCGAATTGATCTGCACCGCTAGATCGACCGTGCCGATATCAATTCCCAGTTCGAGCGAGGCGGTCGCCACCAGCACGCGCACCTGGCCCTCTTTCAGCTTCTTCTCTGCCGCCAGCCGCAACTTGCGTGACAGCGAGCCGTGGTGCGCCGCCACATTGTCCTCGCCCATGCGCTCGCCCAATTCGTGGCACAACCGCTCCGCCATCCGCCGCGTGTTCACAAACACCAGCGTCGACCGGTGCTGGGATACCAGCGCTACCAGCCGGTCATAAATCGCGTCCCACAATTCATTCGACGCCACCGGCCCGAGCGGCATCGGCGGCACTTCAATTCCCAGATCCAGTTTCCGCTTGTGCCCAATGTCGACGATGACCGGATCCTTTCTCCCGCTGCCAGTCAGGAAGTGCGCCACCTCCTCAATCGGCTTCTGCGTCGCCGACAGCCCTATGCGCACGGGAGGCCTGTGACACAGCGCCTCCAGCCGCTCCAGCGACAGCGCTAAGTGCGCCCCACGCTTATCGTCCGCAACGGCATGAATTTCGTCCACAATCACGGTCTCAACGTCGCGCAGGATCGCGCGGCTCTTGTCGGCAGTAAGAAGGATGTAAAGCGACTCCGGCGTGGTCACCAGAATGTGCGGAGGCCGTTTCAGCATCGCCCGCCGCTCGGGCTGCAGCGTGTCGCCGGTGCGCACCGCCGTGCGAATCTCCGGCATCAGCAGACCGCGTTCGCCCGCCAGCGCAAGAATCTCCCCCAGCGGCCCTTCCAGATTTTTTTGAATGTCGTTGCCCAGCGCCTTGAGTGGAGAGACGTAGAGTACTTCCGTCCGGTCAGCCAGGTCCCCCGCCAGCGCCTTGCGCACCAGCCGGTCAATGCAAGCGAGAAACGCGGCGAGAGTTTTCCCGGAGCCGGTCGGCGCCGAAATCAGCGTCGTGCGCCCGGCTAGAATGTGCGGCCACCCCTGCTCCTGCGGCTCGGTCGGAGTGCCAAACTTCCCCACAAACCACTCCGCCACGAGAGGGTGCGCCCAGGCCAGGGAGTCAGGAAGGAACGGCATCGGGATATTCTAGCCCGAAAATTTAGTTTCGTAAAATGTTCGCCTAGACAGATAGCGGTGCGGTTACGGAAGGCTTAGAGAGCTTTTCTGAGGCGTCATCCCGAAGCCCCGCGCTTTCACCAGCGGGGCGAGGGATCTCGCGCGCACCGTGACATGGCCTCGGGTGCGCTCCGCGCGAGATCTTTCACTCCGCCTGAAAAACGGCTGCGCTCAAGATGACGCCGTCGAAGTTCCCCCAACTCAAACTGCAACACTACCGCCAGACGGATCTACTTCAGAGCCAGCGTAATCTTGATCGCCTCTTCAATCCGAGTTACGGCATCGCGGTCGAGCCGGCCATGATAGCCAACGAACCGGGAGACCTGAATCGCCCGAATCTGCTCGGCTTTCGCGACGCTGTCCATTTTCAAACCACCCGCGCCCTTGAGGAAATGGGCATGGCTGGGATACAGCCTCTTCACATTGGCCGCGTCCGTGAGCGGGACGACAACCACTACAGGACTGTTGGCATTGATGGAATCTCGACTCATAACCACGACCGGCCGCGTCCCCGCCTGCTCACTGCCTTCGGCAGGGTCGAGACGTGCGCTAAAAACGTCACCGCGAACGGGTTTTGGGAGGGCGGGCATTCGCTGCAGCCTTGTCGGAACTTGATTTCTTGAGAGGCTTCGCCAAGTCGATTACGGGCATCCAGCGGGCCGGTTCGGGACTCGCCGGCTCCAGGGCCTCCCAATCGCTCTTCTCGAACGCTTGCGCCAGAGTCACCGAGTTGCGCTGGTAGTCTGCATCGTTCGCCATTTGCGCGAACGCTTCGTCGATTTCGGCTTCGGCCAGCCGGCGGACCTTTTCTTCGATCGCCTCGACGACAAACTCATTGAAGCTGGAAGCTTGCGACTGAACCGCAACCGTCTTGGCCTGCTCGTAGACATGCCGCGGCAGACGCACCGTAGTGTTCTGATAACGCTTGGCGCCGGTTTCAGGCATGGTTTGATCTCCCGCTGAATACCACAATTGTATCATGTTTCACTATCACTTTCGCTATCACATCTGCCAGCTGCGGTAGTAGTATGTCCCCATGCCCAAATCACTCTCCGCCCATTCCCGCGCCCGCAAGATCAAACTCCTGCTTTTCGACGTCGACGGCGTCCTCACGGACGGAAAGTTGTTCTTCGTGCCGGAAGACTCGCCGCAAATGGTGACTCCTTCATCGCCACAGCTCAGCGCTCAGGGCCAGATCGAGGTGAAAGGGTTTCACGCGCACGATGGCGTCGCATCTTCCCTGTCGCGGATTGCCGGGCTTAAGTCCGGACTCATCACCAGACGCTTCTCGGAAACGGTCGCCCTGCGCGCCCGCGATCTGAAGCTCGACCACGTTCATCAGGGCATTCAAGACAAGCGCGCCTGCTTTGAGGAAATCGTGCAGCAGGAGGGCCTCAAGTCAGAGGAGGCCGCGTTCATGGGCGACGACGTTGTAGACCTTCCCGCCATGCGCGCCGCAGGCCTGGCGATCGCCCCGCAAAATGCCCGGGCCGAAGTCAAGCAGGAAGCTCACTATGTCACGCCCCACGCCGGCGGCGAAGGCGCTCTCCGCGACGCCGTCGAATTCATCCTGAAGGCGCAGGGCAGGTGGAAGAAAGTCCTGGAAGAATATATCGGCAGAACCGAAGGCTGACAGCTAATAAAAACCCACCGGATGCTTGCTTGGGGCGTGCTCGGGTCAGCATCCGATGGGCTACCGTTTCTCCTTACTCACCCTGTTGTTTTCAGGAGTATGTAGGAAAATTAAACACCGAAATCCGGCGAAGTTCCGTCTATTTTTGTAAACCTTTGTAAAATCCCACCCCACGCGAAACACCAGCGGCAAAGCACACGGCTGGGGGTCGCTCGGAGACTATTCAGGCAGGGCAGGAGGTTTCGCCGCCATCAATTCCGTGAAGCGCCTGTCTTTGCGCAATTCGGCGAATTCCACGTCCTTATACACATCCTTGAAATCTCTGTATCCCTCTTCCAGCGCCTTCCTCAGATATTCGATCGACTGCTCTGAGTAGCCCATCTTGGCGAAGAGCTTGGCCATGGTGAAGTCGTAGTGCGCTCGATCTCCCGGGCTGGGCAACTGGGCTTGAACACCGGAGCGCGAACTTCGGCCAAACACTTCCGGATCGAGTTCAATCGCGTGTTCGTAGGCCTCAGCCGCCGGTTCGAACTCCTTCTTGGAAAAAAGGGCCGCTCCCAGATTGTTAAAGAATGCCGCTGAAGTACCGTCGAGCGCGATCGCCTTCCGGTATTGCTTGACGGCTGCGCCGTACTTTCCCGCTTCGTAGAACGCAACGCCCAAATTGCTGTAGGGGTCGGCAAACCTGCGATCGGCCTTGATCGCGAGCTCGCAGGAACTCTTCGCATCCCTCCAGTGCTGCATCATCAGCTGCGTCCGGCACACCTTGTTCAAGATGTGCGCATTGTTTGGGACCTTTTTCAGGGCTGCTCGATAGTAATCGACGGCGTCCAGGTAGAGCTTCTGCGCGTGTAGTTCGTCCGCCCGCGCCTCCAGATCGGCGGCCGTGGCATTGGGCGACGGCGGATCGATCGCCAGCAGCAGAGGCGACTTAACTTGAACTTGTTCGGAGTGGGAGACCTGCCCCCACAACAGACTCGGCAGGGCGTAGAAAGAAAAAGCGAGAAGCGAGGCGGGAACCAGCAGAATTCGTGGGCCGGACAACATAGGCCACCCCCAGCTAGCGGATACATTCTGGCACAGTTTTGGGCAGCCGGCGAAGAATTTTGTGAAGGGCCCCGAGGTCTTCAAGCGTCAGGTATGAGGCCACCGGAACCGGCATATCCTAATGCCCAAGACCTACGGCCTAACGCCCAAGACCCAACACCTGTCAGTGCGGCGCCGTCTGCCCGCTGTCTGCTGGTTTAGACACCGGGGGAGCGGCTTTGTCATCCTTAAAAATTCCTGCGATCTTGCCGAAGAACCCCTTCTTTTTCTTGGGGTCCTGAGGATTATTCGCGTCCTGCGTATTCGCCGTCTGGGCCTGGGCCGGCTGCGGCTGAACTACCTTGTCTCCGCCAAAGATGCGCGAGAAGAAGCCTTTCATTCCCTGTTGCGCGTCGCAGGTGTCGCGCGGCTCGGTCCCGGCCACGAACGCGGAAACATAGTCGTCGGTGCAGTTCGGAGTCGCCAGCCGGTTCGTGACCTTATCCAGCTGCACATCGACCACGCCTGAGGGTTGCTGGAACTCGTGCATTCCGGCGTACTGCGGAAGCGCAGCCGCCTTCTTCATGAACTCAGTCCAGATGGGCCCGGCGGTCAGCGCACCGGTCAGTCGCAAGTCGCTGTAGTCGTCATAACCCACCCAGACAATGCATAGCAGATTCGAGGTATAGCCCGCGAACCAGCCATCGTGCGAAGTTCCAGTCTTCCCCGCCGCCGGTTGCGTAAAACCTCTCAGGCGGACTGCGGTATATCCCAGGCCGTTGTTGATCACGCCTTCCAGCATGTTGGTCATGACGTAGGCGACGCGTGGATCGAGCACCGGCCGCTGGTCCGTAGTGTAGTTGGCGATCACGTCGCCCTTGCCATTGCGCACCGAGCGCAACAGAATTGGTGAGAGCCGCACGCCATTATTCGCGAATGTTGTGTAGGCGCCCGTCATGTCCAGCGGCGACGCATCATACGATCCGAGCGCCATCGCCGGCGTCGCCTTCACCGACGCTATGCCGGCCGACCGCGCCAGGTCCGCTACCTTGTCGTAGCCTACCTGCTCCGCCACTTTCACCGTCGCGTTGTTGAGCGACATCGCCAGCGCGTAGCGCAGTGTGACCTCGCCCTTGTATTCCTCTTTGTAATTGCGCGGCTCATAGATCTGGTCGCCGTAGGCGAAGCTCGAGGGCTCGTCCGTCACCGTCGACGCCGGAGTCAGCACGTTCTGCGAGCCATCCAGAGCCGTGTTCATGGCCGCGGCATACACAAACGGTTTAAAAATCGACCCTGTCGGCCGCTTCGAGACCGCGTGATTGAGCTGGCTCCAGCCGTAGTCGCGTCCTCCCACCAACGCCAGCACGGCGCCGGTGTGTGGATCGAGCACCACCATCGCGACCTGCGCCTGCGGGCCCGGCGCTACCGTGGTCTCAAACTTCTTTCCCACCTTCACTTTCTTGGTTCGCAGCTTCTTGACTTGATCATCGACCAGCTTGATGCCCGTCTCCACCGCCTGCGCCGCCGCCTTCTGCAGGTCAGGATCGAGCGTCGTATAGATCCGGTACGACTGATCGTTCAGTTCGCTCTCATTAAACTTGCTGATGAGTTGGTCCCGCACCATGTCGACGAAGTAGGGCGCATCGCTGGCTTCCACGTTCGGCGGAGCCAGTTTCAGCGGCGTGGCCTTGGCCTTGTCCGCCTGCTCGCGCGTGATCACGCGCGTTTCCACCATCGACTCCAGCACCAGATTCCGCCGCTCCAGCGCGCGCTCCGGATGCCGGTAGGGCGATAGATAACTCGGCCGCTGAATCAGTCCCGCCAGCAAGGCGGCTTCGGGCAGCGTGATGTCTTTCAGATCCTTGTTGAAGTAGGCCTTCGAGGCCTCAGCAAATCCGCTGATAGCGAACGATCCCCGCTGCCCCAGGTCCACCCAGTTCGCATAGAACTCGAAAATCTGCTGCTTGGTGAACTTATGTTCCAGTTCCTCCGCGATCAGCATCTCGGTCAGCTTGCGTTTGATCGTCTTCTCCGGCGTCAGGAAAAATCCGCGCGAAAGCTGCATGGTAAGCGTCGATCCGCCCTGTTCATGCCGGCCTCGAATCACGTCGATCCACGCCGCCTCCGCCATGCGCAGAAAATTCACGCCGCTGTGTTCGAAAAAACGCCGGTCTTCAATCGCCAGCACCGCCTGCATCATCACCGGAGGAATGTCGCCGTACTTCACCAATTCGCGTTTCGAACGCTGCTCCGCGTCGAACAGCGCGGTTACCCGTTGCGGCTCCAGTTCGTACGCCGAAAGATCGGCGCCCTTGCTGCTGATCTGATCCACCTGCCCGTCATGAATGCTGATGCGCGCCGGTTCCGGGCTGTGGTAGGACTCCGGCCCCGGGGTGATCTCGATGCCGTCACTCAACACGCGGAAACTGCCCAGCGGCGACTGTTCTGCTTTGTCGGAATACCCGGCCCGCCGCAGTTCCGCCGCGATCTCGCGCGCCTCGATCTGCTCGCCATCCCGCACCGTCTTGGGCAGCGCGTAAATCTTGGCCGAATTGGCGAACACCGGCGAACGAAAGCGCCGCTCGATGATCCGGTCGTACTTGATGTAAAAATAGGAAAAGAAAACTGAAAATGAAATCGCCAGAATCAGAAACGCAACCAGCGCCGCGCGCAGCACTGCGTCCCGCGGCAGCCAGCGGATATTCCCCGCTTCTCCCCCACTCTTCGGAATTTTGATCTTGATGGTCACGGTCTCCGACTCTGCATCCGGACTTTATTCAGACGATGCAACGCACAAAAAGGTTGAAAAAACGACTTCCCGGTGCCCCATTTCTCGCGCGCACTTTGCGCGAGAAGTGGGGATTTTCCCCTCCGCCGAAATCTGGTTGCTTTCCCCCATTGTACCGCCGCCCCACAAACGAAAAGAGACCCGCAGTACATGCGGGTCTCAGACCGGTCAACAAAAACCAAACAACGCGCTGGCTACGGATCCGTCACCACCCAATAACCAGGCGTCACCAACGTTACGGGTGAGATCGGTTGGGTAAGAGCGCCGCTGGAACTGACCTGAAGAGGCGCAATCTGGATTGACGCTCCACTGGTGTACACCAGCAGATTCGAGCCTGACTGATCGAACTGGCCCCAATACCCGAGGGTCAAACCGTTGCTGAAAGGCGATCCCGTAACCGCGGTGAGTTTCCCCGTTGAGGGATCGAGTTGGTAGCCCTCGATGCCGTTATAGCCTGAGTTGGTGTCGTTGATGCTGAAGGAGTATACAAATTCGCCATTACTGGAAGCCGGCTGCGCCGCAATCGTGAACGGCGAAAACTGCGTCGAAACCGGTGATCCTGAGGCCGCTGAGGCTATTCCCGTACTCTGGTTGATGCTGAACACATACAGGTGCAAGTCATCGGAGCCGTTCCAGAACAAATTGCTTCCGCTGGTCCCGATCAGATACTTCCCGCTGGCATCCCCTTGCAGCTCCCACATGTTAACCGGGTTGCCCCCGACGAAACTACCCGGGATGAAGGTTAGAATCCCGCCAGTCCCGATCGCATAGGCCGCAAAGCCTCCACCCGCACCCCCATGACTCGCCCAAGCGCACACATAGAGAAACCTGCCCAACCCATCCGTGGTGAGATTGCCGGGAAAAATACCCGCCGCACTGGTCGAAAACGGCGATCCCGCTGCGGGCGTCAGCGCACCGGTATTGCTGATGGAATAGACATAAATCTGGTTTGCCTGGCTGGAACTGATGAACAGGTAATTGCCGCCCGGATCGGTCGTCATCTGGAAATACTCCGCTGCATTCGAATCCAGGGTGACTGTCATCGGAAAGCCGGTCAATGTGGTAAGGTCGCCAGTCGCGGAATCGATGGACCAGCCGCCAAGTTCTCCCGATTGTGCGAACGCCGCGTAGACGAATTTCTTATTCGCTACGACCATAGCAATGCCCTGGTCATTGGGCTTAATTTGCGGTGCGGTATAGCCGGAAAGCGCCAGAAAACTGGCGCCGCTGTTGCTCAAGTCGTAGCCATCGATCGTGCCGTTCACGCCCGAGCCACCGCCGGTAGCATCCACCGCATAAACGAAAGCCGTCGGCGTCGCATTGCTCCCACCACCGCCGCCGCCCCCACCGCCACCACCACCTCCGCCCGTGCCACCGGTGCCGCCTCCGCCCAAATTCCCGCCGCTCCCGGCCTGGCATGCCGGCGAACTGCCGAATCCAGCTTGCGGACATCCCGGCGCACCATTACAGCCTGCCAGAAGCAACAGCGCCAGCATCATCAGCGCACTCACCAGCACTCGATACAAATTCTTCATGTACTGCCTCCACCTGAGCTTTGCCGTGCGGACGGCCTGCTGCACGCGTCAGGGCTGCACGCGTCAGGGGATGATCGTGATTTCCAGATGTTGCAGGATTCCTGGTCGCGGTTTGTCAACCATCAGCCACGAGCCCGTGAAAAAACTCTCACCCACTCGCGATAGTAGGAGGACGGTAACGTGATGGCAACGTTACGAATGTCATTGGACCAAACGCGCGGTTGCTTGGCGCAATTTGAGTTTCGCAAACGTTGGTCAGGTGGGGGTCATCCTGACCGGAGCCGCTTTTCAGGCGGAGGGAAGGATCTCGCGCGCAGACCGGCCGCACGTCCGGAGAAGATCCACGCGAGATCCCTCACTCGGCTGAACTGCGCCGAGTTCGGGATGACGCCTTCAAAGATGGAAACTGCACACTTGCCCTTCCGCAGGGTGATTAGGCAGGCGGCGCATCGAGAGGATAGAAGAGGAGGAACAACCGCGCGCAGCGCTCTCCGGTCTCTTTTTAAAACACGGCCCTAGAAAATGGGTTCGCGCGGACGGAAAACCCAGCCGCAGCGACCCTCGATGCCAAAGGTAACCTCCGGACAATTCTCAAAACGCGCGGTGTACGCCGACCCTGATCTGCGTTTCGATCAGTGTTCATGCGCCTTAACGCCCTTTCTGCCTTTACCAGAAATCCCCGGCGGTGACCATCGTACCTGCACCGAAGTTCCTTGCCTCCACCGGCGCTTGCTGCCAACATGCCAATTGAAATCTCGCGGAGGAGTTTTCCCTGTATGAAACGTACAGCATCAGTTTTGGCTCTGTTTCTCGCCGGCATCGCGCTCTTGTCGACCAGCTGCGGCACCTCAGACTACATCAAGTCACTCACCCTCAGCTCCAGCGGCGGCTCGAGTGGAGGTTTCTACAACCTGGCGGGTGTTGACGGCACCCTTCAACTGAAGGCCACAGCCAACTACAACAGCGGCAAACTCATCGACGTGACCAATGCCTCCACTTTTACCATTACGCCGAATGGCACCATTTACAGCACAGCCGACCCCGTCAACTACCCGGCTGGCGGTCCTCTGCCGGCGGCTGCTCCCAATACGGTCACAATTGACGGAACCGGGTTCATGACCGGGATTGCGCCTATCTGCACCTGGGTCGACGCCACCACCGTGGTAAGCGGGGTAGTCACTCCGGTTACGCCGCCTCAGTGGGAATACACCGGGTACTATCAGGTTACCGCGACCTACCGCAACTTTACCTCACAGCCTGTCGGTGTCGGAATGGGTATTGCGGTCAGCAACACTGCAGGCTGCGGCCCCTCGTAGTCGAACCGGAGAGGCAATTACAAATTTCTTGTGATCCCAGTGCAGCCCCTCCGCGGGCTGCACTTTACTTTTTGCACTCGCACGAATCCCTTCGCAAGCCCGGCCCACTCGCTCGGTCGGCTGCGTTTTGCACGAAGAACTTTCTGCGCTGTGCGATCCCTGGTCGAGAGCGATTGAGGTCAGGTGAGGAGGAGCTTATAAGGCGGCATAGCTGTCGAGGCTGCGATCCTGGCCCGGATCAAAGCATTACGGAATCAACCGAGCCCTTGGAGTCGTCCCTGGTCCAAAGGCCCATTCGCCGTTCGTGGAATCCTAATTACACCAAACGCAGCCAAAAGATCTGGGATGGCGTGAGCGAAACCAGGGGTCTGTAATCCTGGAAAGGCTCTGACGCAGGACCTGCCCCAAGCTCCGGACATGAAGCGGCGAAACAGCCTAACGAAGGTCTTCAGATTTTGTGTAGGGGAATTTCCAGGCCCGTAATTCTTAGAAGCCCTTGTTTCCGCTCGAAGGAGTGAAATGCAGAGTGAAGGAATATCCCGGCAAAGTGACTGGAACGGAGTAGTCCGCCGCGATATAGACCGAAGGTGATCCCGGCGTTCCGATCCGCTGGATGGTCACGTTCTCGGGAGTCAGCGTAATCTCATGTTCCTGTGCCTTCTTAATCACAGATGCCACCAACTGGTCGTCGGAGGTGTGCGGATTGGAACCGCCCATCATCGCCACGGTCTTCAAGTCATCCTCAAACGAATAATTAGACAGCTCCGGAGGAGCGACCTGAAACAGGACGTAGATCACGGCGATGATAACCAGAAACCCAATAATTGCTTTGACCATTCCTATGTCCCACAATCTGCTCGGTCGAAGACCCGGGTGCCCCATTTCTCGCGCATTTCGCGAGAAGTGGTTCTTTAAGTGGTCCGGCCAAGCAATTCCCGCAAAGATTCGACAACCGTCGTGATCGTAACATCGCGCACTTCGCGGGTCGAGCGCAGAACGAGTTCCACGGTACCTTCGGTAACCTTCTTTCCCACGTTGATTCTAAATGGGATACCGACTAAATCAGCATCCTTGAACTTCACTCCGGGACGTTCGTCCCGGTCATCGAGAATCACGTCGAATCCGGCCGCCTCCAAGCTGTTCGCAATATCCTCGGCAACCCCTCGAACCACATCATCCTTCACGTTGACCGGCGCCACCACAACCTCAAACGGCGCAATCGTTGCCGGCAGCCAGAAGCCGTTTTCGTCGTTCGACTGCTCCACCGCCGCGGTCAGGATGCGCTCGATTCCAATCCCATAGCTGCCCATGATGGGCATCACTTCCTTGCCGTTCTTGTCGAGCACCCGCAAGCCCATGGACTCCGAATACCGGTAACCGAGCTTGAAGATGTGCCCAATCTCGACCGCCGTATCGATGCGCAGCGCCTGGCCACAATTCGGACAAGCCTCGCCCGCCGTCACCGCCCGCAGATCCGCGTAAGCCGTGGGATGAAAGTCTTTTCCCGGCGTGATGTTCTTCAGGTGATAGTCCTCTTTGTTCGCTCCGCCGATCAGATTCACCCGTCCTTCCAGAGCCTGGTCGACGAGCAGCACGGCTTTGTCGGCATCTTTCTTCCGGTCCCGCGCCCATTCAATTCCAATCGGCCCTAAATATCCCGCTGGAGACTTGAACAGCGCCTTGATCTCATTCTCATCCATCGGCCGCGTTGCCGCGCCCACCGCGCCATTCAGCTTGGCCTCGTTGAGCTGATGATCTCCGCGCATCAGGACGACGATCCCGCGCAACTTCGTTTTCCCGGCCTTCTCGTCTTTCTCCTCCGACATCAGAGCCAGAGTCTTGATCTTGTTTTTCGGCGACACCCCCAGGAACTTCGCCACATCTTCAATCGTCTTCTGCCCCGGCGTATGCACTTCCAGCGGCTTGCCATCGCCCTCCGCAGCCAGATCGGCGACCGCCTCCAGTTTCGACGTAGCCTTCTCCATGTTCGCCGCGTAATTACACCCGTCACAGCTTACAATTTGATCTTCTCCCGCCGGAGTCCGCACCATGAACTCATGCGATTCCTTCCCGCCCATCGCCCCCGAATCGGCTTCCACCACCATGTACTTCAGCCCGCAGCGATCAAAAATCCGGCAGTAGGTCTCGTAATGCTTCTTGTAAGAAACGTCCAGCCCCGCGGCGTCGATGTCGAACGAATACGCGTCCTTCATCATGAACTGCCGCACTCGCAGCAATCCCGCCTTGGGCCGCGGCTCATCGCGAAACTTTGGCGCAATCTGGTACCAGATCTGCGGCAGCTGCTTGTAACTGCGCATTTCTTTCAAGGCAATCGAAGTCATGACTTCTTCTTCGGTCATGCCCAGGCACATGTCGGCGCCCTTGCGATCTTTCAACCGAAACAAGTTGTCGCCCATCAGCGCCCAGCGCCCGCTCGCCTCCCAAATTTCCCGCGGATGCAAGGCGGGCAGAAAAAATTCCTGCCCGATCTTGTCCATTTCCTCGCGGACGATGGCCATGATCTTGTTGAACGACCTGTTGCCTAAGAAGAGATATGAATAGATTCCCGCCGCGAGCTGCCGAATATACCCCGCCCGCACCAGAAATTTATGCGAAGCCACTTCGGCATCCGCCGGCGCCTCGCGCAAAGTAGGAATGAACGATTCAGACCATCGATGCATAAGTTTGAGTACCGTGTACCGAGTCGCGAGCACTGAGAGACAGTCGCCCGCCGACTCTAGAGTGGAAGTGGTTATTGTACGATAGCGCAGCAGCGCCCAAGGAATATTGCGTAACAATGCTGGAAGGTCTATGGCGAAGATTCGATATCGTTACAACATCATGCTTCGTCCCGAACCAGAGGGTGGCTATACGGCGCTGGTTCCCGCACTACCGGGATGTGTCACCTATGGCCGCACCGTAGACGAGGCTCGAGAAATGGCCAAGGACGCGATCTCTGGCTACGTTTGAGAGCCTAAAGAAGCACAAGGAGCCGATTCCAGCTTGCTGATGCTAGCTCGGTACGCGGTACTCGCAACTCGGTACTAAGCAACCAGTTGCCGCAGAATCTCTTTCCCCAGCTTCTGCGCCTCGCCGAAAAACTTCTGATACTCGAGGAACAGGCGGTTCAATTCCAACGCCTTGTCCGCCGACGGATGCTTGCGCAGAATCATGTCCCGCACATGCACCGGGTTCGGCAACGTCGCATCCTCGGTCAGTTCTTCCAGCGCGGTCTTGGGATCGTAGTGATACATGGGAACCTCTCCATTCCTATACCAGTTCGGTGCTCCACAGATCGTGCAGATGCACAATGCCTTCCAGCTTTCCGCCCCCGTCGACGACCATCAGTGAAGTTATCTTCTTCTCTTCCATCAGAGCCAGTGCGGTCGCAGCAAACTCCGCGGCAGAAATCGTCTTCGGATCCTTCGTCATGGCCTCGCCTGCGGTCAGATCCATTACATCTTTCCCGCGCCTCTCCAGCAGGCGCCGCAAATCCCCGTCGCTGACAATTCCTACCAGCCGCTCGCCCTCCACCACCGCCGTCACTCCCAGCTTCTTGCGCGACATTTCATAAATCACGTCCGGCATTTTCGTCTGTGCCGTCACCCGAGGCAATGCCTCGCCCGTATGCATCAATGTCTCCACCCGCGCCAATCTCTTCCCCAGCTTCCCGCCCGGATGCAGGTTGGCAAAATCTTCTTCCCTGAATCCGCGCCGCTCGCTCAAAGTCACCGCCAACGCATCCCCCAGGGCCAGCATGGTCGTGGTTGAAGCGGTCGGCGCCAGCCCGAGCGAGCACGCCTCCTGCGCGATCGAACAATCCAAAGCCACATCGGCGGCCGAAGCCAGTGTGGAAACTGATCCGGGTGCCCCACCCTTGTCTCGCGATTTTGGCGAGACAGAGCCTGCCCTGAGCTCGCCGAAGGGGTGGGGATTTTGAGAAATCTCATCCCCCGTCATCGCAATCAGCGGTACCCGCAGCCGCTTGATCGTCGCCAGCAGCGCTAATATCTCCTCCGTCTCGCCTGACGCCGAAAGCGCCAGCACCACATCCCCGCGCACCACCACGCCCAGGTCCCCGTGCAGCGCCTCCACCGGATGCAGATACAGCGCCGGAGTCCCCGTCGAACTCAACGTCGCCGCAATCTTGCGCGCAATCAGCCCGCTCTTGCCCATCCCCGTAACCACCACCCGGCCGGCGCAGCCAAACATCAAGTCCACCGCGCGCTGAAACGGCGCTGCCATGGGCCCGCCAATCCGGTCGGCCAGCGCGTGTAAGGCTTCTGCCTCAATGCGCACCACATTCTCGCCAGTGTTTTTCATTCTTCTTTCTTCTTTGGGGATCCAGAAGGAGGATGTTAGCACGCACATCTCGCCGTAGTTTCGCGCAAACTCAGAAGTGATCTTCCCCGGGCGGCGTCACCGGCTTCTGCCCCAGCACGGCCAGCCCGCGCGACTGGATCAATTTGTCCCACGGCCCCGTCTGCCAGTTGTCCCGCGTCTTCGTCGCGAACCGCCACGGCGGAAGAGTGAGCATCAAATTGCGGGCCGTCGAATGCACATACGGTTCATACATCGACCGCAGCTTGGCCAGCTTGTCCCGCCCATATTCGTCGCTCCGCAGCCGCAGTCCAGCCGCGGCCAGCGCCTCTCGCAAGGCCGTGAACTCCGCTTCCGGCAGCCGCTCCGCCGCGCCCGGGTCGTACTTCGCATTCACCACCTGCGCCAAATCCACGGCGGCATGCCGCGCCATGGCAAACGTCAGCTTCGCCTGCCCCGGCTGCACTCCCTCAATCCCGGTCAGGATCAGCGAAGTCACATCCAGCATGGTGGTCAGGGCGCCCACCCACGACTGATTACTGTGTTGCGACCGAAAAAACGTCAGCACCGGATAAGAAATCTGGCTCTCCAGCAACTCCGCCGCCCAGCGCTCCCACTCGCGCAAGACTTCATCGAAAACCTTCTGGTCTACACCAGGATCTTCCGACCTCCCGGCCAGGCGCACCAGCAACTCCGCCGCCGACGGAGGCGACCCTGCCCGCGCATCCAGCATTGAAATCTGAATCTCCCGCCGCGAAAACGAGGCATACACCACGGGAATGTACCCGATCACCACGCCTAGAAACGCGAACCCCATCCCCGCTTCAAACACCGAAAGCGCCCGCGCCCCGCCGGAAGTCGGCACAATGTCGCCGTATCCCAGGGTAAAAAACGTCTCTCCGCTGTGATAGAGGATGCGGCCAAACGTGATCGGCTCATTCCCCAGTTGCTCGTGTCCGCCGATGCCGTGCTGGATCAGGGCGAATCCCAAGATCAGTCCCGCGGCCCAGAACCCCAGCAGCAGAATCAGCGAGAGCGGTCCAAAATATCCCAGGAAATTCTGCTGCCGCGAAGTTGTCCGAATGTGCCGCGCAAGCCACCGCCACGGAATCCAAGTCTGCCGGTAAAACCACGCCGTCAGCTTGAAATGCCGCCGAACTCTCCGCGGCAGCACCACGGTCTCAAACGCATCCAGCAACACCACCCAGATTACGGCGAGTCCAAACAGCGTCGCGACTATGCTGCCGTGCGAATTCATGAGAACCCGACCTCAGACCTCGGCCGTCGGACCTCAGACCAAGATGCAATGACGTGTAGATGCGGTGGGAAGAGTAACAGATTCTAAGGCCCGGACGCCGGGCCGCAAGGGTTGGGGGTGCTGGCGTCCGAGGTCTGAAGGTCTGAGGTCCGACGTCTTTACTGCGGCTTGGCTGGCGCCTGTGCAGGTGGCGGCTGCGTCGCTGGAGCCTGCGTCTGCCCTGCCGCCGGCTTCGCAGTGGTCGCGGCTGGAGTCGCAGGCTTCGCTGCCGGCTTCTTCTTCACTGCCGGCTTCTTCGGCGGCTCATTATCATCCACCACAATTTTCTTAGGAGGCGCCACGGGAATCGCCGCCTGCGCCGTCTTCAAGTCCGCGCGCAGCCGCGCGATCTCCGCTTCTTTCGCCGACGACAAGCTCTCCATTCGCTGCGCCATCTGCT
>Ga0074044_10002685_pt1 | contig 15480 bp, 14 predicted proteins | sample BogForMeECP23OM1_FD_94443 | JGI IMG/M metagenome (GOLD analysis project Ga0074044, IMG submission 94443) | Bog forest soil microbial communities from Calvert Island, British Columbia, Canada - Bog Forest MetaG ECP23OM1 | ecosystem: Environmental > Terrestrial > Soil > Wetlands ... | reverse complement strand
CCATTTCGGGCCACATAATTTCTGTCAAATTACGCTTTTCGCGGCCAAGGCATGGCGCGTGCGCGTACAATATCGGAAACCTTGTACGGTAGTAGCTGAATACTCAGGACTCCATCTCGTCGCACCACTTCGTTCGATGCGCGAGGATTTCCCCATGTTGACCACGAAGTCTGGGCCGTTTCTTCCCGAAGCTGAGGTTCGCATTGGTTGCGTGATCGCCGACGATCACGAGATGCTGCGCTACGGTGTGCGCCGCTTGCTCGAAGACGCTCCTGATTTTGCCGTGGTCGGAGAAGCCGGCGATGCCGCTGAGGCGCTCAAGTTGGTTCTGCAGCACCGCCCCGATTTGGTGCTTCTAGATATCAGCATGCCCGGGATGTCGTCGTTCGAAGCCGGACGCCTGATCGAAGAACACTGCGCCGGAACCCGCATCGTCTATCTGACCATGCACGAGGATAAGGAGTATGTGCAGCGGGCCCTGCAGTCGGGCGCCAGCGGATACTTGCTGAAGGACACTCCCGCGCCCCTTTTGTTGCGCGCCCTGCGCGAGGTGCATCGCGGCGAACGCTCATTGAGTCCCCGAATCCAAACTAGGTTACAAGACGATGCGACTCGGCTTGACCAGCCCGCGCACGTCCCACTGCGCAGAAGCGCCCTGACCCTGCGCGAGCGCGAAGTGATGAAGTTGCTCGCCGAAGGTCATACCGTGCGGAAAGCAGCGGCCGTTCTGGGAATCAGCGTAAAGACGGTGGAGGCGCACAAGTTCAACCTGATGCGCAAACTCGACATCCACAACAAGGCCCAGTTGGTCACGGTTGCCATACAAAAGAAGATCCTGGCCATGCCCGTCCCGACGTAAGAGTCTCAATCTTGCCCGCAGTTCACAGCTGCCGCGGCCAGGCTCGCCAGATCGGGAACCTCCATGTCTGCCTGTCCCACGGCGGCCCGAACCGCGCCGATCCCGGGGCGGGCCGATTTCCGGTTCACCCATACCGTCGCGATCCCCAGCGACCGCGCCGGTACTACGTCGTGATAAATGCTCTGCCCAGCGTGCAGCAACTGGTCGGGAGAGAGCGACAGCGAGCGCAAAGCCATCTGGAAATTGTTGATCGAAGGTTTGTAGCTTCTGGCCTGTTCCGCTGTGATCACACAATCAAACTCCACGTTCAGACGTTTCTGCGTCTCTGCAAAGAGAGCGTCGTCAATGTTTGAGATTACGACCAGCCGGTAGCGCTTCTGCAGCGCGTGCAGCGCAGGCACAGTATCGGGAAAAGATGGCCACGCGGGAACAGACTGATGCAGGGAACGGACTTCGGCGGGACTGGCTTGGAAATGGAAACGATCGGCGAATGCACGCATCACGGATTGCAGCACATCCTCATAACTTTGGTAGGGGCCGCTTTCCGCCGCAGCCTCGAACTCCCCATAGAGCTCCAGAATGTCGGCGTCTCGGAGACTCTTACCGTGGTTCGCGAGCATTGTCCGCAGGGTGGGAAGAATTCCAGACTCCCAGTCGATCAGCGTACCGTAGCAGTCGAAGCTGACGGTCGTGAAACGTGAGAAATCAATGGGCATATCACGGTTGTCGTGTTGTATTTTTCAATTTTGGCTGTTGCAAGGTGCAGCAGTGCGCATGCAGGCTTCAACACGCTGATTCTACGCGGTTATTCTTGCTTTTTGCTGTGAAACATTGAAACCACTCGCTTTGGTCTGTTGCGATTGTCAGCAAATGCGTTGTTGCTGATTTCATCGATCACTTCGCCACTACAAAACTTTCTCCCGCCCAACCCCCTCATTTCATGTGAGATCCCAGCCCGCAACAACCTTTCTCTGCGCTTGCCCCATCTTGGCATGGCGATTGCCTTTAGTAAAAGCGTGAGTGACTCGCTAGACGGGCCTCCAAAAAATGACCAACGAGGTGACTTATGACAGTCCTACTGGTTCTCTTCACGTTCACGACCTTCTTACTCATCGATTATTTCCGCAGCCGCCGCGCCGTGGTGCCGGCGTTGCAAGTTGCTCCCGGCAAGTCTGACACGATTGCGCCGCGTCTTCAGCCGGCGCTGGTAGCCGGGTTCGCGGTTCCTGAAAATCTGCGCTATCATCCCGGCCACACCTGGGCATTGAGCGAGAGCACGAATCTGGTGCGAGTCGGCATGGATGATTTTGCTGCGAAGCTGACGGGCACGATGGCGAACATCGCGCTGCCGCAACGCGGGCAGTGGATCCGCCAGGGACAGAAGCTGTGCACGGTGTATCACGACGACGCGGCGGTGGACATGGTTTCGCCGATCGAAGGCACGGTGTCGGACATCAATGAAGCAGTAGTCACGAATCCGAAGCTGGCGCTGAGCGATCCTTACGGGAACGGCTGGCTGGTGACGGTGAACGCGCCGGATGCCAAGACGAGTTTCAAGAACCTGCTGGGTGGAGCGCTGGCGCGTTGGTGGACGGAAGAGTCGGCGAGCCGATTGCAGCGGCGGATTCCGGCCGGAATGGCCTTTGCCGGAGCGCTGGCGCAAGATGGTGGCGCAGCGATCGAGAACGTAGGGGCGGAGATTCCGAAGCAAGAGTGGGCGCCGATCGCGAAAGAGTTCTTCCTGTCGTAAGTGGTAAGTCATAATTGAGGCGAAGGCGAACCACTTCGCCGACCGTCTAGAACGAAATGGCCGCCCGGGCTCAAAGTCCGGGCGGCCGAGTTTTTTGGGCCTGATGGCTGGCGACTGGACTACGCTTTCTGTTCACTGAAGAGATCAGGCACTGGCGATGCGGATGCGGGACGCTCCGGCGCCGAAGGCGTGGCCGATTGCGCGACGGAGTCTTCCTCGGTGGCTTTCTCGGCCGGGGCTTTCTCCCCTTGCAGAAATTTTCTGGAATCGAGCAGCGGACGCCCCAGCGATGCGTTATAGCTGGTCCACGGACCTTCGAGGTCAGCCTCGCGCTGGAAATGGGCGCGCATGGCTTCCATCTTGGAATCCAGGTCGTCGAGATAGTGCAGCATGAGGGCCTCGGGAAACATGGGCAGCTTGGGCGATCCGAAATCATACTGCCCGTGATGGCTGATGATGAGATGTTCGAGCAGAGTTTTCAGCTCCGGGGGGAAGTCCGGCAGTTTAGCGAGCTTGGACTGCAGCATCTCCAGTTCGATAATCATATGGCCGAGGAGTTGGCCGCGCGTGGTATAGGAAAAGGCGCGATTGTAATTCAGCTCCTGAATCTTGCCGATGTCATGCAAAAACGCTCCCGTCAGCAGCAGATCGCGGTTGACCTGGGGATAATTGCGGCAGATCAGATCGCAGGAACGGAACAGCGAAACGACGTGATCGAGGAGTCCGCCGATGTAGGCGTGGTGAAGAGTCTTGGCGGCGGGGGCATTGCGGTAGCGCTCAGCAATCTCCGCATCCGCCACGAACAAGTCGATCAACGACTTCAGGTGGGGATTCTGCAATGTGGCCACAAATTCGGTCAGCGTTGTCCAGAGTTCGCCGATGTCCTTGGTAGTCTTGGGCAGATAATCGGTGAAGTCGATTTCCGCTTCTTCCATGCGGCGGAGCTTGTGAATGGTGAGCTGAAAACGGTTCTTGTACTTGTTGACCAGCCCCTTAACCTTGAGAAAGTCGTCCTGCTCGAAGGCCAGAATGAATTCGTCGACGTTATCCCACATCTTGGCTTCGATCTGGCCGCTGCGATCGGCGAGAATCAACGCCAGGTATGGTTCGCCATTTTTTTTGGCCTTCACCTGCTTGGAGGCCACTACGAAACTGGAGGTGATGACCTTGTTTTCCTGCTGAGAACAATCGGAGATAAAAAACTCTTTCATGAGCCTCCGCGAAATCGGCTTGCCGCTCAGCGCCTGAAGGCGCACTCTCGGTGCTGCGCTTGCGGCATGCCTGAAGGCATGCCCTGATACGAAACTCAGTTACTAACCCACCTACTAACCAGCAACACGAAAGAACGGCCGCAACCTATACAGAGAACAGCTAACAGAGATTAGCCTAAAACACGCCCAGCTTCTTCTTCTTTTTCAGCTTCTTCGTTTTGGCTTCTTTCTCGGTGGTTTCTACGGGCTTGGTTTGCTTGGCGCTCGCGCCCGAGTCGATGTAACCACTCTTGACGTCGATGTAGGCCTCTTCGCGCAGGGTGGTCAAATAGGCACGCAACGCCGGCTGGAGCTTCTGCATGTAGAGCGCGTCCTGAATTCGCGGCTCCGCTTCTTTCAGCGAGGGTATGCCAGCCATCTGATGCTCGGCAGCGAGCAGGATCACATAGCCCTGCTTGGTGCGAATCACGTCTGAGACCTGACCAGTCTTCAGGGCGAACACCTTGTCGTCCAGTTCCTTGGGCATGGTGCCGCGCTTGAAATAACTGAGGTCGCCGCCATCTTTTGCCGAGGGTCCGTCGGAGTATTTCTTCGCCAAGTCTTCAAATTTCGCGCCCTTGTGAACCTGGTCGAGCAGATCCTCGGCTTTGGCCTTGGCGGCTGCGAGCGCCGCATCGGTCTCGGCTTGCGAAGGCGGTTCGGGTTTCCCGTCCGCGCCGAGCGGTTTCGCGGGCAGTTTGGGCGCGATGAGAATTTCACTGAGGCGAACCTCCTCGGGCCGTTCCATCTCCGAGCGGTGCTCTTCGTAGAACTTCTTCTCGTCCTCTTTGTTGATGGCCAGCTTCTGTCCGACCTCCTGGCCAATCACGCGCTGGGTGATGATCTGGTTGCGCAGGTTCTGCTTGAAGTCCTCATAGGAAGCGCCCTGTGCTTCGGCCGCTTTTTCCAAATCTTCCATAGTCTCAAGGTTCATCTGCTTGCGCATTTCATCGAGGCGCTTGATCAGTTCGGTGTCGCCGGTGATGCCCAGGTCTTTGGCTTTTTGCAGCAGAAGCTGCTGGTCAATGAGGTCGCGCAAAACATCTTTCTGTCGTTCGGAAAACAGGCGATCGGCGTTGGCGGCGTCCTGCTGCTGAACTTCCTGCTTGAGCTGATCGCGGCTGCGGACGTATTCCGAGCGGGTCACGATTTCGTTGTTCACCCGGGCGATGATCTCTTCAACCACGGTATCGGCGGGCGAAAAAGCTGGAAGTAACAGGGCGTACGCAATGGCCAACAGCAGGATAAGTCTGATCCGGTGCATTAGGGCTCTCGTGAATCCTGGGGTATCCCCGAAGGGGAAATTGTTGTTCTATTTTACGCCGCCAGCCGCCGGGAGGCCAAGAGATGGGCGGTAGTTTCAAAGGCGGGGCAGCTAGTTGCCACGGGTAAGCGTCAGTGCGGTCACATCGTTGTGCTTGGGAGCCATGTGCATGAAGTCCTGCACGCTTTGCAGAATGCTTTGAGAAAGCGCTTTGGCAGAAGCGGCGCCGGTTTGCATCACGCTCTTGACTCCCTCCAGGCCAAATTCGGCGTGTTTTGATTCGGCCTCTACGACTCCGCGGGAGACCACCGCGAGCGAAGCGTTTGGACCCAGTCCAACGATGCGGGCGTCGGTCGGGGCCAGTGAAAACAGACCGAGCGGGAGTCCAGTGGCGGGCAGTTCGACGATGCTAGCCTGATCGCGGAGCAGCGCGGGAGTGTGGCCGGCATTCACGTAGCAAACCGTGCCCAACTCTTCGTTGTAGCAACCGGCGAAAGCCGGGCAACTGCGCACGCCTCCGGCGGCGCGCATGATTTCAAGATTCAGACGGCGAGAGAGTTCGATCATGGCGTCGGATTCGTTCAGTTCCGGAGCCGCGAAAAGCTGTTCGGCGGAAGAGCGGAAACAGGCCTGCGTGGCCTGGAGGACGGGGCCGAGAGTGTCGCGTTTACCGGCGATATCGAGCATTCCAAAAAGGAAACGCTGCGGCCCGACCCGCAGGCAATCGTAGAGATCGCCTCCGGCGCGGGAGGAGAAATAGGCCACAGCCAAGTCAGCGCCTTGGAGCGGCGGCATATCGCCCTGAATGATCTGGGGAACATCCGCCGATGAGCCGAAGCCGAGTTTTGAAAGCAGTCCTGCCATAAGCAGCCGAAACTATCATAAACTCTGGGATGGGGCAATGAGCGAAAAGTGCCATGCAGTGAGGCCTTTCGCCGCGCCGGGAGGGAATGTTAGGCTGGCAACGACCGTGAGATCGCACTCGCATTTCTATCCTGTAATCCTCGCCGGAGGCCGGGGCACGCGCTTCTGGCCGTTGAGCCGCAAGCGCCGCGCCAAGCAACTGCTGGCGCTTGACGGCAAGCACACCATGATCCAACAGACCGTGGCGCGCCTTGCTCCGATGGCCGCACCCGACCGTTTCTGGATCATTACCAATGACGACTTGCGTTCGGCCATTCTGCGTCAGCTTCCGAAGCTTCCCGCGAAGCAGGTGGTGGCTGAGCCTGCCGGACGCAACACGGCTCCGGCTATTGGGTTGGCGGCATTTCTGCTGCTTCGCCGAGATCCGGATGCGGTGCTCGGCTTGTTTCCCTCCGACCACGTCATCGCCGAGCCTGCTCAATACCGCGAAACACTCGGCCGAGGCATCGCGATTGCTGCGGCGGGAGAAAATATAGTCGTGCTCGGCATCCGCCCGACGCGTCCCGAAACGGGCTATGGTTACATCGAAGCGGGCGCGGCAAATCGGAATGGAACTTCGGACTTGTCGGTGCGGCGTTTCACCGAAAAGCCGGATCTGGCCACGGCGCGACAGTTTCTCGACGCGGGCAATTACTTCTGGAACAGCGGCATGTTCCTCTGGCGCGCCGACACACTCGCGAACGCGCTGCGCGAGCATCTGCCCAATACGGCCTCTGTTCTCGAAAGGATCGCTGCCGATTATGGCACACGCAGGTTTGCGGAGACTTTCCGCAAACTCTACCCGAAATGCGAAAACATCAGCATCGACTATGCCGTGCTCGAACCCCGCTCGGCGAAGGGCGAGGCCCAGTCGCGCATCTTCTGCCTGCCCGCCGATTTCGGATGGAACGACCTCGGCTCCTGGAGCGCGCTGCATGAGCATCACATGGCAAAGGCGAAAACGAGCGAAGGAACTCCGGGGTCGGCGTCGGGACACTTTGCTCTGAATGCGAAGAATAATTATGTTCACGCCCCCGGGAAATTTGTCGCGTTGGTGGGTGTGAGCAATTTGGTAATCGTCGAGACCGTAGATGCGTTGCTGGTTACGACGCTCGACCAGTCGCAGGATGTTGGCAAAGTGGTGAAGCATTTGGATGAGAAGAAGCTGAAGAAATTGGTATGAAGGTCCGCTGTTCGTCGGTGGTTGTTCGCGACCGGTAAGCCTTGTAATCCCGAACGAGCGATCTGCATTTGCGAACCGCGACTGGTGAATGACGAGCCGCGAACGACCAACGACTAACGACGAACGACGCACGACGCACGACGCACGATGCCCCAAATCAAATTCGGTACCGATGGCTGGCGCGGGCTGATCGCCGACGATTTCACTTTCGAAAATGTGCGTCGGGTGGCGGGAGCTATTGCCGGCTACGTCCTCAAGCACGAGGCGGCTGCCCTCGGGGTTGGCGTAGTTGTCGGTTATGACACGCGCTTTCTGTCCGACCGCGCCGCTCGCGCCGTCGCTAACGTCCTCGCCGAAGCGGGCATCCCCGTCCTACTGGCCAACGACTACGTGCCCACCCCCGCGGTTTCCTACAACGTAAAAAAACTAGGCGCTGCGGGCGGCGTGATGGTCACTTCGAGCCACAATCCGTGGAACTGGAATGGGGTGAAGTTCAAAGCCAAATTTGGAGGCTCGGCCACGCCCGCGATCGTAAAAGCGATCGAAGACGAACTTGGTTCCGGTTCCGTGGGTGACGGCAATCCTTCGCAAAAAACGCGGATGGGCAGGGCAGCGACGAGGATCGAAGAGGTGGATCTTAAGCCTGCATATGTCGCAGCGATTTCACAGTTCGCGGACCTCGAAGTCATCCGCCGGGCGAATTTCACGTTTGCCATCGACTCCATGTATGGCTCCGGCCGGGGAGTTCTGCCGAACATATTTGAGGCGCATGGCATCCGCCACGTGGCGATTCGGCAGGAAGTGAATCCGCTATTCCCAGGCATCAATCCCGAGCCCATTTTGCCGCACGTTGCGCTTCTGCAGGAAACCGTGGTGAACGAAAAATGTCATGCCGGCCTGGCTACCGATGGTGATGCCGACCGCATTGGCGCAGTGGCGGAAGATGGGAGTTTCGTCGATTCCCACAAGTGCATGTGCGTTCTGCTGCACTGGTTACTGGTGCGCAAGAAGTGGTCCGGAGATGTGGTGCGCGCCTTCAATACGACGGGCATGATGGACCGCATCGCCGCGAAACATGGACGCAAGCTGTATGAATGCAACATTGGCTTCAAGTACATTGCCGATCTGATGATGGAGCATGAAATTCTGATCGGCAGAGAAGAATCAGGTGGCATTGGATACGGCCGCTTTCTTCCAGAACGCGATGGCATTCTCAACTCGCTTCTGCTGGCGAATGTGATGGCGGAAGAAAAGAAGCCGCTCGGCGAGTTGGTCGCCGACCTGCAGGGCGAATTTGGCGCTCACTACTATGGACGGCGCGATCTAATCATTTCGGATGAGATGAAGAACGGTGCCATCCGCCGCGCTGGCGATCCGCAGACGACAAAACTCGGTGCCTACTCAATCCTGAGAAAAGAGAATCGCGACGGCGTGAAATTCTATCTCGATGCTCCCCAACCCGGTAACGGCGCGGACGCTTGGGTATTGTTTCGCGCCTCCGGTACCGAGCGGATGCTGCGCTGCTACGTGGAAGCCGCAACGCCCGAACTGGTGGCAGAAATTCTGGAGGCCGGCGAGCGATTCGTAAGGCAAGGATAGACGCCCTCCAACCCGCAAGAACTCTACGGAACGCGCATATGACGTAGTATTCTGGCCGATTGGTCCGCCCTTTTGCGTTTTACCCTGCCCGAAAACGCGATAGGATGGTAACAACATTCGCAGCATGATGGTCACCAGAGAAATCTCACCGGTTCTCGCTGATTCTCCGGAATCGCGGCGCTACAACCGCATCAAGCGGTGGCTGGGCATCAGCGATTTCGCGCTTGGCTTCGGGTTGCTGGTCGTGCTTCTAGCCACCGGTTGGACCGGCTGGCTGCGCGATGTAGCGGAGCGCGCCGCATCGCAGAATTACTTTTTTGCCGTTTTTTTTTACGTGCTGATGTTGGTGCTGATCAGCAAAGTGCTGGGAATTCCGCTCGATTACTACGGTTTCCGTCTGGAGCACCGCTATAACCTTTCAAATCAGCGATTCCGCTCCTGGTTCTGGGACGAATGCAAGAGCTTGCTGATCGGGTTGATTATGGCCCTGATTGTCGTCGAACTACTTTACATGCTCATACGCTCGGCCCCGCAGCACTGGTGGGTCGTGGCGTGGATTGTTTTCTTGGGACTTTTTGTGCTGGTCGCGCAACTCGCGCCAGTAGTGCTGTTTCCAATTTTTTACAAATTCGAGCCGCTGGAGAACGAGGAACTCAAGCGCCGCCTGATTGTGTTGAGCGAACGCGCCGGCACGCGCGTACGCGGCGTCTACAAGTGGCATCTGTCCGAAAAAAGCAAGAAGGCCAATGCCGCGCTAACCGGTCTGGGCGCCACCCGGCGCATTATTCTCGCCGACACCCTCCTCGATAACTACTCCGACGATGAAATCGAAGCCGTGCTCGCGCACGAACTGGGCCACCACATACACCGGCATATTTTGAAAAGCATTTTGGTGCAGGCGGGAATCACGCTCTTCGGCTTCTGGCTGGCCAACGAAGTTCTGCGCTACGCCGTGGAGCGGCGTCACTTGTTCGAAACCATGTCTGATTTCGCGAATCTGCCCTTGCTCATTCTGGTTTCGACGGCGCTCTCGTTTTTGCTGATGCCTGCGCTCAATGCCTACTCGCGCTTCAATGAACGCCAGGCCGACTGCTATTGCTTCCAGTCCGTGACCAGCGTTCAGCCCTTCATTTCGTCGATGAATAAATTGGCCGAGCAGAATCTTGCCGAAAGAACGCCGTCGCGCTGGGTCGAGTGGCTGCTCCACTCCCACCCTGCGATCAGCAAACGAGTGACGGCTGCTGAGGCCTGGGCGAAGTCGCACTAGACATTTGGTATTTTGCAATCGGCTAATTTGGTAATTTGAAAATCAGAACGATTTGCCGGGGCGAGCTGCTAGACTGATACCCGAACCCAAATAAATATATGATCGTCTGGCGCGGGCGCGAAATTCGCGCCGGTCGTAGTTTGCACTTTGATTTCAAGTTACCAAATTACCCGATTACAAATTTACAAATTTCTCTTCAATATCTCTTCCACTCTCCGCACATCCTCCTCCGTATCGACGCCAATTGTGTCAAACGGTGTTTCTGCCACGTAGATCGGAACTCCGTTCTCCAGGAAGCGCAACTGCTCCAACCGCTCGCTGCGCTCGAGGGAGGACTCGGGCCAATGAACAAATTTGTCCAGCGCGTGCTTGCGATGTCCGTAAATTCCGAGGTGTTTGTAGTATTGGGGATGGGAGCCGTCGCGGTCGAAAGGAATGGTGGCGCGAGAAAAGTAGAGGGCGCGGCCCCAGATATCTGTCACCACCTTCACGGCCCCTGGATTGTTGACATCGACTTCCGCCGCCGGCGTTTTCAGCGTGCCGACTTCGACCTCGGGTGGCCGCATCAGCTCGAGCAATTTGGCGATGTGTTCGGGGCGAGTCAGCGGCTCATCGCCCTGGACATCGATATAAATATCGGCAGGAATGATGGATGAGATTTCGTGAGTGCGCTCCGTGCCGGAGCGATGGCTGGAAGAGGTCATCCGGACGGTGAAACCACGCTGCCGGCAGAACTGGAAAATTTCGTCGGAATCGGTGGCCACCACGACTTCGTCGAGTTGGGGGGAACGGCGCACGGCCTGGTAGGTTTGCGCGACTAAGGGTTCGCCCGCGATCTCGCGCAGCATCTTGCGTGGCAATCGTGTCGATGCCAGGCGCGCCGGAATCACAGCGATGACTCTCATGCGCTCAGTTTCGCATGGAGTGCTGCGCTTTGACACGCGATTCGTTCGGACGGGCGCGTTTGACACTGGATTCCATGCGTCTTTAGAATGTGTCAGGGACGCGTCGACCCGAGTCGGCGGGATTCTGTGTCCATTTCTGTGATGTCCCTGCTTTCCTTCCGCGCATTTCCGGATTGGCGGTGTAGCTCAGGTGGTTAGAGCGACGGTCTCATAATCCGTAGGTCGTAGGTTCGAGTCCTACCGCCGCCACCAGATTTAGGGTTTGTTTTAAATGGGTTAGGGGTGCTCCACGGAGTTGGGACAGCCCCAATCTTAGGCGACTGTAATGAAAATTGTCTCCTCCTTCGAACGCAAGTGCAGCCCGATGACCATCGATGTCACGTTTCGGAATAAGAGTTACAGCAAGACAGCGATCGGGTGCGGTTGTACAAGTCTGAATTCCGCACAGACGCGATTGGAATTTGGGATTTGCTCCGGCCTGCGCGTACCAGCGCCACTGCGTCTACCAGAAAAGGAATTTGACTGATGAGGATCTATGAAAACAGGGAGGCACTAAACCTTTGGCGGAGGTTCGGCTAAATATCGTTCGTGTAGAGTTGCTTTTCGGATCGCACTAACACACTCCATCTCCCAACGCAGAAATCGGAGATGTCAGGCAACGTCAAGGTTGGTCAACGCGGCACATCACGCCGCTAATCAGTGCGTGGCGTCGCTCTGGCGAGCGCGAGAATCGCTCCGGCAAACAGCAGCGTGTCGAAAAAGTAGTTGATCCCCTCAACCTTGACGTCGGTGTTCGGGTCGGCCAGCGCCGCAATCAGGATCGGCCCATAGATGAACACGACCAGCAGCACAATCCAACTCCCGAGGAAAGTCGCCGCGATCCGCGTCTTCTTGCCCAGCAGAATGCTTGTCCCCGCCACCAGAAGAATTGCGCCTGTGAGATAGCTTATGAGCAATCGCCCCGGAATCCATAGCGGCATCAGTTTTTCGAGCGGGACTCCGGGAACGTTGGCTGGGTGCAGGAAATGCTCAACGCTAAAAAATATAGCGGCGAGCGCGACCAGCACGCGGCCCACGGTTATGAGCTTGTTTCCGCCTTGCCCGCGGCCTTGCTCGCGCATCGCGCTGCCCGCGAGCATCCAGCCTCCGCCCCCGAATGAGCTTTCACGGAAGACAAACGTCCAGGCAAACCTGTCTCTGGGGCTGGCGACAACTCCCGGGATCATCAACATTGCGACAAAAGAAAACATCGCGATCCCGAACAGCAGACCGGACCAGCGCACCTGAATTCTTGTGGCAATGCTCAACGACGCGGCCAGCAAGGCAAAGCCGAAGAAATAAGCCCAAAACAATCGCCACGGCATATACGAGGGCACAATGGGCAGCACCGATCCTACGTCCGCGAGATGCAGGGCGCCGAAGACCGCCAAGGGGGCGGCGAAACACAAATTGTTCAGTGCTACGACCTTGTCGAGACCGTTGGCCCGAGCGATATCGGTCTTCGAAGCCCACAGCGCAACCAGGAAAGCCAGTATGCCTGCGCCGCACATCGAAAATACCGTGCGAGAAATCCCAAAAAATGTAGCGAGATTCGTAGTTTGCATGTGGATGCTGGCCTAAGCTTGCGCGCGCTACCTGGCTACGCTCGTCCTACGCCTTATAGGATTTTCCGCCGGCGTCCGCCATCCCGATCTACGCTGGCATCGCTGCTGTCAGTTGTGAGAAACGTGTTTGACCCGATCCAAAACGCCGCCAGGCATTGGAGATTTTTCTTGTAAGTACGCGTGACCGTATATTCCTTGCCACCTTTCACACGAAGGCCATATTCTCCCGTCGGGTATGGCCTGATCTCTTCCACAAACGAAGCATTGACCAGGACGGAGCGATGAATCCGAATGAAACCGTAGGGCTCGAGCTTTTCTGCCACAACCGAAATCGACTCTCGCAGCAGATGGGAAATCGACTCTCGCAGTAGCGACACATAGTTGCCTTCCGCCTGAATTGCGACGACATCGCCGGGGTTGATAAAGAGAATTCTTCCCTTTTCCTTGAATGCAATGCGGAGTTCCTTGGGCCTGGCGAGAACCTGCGGTTGAGGAAAGACCTCCATCGCTCTTGCCGGTTCTTCTCTTGCGTCTCTTGCCACGATCGACACTGTCATGCCCCCTGGCGGATTCTGTCACGTCCCTGGACGCGCCCTTCTGACCGCTGGCAACATCGATCTGCAATCATTGGTCCATCCTCCATGAGTTCATGATGAACTGCAAAATGGTCAGTGACAATACCCATTTGACGCGATTTTGACATAGCCATTATCATCTCGCGCCATGAAGAGAGCAGCCTCAGGAATTCTTCCCCTGATTTCGATTCACCGAAAAGCCGCGAAACCTCTGCACATACAAGTCTATGATGCCTACCGCACGGGTATCGTTAGTGGGCGTTTTCGCCCACGACAGAGGTGAGAGTCCGAAGTGTTCCATCCCGCCACTCAACGAGTCCAGCCGAGCTAGCGCCCAGTGCCGAACCATCAGCGCGAACGAGGATCTGGCGCATCACAGCAGCCATTCCGCTTCGGATTGGAAGGGTCTCAAGTTGGCCGTGCCGATATCGAGCTAAAGCGCCGTTGGCTAGGCCTAACCAGATACCATCTTTTGGATCGGCGGCGAGAGAAGTGGCGGTTGGCACGCGAGGCGCAGGAATTTCTTCACGGACCTCACGATCTTGAATACGAACGAGCTTTGCAGGATTTCCGATAGCTTCCGCCCAAACATTGTTATCCTGATCTTCTGCGATCGCGATAATCGGCCCTATCGGCGCGCTCTCGGGACGCTTGATCCGGCGGAACTCTCCCTTGTCATACACATACAAGTCGTTGTCGATTCCCACCCACAACTGGCCGGCATGATCTTCGAGCGGCGATGTAACCCTTTCCCCCGGCAGGCCATCCCTTACCCGAATGGAAGGCAGATGGCCATCGCGAAGGAACTCAAGAGCGCCGTGATTTCCAATCCAGATGGTGCCATCTCGCGCAGCTAGGACTGAATCGACCAGATTGCTGGTGAGTCCTTCGCGAGTGGAGATAGTGGTAACGGCGACGTTGCGGAAGCAATCGATGCCCTCAGATGTCGCAACCCAAATGTTGTTTTCTCGGTCCTCGGGTGTTTACCGCATATATGGCGGTGAGGCAGACCGGTTTTCCAGCGCCGACGGCTTGTCCAGCGATTCGGTAATCCGAAGGCAAAAGTGGGGCACGTGGCCGGATTCTGTGAAGCTGCAGTGGGATTCGGCGTGCTCTCTTCCCCCGAGGTTCCCACCTTAACAGCGGCGTTGCCATTCTTCTGAGCAAGAGTGCTCACCTGCGCCCGGCCGATCGCATGCGCCATTTGAGGCTGTGGATCACAACGATTGGGTTGGTCTCCAGGCCGCATACGCCCACGCGTTCTCCGCTGACACTGTGCAATAGGGAACAGTTTTCCTGTTCGTGCGCTGTCATAGTTCGGGTCGGGACTTAGCTTGATGGTTGGGAAAGAAAGGTTAGCCCGGAGGAGAATCGACATGTCCACAAACAATTCGGTTGTTGCGGTCTATCACACACATACGGAAGCGGATCAAGCGGTGAAGGAGCTTCAGCGTGGCGGAGTCGACATGCACAAATTGTCGATCGTTGGGAAGGGCTACCACACAGATGAACAGGTAGTGGGCTATTACACCACCGGCGACCGCATGAAGTATTGGGGCAAAGTTGGAGCGTTCTGGGGAGGTTTCTGGGGACTTTTGTTCGGCTCTGCTTTTTTCATGATCCCAGGTCTCGGCCCAATCTTAGCGGCGGGACCGATAGTTGCATGGATCGTGGCAGCGTTGGAAGGTGCGGTGGAGGTAGGAGTATTGGGTGCTCTGGGGGCTGGGCTCTACAGCATAGGAATTCCTAAAGACAGCATTGTGAAGTACGAAACGGCACTCAAGACAGATCAATTTCTGCTCATCGCCCACGGGACGGCGGCAGAAGTGGCCAAGGCGAAGGACATTATCGAAACCACACATCCTGCCTACTGCACATTGCATGAAGCCGAAGCAGTCGCAGCATAGCAAAGGGAGACCTGCACGGCATGCTTGCAGGTCTCAAAGCGCATCTCATCGCACCCGCTGCCCTCCAATCAGATAGGGCTGGTGGATGAGATGAAGCCTGACGACTTCAAACCTGTGAAGTCGTCAGTGCTGCAGATTAAATTGATGGAGGTCAATGTGGCAAAAACGGCGGTTGGTTTGTTTGAGAATCCGGGCTCGGTCGACGAGGTAGTTCGCGAGCTCAAAGCCAGCGGTATCCCTCAGAAGGACGTCCGTGTTTTATGCGAGCCGCGGGAGATGGCGGGTAGTGGAGTCATGAGTACCCCACACACTGATTTTGAAGTGGATTTGATTCGGGACCTTAGGGCGATTGGGGCCGCCGAAGCGGACGCGGAAGCTTACGTTCGAGGAGTACGGCGTGGAGGAGTCATGGTT
>Ga0074044_10002684_pt1 | contig 15488 bp, 12 predicted proteins | sample BogForMeECP23OM1_FD_94443 | JGI IMG/M metagenome (GOLD analysis project Ga0074044, IMG submission 94443) | Bog forest soil microbial communities from Calvert Island, British Columbia, Canada - Bog Forest MetaG ECP23OM1 | ecosystem: Environmental > Terrestrial > Soil > Wetlands ... | reverse complement strand
GAAGTCAAGAAGGGCGGCATCATCATTCCCGATACCGCCAAGGAAAAGCCGCAGGAGGGCATCATCATCGCCCTCGGCACCGGCAAAACCAACGACGACGGAAAGAAAATTCCGTTTGAAGTCAAAAAGGGCGACCGCGTGCTCGTGAGCAAATACGGCGGCACCGAAATCAAAATTGACGGCAAGGAGTACAAGATTCTGTCCTCCGACGACATCCTCGCCGTGCTTGTCTGATTCACTCAACCATCAACTCTCAACCAAGAACCAAAAAATATGGCAGCAAAACAATTACTGTTTGATGAGGCGGCGCGGCAGGCGATCCTGCGCGGCGTCCAGAAGCTCTCCAAGGCGGTCGTCGCCACGCTCGGACCCAAGGGCCGCAACGTGGTCATCGACAAGAAATACGGCTCACCCACCGTCACCAAGGACGGCGTGACCGTCGCCAAGGAAATCGAACTGGAAGACGCCTACGAAAACATGGGCGCGCAAATGGTCCGCGAAGTCGCCAGCAAAACCAGCGACACCGCCGGTGACGGCACGACCACGGCGACCGTTCTCGCGGAGGCGATTTATCGCGAAGGCCTCAAATATGTGACTTCGGGCGCGAACCCCATCGGCATTCAGCGCGGCATCACCAAGGCCGTCGAAGCCGCCGTCGGCCAGCTCGACAAGATTACCAAGAAGGTCAAGGACAAGGACGAAATCCGCCAGGTCGCCGCGGTGTCGGCCAACTGGGATTTCCAAATTGCCGACAAAATCGCCGAGGCGATGGACAAGGTCGGCAAGGACGGCACGATCACGGTCGAGGAGGCGAAGTCCATTGAGACGACGCTCGAAGTGGTCGAAGGCATGCAATTTGACAAGGGCTATCTCTCGCCTTATTTCGTCACCAACGCCGAGACGATGGAGGTGAAACTCGAGGATGCCTACATCCTCAATTACGAAAAGAAAATCAGCAGCCTGAAGGACATGTTGCCGCTGCTCGAAAAGGCCGCGCGCTCGGGCAAGCCGCTGCTCATCATCGCCGAGGAAGTCGAAGGCGAAGCGCTCGCCACGCTCGTGGTGAACAAGCTGCGCGGCACGCTCAACGTCTGCGCCGTGAAGGCCCCGGGCTTCGGCGACCGCCGCAAGGCCATGCTCGAAGACATCGCCGTCCTCACCGGCGGCAAGTTCATCAGTGAAGACCTCGGCATCAAGCTGGAGAGCATTGAACTGACCGACCTCGGCCGCGCCAAAAGCATCGTGGTGGACAAGGACAACACCACCATTGTTGAAGGCGGCGGCAAATCGTCCGACATCCAGGGCCGCGTGAATCAAATCCGCCGCCAGATCGAGGAGACGACGAGCGATTACGACCGCGAGAAATTGCAGGAACGCCTGGCCAAGCTTGCCGGTGGCGTGGCCGTCATCAACGTCGGCGCGGCGACTGAGACCGAGATGAAGGAAAAGAAGGCGCGCGTCGAGGATGCGTTGCACGCGACCCGCGCGGCGGTCGAGGAAGGCATTGTGGCCGGCGGCGGGGTGGCTCTAATCCGCTGCCTGCCCGCCATTGAATCGGTCAAACCCGCCAACGACGACGAGCGGATTGGCGTGGACATCGTGAAGCGCGCGATTGAATCACCGACTCGCGCACTCGCCACCAACGCGGGCGTCGAAGGCTCGGTGGTCGTCGAGGAAGTCAAGAAGCGCAAAGGCAACGAAGGTTACAATGTCACCACCGGTGAATACGAAGACCTCGTGAAGGCCGGCGTGGTGGACCCGAAGAAGGTCACCCGCACCGCGCTGCAAAACGCGGCTTCGATTGCCGGTTTGCTGCTCACGACCGAGTGCCTCATCGCCGACGTGCCGGAGAAGGACAAGCCGGCCCCGATGCCAGGCGGCGGCGGTGGCGGCATGGGCGGAATGGATTATTAATGTAGCGTCGGCGCTCTGCGCCGATAAGTCGAGCCAGAGGCTCGACGCTACACCGGAAGAACCGAAAAGCAAACGAGGCTGGAAGCAATTCCAGCCACGTTTCATTTCGCAGCACAATTTTATAAAATTGATATTGACTTTAACTTTGTTGAGTTGTATAAAGTCAAAGAACAAATCAATTTTATTAAATGAGCGATTCCGACAAAAAAAAGCAATGGATGGGTTTTCTTGAAGACGAGGATCTGGCGTTTATCAAGCGGTTCATCCTTTTTTCCGGTTCGCTCAAGGATCTGGCCGAGGCCTACAAAGTTTCCTATCCGACACTCCGGCTGCGCCTCGACCGGTTGATCGAGAAAATCAAAATCCTCGACAGCCAGAATATTGACGACGATTTCGAGCGCCAGCTCCGCGCGCACTTCGCCGACGGCAAGCTGGACTCGCAGGTTTTCAAAAGACTTCTGACCGCTTACCAAAATCAAAAGAAAGGCGTAAAATGAAAACCTTGATTCAAATCAGCCTGGTGCTGGGGCTTGTCTCGTCCGCCGTCGCACAGGCGCAACCGGCGCAGCCGTGGCAAAAAACGGTGCACGTCTTTGATTGGAAGGATTCAAAGCTGCAACCGGAGTTATCCGGCAGCGAGATATTTTCGACGAACGGAGTTTCGGTCTTGAAAATCGAAAACACCAACAACGTGCCGCTGGAGGTCGTGCTGTTGAGGATCACCAATTCATCGCTCATCTCAAGGGCGGATACCATTTCATGTGAGATGAAATATGAAAATGTTGGTGATTATGTTGAGCACACTAATGCGGGGGGCGTAATCTATAGAAGCTTCGCGTCCGGCAGTTTGAAAATATTGTGTTACATTCCACCTCTCGCGCCCGGCGGAGACGAAATCACCAACTTATTAGACTACAACTTGGCCGGCACATCGAATTGGAAACCCTACGGGTTTTCAACCGGCAAAGCGCCGGGGGAAGGTCTGCCAACCAAGCTGGAACTCAAGCTTTTTTTGCCGGGAAACGGAACGATTTATCTTCGTCCGATAAAACTCCAGGGAACGGAGAACAATTTCAACGGTTGGTGGTCGCCGCAACAAAGCGGCTTGATTGGCGGGATTGGCGGTTCCTTGATTGGCTGTTTTGGCGGCCTGATCGGCTTGCTGGTTTCAAGGGGCAAGGCGAGAAATTTCGTCCTGGCCGCGGTCAAATGTTTTATCGCGCTGGGAAGTCTTTTGACGATTGCCGGACTTGTCGCGGTGATGTTCCAGCAGCCTTACGCTGTTTGGTATGCGCTGCTGCTTCCGGGCGTCATCCTCATTTTGGTTTTCTCTTTGAACCTGCATTCGATTCAGAGGCGCTACGACGATTTGGAAATTCGCCGCATGACGTCGCTTGACGTGTAAAAGTAAATTCCAACCGCGTTTTGATTTTCAACTCAGTTGCCAGCTGTCGGCCCGGCGGGTTTTTCCTGGAGCCGGCGCAATTGGTTTTCAAGCTGGGTCACGCGGTTATGGAGGCGTTCCAGAACTTTGCGCACATCAACCGGCAGAACAACGCAGTCCGCGCAATGATGCCGCGTGGCGTCGCTGCCCTTGACGGGATATTCAAATTTCTTCCCGCAGGCGCGGCAGGTGCGGGGGCGCTGGCCGGAGGTGATTTTTTCCATGGCGAAGAGTTAACAAGGAAATCCGAAACGCGAAAACCGAAATCCGAAAGAATTCCGAAACCCGAAGCTTCCAGCTTGAAGCAAGGCGTCAGTTTTCCGCGCAATCAGTTGCAAATTCATTCAGTTTTCGAAATTCGGGTTTCTTTCGGGATTCGAGAATTCGGCCTTCGGATTTTTACCGCTGCTTGCCTTCCAGGTTCCGGGGAGCGCTGGTCACCCCGCCGTCCATCAACAGACGACGGTCGCGCGAGCGGGTTTCGCCCACGGCCGTGACGCGGATGGCGGCCTCGTCGGTGACGGGACATTCGTGTTCGCAAATGCCGCAGCCGATGCACAGCGCCGGATCCACGTAGGGCCGGCGCAGGGTGATGGGATTCCCATCACGTTTGGTGATGGTGACTTCGCGCGAATAAATCGCCTTGGGCGAGACGGGACAGACCTCCTCGCAGACGACACACGGGGTTTCCATGGACCACGGCAGGCAGCGGCCATGATCGAAAAATGCCGTGCCGAGCCGGATCGGGCCTTCCGCTGCGAACGGTCCGAGGCCGGTCTTTTCCTCGATGGTGATGCGCTGGATGGCGCCGGTGGGGCAGACCTGGCCGCACAGCGTGCAGTTCACCTCGCAGTAGCCGAGTTTCATGTTGAGGATCGGCGTCCAGATGCCTTCCAGACCGGATTCCATCAGCGCCGGCTGCAACACATTCGTCGGACAGGTCCGGATGCACTGGTCGCATTTGATGCAGCGTTCGAGAAAAGCCTTTTCCTCCACCGAACCGGGCGGGCGAATGACCTTTTTGTTGTAATTCCGGTCCGAGGCGCCGGAGGCCCGGCCAAAAGCAAAAAAAGTCAGGCCCAGCAGGGTGCCGAGAAATGCGCGCCGGCCCGGCACGACGGGCGCGGTGATTTCGCGCTGGAGCGCCGGCATGAATTTGAACGAAATGGCGTCCTCCGGGCAGTCTTCGATGCAGTTGAAACAGACGAAACACTCACTCTTGCGCAATTGGGTGTGCGGGTCGGAGGCGCCTTCACAGCTTTTCAGGCAGAGGTCGCAGTCCACGCATTTGTGCGGGTCGCGGTCAATGCGCCACAGGGCGGCCGTGGACAGTGTGCCGAGAAACGCGCCGAGCGGGCAGAGCACCCGGCAGAAAAATCGCGGAATCACCACATTCATGCCCACCAGGAACAGGAGCATGAAACCCACGACCCACGCGTCGGCGTGGAAGTATTGCCGCACGTAAACGCTCGACGGGAAAAAGAGGTTCAGCATCGGCAAAATCGCCACGGTCATCGAGCGGTGAAACAGGCAGATCGGGTCGAGCCAGCCGATTTGCAGGCTGCCGCAAACCGCCGCCACAAACATGCCGATGAGGATGACGTATTTGAGCGAGTATAATTTTTTGTAGCGGTTGGCCTCGATGCGTTCGCGTTCCTCCGCGCGGCGTTTGCCCATCAGCCAGCCGATGAAATGGTGCAGGATGCCGTAGGGACAAATCCAGTTGCAGAAGATGCGCCCGAACAGCAGCGTCGGGAGGATCAACAGCAGACTCCACAACAAGCCCATGTAAACCGTGTGCGTGGTGATGGCCGTGGCAAAGGCCACCAGCGGGTCGAGTTCGAGAAACAGCGAGACCGGATAGCCTTTGAGGTACCGCAGGTCGGTGATAAAGACAAAAAACAGAAACAGACTGAAGAAAAAAAACTGGGCGATACGGCGGACGGTGCGGGTTTTCATGGCGCAGCAGAAACTGCCAAAAACAGTTTTGGTTTAACTGAAAAGATCCCCTCGCCCCAGCCCTCTCCCCGCTGGGCGGGGAGAGGATGTCCGGAGGACGGGAGAGGGGTTCGTTGTTTCAGCATTTTGAATTTGTGCTTGTCGTTGTCCTAGGCTTGAACCTCTTTGTAAAGCGTGTCCTTCCAAATTTTGTTGCCCAGGCCGCGTTCGTGGGCCTTGTGGACGTAAGTCAGCTTGGCGAGGTCACGTTCCATCAGGTGCGTGTAACCGTAACTGTCCACGGCCACCATGTCGGTTCCTGCGACGACCGTGCCCATTTGCTTCACGTCAGAAAGCCGTCCGCCGGTCGGGCCGTTTTTCATCAGCACGTTCATGCCGTCGAGCACGACGAGCGTCGGCTTCATCATCAGCGCGAAATCAGAAACGATGCTGTGAATATATTGATGGAACTGGCTGCGGCGTCCGCCGAGCAGGCCATACCAGTTCTTCATCGTCATCGAGGCATGGCAGAGATTGTGATCCTTGCACGGCGCGACGCCGATGACTTTCGTCGCCTTCTTGAATGGCTCGTGGAAGAACGTCCAGTTGCGGAGGACCTCGCCATCCAACTGCAGCGGCGCGAAGGAACCGGATTCCGGGTAGAGCAAATCCAGATTCAAATCGTCAGCCACCTGGCGCAGGCCGCTCTTGAGAAAACAACCGGCCGGGCTGTTGATGGGATTATCAGCCACGTACACCCGGGCGGCACCGGCTTCGAGGACGAGCTTCGCCACGGCGCGCAACGTTTCCGGATGGGTCGTCGCCGCGAGCGCGGGCGGGGTGTCGAACGCGACGTTCGGTTTGATCACGACCACGTCGCCTTTTTTGACGAACCGATCCATGCCGCCGAGCGCGCCGATGACGGCACGAATGGTTTTGTCGTGTTCCGTTCCATGCGCGATAGCAAGCGAGGGCAGGAATTTGTCCGGTGCGAGCGCGTAGCTCGGAAGCTGAAGGCCTTTTTCGGGCTGAAAGCCGGGGACGAAATGTTTCGGCTGCCACAGGGCGTAACCACCCGCCGCCGCGCCGGCGAGCAACGCGCCGGCAGCGCCCGCGCGGACGAGGAATTCGCGCCGACTGATGCCGCCTTCCGCGGCATTGCCGGACCTGCCCGCCTTGATTTCGTCCGGTTCAGACTTCATAACCTGAACTTCATCATAGCATTACTTTATTTGCCCCTCCAGATATTTTTCGACAAATTCCCGCGCATTGTCCCCGTCGTCGGCGTCCACGACACCGCCGATTTCGCCGTCCCGCTGGTAAATCACCTTCCAGGTGCCGAAGTTCTGGGCGGTAAAAATCTTCGCTCCATTCACGTCCGGCAGCGCCGTCACCTTGCCGCCGAACTGGCCGGCGAAGTCCTGATACGATTTCCACGCTGCCGCGGCCTCTGCCGGGGTCGCCACCATCAGGAAAAACGGCAGCTTTTTGCCGGCAAAATCATAGTTCGCCTGAAAAACATTTTTAAGAAAAGCCTGGCCTTGAGCGTTTTCCTGCACGAATTGAACGCTCGCCGGATCCAGCCCGGTTGCCGGCAGGCGGCGGCGGGCGTCGAGGCCGGTGTCGTCGTCGGGGAGATTTTTCGCGCGGTCCTCGGCGATGGCCTTCGCCAGCCCGAGGGTTTTTGCGTTCTGGTCCGAAGCCATCACCTGGATGTAGCGCGGGCCTTGCCGAAAGAAGAACCCCATCCCGCTCGCATAACCGTCCGGCGCGAAATCCAGCGGCCCGCCCTGGGGATCCCGCTCCAGCGCGAACATACCGAAGGCGTTAATCGGCGTGTCGAAGCGGTATTCATAAACGTCCACGAAGCTGCCGGAGGTGCCGGTGAGGGAGAAAGAACGGCAGCGAAGATTTTGAAAATTGAAATTCAGGTAGGCCGGGGCGCGCCCGTCAATTTTCTCGAACAAATTGTCCGCATTGTAAAATTCCGTGTCGCTCATCGGCTTCAGCCCGTCGAGTTTAATTTCCAGCGGCTCGCTTTTGGCGGCCGGTGCGGGAGCGGCAGCGGCTCCCTCGGCGGGTTCGACGGCGGTTTCACCTTCGCCGTCCGCTTGAGTTTTAACGGCGGCCTTTGTTTCCCCCGGGCTGACGTCCGTCCCACGAGCGGTGCCCGATTTTTCTTCAACGGCCGCAGCGGTGGATTTCAACGCGTCGGGGTTGAGCGCGAAACGATCGGGGTCATAGTGTTTTCCCTTGAACCAGATCGCGCTGCCGATGATGACGAGCAAAACGACGAGGGTCAGGCTCACAACGCGCTCCACCAGTGAAATTTTTGTGCGCCGGAAAGTTTTGCGATTTCCGGTCGGAGGTTTGGCGGCAGCGGGGACGGTCATGCGTCAAAACCGGCTCACGCGAAGTAGCGCTCGGCGCGCTTCACGACCTCCGGATAGTCAACCTGGAACGCGCAACGGTCGCGCAACGCGGCCAGGTCCACCCCGGAAGCATCGCGCGCGTACGCCGGCAACGCGTGATAGGATTCCCGCGCGCCAAGGTGTCCGTCCTGTTCGTAATAAGTCACATAGCGGGCGACATCAAGCAACGCGAACTCTGACGTGGCGGCAAAGGCATCACACGACGGGCAGCCCGGACAGAACGTGCGCCGGCTGGCGAGCACCGTTTCCTTGAGCAGATGGATTTGAGCCGTCTTGAGAGGCTTCTTGTAGCTGCGCGCGGCGGCGACGTTTTCCTCCAATTGGCCGACATTTTCCAACTGGCAGCACACGGCGGAGATGCGCGGATCACTCCAGACCGCGTGGAGCATGGCTTGGTGCGTGGTCAGTCCCTGCTTGTCAAAGTCGGGCACGCGCTTGGGAATGTCCGTGCCGGCGCTGCGCAGCGTTTTCATCGCCACGAGCGCGAGGCCGGACTTGTGGCAGGCGTCCAGCGCTTTGTCAAATTCGCCGCCTTTCGTGAAGAACGGCGTGTATTTGAGCATGATGATTTCCACGAACCCGCCTCCGGCGGCGGCGTTGAGATAATCATTCAATCGTCCGTCGTGGCAGGAGAAGCCGACCATTTTAACCTTGCCCGAACTTTTCAGTTGGTCGGCGGTCTTTTTGAACTCGTCGCTCTTGGGCCATTCCAACGAACCATCGCCGTATTCGCGCGGGCCGATGCCGTGGATGTAGAAAGCGTCGAGATACTTCGTGCCGCAGGCGTCAAGCCGGCGGTCAACCATTTCCACCATTTGTTCGGCCTGGCGGGGATGATCCTTGGAGACGAGGAAAATATCCTTGCGCCGTTCGGGATATTTGGCCAGCCACTGGGCGAAAATCTTCTCGGAATTGCCATTTAAATAAGAAGCCGCAGTGTCGAAGTAGCGGATACCGTTGGCCCAGGCGATGTCCAGATATTGCGGGCTGAGGGCGGGGGGCATGCCACCCATGCAGAGCATGGTGACTTGCGGACCGTTTTTTCCGAGCTGGCGCTTGGGCAGCGGCGCAGCGGCTGCCGGGGCTGCCGGGGCGTCCCCGGCGGACAGGGACTGCGTCATCATCGCCGGTGCGGCCGCCAGCGCAACGGGCAGGGTCAAAGTGGTCTTGAGAAAATGACGGCGCGAGCTTTGATTATTGTTTCCTTGCATAAGCTTTTTAAGTTTCCGCAAAACTAGCACTCGTTTGAGATTCCCGCAACGGGAATTGAGTCCGGCCGTTTGCGCACATAGCGCAGGATCGTTCAGAGCAGTCGTTTGCTGGCAAACGACTTGCCCGAATGCGATTTCAGATAACGCTCGAAGGCGAGGGCTTTGTCTTCCTGCTTGAAGGCGCAGTAAAACCCGATCCGCCACGGACTGAATTTGGCCGTATGCGGGCTGCGGTCCTGGTTATGTGTGAGGAGTGGCTGTTTGAGATCCTGAGTGAACCCGATTTGGGTCTGATCCGGCTGGTTTACAGTTCGGATGATATAGACGTAAAACATGGCCCGTGCTCCGTTTCGCTCCGCTCCCTGCTTCGTTTCTGCAATCAACTCCGCAGGGCAGGCAACTCCGCAAAGCACGCTTCGCCAAATCCCGGCAGAGGCCCTCACCCGTGGCTTTTCTCCCGCAGTAAACGTGGCCTGCCACGCGCAGCCTACAAGGCGAAGCGTGGAGGCGGCGGGAATTGAACCCGCGTCCCTGGCAAACAAACCAGCCGCGACTACATGCTTAGTCCGGAGAAGGTTTTCTGCTGTGCGATGGCGTCCGGACTCGAATCGCACTGCCTAGTCCGCAGGATAAGATCTCGGTTGCCAGCGCGCAGACTCCGCCGGCAACCCAGCCTGCTGTGGCGTCCGTCCACCGTAGCAGGTGTCCAGTGGCGGACGTCGAGGCCTTAGGCCGCGAGAGCTAGTTCTTGATTAGCTGTTTTGTTTGGTTCGATTTTTTACGAGGCCAACGAACCATCCTCGGCATGCCGCCTCTGGCGCATTTCCCAGGTCGAAACCAGTGCGCCCCCAGCATTCGATTCGGCAATACTATAATCTTTCAATTTGCCACGCCGGTCAAGCGCTGTGCGAGCCGGGTGCCGCCACAGACAGGCCAACTTCGGTTTTCAGGCTGAACGGATTTTCGCCCGGAACTGCGCCGGCGGTTTTGAGCGAAGGAGGACTTTCCCGCCCCTTGTCGGGAACGAGAAGCAACGGGGAAAAAGTGCGCCTTTGCGCCGCTTTGCGGTAATTATTAATGACAACGAAATTTGACCTTATGGGCCGCAGCTATTTGTTCGAATGTTCCAGGTGCGGTTATCGCGCTTGCGTCGCCGGGGGCGCGGACGAGGGCGAACATTTTGCCGTCCAGACCATTTCCTGCGCCGATTGCAAGGCCCTCCATGACGCAGTGGTTCGATACAAAGCCTTGCCGCGGCTCAGGGAAAATCCGCCCAAGACCGCGCCGAAATTCGCCGCGGCGTTGAACCGGCTGCCGCCGCGGGGTGCGCGCCAATGGCTGAAATTCAAACCGGGTTGTCCCGTCTCGCCGTTACATCGCATCCGCATCTGGAAACAGCCGGACAAATGTCCGAGGTGTGGAATTTTTTTGGAGCAAAACGCCATTCCGTTCCGCATCTGGGATTGAACCTGAAACCCAAAGCCGCCGCCGCCGTCAGCCGGCGCACACTTTTGGAATGGCGCGGACTCGGGTCCGCGGCTACGGATAAAAAGGCCGCGCTCACGGAACGATGACGCGCAACTTTTCGCGCTCGACCGAGAAGGTCGCGGGCAAATGACCGACCCACTCTCCGTCCAGTTCAAAGGCCGCCGCCGGTTCGCCGTCCAGTTCAAAAGCCGCCGCGCGAACGCGTTGCACGATGCGCTCCGGCAATCTTCGCCGCGCAAGCAAACCGGGTGCGCAACGAAACATCGTCAGCCAGTTGATGCGCGGGAAAACGCAAACGTCCAGCAATCCGTCACGCAAATCCGCCAGCGGGAAAATCCCAAACGGACCGCCGTAGAAACGGCCGTTGCCGATCAAAACCAATTCGCCAGTGGCCTCCCGGCCGTCCGCGCGAACGGTGATTCCGGGCTTTTGTTCCCGCAGGGCCTTCAGCCCGGCGATGAGGTAGGCCAGCGGGCCGATCTTTTTCTTGTGCGACCAGTCCACCAGCTCAATCGCGCGCGCATCCATCCCGGCCCCGGCCAGTTGAACGAAATATTGCCGCTGGCGCGTGCCATTGGCCGAAAATTCGGCGTGCGGCAGGTCAATGAGCACTTCACGGCCACGTTGCAAAACGTCCCAGGCGCGTTCGATGCGCAGCGGGATTTCGAGTTCACGGGCAAAGACGTTGATCGTGCCGAGCGGCAAAACACCGAACCGCGCGCGCGCAAAGCCGTCCGGCGCGGCGCCGAGGCCGTTGAGCACCTCGTTCACCGTGCCGTCGCCACCGGCGGCGACAATCAAATCGAAACCTTCGTCCACAGCCTCCGCCGCGAACCGGCACGCGTCACCGGGAGCGGTTGTGGCCTTCAACGCGCATTGCGAACCGATGGCATTAAGTTGACGGCGAAAGTGCCGGGCTTTGTTGCCGCGAGCCGCCGGGTTGAAAATCACACAGATGCGCACGCCCCGGATGATTTGTGGCGACCGGGCGGTTAGTCGAGGAGAAAACAAGGCGTTTGCTTGCGTTCGCCCCGCGGTTCTCCGAAACTGGCCTTATGAACGACGCGGCGAATTGGAAAGTTCCCAAATGGATTTTTTTGATCGGCGACGCGGGGCTGATGATCTTCGGTTATTTTTTTGTCCTGCGCTCACCGGTGACGATTCATCACTGGGAAATTGCTGCCGGCTGCGTTGCCGTCGGGGCCATCCTGGGGGTGATCCCGTTCATTCTCGATTATTATGCGATGGGCAGGGCCTTGGAAGTCAATGCGCTGGGCGCGGTCGCCGAAAAAATTCAAAATTTGGAAAAGCTCGCCGCGCAAATTTCTTCCGCCACGAACCAATGGGCGGGCGTCCAGGAAATCGTGCAGGGCAACTCTGACAAAACGGTCGCCGCCACGAAGGAAATCGCCGACCGAATGGCTGGGGAGATTCGGCAGTTCAGCGAGTTCATGAAAAAAATGAACGACAGCGAGAAGGCCACGCTCCGGTTGGAAGTTGAGAAATTGCGGCGCGGTGAACTCGAATGGTTGCAGGTGCTGGTGCGCATCTTCGACCACGTCTTCGCGCTGCACACTGCCGCCGCGCGCTCCGGCGACGCGAAATTTGCCGCCCCCATCACGACTTTCCAGAATGCCTGTCGCGACACCGCGCACCGCCTCGGCCTCACGCCGTTTGCCGCCGAACCCAATGAGCCGTTCGACGCTGAACGCCACCAGGTCGCGGGCAACAAGGAAACGCCGCCGGCCGGCGCGGTCGTCGCCGAAACCATTGGTTCGGGTTACACGTTTCAGGGCCGGCTTTTGCGCCCCGCGCTCGTGCGTCTGCACGACGGGAATGCGTCGGCGGAAACGCAACCCCAAAAACCCGCTTTCGCCGTGTCACCCGCGCCGGGAAAAGCCGGAGGCGAGTTCTCGCTCGAATCGCCGGATTGATTGGAGCGCGGACAGCCTGTCCGCAAACCGTTGGAGTTCCATCCCGCATGGCGGCGTCTGCGGACAGCGCCGTGCGCTGTCCCTGCCTTTACTTTTCCACGTCCACAGTCTTTCTTGCCGCGAGAAAGTGCAGCCAGCGTTCTGTGACCGGTCGCGAATAAATTTTCTCCAGCGCGTGCGCGTAAAGTTTCAATTGCGGCGCATAAAGCCGCGTTTTCTCCGGCAGTTCGGCTGGACGAACTTCATCCGTCTTGAAATCCGCGAGCCAGATTTCTTCCGGCAACAGCACCACCAAATCCGCCACGCCTTGCACGACGACAAATTCGTCCTCCAATCCCGGGGCCGATTTTACGCCGGTGAGGGCCTCCAGTTCCGCCGGACTGAAACGCGCCGTGAATGCCAGTTCGCGCCGGACGTTTGCCGCCTGCGCGCGAATTTTCCGGCCCGGCTCCGAATTCCAAAACGCCGCAATATCTTCCAAAGCCAAGGCAGCGCGCTCATCCGCCGATAAAACTTTTTTCTGTTCCAGGCGGTTCGCTTCCGATTTAAGCGCCGCGATGTCGTTCGCGTTAGCCAGCGCGACCTGTTGAAGAAATTTGTGGTGCGCCGTGCCGGCGTCCGCCGCGCTCAATTTCGAATTTCGGATTTGGGATTTCGGATTTTGGGCTGGTGGGGCGAGCGGCCTCGCAAGCCGTTTTGCTGAAAACTGAAGCCTGAAAACCTGCTCCGCTTCGTCGTCCAGTTCTTCTGCCGCCTGGCGTCGCAATGCGGTCACCGACGACTTGGCTGCGCGCTGCGTCGCGGCGGCGAATGGATATTCCCACGACAATATCGCGCGCAGCCTTTCCGCTGTCGCGGCGTCAAGCTCGATTGTGTTTTTGTAGGAGACGACGTGAGGAGTCTCTGATTGATCTTTAGTTTGAGCCTCGTCACCTCGGCTCCTACAGGTTAAATCATTGCGGAGTTCCGCATCATCTACGATGCGCCAGCGCAAATGCGGCAATTCGCCTTCAGTTGCCGTCGCCTTTGTGCCGCCCGCGTATTGTGCGAACCACAGCCCAAGCCAGTCGGCGTAACTTTTCGCCGCGACAATGGCTTGAATCGTGATCGCTTCCGGTTTCAACCAAAGCGACCCCCATTTTTTCTCCGTGACGGTCGCGGTCAAAACGAGAGTGTCGCGCGCACGGGTCATGGCGACGTAAAGCAGGCGCAATTCTTCGCCCCATTGCTCACGGCGCTGATGCTGTTGCGCGAGCCAATATGGCAGGCTCGGATACCGACGGCCCGTCTGCGGCGGCTTGATGCGTGGACACAGGCCGAAGGTCTCGTCAAAAATGATTTCATCGTACAGATCCTGCGTGTTGAACGGCTTGGCGAGATCGGCGACGGCGACGATGGGAAATTCCAGTCCTTTGCTCTGGTGAATACTCATCAACCGCGCGGCGTTTTCGTCCGCGACCGCCGCGACCTCCGGCTCAACCTCGGCTTCGCGTTGCGCCTCGATAAATTTCAAAAACCGGAACAATCCCTGCCGCTGAAATTGATCAAATTTTTGCACGAGACCCAGAAATCGTTCGATGTTGGCGCGCCGTTGCGCGCCGCGCGGGCGCGCGAGCAGCCACTCGGCGTAATGCGTTTCGGCCAGCACGTTTTCCAGGCATTGCGACAGCGACGCCTGCCGCGCCAATTGCCGCCAGCGGCGGAATCGTTCCAAAAACCCTTTGATTTTTTGCAGCGTCTCTTTCCGCATTCCGCATTCCGCATTTTGAGTTCGATTGAGCGCCGTCCAAAAAGGCACGCCCTTCGCCGCCAGCCGGATCTGCGCCAGTTCGTCGAGGGACAAGCCGGCGAGCGGCGAACGCAACACGGCGATGGCCGGCACGTCCTGCAAGGGATTGTCCAACAGTTGCAACAGGCTCAGCAAATCCATGATTTCAGTGCTGTCGTAAAACCCGCCGCGCTCGACAATGAGCGGCACGCCCGCGCGCTGAAATTCCTTCGCGTAAATTTCCGCCTTGCCCGACGGCGCGCGCAGCAGGACCGCCATGTCGCGCCACCCGGCGGTGCGAAGGCGCTTTTTTTCCGCATCCCAAATTTCATGTTTTCCGGCTTCAAGCTGCTTCAGTCGCAGCGCGAGCAACCGCGCCTCCCTTTCCGTCTCCTGCAGATCCGCCAAATCGTCATCGCTGGATTCAATGTCGGTTTCCACGTCGTTGCGGCCCTTTTTGAAACGCAAAAGCAGTTCCGCTCGCGGTGACGAATCGCCTGCCGCGCTGAGTTCCGCGCGGCGGTCGGGCGCGCCAAATTGCAGCCGCGCGCCGGCGTCGTAACGCACGCCGCCGATTTCCTCGCGCATGAGCGGCTCGAAAACGGAATTTACAAGGTTGAGCAGTCCCTCGCGGCTGCGGAAATTTTCCGCGAGAGAAATCGTCTGGCCGTTGTTGCCGCGCCAGCTTTGGGCGTAATCGCGGAAGATTTTCGGGTCGGCCAGACGGAAACGATAGATGCTCTGCTTCACGTCGCCGACGAGGAAACGGTTGCCGCCGAATTCGCTGTGCGTTTTTTCTCCCTCTCCTCCCCGAAGGAGGAGAGGGTCGGGGTGAGGAGTCAAATTATTTGCGAGTTCGACTCCCCGCTCCCCGGCCCTCTCCCCGCTCAGGCGGGGCGAGGGAGATGAATCGCGGCTGAGCGCCTGGATGATTTTGTCCTGTGCGGCGTTGATGTCCTGATATTCGTCCACGAAGACGAACCGGATTTTTTGACGCCAGCGTCCGGCGACAGAGGTGGGCTGGTTTGCGGCAAAATTCCAGAGCAGTTTCAGCGCGAACTGTTCCAGATCGTGGAAATCCAGAACGCCGTCGTCGCGTTTGCGCGCGGCGAACCGGGCGGAGAAATTTTGTGTCAACCGCACCAACGCGCCCATGGGGCCGCGCACCCAGTCCCAATCTTCCGCCAGCGGATCGCGGCCGTTTTCAACCGGCGCAAGCGAATGCAAAAACACCGCGTCGGCAAGGAATTTTTCCAGCGGTTTGCGGAGGACGGTTTTGCGTTTTGCCGGCCAGTTGCCATCGGTGGAAATGATTTGCTCCAGAATCCCGGCGGCGGCGGCGCGCGAAAAGTTTTTCGG
>Ga0074044_10002683_pt1 | contig 15489 bp, 10 predicted proteins | sample BogForMeECP23OM1_FD_94443 | JGI IMG/M metagenome (GOLD analysis project Ga0074044, IMG submission 94443) | Bog forest soil microbial communities from Calvert Island, British Columbia, Canada - Bog Forest MetaG ECP23OM1 | ecosystem: Environmental > Terrestrial > Soil > Wetlands ... | reverse complement strand
CGTTGAATCGTATTCTTGGATATGTTAATTCTTGCGTTCAGATTTTCTTCGCATCTTGCCAATCTATCTTGTACTCCTGCTCTGGATGATTTTGTGGACAGCGTCAGTTGGCGGGCCAGTAATGCCGCTTTACGTCCAGTCTCTTGGCGTTGGCATCACTGGTTGGAGTATTCTCGCTACCGCACTTGCACTGGGCATGTTTTTCTTTGAATCTTCGTGGGGAACGCTATCTGATCGTGTCGATCGTCGATTCCTGATATTTTTTGCGATGCTCGCGATGAGTCTTCTTTTCCCTCTGTATACCTTTCATTTTCTTGTCCCGTATTTCGTTGTCATGCAATTCTTTGCGGGCGCGATTGGCGTAATTTTAGGACCTACGACGAGGGTGTATGTGCTGGATAAGGCGCCGCCCAAATATGTTGGTCTGTTCACGAGTGTTTGGTGGGCATTCTATAGTGTGGGCGGTATAGTGGGGCCGCTAGTGGGCACTCATCTTGCCAAATCGTGCTCATTCAACTGTGCCTTTTACGCCTCCACGGCATTGGCTCTAGTCTTAGGGGGCCTTGTAATGTTCACTTTTCCGAAACTAAAGCGGACTACGATTCCACACAAGACACAAAGTCTGAAATCGATTTTGTACTCACGCCCGTCCGGATGTCTTTTCATGTCGGCGGCGTTCGCGTTCATGACGATTTCGTTGATGCGATCGTTTTTACCGCTCTATGCTTCGCAATTGATCAAAATGTCTACGGTTCAAGTTGGAGTACTGATCAGTGCGACATTCGCTGTGCAGTTGGTAACGGTGCCATTGGTTGGATGGTTCGCTGACAAGTTCGGCAGAAGAAAGGTGGCCATAGTTGGCTTCACAACGTCTGCAATTGTCTTTCTATCGTTTCTCTTGGTCAAAACGCCGTCGCAGCTACTGCTGGCTTCTGGCATTGTCTCGGTGGGAATTTCTGCGAGTTCGCTCCTTCTGCTCGGCGTGATTCCAGAAGTTACACCAGATAAATTCTACGGCACTGCGGTCGGTGTATATGGGGCGTTCGAAGATCTAGGGGGCATCTTCGGTCCTCTTGTCTTTGGGTTAGTTTGGACCGCGTTAAGCCCTGTCGCAATTTTTGCCGTTGGCTCGCTAGCCCAGCTAGTTGGCGCGTTCCTAATCTTTGCTACCAAGCCACAAAAAAATTCGATTAAACATTCCATCCGATGAACTATTAATTGCGAATTAATTGCGAATTAACCCCTTGGCTTCATTCGTGTGATGGCCGGCACTTTTGCTAGACTAATTCGTCGTCGAATAAGGTTTTGCTTCAGCTCGGTTTCTGTCGAGTGAAATTCTTCGAGCATCTTTCTTGCGAGCGGTGTGAGGGTTGCCCCTCCGCCTCCTTTTCGATGTCTTTGTGCTCCACCCCGGTAAGTTACAACAATAGGGATCTTTAGGATTCTTCGAATTCGAGTGAGATAGTCCCACACGAATTTGTATGACATGCCGAGTTCTTCTGCGGCCGCACTAATTGACCCGCAATCTTCGATGGCTTCCAGAATTTGGGCTCCGCCTTTACCGAGGACTCTTTTTCCGTTAGCGTTGAGGTAAAGTCGAAGTGTATATTCGAAGTGATTCCCTTTTCGCAACACCTTTCGTTCCTAATCGAAAGACCGGTTCGCTCTTTGGTGAGGTAGTTGATTAAAGTGTCGTAATTCAGGAGAGGTTTATGCGGTGAACGTCAATTTACCACTACGGCTGAAGCTTTGAAGCTTAGATATACTCGAGACTCAAGGTTGATACGCATATCCTTAAACACCGTTTTCGTAATTCTTACTGTAAACTTCTTCCCGCAATCAACTTCAAGCTGTACGCGTTCACCTAAATCGACAATCTCGACAATGTGTCCCTCGAATATGTTCCTGCCGCTGTTCTCTACAGGGCGTAATGTTAGGGATATTTCGTCAGGATTAATGAAGGTCGTCACATCGCCTTTCTTTATGGTTGAAGACTTGACTGACACATTATCTCCCAAATCGATTAGTGACAAGTCACCAATAGGCAACGCTTTTCCGCGATAAACGTTCCACATTTCCGTGAAAGTAGCTAGGAAAGATGATGGGTTACTGAACATCTTTGACGCGTTGCCATAATCGGCAACTTCGCCTGACCTTAGGATTAGTACCTTGGAGGCGAATCGTTCGGCCTGAGCAACGTTATGAGTGGACAAGATTATCGTTACTGCGTCCTCTCGATTAACCTGCGTTACGATGCTCTCGATTATGCTCGAATTGCGCGGGTCGAGATTGGCGGTTGGCTCGTCAAGCAATAGAATTTTCGGACTGTAGATTAGAGCCTGTGCCAAAGAGACACGCTGTACCTCTCCACCGGACAATGTGATAGCTCTACGCTTTTCATATCCAGCCAATCCGACACGTTCGAGCGCTCTGGAGACTTTGCCGGAAAGATCGGATTTCTCGCCGCGTATCTTGAGTGGATAAACCACGTTCGCGGATACGGATGTGTTCAGCATTAGGTTGTGTTGAAACACTATTCCGATTTCTCTTCGAAGGCGCAAGCAGTTATTCATATCTTGGGCGTCTTCGCCATCGATGAGTATGCTGCCAGATGAAGGCTTTTCAAGTAAATCTAGCAAACGTAAAAGCGTGGTTTTCCCAGCGCCGCTGGGTCCGACAACGGTTAGGAAGTCGGCGGCGTCTAGACTGAGGGTTACATTGTTAAGTGCGATGACGCGTCCATACCGTTTTGTTAAACTTTCGATCTGAAAAGATGCCATGCTATCTCCTCAGACCACTCCACTGCATTCGCGTGAGTACCCAATTGATTACAAATGCGATCAACAGAAGTATTGCTCCTAGTGCTAGGGCGAAAGAGAAATTTCCTAATTCTGTTTCATATACGATCGCAGTCGTCAGAACTCTTGTAACCCATCGTATATCACCACCAACAATAATCACCGCGCCTACTTCTGAGAGGGTTGCTCCGAACGCTAAGATTACTGCTGTGACCAGTCCGACCCTTGCTTCTTGCAGTATTGTTAAAGTGAGTTGCGTCTTGGTTGCCCCCAGAGAGATGACCTTATCTCGTATGCCATTCTCGACAGACCCGACGGCAGAAACAGTTACGCCGATCACTATTGGCGCGGCAATTATAACCTGTGCAATGATCATGGCAGTTGGCGTGTACAGCAATCGAAGTATGCCTAAGGGCCCCGACGCTGAAAGGAAAAGGTACACGACAAGCCCGACGACAACAGGCGGGACTCCCATCATCGTGTTTACTATACTTATGAAAAGTTTCTTACCCATAAAATCTCTGAGAGCAACTGACGCTCCAATTGGGATACCGACGATCGTTCCTAGGGCTACCGCGATCCCGCTGACGCGGAGAGTCAGGAACAAAATGAGGTAAAGCTCATGGTTCAGGGTGACTAGGAGCCAGAATGCTTGAACTAAGCCTTCCAAAATTTGGTCCAAGATTCGTTCTAGTGTGCAGCGGCGAATATTTCAATTTCTTGGTTAAATTGACCAAATTCATTACTGATCGTCATCGTAAGTAGCGGACTTATGCTCATGCTGCTGGGATTGGTTGAATCGTACCACGCAATTTCCTGGGGTTGATCCGGAAATCCCAACCCTGCGGCCGCCGTATAGTTTCTTGCGATGGGGATGAAAGTTTGTAGGCCACCTTTGGTATAGTTACCTATGAGATCCTGCCCTTCAGGCGAGATGAGGAACTTTGCAAAGATTAGCGCCATCTTGTAGTTTCTCTGAGGCCATTTCTCTGGGTTGACGGGAATAACGGCATATGGGTTCAACAGAGTCTTGTCCCCTTGCACCAATATCTTCAGGTTAGTGAGCTGGTCTTTGAAAGTCAACCACGTTCCTCGATCGGTCAAAGTGTACGCCTTCATGTCATTAGCCATTCGCAGAACCGTTCCCATACCGGCACCCGCTTCAATGTACCAATGATCCGACTCGTTGCCAGGCGAAACCTCAATCTTAGCCCAAATACTCAACTCTTTCGTATTTGTTCCGGACATATCCGCTCTCGAGATGAATATGACACCATTTCCCGGGCCTTGCTGCGCTACTTGGTAGATTTTCGAAAAGGCTTTCGTGGCAGTTTTTAGTGTGGCAATTCCCGCTGGGTCATTGGTGGGTCCAATAATGACGAAATCATTGTACATCACACCGACCCTGTGTACGCCGTAACCAGCAGCGACGAATGGAAGCTCAAGAGTTCGAGAGTGAACCAAGACCACGTCGGCGTCGCCTTGAGCCGCTATCGCCAGCGCCTGACCCGTCCCCTTGGATAAAACTTCCACCTGAACGTTGTACTGCCTCTCGAAGACTGGGAGTAAATAATCTAGTAAGCCCGAGTCCACCGTGCTAGTAGTTGTCGCTAACACGAGAGTCTGTGACGGACCCTGTGTCGCGTTCGCCTGACTTGTTGACTGCATCGGTGATGATGACTCGGTTGTGAATTCAGTTGTAGCGGCCAGCGGCGATGGAGCAGAATTCTGTGCGTAGTACTGATACGTCAAAAGAGCAGCCGCTCCCACTAAGATAATGATCAGCGTTGCCGCCGCTGCACGTGGAATTCTCATGTGACGATCTGATTCGTTATGCAGAGATAAACATAACGAATCAAGTTCGAATTTGCAATTAAGAAAAAAACAGGAAACGTAGTTGACCTACGCTTTCATAGTTCACTCACGCCGTCTGCGTTGTAGTAAGTATAGTGATGCTGCTAGCGCTGAGAACACTACTACGGCTATCCCGCTGAACTCGGGTACGGGTATGTTTGATTGCTGTAGATACACGTTCGTCGCCGTACTCGACTCACCGCCAGTCACAGCTATTGATAGTGTTTGTGAGGCAATTCCAGGACTGGTGATGGTAAACGAGTATGCTCCAGGAATCAGGAACATGTCGTATTGACCATCGTACGAGTAATAGTTCCAGGTCGCGCCGTTAGCACCAGTCACGCTGACTGTTGCCCAGCTGAGTGGTCTGAAGTCGTTCGCCCAGGTGAACGCTAGTGCGGTACCTGAAATGAAGCCGTTCAGGTCTAACTCGAAGATGCCGGATGCTTCTCCGGATAGATGTGCTCCCGAAACTTGCCACACGCCTTCTTGTGAATAGGGTCCGAGATGGTTCGGGACCATACTATGACCAAACCCCCAAGGCCCAAGCGCTAGGTCCTCCGCGAGACTGATGCCTGAGGTTGCTGTGGTTCCGGGGATTATGTGGAATGATTCGCCTTCAAGCAGCCCGTTAACTGGGAAATAATATTGCGCGAAGTTCTTGAAGATGGTGCACGTGCCCAAGGGTTGAGGTTGGCATGATGAGGAGGTTTGCGCGGGATTCGTTAACGCGATGTATGTTCCATGGTAACTGTTACCCGCCTCTGGCGTGGCTGAGTTGTTGTTGTACCAATTCACGAGGTCCACTTCAGCGGTCCAACCACCTTGATAATCAGGATAACCCAATATGCCACTGTTCGGAAAGAACCCAGAGGCACTCCAGCTGATACCCGGGTTCTTGTAGCAGTCAACTTCGAAGCTGCACTGTCTGGTTGTAACGGGGATGATTGGGTCTCCGAAATAAAGCGCCGCCTTACCATCCGGGGCACCGGTACCTACGGCAGGTACCTGAGGCAACCCGGACAGCAGAACATGCAGTAAGGTTATTCCTCCCGGAATGAAATTGTACTCGTTGAGCGGAAGCGGTTTGGGCACTACAGAATGTAATGATCCGAATGGGAATTGGGTTTGTCCGTTGGCTGCTACTGCACGCCCGTTTTGGGCTACACCATTTGCTGGCGCGCCATTATTTGGGGGTATGTAAACTCCTTCACTGGACATCCATTCGGCTACCAGATTACCTGAGTCATCGAATAATCGAACCCTGCCTGACATGTTCGAGGCAGTAGGCGTGATCACATGCTCCTTCTTGAAGAGAATGTCAAGTGTAACGTTGACGCCAATCACCAAGTTCAGCCTTACATCGGCGGTTTGGGCGAGACCGGAGAATACTGAGAATGGCTCGTCTTGCACGTAACCATATGTGAAGCCACGTAGATCGTATTGGCCGGCTGGAAAAGCGGTAGGTATCGTTTGATAGAGGTTTGGAAATAGCGGGATTCCGAACGGATTAGCTGGAGTTCCAGCTGGACTGTTAACCCACAGGCTATCAGTCCACAGTCGGGCCTGGGTGTTGAAGACGAATCTTCCTTTACCGTAACCTCCTAGGAAACCAGGTCGTTTGAGTTCTTGTCCGAAGTATGAGCTATTGGAGTCCTGTGGAAATATCTGCCCTAATGCGTTAACTGGGTCCCATCCTCCACCAGTCGCAGTAACGTTGTTCTCAATCTGGTCTTGGAATAATGACAGAGTCGTTACGGTTGATGGAAGCTGACCGTTCTGTCCGCTGGATTCATCACTCATATAACCTGCGAGAGTGCCGTTGCTGTAGATTCCAACATCGATTTCTGCGCCCACAGGGGCGTTGGGGAAAGGTTTGAAGCTTGTGGGACATCCGGCACCAAAGCATGCTGCCGTACCGAATGTGGCTCTGTCCGGATAATTCGACTTTGAGTAGCCGACACGGTTACCCCACACCCATGCTCTGTTGACTGTTGGTCGTTCCCAATCGACACTGTATAATGTAACATTGAATCCTACTCCACGAATCAGATGATCACTGATGCTGGTTGGTGTCCCACTGAGCGTGACGGATACTTGTTCCGGCGGCCCTTGCGGCAGATAACCTAAAGCGAACACGTAAGCTGAGTATGTACCTGATGGGATACCGTAATTCTCGCCGCTCCAAGTGTCGTTGATCCCCCAGAATTGAATATTGGCACGTCCGGTGTTGATGGCGATGAGGTTCAGTTTGGCTTTGTCAAGATCTGTGCCACATGTGGCCTGATTTGACAGACCGCCCGCGACGAAGCTGTTATGGTATCTAATGCTGTTAGCAGGGGCTCCTTCGCCACCATAACACGTGTTGGTTTTTGCGGAGCTAATAGTTTGAATACCCGACGACAGGAGCCATGCTCCTCCTCCACCCCCGGTCGCGTATCCGGTGAAGTAGCCCGAGTGCCCGAAGCTATTGAATCCGAGTGCGCTTTGGTTGTAGGAATAAATGTGCCCATCGGCACCAGCCAAATATCCGGACATGAATGCTGCGCCTGTATCAATTGGATCTTCAATAAGCGAACCAGCTTGGTTATGGAAGTGGACGGTCTTGTTTATCCAACTTGATAACCGTAAATCAATTGGCAACGTAACGTCGCCTGCCCACTCCTGTGGGGTAACGTCAAAGTAGTATTCCTGGAACGTCGATCCGTCAAGGGCGGACTGAACATATCTGAATACCCACGCCCGAACAAAGTATCTTCCAGGAGTCAGTCCGTTAATCCAGGTTGAATATACTTGCGGAACCATTCCGCTCAAATCTCTTGGAGCCCCATATTCGCCTTTCACACCGAACTCGAAATGAAATGGAGTCGTTGTCCCGCCTTGAACGAACCAGTTTTGTGGAGGACCCACGCCTTGCGGATCAGAAGTACGTAGACCTAACGCATATGTTTCTGAAGTATCATTCACATATCCATTCGTGGCTCCGTGGAAGAGCCCTGCGGGTGACTGGATACTTACTTGACCGCCATATGGGCAAACAGGATTCTGTGTATTAGGAAAGGTTCCAGCGCAGACCGTACTATATTCATGCCACGGAAACGCAATTTGGCTTCCCAACCTTGGATCCCCGCAAAGTCCTGCGTGGCGTCGATCATAAAACAGAGCTTGACCTCCTGCGACACATGGAAGAGGTGACCAAGACACCAAGCCCGCGCTCGCGTCAGGAATGTGATTAAGCGTTGCTCCTCCATACAATTCTATTTTTATGTATTCATTATAACAACCGAGGGTACTCGACCCTTGTTGATAGATACACTGTCCATTCACGTTCAGAGTTTCACCCATCCATGGTTCGTCACCGAACTGGTGTTTCGTGAACACGTTGCCATGAATCACAGGCCCAGGTTGCACGTAGCCGTCAAAGTGCAATGATTGACCTTTCAGAATTGTGACGCTCGATTCGATGAGTTGTTGTGGGAAGCCAGCTGCTTCCGCATAAATGTCGTAGATGCCGGGCGCGACGCCTTCAACCTCATAGTGGCCGTTAGCGGTCGCATTAAAGAAGCCTCGTGCATTAATGGTTGGCAAATCTGGCCTCTGTTCACCCGTGTAGGGATCAAGCCGTACTTGCATCTTCGCCAAAACCATACCTGATTCACCGATCGGTTGTCCATAGAGTGTGGAGTTGTATCCGCCATAGCGAATCGTTCCGGTTATGATTCCCGGATCAATTTCTCCTTTCACGAGTAAGACAGGCCAGTTCTGGGGTGGTACAAATTGAGTTGTGTTCTCGCCTCTGAATGCCATTCCGACAATATCATTATCTCCATAAAGTAGCATCTTGAAGAAGTATCTGCCAGCTATCCAAGGCGCTTGCACTCCGTTGATTCGTACGTAGTACCATTCATCTTCTGATGTGAAGTTGATGAACTGATGATTGTAGTATCCTGCCCCTTGGGCTGAGTTGCTGTTGCAAGTAACCTGGAATTTTCCCGCCGAGCAATCTGTATCGGCGAACACCGTGATGAGTGTCCATCCAGGCGCGTAACGGTCCCACGGACTTAATCTGTCAACGTAAATGCTTGCGTAATTGTTAGTTAGAGTTGAGGTAATTTGAGAGATGTCGGGAACACCAAATTCAGGCGGGATAGCGATCATGAGCGCGCTCCATCCTCTCGAATTACGCGTGCTGGTAGAGTTGATCGCAAAAATTAAATCACCAGTCGACCCGGCCAGAACCGCGCCGAAGGGTGCGTAGGCGCTACCTTGCAATTGATACCATGAACTTGTGGGAGCGCCAGCTGGAAGGCATTGAGGCGTAGCAACGGTTCCAATGCTCCCGCCTCCTAACTGTTCACCGGCAGCGCGACAGGGGTAGGGCGACTGGTATCCAGGTGCAGATGTGGTTGCTGCAAAGTTCGGAACGCCCTGATACGCATTCTGACCGCCTCCAGGCCACACATATCCGATTACCCCTGGGACATGTGGATCGAAGTCCAGCTTGTGGAACCTGTAGCTGCCCGTTAAATCTCCTAACGTGAAATGAGCATTAACTGGATTTACTACTGCGAATGTGCTTATGACGAAAATCGCAATGATTATCGCTGCCACAGCGCTCTTACGATACAATTCTCACTGATTCCTCACTATTCTCAATTAACAAACTGGCGTACAACTTTCGTCATGTAAAGATAAACATAACGAACATCTCTTGATATTGAAAATCTACACTTCGTAACCCATTTCGACTCACGAGTGGTTGAGCAATGGTTGTCCTTGGTAGTTTAAGATCAGGATCAGTTGCTCGTCTGCGGAGACGATGTTCTGAGGTAGGGGCGCATAGAAGAGACCCGGCGCATATTCTTGTCCGTCATGAATTATCCACGATAGGAAGTTCGCGAGCGCTCTGGCTTTGTAGATCGTTATGCCCGCATTCTGTGACATGTCTTTGTAGAGTACGACATACGTGACGGTTGCTATCGGGTATGAATCTCGGCCTTTAGCGTTGACGCTGTTTAATAGTATTCCAGGCTGTCCGGAAACCATTGTGGAGTTAGCAGCAGCCCATTCAATGGTTTCCACCGTTGGAGCTTCGTAGTTGCCGGCCGCGTTTCTTATTGAGCCTACCGTTAGATTGTTAGCACTGGCGTAGTTGAAATCAACATAACCCAACGCTCCAGCAGTCGTCGATACTATTTTCTCGACTCCCGCATTACCCTTCGCACCGACACCATACGCCAAAATGTCGGCAGGCCACTTCACTGATGTACCGTATCCTATCTCAGTAGCCCAGTTCGGGCTTACAGATGAAAGGTAGTTTGTGAATGCGTATGTGGTTCCACCGGCATCAGATCTGTGTACAGGCGTGATTAGATTTCCTGGAAGCACTATTCCTGGATTGATGGCGGCTATCCTAGGATCGTTCCACTGAGTGATTTGGCCGAAGTAGATTCCGACCAAAACGTCTGGCGTGAAATTGAGTATCGTCCCCTTCGGTAGACCGAGCAGTAGGAGATTGTACGTTATCGCTACTCCTCCTAAGGTTTCTGGAAATAGAACCAACCCTGACGTCCCTGCAAGTTGCGTATCAGAGAGAGGCACATCTGATGCGCCGAAGTCGATGGCTCCCCGTACTAGCTTTGAGATTTTCGAGGTACTGGAACTATATTTCACTGTAACTGCGGGAGACACATTCAAGAATTCAGTTGACCACGCCTTGAATAGTGAGGCAGGCAACGATGCTCCAACGCCAATCCCTGCGCCGCTCAACGTCACGGGAACAATGGGCTGAGTGGTGTTGGTTGCTGGTGAAACAGTACCATTTGCAACCTGGGATGGAGTGCTAGGACTATTAAGTGCTGACGATTCAACCGAAGATACCAGAACTGATTGGTCATTCGTACCAGTACTGGCAGTGTATATTTGGTATCCTACAGCGCCAACAAGCGTGACCGCTAGGATTACTGCCACAATCACGTAACGTCCTTTGACTGATCGCTTACCGGCAAGTGTCGACACGCTTCGTTTCACCTATATGTGCTCGGCGATTCAGCGAATCGATGATTCATCTGACGAAGTTGTAGTTGCTGTGCTAGTGCTTGAATTTTGCAGTTGGGACAATTCCTGTGAAAGCGCAGGGCTCGGTAGGGCGACCAGACCAGTTCTAGGTACGTATTGTTGGCCGGCGGTGAGAATCCATACTATGAAGGCTAGTGTGGCATCAGTAGGTTTACCCTTTGTCACTAGAAACAGATCCATTGCGGGCGGAGTTGGGAAAGCACCCGTGGCTATGGCGTTATCTACGGAGGTTAGATTCCCGTAGAAGTTTCCGTTCGCATCGATCCTGCCATTATTATTGAAGTCAATTGGAACGACGGCAATTCCGCTTACTTGCTTGCCCGTTGAGTTATCGTAAGCGAATGCAAGATTAGCGTAACCGATACCTATTGGATCACTTTGGATGGCCTGTATCATGCCTGGATCTCCATATACTCCAATCCCTAACAGGTCGTCTTGCGTCTTACCTAGGAACTTAGCCCATGTGTCAGCAAGCCCCGATGAATCCGAGCGAGTATAAACGTCAATCTTGTTAACGGGTGAAAGGGGGTTATTTGTTGCCTGCCCCCAAGTCGTCACATTGCCATAAATGAAAATTCCTTGTAAAGTGGGTCGGCTTAACCCGTTAGCTAGAAGACCTGCGAGGACTGGGTTATTCGCGTTAACTATGGCAACTGCGCCGGCTCGGGCGACCCGGATCGGATATGCACCAGAATTAATCTCTATCTGTGTCGCACTTCTGGATACCATGCCGATATCCACTAAGCCTGCCAGCACATCGGACATACCCTTCCCAGCCCCTCCGGCGGAAACTTGAATGTTGACGTTGGGATTAATCGACTCGTACTCCTGTGCCCAAGTGACCATTAACGGGTATAGAGCAAAGGCTCCGTCAACAACGATTGATGATTGTCCTGACGTTTGATCTCCTGCCGGGGTTTGAGACAATTGCACGGAACTCAGCAGCGATTCGGGCATTTGAGCAGAGGTTGTGTTCTGCGCTAAGTTAGAGGCGTAGTAATAGTAAGACCCAGCTGAAACCAGCGCAATCACGATAACCAGTAGACCTACGAGCTTTCTGTTCATCTTCAATCAAACTCGGATATGACGGTAATGGCGCCCGTATATGACGTATGACATAAAAACATTGGGTATACTACCAATATCCGCTAAAACGAAAAGTATGGCATAAAAAAGTTTGGTATACTACCAATACTCGTTAAGAAGAGCGAATTGAAGACTTAGATTATTCTAATCGGAATATCACATTCGTGAAGATACCGTTACGCTGTACTAGGAGCTTTTCTGGATAAGTTCTAGCCAGTTTCCGTCAGGGTCTTTTATGAAGGCTATCTTTGAAGACGATCCCTTTAGCGAGTATGGTTCCATGGCAATCGTAACGCCATGGTCTCGAAGACTGCTAATTGACTGCTGTATATCATCGACTTGGAAGGCTATGTGATCGAAGTTGTCGCCTTCAGCAAGTGTTTTCTTGTCGCGCCAGTGGGTTAACTCGATTGCGTTGCCTGTTTCGTCTTTCAGGAAGGCGATCTCAGCATTGTTCTCCTTGATCTCTCTACGGTTGACAAATGTTAGCCCGATGCGATTGGTGTAGAAGGCTATGGACTTCTCCATATCGGAAACATTGAGGCAAGTGTGCAATATCTTCAAAGTGATTCTCCTACTCCTTATCCAGCAATGATTGTGATAATCGTTTGCCTTGTTAGACCAACGAACCTGAGTAACTCTTTCCAAAATTACAGGTGCGAAGTGGCTGATTGCGGTATCGTTGTCGAGATCAATGTAATTGAATTAGGTTTTGATTACGGCGCGGAACCTAACCGTTCCGTTCGCTACTTTATCGTAGGCTTGTGTGATTCCGCTCAATGGAAATATCTCAATGATGGGTTTGACTTTGCCTTTCGCGACATAGTCTAGTGCTTCGTATAGGTATTCACTCCCGTTCTGCTGTGAGCCTATGATTCGGATACGTTTGCCTATAAGATCGCCCGCGGTGAGTGGGAGTGGGTCAGTCGATACTCCCATAATGACCGCCCGTCCGTCCGGTCGAAGGCCTTTCAATGCATCGGTTACAGATTGGTATGAATTGCTTGTAGCTAGAAGCACGTCAGCACCACCTGCTGATCTAAGCTCTTCTCCGTTTGAAACGACGATGTCGGAGCCAAGCTTACTTGCCAGTTCTTTCTTGTCTGGTGAATGTGTTACAGCGATTGTTTTGAAACCAGCTGCCTTGGAGTATTGTACAGCTAGGTGTCCTAATCCGCCTATGCCAACAACTGCGATACTTTCGTGTGGTTTCGGATCAGCAAACCTGAGACCGCCCCAAACGGTGTAGCCGGCGCAGAATATTGGTGCGGCCTGTTCGTATGAGAGGCCTTCGGGAAGCAGCATGGTGGAATCTGCGTAAGCCAACATATATTCTGCGTGGCTGCCTTGAGTTTGGACACCCGTCCCCAAGTGTTCCGCGCAGAACATGGGCTTGCCTCTCATACACCATTCACATCTGCCGCATGAAGTTTGCACCCACGGTACTCCGACTCGGTCGCCGATTCTGCGACGGGTTACTCCTTGGCCAATCTCAACAATTTCGCCTACTGGTTCATGTCCAAGAGTGCGAGGAAATTCTGTTGGCAGGTGTCCGTTGGTGATATGCACGTCGGTATAACAGAGGCCGCTAGCCCTTATTCTTATCAGAACTTGATTCGTGCTAGGCTTCGGAGTTGGAAGATCTCTTACTTCCCATTTAGCTCCAAGCTTTGGAACAACCGCCGCTCGCAACTCATGAACCTCGTTTGATCAAATCTAAGAACGTACGATATAATCGTCACTAAAGCGATTTCAAGTGCTCGTTAGAATTTACCTGTTCTGTCAAAGAGGCCCTTCTAACTCAGCTCGAATATGCAGCAGTCTTGGCTAGCTTGTTTGATCATTGAGTAAGAACCCGGCCGGGAACGGATCTTCTGGGTCGAGAACAAATTGTTGAAATCCGGTGATCCATGCGCGGCCTTCTATAGTGGGTACAACGGCGGATATTTCAGCGGTTAAGTGTTCTTGTTTCTCGAGTCGTCCGGTGAATAATGAGCCGATGATGCTTTCGTGAACGAAGTCCTTGTTTAGTGTTAGTTCGCCTCGGGCGTATAGTTGGGCCATTCTTGCACTTGTGCCTGTGCCACATGGTGAGCGATCTAATGTTCCGGGGTATAGGACGACGGTATTCTTCGCGTCCGCACCTTTAGTGTTAGGTGGACCGGTGAACATTGTGTGCTTGATTTCGTTTATTGCAGGGTTCGTCGGATGAGCTAATGGGATCTGTTGTTGTACCCCTTTCATGATTTTCATCCCGCAGTCAATCAGTGCTTGGCTATTCCGTTTATCGAGGGTTAAACTGACGTTCTCAACCGGGAGTATTCCGTAGAAGTTGCCGCCGTAGGCGATGTCTAATGTTAGTTTGCCGAATCCGTCTACTTTCACTTCGACGTCCTTTCGGTATAGAAAGGATGGAACATTCCGAATTTTTACGCTCTTCACTCTGCCGTCTTTCACTTTAGCTTCTGCTGAGACAAGACCGGCTGGAGTGTCCAGTGTGACTTTAGTGATTGGCTCTGTCATCTTGACTAGTCCGGTCTCGATTGCCACCGTGCATGTTCCGATAGTTCCATGTCCACACATTGGGAGACAGCCGCTTACTTCGATGAAAACGACTCCCAAGTCCGCGGCAGGGTTTGTGGGGGGGAGGAGGATTGATCCGGACATGGATCCGTGCCCGCGGGGTTCGAACATTAATAATGTGCGGAGATGGTCCAAGTGTTCTTCGACATACTTTTTCTTCTCAAACATAGTCTTTCCTGGGATTGAGTTGAAACCGCTGGTTACGACGCGGGTGGGCATTCCTTCAGTGTGTGAGTCCACTGCGGTAATCATCTTTTCAAAATGCACTGTAATCACTCATGGTCTCTGACATCAACGCGCATATGAAATGAAGGCGTCTTATATTCACGCAATTAGCCTTGTGGTATAGTGGTATCCGTTGTGCGAGACGTGTAGACGCCCCTGCATCACCGAGCGTGGGTTTGGTTCAAACAACTTGGAACCATGCTGTGACGATTGCCTCGATTGCTATCTAGAGCAAGAGATGGAAGAAGATGGGGAAATCGATCACACGTACGATTAGATTTACCGATAGCATTTCAGGTTAGCATACAAGAAGGTCATTGGGTCTAGTTACCCAGCGCATCGGTCACAAGAATATGTGATCAAAGTGTTTCAATCAAAGTGTTTAGCCGAAGGACTTGTTTCTTGAGGCTACTTCTGCTTTATGGAATCTTGTGATTAAATTAATAGCAGAGGGTCTATGAATTGATGACATTGTCGCAACTTTAGTGCAATCCTATGGATGAAGAAGTTGCGCAAGGTCACCCGAGAGAGTAGACGCATCGTGGTATCTCTCCTAACGATGATGAGGACTGAGAGTAGCTATCCGGTAGTGGTCTATCAGCTCGAGCAACCCCGTAAAGGTCGCTTCAAATCGAAATTACCACGCTTTCGAAGCAAGAAGTCTCTCGTCTTTTTGGGGCGATTAACTTTGCCGAATCTCTTACTTCTTAACCGATCATGGTACGATGTTCTAGTCAGCTTCGATTGCAGAGATAAGATTGAAAACGGATTCCGAATCATAATAGATGCCGCAAAACTTGAGAACCATTTTGTCGTGGACTGGTTTACTCGGAGAAAAAAATGTGAAGAGACAATTGTAGTGCAT
>Ga0074044_10002682_pt1 | contig 15492 bp, 7 predicted proteins | sample BogForMeECP23OM1_FD_94443 | JGI IMG/M metagenome (GOLD analysis project Ga0074044, IMG submission 94443) | Bog forest soil microbial communities from Calvert Island, British Columbia, Canada - Bog Forest MetaG ECP23OM1 | ecosystem: Environmental > Terrestrial > Soil > Wetlands ... | reverse complement strand
GGCGGCCCAGCTCGCGGCGCGGCTCAAGCCCTCGGCGCCTCGCCAGCTTACGCTCGACTTCTGATCCGAAAGGGCCATGTTTTTGTAGAAATAAGCAGGCAAAATGTAGCGGGCGAGGGCTTCAGGTCCGCAAACCGACGCAAGCGGCCAGAGCGCGCGCGTGCGCGGTTGACACTCGTTGCCTTCACGGGATAATTCGAAACCATCGTGGAAACAACAGGTGTTGTTGTCAGAACCCCGGGCCAGGAGCTCTGGCATCAACTCTCGCGCTTCGAGTTGTTCAGCCATTTCACCGACGAAGAGCGCACCGCATTTATTAAGGCTTATGAGCGCGAACCGGGCATGCGCGTGCAGCGCTTTGCCAAGGACGAGCTCATTTGCCACAAGGGCGAATACGAACTCGACCTCTGCTTCATACTGAAGGGAGCCGCCGACTTATATGACCAGGTCGCGGGCAAGGGGCGCTCCAAGGTTGCCACGATTCCCGAGGGCGCCTTCTATGGCGAACTCGGTGCGCTGGGCGGCCTGCCGCGCACGACCGACGTCGTCGCGGGCGAAGACGGCACCGAGCTGTTTTATCTCCCCCGTCATTGCCTGAAGTTCCTGATCAGCAATTCCGAAGCACGCCAGATGGTGACCGATCGCTATAAAGATCGCGCGACGCGCGTGCTGGCGCAGGAACTCGATCTGTTCAAGGGCGTCCCGCGCGAATTCATAGATCAGCTAATCGATCACTGCGAAATCCAGCGCTACGACCTGCGCGGTATCGCGTTGATGCGCCAGGGCGAAGAAGGCGATTCGCTCTTCATCGTGCGCGACGGCTACGTACAGGTCGTCCGGCATCGCGACGATGGGACCCATCGCGTGATCGCTTATCTACGCCCCGGAGAGTTCTTCGGCGAGATGGCGCTGCTCGGCGGCGTGACCCGCTATGCGGACGTGCTGACCGCCGGCAAATGCGAAGTGATCAAGCTTCGCCGCGCAGACTTTGAGGAGCTGTGCAAGCGCTATCCCGACATCGAGGCGCGCGTGCGCCAGACCATTGAGCGACGCCATCGCCAGGAAGAGCTGATTACGCCGCAAATTTCGGATCTGCTCGAGCAGAGCGGGCAGCTCGGCGTGGTGCAGGCCGATGCGCTGCTGGTGATGGACCTGGACTTGTGCGTCAAATGCGACAGTTGCGTGAAAGCCTGCGAGTCGTTGCACGGCGAAAGCCGGCTCATCCGCACGGGAGTTCCGGTGGGCAAATACCTGGTGCCCGCGGCCTGCCGCCATTGCGACGACCCCAAATGCATGAACAGTTGCCCGACCGGCGCGATCAAACGCAGGCTGGAGGGCGAAATCTACTTCCAGTACGACATGTGTATCGGATGCGGTAACTGCGCGATCGCGTGCCCGTACGACAATATCGCGATGATCGAGACGGCCAAGTTCGACCGCGCACAGGCCAAAAAGGCCGAAGTGCTCGAGGGAAACTTCTTTCGGCCCTATCCGGTCGCCGCGCACGCCGCCGCTTCGGGTCTCTGGGACCGCATTTTCGCCCGCCACGATCAGGGCGAACGCGAACGGCTTGCCAAGCGCGAATTCGCGCAGGTGCGCGATCGCAACGACGCCGCTCAAGAGGCGGCCGAAGCGCCGCCCGCCGAGGCCGCGCATGCGCACGTTCCGATCGCATTTCCAATCAAATGCGACTTGTGTGACGGTCTGCCGTTCATGGGATGCGTTCACAATTGTCCCACCGGCGCCGCGATGCGAATTACGCCGGCTGCGTTGTTCGCGGAGACTCAGGCGGTTAGTTTTGGTGCACCGCGGGTGCGAAAGGCGATCGGCGGGAACGACTAGCCGTTTCACTGTCACCGCAAGCGGGGGAGGAAGGAATTGAGCCGGGCAGCCGCAAGGCGCACGACCATCGGTGTTACGCGGCGGGCGAGAGCCCTGCCGCTGAACGCGACGCTATGGTCGCTGCTATGCGGCATCGTCGTTCTCGTCGCTCACGCATTCACGGTCCAGTACGGCCGCCAGATGGGCGCGTACTGGTCGGGCACTATCGCGCTCATCTTCTTTGTCGTCATCGGATGGTACAGCGTCCGCAAACGTACCCTGTGGTTCTCGGTCCGCATGCTGCGCACCACGGCGCGGTTTCTGCCGGCGGGTCTGCAGCGGCAGCTCGTCATGTCCGATCGGCTGGAGACCTGGCGCGCGCTCCACATCACGCTGGGCATGCTGACTATCCTGCCGCTGTGGTGGCATATGAGCACCGGCCTGATGAGTCCGGTCGAAGCAGTGCTGGCGATAGCGGTCGCGGTGCTGCTGCTCAGCGGGTTCTTCGGCGTGGTCGTGCAGGACTTCCTGCCGCCGGCCATTCAGACCACGCCCGAGCATGAGGTCCGGCTCCAGGACGTCGATTCGCGAATCGAATCGGTCTACGTGGAGGCGGAGGAAAAAGTCCTGGGGCATCAGGAAGCCCTGGTCCAGGCGTATCTGAAGAACGTCAGGCCGATTCTCGAAACCGAGCGCTCGGCTTCGCGCATGCGGTTCTTTTGGGCAACGTTGAGGGGCCGCAACCCTGGGGCGGAAACATGCGCCGGCCTTTATGAAGCGGGCAAACCTTTCGGCGACGAAGCATCGGCCTGGAAAGAACTGGTCGATCTCGCGGCGCGCAAGATCAATCTCGAGCACAACGCCTTTAACCTCCACTTCAGCACCGATTGGCTCAGCTTCCATATCGTGCTTGCCGCGATCACCTTCGGACTGCTCATCTTCCACGTGCTTTCGGTGCTGTACTTCTACGGCATATGACGCGGCGCGCCCTTCTACTTGCAGCCGGATGCGCGGCGCTGATCGCGCTCGCTATCACGCTGGCGTTGCATCGCAGTTACTCGCCGGGGCAGCTCCTGCATGGCCATCAGCGCTTCGCCGCCGATTGCGCCGCCTGCCACGAGCCGTGGCGCGGCGTGTCGGTCGCGAGCACAGGATGCGTCGATTGCCACGGCCAGATGCCCAACAATCCGCACACGGGCACCAAGGTCAGCGACACATCGGCGGGAATTATCGCGGGCAAGATGATCGTGAGCTACCACGACGGGCTCGCCTGCATGTCGTGTCATACCGATCACATCGGGCGGGTCGTCAATTTTCCCGAAGTCTCGGGACAGAACTGCGCGTGGTGCCATCAGCACGACTCGATCGACGACGTGAGCGCACATCGCAAGAAGCCGATGCTCCTGATCGGCGAGACGATCAAGATTTTCGAGAAAGTCTTTTCGCATCAGCAGCATCTGCAGGACACGATCGATCAGCTGCAAAAAGCGCAGGAGCAGGTGCAGAAAATGCGCTCGCCCGAGCGCAAGAAGCAGGCCCAGGCCGAAGTGGCCGCGCTGACCGCGGTGCTCGACTCATCGGGACAGCACTTCCAGTGCCGCACCTGTCACATCGTACAGCCCTGGTCACCCGGCAAGCCGGACAAGTTCTCGATCGCGATGGCAGGATGCGCGATCAGCAATTGCCATTCGGACTGGCATGTTCCCGAGCTCAAGCTCACCGCGATGGCGCCGCAATATGCCGCGCAGCAGAGCCCCGACACGCCTCAGCCGTCGCTGATCGACTACGTCGATTCGGAACGCTTTCAGTTCGTGAAAGCGATCTTCGAGCATTCGGAGGGCCATCTCCGTTCCAACTGTGTCGAATGCCACATCCTGATGGAGAGTTCGACCAGTCCCCAGGATTACAAGAACAAGCGGGTCTCGAATTGCTTCGCCTGCCATGCCCATCAGCCCGGCAAATCCGCCTCCGAGCGGGCCTCCGCACATGACGCGGGAATCTTTAGCGGCGGCGTTGCAATGGCGGCAGTATCTCCGCCCTCCGGCGAAAAGAAGATCACTGGATGCGCCGAATGCCACGCATTCCATGTCAATTACAACGGCGCCACCAAGGTCGATGATTTCACCGGAAAAACGCCGACCACGCGGCCCCATCCGGCGCCCGGGTTGCGCCTGGCCGCGTACGTGGTCCACTTCTCCCTACATAGCCAGACGGGAGCGCTGCGGGTTCACGTACGGCCGGCCACCTGGAGACCGTGGGGCCTTGGCTTTGCCGCAATTGTGCTGATCGGCTTCGCGGGATTCGCATACGTGCGCTATTTCCCGAAGGAAGTCTCCGTCAGGCAGGCGCACAGCCTGGTCGCGCCACAAAGAACGAGCGAAGTACCTGGGCTCGATGACAGCTTCCAGAGCAGCGTCGCCGGCGTTTACGTGGTCGGTGAGACGGCGGGAACCGCGTCGATAAACCTCGCGATGCGATCGGGGCGGCAATCGGTGGAATTTATCGCGAGCGCGCTAAAGGGCCTCAAGCCGGCGCCCCAGCCCGATGTTTACGACATCGCGATTATCGGATGCGGCCCCGCGGGAATAAGCGCGACCATCACCGCCAAGACGCGCGGGCTCAATTATGTCGCGCTGGAGAAGACTACCGCCGCCAGCACGATTCGCAATTATCCGCGCGGCAAATTCGTGCAATCCACGCCGATCGACATCGCCGAGTACGGCTCGCTGATGATGGAGGGAGACGATTCCAAGGAAGCCCTCGTAAAAAAATGGGAGGAGATGCTTGCGAAGACGCAGCTCGCGATCAACGAGCGCGAGGAAATCACCGGCGTAAAACGCGGCGGCGAGGTGTTCGAGATCACGACCGCAAGCGGCAAATCCTTCAAGAGCCGTTTCGTGGTGCTTGCGATCGGAGTGCGCGGATCGCCCCGCAAGCTCAACGTGGAAGGCGAGACCGCTGACCGCGTGTTCTACAACCTGATCGAGCCCGAGGAGTACAAGGACAAGCACATCCTGATCGTAGGCGGCGGCAACGCCGGCGCCGAGGTGACGCAGGCGCTCGCGAATCCCGAGTTGCGCAATATCGTCAGCTATTCGTTCCGCGACGTCACGCTCGGTCCCCCGGTCACGCGCGAAAACGCGGAAAAGATCAGCGCGCTTCAGCAACAGGGCTTGATCACCGCGTATCCATCCACTCAGATGGCAGGGATCAAGCCGGGCAAAGTAGTCCTCGCTCCGCGCGCGCCGCAACCAGGCGGTCCGCCGCTGACGGCGGGCCCCGGATCGATCGTGCTATCCGAGCCCACGGAACTGGACAACGACGTGATCTTCGCGATGCTCGGCGCCGAGCTGCCAACTCGATTCATGAAAGCCGTCGGTATCCGCATGGTGAAGAAGGGTCAGTGATAATCTGCGCCGCTCGACCCAGGAGTTAGAAAGCGAAACAAAAAAGCGGGAGGGTCGATGACCCTCCCGTTTTTGTTTCGCTATGCGTTATCGTGCCGCTCAGATCGGCGGGATGTTGTTGCGCCAATGGCGGAACTTGGTGTCGTTGTTCACGTCAAACGGCTTCTCGCTCGATCGGTAGCAGGGGCGCTTGCTCGTATCTTTTACGTGGCAGTTCTCGCAGTTCGCCTCCCGGATGTCGATCTTGCGCAGATCGATCAGCCCGAGCGCGACCGCCGCAGCCATCTTGGCCGGATCGTCGCCAATCTGCCCGTGCTTGTCTTTCGGCACCCAGTCGGCCGCCGCGCCGTGACAAGCTTCGCATGACACGCCTTCGCTCGGGTCCGGTGGATTGTTTCCGCTGACTCCGGTTGCGTGGCACGTCAGGCACATCGAGCCGTCAGCCTGCGGATCGCTGACGTTGCCTTTCGCCGACGCCTGCTTGCCCCAAGCGTCGGTCAGATTGTTGAAGGCCTGAGAATGCGGGTCCTGGTTCCAGACATGGACGGGATTAGCCCCCGGCTGTCCGTTGGGCCCGATTATGTCCTTCAGCGCTTCGTGCTTCGCATCGTGACAATCCTCACACTTGCTCTCGCCCGTGTAGGCGTGGCCGCCAGCGGCCAATGCCACACGTGAGGCGCCAAACGTGAGTACGAAGGCGAGCGCCGCCAGTCCGACAGGAACTCCCGGAAACCAGATCGACTGCCTTTTCATAGGTCCATTCCTTTACAACAGCGACGCGCGAAAATCCATGCGCCTAGTTCAGAGTCGGATGCCGCGGGAATTTCAAGTATGGGAGCGGCGTACCCAGAAACGTGATGTGATCTGCCGTGATTCCGGCCGGCGGGGTGTAGCCCGGCGTACCGCCCGCGGTGATGTAGTCGTCCTGGTCGACGCCGTCGCCGCTCAGCCCGACGCCGCCCACCAGGATGTTGTTTATGTAGAGCGGCGCGCTGCCAGGAAACAGCGTGATACCGTCGCCGTTGGGCTCGCACGGTGCGCTCGGATGAGCCGAGTAGAGGTTCTGCTGGAGGTTGAACAGGGGACCTGATGGATTCCCATCGATTCCCGGCGGATAGAACGGCTGCGCCAGAAATCCCAGGGTCCGGGTCGTGAACGCGATTTGCGCCGTCTGATCGATCCCGAGCGCCTGTCGGATCTGAACGCCGAGGGCCTGGTTCGGATCGCTGAACGAAGTGACCGAACGTCCTTTCTGAATGACGATGTCCAGGCTGAACATGGTCGCGTCGTTAGTGCGGAAGAGACCCAGAATGTTGCCGTCGGTATCGGTCACACCGACCTGCATGCGGGCCGGCACGCCGATCGGCAGGCGAATCGCAGCGCGAGTAGTTAACGCCCGCCTGATCGCGTCGGTCATGATGGTCGTCACATCCGAAGCGAGCAGTTTGGTCGGTCCAGCCATCGGGCTGTCGATGATCGGGAAGCGCAGTTCGCCGCTGGCTCCGCCGATAGTGACGATCGGAAAATTTGTCGGGGGAGTCGCGATTATCGGGTAGGCGGAATCGACGGCTCCCGGAAGACTCGCAAACGGAATTGTTTTGAAGTGACGCAGCAACGGTTGCGCGACCCACTGCAGGCGGATTCCGTTGAGCAAAATGTTGTCGGCGGTGATCGACTGCGGAACCGCATAAGGGCCGCTGGTTCCCGCCAGCGCGATTATCTCGTTCTCGTCTCCCGTCGTAGCGCCCTCGACGCCGATACCGCCCGCAATCTCATGATTCTTGTAAAGCGGAATTCCGCCGGTCGCGGTGGTAATGCCGTTGCCGTTCAATTCAACGTCGCCACACGGCAGTGATGAGAACCCCAGGCCGAACAGGGGACCTTGAGCCGTATCGACAACGCCCGGAGGAAAGTGCGCCTGTGTTATGAAAAAACCAGTGCGAGTGGAAAATGCGTTCTGATCGCTGCTCAGGAACGCCGCCGTGCGCGCTTTCTCGATCGCCGTGATCGGCGCGGCCGTGCCGCCGGGTTGCAGCTGGTTGATTAGATCCGGGTTCGCTGCGTTAGCAGCCGCGCCGTTCATCACGAAGACGCCCAGCACGTTGGCCTCGCGATCGACGATCGCAATAGTAACCGCCTGCTTATTGTTTACCGCTTGCGTGACGGCGCGGGCGATGACGTTTTGTACGTCGGTCACCGTAAGCTGCGCCGTGACCAGATTTTTCAGCGCGGCGAGTCCCGGGCGTGGAGTAAGCAGCAGCGCGGCCGCGGCCAGTATCGCCATCCTCGGTCGCTTGCCGCTGCGCCCCGATTTGCAGGATGCGGACTTCATGGTCGAATTACGGACAGTTCAAAATGCGTTGGATTACGGCGCTCAATTGAAAGGCTGTTGGCAATCAATCCGGTTACGTTGTGAACTCGTACTATCGGCGAGTAAAAAAAGCAATCTAGTGTTGCGCGTAGTTCTGCCAAAAGGCTCTATTACGGCTTGAAGTTGGCGTACAACTTGACGGCTTCCACAACCGTGCACTATCTTCGCCGCGGCGGGGATAAAGGTGATGGCTTTGTGCTGACGCCCGAACAGCGGATGGGGACCTTGCTGTGGCGAGTCGGTCTGACTCTCGCGGCAAGCTGCTGCATATGGATCGCGAGCGCCGCCCATGCCGACGGCGTTCCGCCCATATCCGCCGTGCCGCCATCGCAAAGCACGACCGCCGTTTCCGGGTCCGCAAGTCCGCCCCTGCTCCTGGCCGCTGACAGCTCCGCTCCGGCCGCTGCTTCATCTACCTCGCCGGGCGGCCAGGCCGCGGACGAGCAGATGAAAGAGCAGGCGAATGAGTGGAACGGCGCCGCCCAGCCGATGAAGCCGCTCGGCTACGCGCCCTCCCTGGAGCCGACGCCCAAAGTGCCGGCCGATATCGACTTTCTGCCGGTGCCGGATCGATGGCGTATCGGCTTTCCAGATTGGGATCGCTATCCGCGTTCGACGCCCGGCGAATATCCGTACCGTAACGGCAACTGGTGGAACCCCTATGATCAGAACATGCTCAAGGGCGACTATCCCATCTGGGGCCAGCACACCTTTCTCGATCTGACGGCGATAAGCGACACCACCTGGTCATTCACCCGGCTGCCGCGCGCTACGGGCGTCAGCACTCAGCAGCCGAACAGCCCTAACTTTTTCGGCAGCGGCGATCAGAACAGCGTGCAGCAGAACTTCATCGCTTCGCTCGATCTGTTTCACGGCGATGCCGGTTTCAAGCCGCTCGACTGGCAATTGAAAATCACGCCGGTCTTCAACATCAATTACCTCGGCACCGACGAACGCGGGATCGTCAATATCAATCCCGCCCAGGGCACTACGCGCACTAACGGGCATATCTCGTTCCAGGAATTGTTTCTGGAATACAAACTCGCGGACCTGAGCCCGTACTACGATTTTCTTTCCGTGCGGACCGGCATCCAGCCGTTCACCAGCGATTTTCGCGGCTTTATTTTCTCCGACGAAGATCCCGGCGTCCTGTTTTTCGGCAATTACGAAGCCAATCGCGATCAGTGGAACCTCGGCTACTTTCGCCCACTCGAAAAAGACACCAACAGCGGGCTGAACAGCATGATGGTGGGGCGGCCGCAGAATATCATCGTCGCCAACTTCACGCGCCAGGATTTCCTGTTCGACGGCTACAACTTCCAGCTCGATTTCGATTACAACAACGACGAGCCGAGCACGCTGTTCAACGACAACGGGTTCCTCGTGCGCCCGTCCCTAATCGGGACCTCGCAGCCACACGCCGTGAACACTGCGTACTTCGGAACCACCAGCGAGGGGCACATCGGGCGCATCGACGTGACCCACGCATTCTATGAGGCGGTGGGGCGCGACAGCCTGAACGGAATCGCGGGCCACGCGGTGAATATCAACGCGCAGATGGCCGCGCTCGAGCTGGCGTACGATCACGACTGGCAGCGCTACAAATTTTCGTTCTTCTATGCCTCGGGCAACGGCAACCCGACCGGGCACACCGCGACCGGCTTCGACAGTATCCAGGACAATACGAACTTCGCCGGCAGCCAGTTCAACTATTTCAACCGGGTTGGAATCGGCCTGACCGGTACTCAGGTTCCGCTGATCAATCCGGGCAGCCTCTTGCCCGATCTGCGCGACAAGTTGCAGGGACAAGCAAACTTCGTGAACCCGGGCTTATTGCTCTACAACATCGGGGCCGATCTCAAACTCACGCCCGAGCTGCTCGCCTCGATCAACATCAACTACCTGGAATTCGACAAGACCGCGGTGCTCGAATATGTACTGCACCAGAACAATCTAAGCCGCGAAATCGGATTCGACTCCAGTATCGGCTTTCGCTACCGGCCCCTGCTGATCAACAACGTGATTTTTACCGGCGCGTTCGCGATGCTGACGCCGACCGCCGGATTCAAGGATATCTATCAATCGAATGTGCTGTTCTCGAGCCTGATGGGCGTGACGCTGACGTATTGAAGCATCCGGAACTGTAACTTGAGACGACGATTCTTCATCTTTCCAGCTCTGCCACGCGCGGCGCGGCACCTTCTGACTGTTGCGATTTCGCTCATGCTGCTGTGCGCGTTCTCCGCATGCCATCAGCCCTACGACCCTGCCAACCCGGGCGGTATGCCGCCGGAGCATCCGGTACCGGAGCGCGCGATCGTCACCAAGCCCGCGATGCCGGAGGACATCTCCAATCAGACGCAGGCGCAGGCCGACGCAAAGAGCGCGGGATGCAAGGCATCGAATTGCCACGACGGCATCGAGGAGATGCATGCCGACGGATTGGCGATCGGATGCACCGATTGTCACGGGGGCATCGCCACCGCGAAGACCAAGGAAACCGCGCACGTCCATCCGCTGTACCCGGAAGATTGGCCCAAAACGGGACAATTGCCGGTGCGTTCCTACTCGATGCTGAATAACGAATCGCCCGAGTTCGTTCGATTCGTGAATCCGGGCGACTTGCGCGCGGCCCGGATGAGCTGCGGCGGTAACAGTTGCCACGCCGATGCCGTTGAGCACGTCCGCAAGAGCATGATGGCGACGGGCCCCATGTTGTGGGAAGCGGCGTTGTACAACAACGGCGAGTATCCGTGGAAATTCGCGCGCTTCGGCGAGGCGTACAGCGAGAACGGCAACCCCACTCGGGTGCAGACCCTGCCTCCGCCGAGCGCGGAAGAGACCCAGCAGCACGACGTGCTGCCGTATCTCGATCCGCAGCCGCGTTTTGAAATCACGCAGCCCGGCAACATACTCCGCGTCTTCGAGCGCGGCGACGATCGGCTTTCAATCCGCGGTTACGGCACCAAGGTTCGCACCGATCCCGTTTACCAGGGTTTACAGAGGACGCGGCTACTCGATCCGACACTGTGGTTCCTCGGTACGAGCGACCACCCCGGCGACTACCGATCCAGCGGCTGCACCGGGTGTCACGTCATCTACGCGAACGATCGTGATGCGTCGCACTCGGTGCAGTATGCGGAATTCGGCAACGATGGTCACAGCTATTCCAAGGATCAGGCAATTCCGAAAAACATCTCCGGTTTTCCGATCCGCCATCAATTCACCAATTCGATTCCGTCATCGCAGTGCATGGTGTGCCACGTGCATCCCGGCACCAACGTGGTGAACAGCTATTACGGAACGATCTGGTGGGATAACGAGAGCGACGGCGAATTCTTCTATCCCAAGGAGCCGAAGAAGGTCAGCGACGAGCAGGAAGCCGTCGATCTGATGGCGAACCCGGAAGCAGCCAACGTCAAGGGGCTCTGGTCCGACAAAAAATTCCTGACCGACAGTTCCGAACTGAATCCCAAACTGAAGAAGGTCCAGATCGCCGATTTCCATGGGCACGGATGGATCTTCCGTTACGCCTGGAAGCGCGACGAAGAAGGCAACCTGCTCGACAAGCGCGGCAAGATCGTTCCCGACAACGCGTACAAATGGCGCCGTGCCGTCAAGCTGCAGGACATCCACAACGAGTACGGGATGCAGTGCGCGGACTGCCACTTCGAAGGCGATTCGCACGGCAACGGCAAGCTTTACGGCGAAGTCCGCAACGCCATTCAAACCCGCTGCGAGGATTGCCACGGGGCCTACACCAAGTACACGAACTTCCTCGCGACCGGTAACGCGGGATCGGAAGACGGCAAGCCGATCAATCTGACCAGAAGTTCGCAGACGAAGAAGACCGCGTTCGGTAACCGCTTCCGCGAACGCCGCAAGGAAGGCGGCGTTATCGAGGTCGAGCAACAGTCGACTATGAAGCGCGATCTCAAGTGGCCGGTGCCGCAGCTCGCCACCCTGGATAATCCGAATTCCAAGGCCTGGAACAGCGCCTACGAAGCGGCGGCATACGCCCACACTATCCAGAAGGACGGCAAGACCTGGGGCAGCATCAATATCTCTGACGATCAGCTCGCCCATCCGCTGAGCGATATGGCCTGCCAGACCTGCCATTCGTCATGGGTGCCGAGTTGCTTCGGATGCCACCTGCCGATGAAGGCGAACATGCGTCGCCAAGTTCTACACTACGACGGCGACATGACCCGCAACTGGACCAGCTACGACTTCCAGACCCTGCGCGAGGACGTGTTCATGATCGGGCGCGACGGCATCACGACCGGAAATCGCATCTCACCCGCGCGCTCGTCGTGCGCAGTCCTGGTCAGTTCCTACAATCCCGAGCGGGCCGTCATCTACACACAGCAGACTCCGGTGTCGGCGGAAGGTTTTTCCGCGGAAGCGTTCAGCACCACGGTGCCTCATACCGTGCGCGGCACCGAAACCAAGCGATGCACCGACTGCCACGTCTCTGACAAAAACGACAACAACGCCAAGATGGCGCAACTGCTGATGCAGGGCACCAACTTCGTGAACTTCATGGGCCGCTACTGCTGGGTCGCGGAAGGGAACGATGGTCTGGAAGCGGTGGTCGTCACGGAACGTGACGAACCGCAAGCCGTTATCGGGAGCCCACTGCACGAACTGGCCTACCCGGACGAATACAAGAAGTTCGTGAAGGGCGGGCGCATTTTGCATGAGGCGCACGAGCACGAGTCCAACCTGCAAATCTCGTGGAAGGGAAATCTGCCCGAGTTTCATTCCGAGGTGCGCACTATCCAGAACCGCGGCGAATATCTTTTCACCGCGCAGGGCAAAGGCGGATTCGTCGTCTACGACATAGCCGACCTCGACAACAAGGATTTTGCCGAGCGCTTCACGACCGCGCCGGTCTCCCCTCTCGGGCAGCGTACCTACGTCTCGACCAAAGACGCGACCTCGGTATTGCTGCCGACGACGCTACTTATCGATCCGATGCGTAAGCATCGCCCCGAGAACCTCGAGCAGAAGGTTCCGGTCGAGGCGATGTACGCCTACGTCACCGATCGCTACGAGGGACTGGTAGCCGTCAACGTCATCACGCTCGGCGATGGAAATCCCGACAACAACTTCTTCGATCGCGGTGCGGGCTTCAATCCCGGCGGCGTTCTGAATGGCGCGATCGGCGGAACGATCGCCGGCAATTACGCCTACGTGCTGTGCGATCGCGGGATTGTGGTCGTCGACGTATCCAATCCCCAACACATGCAGGTCGTCGGCGAAGTCGGGGCGCCTTACCTCGTGAAGCCGCGCGAAATAACGGTGCAGTTCCGATACGCATTCGTGGTCGATTCGCAGGGGCTGAAGGCTATCGACCTGACATCGCCCCGCAGTCCGCGAGCGGTCGAAGGCGCGTTAGTGCCGATCGCGGATGCGCGCAATGTTTACGTCGCCCGCACCTACGCATACGTGTCGGCGGGCGCGCAGGGACTGGTCATCGTCGACGTCAAAGCTCCGGAGCATCCGAAGATCGATCAAATCTTTAACGCCGAAGGGCAGATCAACGACCTGAACGACACCAAGCTCGCGATGACCGATGCGTCGTTGTTCGCCTACATGGCCGATGGCAAGAACGGATTGCGAGTCGTGGAGCTGATTTCGCCGAGCGACACGCCGGGCTACGAGGGCTTCTCTCCGCGTCCAACACCCAAGCTGATCGCCACTTACCGTACCCGTGGACCTGCCCTGGCGATTCCCAAGGGGCTCGATCGCGACCGCGCGGTCGATGAGAGCGGCAACCAGCTCTCGGTGTTCGGGCGTCGCGGGGCGCGTCCGCTGACTCTCGACGAGATGCAAAAGCTCTATCTGCGCAACGGGCAGCTCTATACCGTAAGTGACACACCGCCCGCGCGGTAGCCAATAACATAGCAATGAGCCATATGTGGATGGGCAGAGCGCACGTTTGGCGGTTCGCACTCAATCCGCAGCGGGCCGCCGATGCGTATCCTTTGCGCCATTTCCGGCATCTACGCGATGGCTCGTAGTGCGCATTCGAGCAAACCGGATCGAAGCCGCCATAAGAGGTGACAGCCGTGGCGAACTCACAAATTGATACGCTAAGCATCAACACGATTCGCACGCTCTCTATCGACGCCGTTCAGCAGGCGAACTCGGGCCATCCCGGCACGCCGATGGGCATGGCGCCGGTCGTTTATTGCCTGTGGCAGCGCTTCCTGCGTTTCGATCCCAAGGACCCTATTTGGCCGAATCGCGATCGATTCGTGCTCTCCGCGGGCCATGCCTCGATGCTGCTTTATTCGATGCTGCACCTCACCGGCGTGGTCGCCGTCGATCCTCAATACGAAACGGTGGGCAAGCCAACCGTGTCGCTCGACGACATCAAGCGCTTTCGGCAGCTCGACAGCCGCTGCCCGGGGCATCCCGAATATCATTGGACCTCCGGCGTCGAGACCACCACTGGCCCGCTCGGCCAGGGCATCGCGACCAGCGTCGGAATGGCGATCGCTGGCTTGTGGCAGGCGAATCATTTCAATCGGCCGGACTTCGAGATGTTCAATTACAATGTCTACGCGCTATGCGGCGACGGCTGCATGATGGAGGGCATCTCGAACGAAGCGGCCTCGCTCGCCGGCCATCTGCAACTCAGCAATCTCTGCTGGATCTACGACAACAATCACATAACGATTGAGGGACACACCGCCTTGGCGTTCAGCGACGATGTCGCAACGCGCTTTATCGGCTACGGATGGAACGTCACGCGGGTCGGCGATGCGAACGATCTGGACATGCTCGAGCGCGCGTTTCACGTGTTCGAGAACACCAAGGACCGCCCGACCCTGATTATCGTCGACAGCCATATCGCCTACGGCTCTCCGAACAAGCAGGACACCAGCGCCGCGCACGGCGAACCGCTGGGCGAAGAGGAAATCAAGCTCGTCAAGCGCAACTACGGATGGCCCGAGGACGCGAAATTTCTGGTGCCTGACGGAGTGCGCGAGAACTTCGCTGCGCACGTCGGCAAACGCGGCCATGAATTGAGCACTGCGTGGAACACCAAGCTTGAACAGTACAGGAGTAAATATGCCGACCTCGGAGACCACATCCATCGAATGCAGCGGCGCGAGTTGCCCAGTGGCTGGGACAAGGAAATTCCGAGCTTCCCCACCGATGCCAAGGGCATTGCCAGCCGCGATTCTTCGGCGAAGGTGCTGAACGCGATCGCGAAAAATGTTCCGTGGCTCATCGGCGGTGCCGCCGACCTCGCGCCATCAACCAAGACCCGGCTCACCTTCGACGGCGCCGGCGACTTCGAGGCGGATAACCGCGGCGGCCGCAATTTCCATTTCGGAATCCGCGAGCACGCGATGGGCGCAGCGCTTAACGGTATGGCGCTGTCCAAGATTCGGCCCTATGGCAGTGGCTTCCTGATTTTCAGCGATTATTGCAAGCCTGCGATTCGACTCGCCGCGATAATGGAAATCCCGGTCATCTATGTCTTTACCCACGACTCGATCGGTGTCGGCGAGGACGGCCCGACCCATCAGCCTATCGAGCAGCTCGTTTCGCTCCGGGCGATCCCAAATTTGATCGTTCTGCGCCCCGGCGATGCAAACGAAGTCGTGGAAGCCTGGCGCGTGATCATGCAGATGCAACACGAACCTGCTTGTCTGATCCTGAGCCGTCAGGCATTGCCTACCCTGGATCGGGCGAAATATGCCTCCGCCAGCGGTGTGGCGAAGGGCGCGTATGTTCTGGCCGATGCGAAAGACGGCAAGCCGGAAGTCATCCTGATGGCGACGGGCAGCGAAATCAGCCTGTGTATCGATGCGTACGATAAGCTCAGCGCTGAAGGCGTTCGCGCCCGCGTGGTCAGCATGCCGTCATGGGAGC
>Ga0074044_10002681_pt1 | contig 15497 bp, 12 predicted proteins | sample BogForMeECP23OM1_FD_94443 | JGI IMG/M metagenome (GOLD analysis project Ga0074044, IMG submission 94443) | Bog forest soil microbial communities from Calvert Island, British Columbia, Canada - Bog Forest MetaG ECP23OM1 | ecosystem: Environmental > Terrestrial > Soil > Wetlands ... | reverse complement strand
TTTTGAGGGCTTTATGTCGTGGCTAAAGCCACGACCCACAAAGATTCTCGAGTTATCACACAGACTCTGAAGCTCCGACCCTCTAAAAAGCAGAATTCTTCCGTAAACTCTTCGCCAGAGGCGCGCCCCACCCGGATCTACCCGCAGAACGAAAGCGGACTGCAAACACGCGATCAGGAACTGGCAGCTTTGCGTTCAGCCGCCGCGACCATGGACGGAAGGATACGGCGGAAAGGGCGCAAGCTGAAGAATTTCTGCCGGCAGGGGTCGCAACGATACGCCGGGAATCCAAGAAAGCGCTGCGTGAAGAGCAGAAGGCCCGGGCCGACGCGGTCACGCGCGATGTGTTCGAGATCGAAATTCCCGCACCGCGGACAATGAGCGTACCCGGAGAAAGAAAAAGCCACTCTGCGGGCATAAAAGCGAGAGTCGCACGTGTGGCACCGCCAGGGCCTCAGTCCGATGACCGTACACGCGAAATCAAGCGGACCTTCACGATGCGAACGATAGCAGTCCACACTCCGGCATTGTGGGCAGATCATTTCTCCCCGTTACCTTTCCACTCGGCGCGCAGCATACCCAAAACCTTTCGCCCCGGCAATAGTTGCCAGCCTTGAGAAGCCTGCAGGCAGTGTAAACTACAGGCTGAAAGGACCGCGAATGCCTGACTATACCTCTGCACACGCGCGCGCAGGAATCGACGCGAAACTGCCCGCGCTCGAAACGTGGCCGAATCATTTTCCCGGCTACCAGATCACGATTCGCGTGCCGGAGTACACCTCCGTCTGCCCGAAGACGGGACTTCCGGACTACGGGGCGATCACGATTCAATACCAGCCGAAGAAACTGTGCCTTGAGCTAAAAGCATTGAAGATGTATCTGCTCGCGTACCGCAACTTGGGAATCTTCTACGAAAATGCCGTGAACCGGATGCTACGCGATATCGTCGCGGCCGCGCGGCCCGTGTGGTGCCGGGTGACGGGGGACTTCACACCTCGCGGCGGGCTAACCACTTCCGTGGAGGCGCACTGGCCTCGTGGCGGCGCTAGCGCTCATTCCAAGGATAGACTTCGCACCCCGGCTCGGCGATAATTTGGCCGATCAGAGTGCGGCTGCGGCCGGCTCTGCAAGGAGGCTTGATGAGCTCGACCCCCAATACACCTGCCGAAGGTCCCATAGTTGAGGCAGCGGTTCTGCCGCGCTGGGTGACGATACTTTTCGTTCTTGCGTTTGCGCTGGTCGGCTACCTGCTCTACGGAAATTACGAGCAAAAGGAAGCGTTGCGCCAGAGCCAGGCAGACGCGGACAAAAAGGCACAGGCGATGGCCGCGGAGCTCGACAAGACGAACGGGCGAATCGCCGACCTTAAAGGGCAGTTGGACGTTACCTCGCAGAAGCTCGGGCTGACCGAGGACGAACTTGCGCGCGCGCGGGGCCTCGCGCAGAGCGTCCGCACCGAGCAGCAAAAGAGCGACGCGCAGCTTCGCGAGCAGATTGGGGCAGTCCAGGCCGACACGTCCACAAAGTTCGGGCAAATTTCCACGCAGATCAACGGAACGCAGACCGACCTCAACGCCACAAAGGCCGATCTCGCAACGACCAAAGGCCAGATGCAGAGCATGAAGGGCGACCTTGGAGTGCAGAGCGGATTGATCGCACGCAACCACGACGAGGTCGAGGAGCTGAGACGGCTCGGCGAGCGCGATATTTTCGAATTCTCGCTCAAAAAATCAGCCAAAGGCCCGGATCATGTGGGTCCAATCCAGGTGCAGCTCAAGAAGGTCGATCCGAAGAAGTACAAGTACACAGTGACCGTCGTAGCCGACGACAAGAGCATCGAGAAGAAGGACAAGACGGCCGGCGAGCCTGTGCAGTTTTACGTTCGCGGCGCTCGCGCGCCGTATGAGATCGTCGTGTTCGACGTCACGAAGGATCAGGTGAAGGGATACCTGAGCGCGCCGAAATCCGCGACGGCCGCTCCGCCAGCGGCGCCGCCGGGCGAATAGTCCTTACGTTGGCTGATAACGAACCCCGCGTTTACATTCCACTGAATATTCGCCTGCCCCGTGTCATGCTAATAGGCAGGAAACGACACAATACCCGTGCCGCTTGGGGCCGTCTAAAGGCTTCGGACGCGAGCGGAGAAAGCGCGTGCGAACATGTTCAGAAAGCGCATCCAGGCGTGGCGGCACTCTCCGCTGGTCCTGTTTCTTGCACTTCTTGTCTCCGGTTCTTCTCTTTTCGCACAGACCGCGCCGATCGTGCAGCGGCTATCGCCCAACACCCTGTTCTACGTAGAGTGGCGCGGGAAGGCGTTCCTCACCGACGCGGAAAAGAAGAACCACGTTTTGCAACTCATGCAAGATCCGGCCGTCGCCCCTCTTTGGATCGCCGCAGAGAGTCATCTTCAGCAGGGCGTGCAAAAGAACAGCGGGGCGGCCGCAGCAATGATTCTGCCCGACGCGATGTCGCTATTGGACAATCCCGTCGTTTTCGGACTCGTAGCGAATCCCGACGTGACGAAGTCTTCCGCTCCAGACAAAGCGGCATCGCCGATTGCTTTCTTTTTCGTGTATGACACGACGGGGAAAACCGATCTGATTCAGAAGTGGAAGGCCTTGAGCCAAGTGGGCAGCAAAGCACCTATTGAAGTGGCGAAGTACGATTTCGGCGGAACGTCGGTGGAAGTGCGCACGACCGGGAAGAACGTTTCCTACAACGCAGAGGCGGCCAACTACTTCCTGCTCTCCGACCGGAAGCAGGTGATCGAGGACCTCATCACGCGCTTCCGGAGCGCCGACCGTCCGGCCACATCCATCGCGCAGATCCCCGAGTACGAACAGATGCAGAAATACATCGGAACTGATGCGGCGTTGGAATTTTCCGGGCGTATTCCCAATGTGAGCGAATTGACCGCGTCCGACAAGAATGCGAAAGCGATGGCGCTGTTCTCGAAGAACATTCATCTTGAGAAGATTCACGTGGTGGGAGGCGCGGTGAGCTTCGACGGAGAGGCGATGCGGATTCGAGGCGCGGTCCTGGGCGACACGTCGCCCGGGGGACCATTTGACCTGGCGGGCGCGAGCAACACTGCGTTTGGAATACAGCCGATCATGGGATCAGGCCCGGCCTTCAGCGTGTCACGGATGAACCTGGCTGCGACCTACCAGTTGATCAGCGGGGCCGTGATGGGGAGCCTGACTCCGCAGCAAACCACCAGCGTGGCGGCGGTCGAAGGCCTAGCCCAAAATTTTCTTGGAATGCCGATTGCGGATGCGCTGGGGCTTTTCACAGGCGAGATTGGCTCGGTCTCATCCTATTCCGACGACGGCACGCAGGAGCAGTTATATGCCGCCACTATTCAGAAGCCGGAGGCAGTGCTGCGCATCCTGCGGGCAGTGATCGGTTCGATGATCGTGGGGGAGGATTCTTCCGGAGCCACAACCACTCTCGATATCGCGTACCCTTACAAGGACCCGGAGACAGGGAGGCAGCGCAAGAAATTCTATTATGTGGCCGTCACTCCGCAAACGGTCCTGGTGGCGCCGCGAAAGGCGATGCTGCGGCACGCGATGCAGCAATTGGATCCCGCGTCGGGCGATCCGCCACCAGGCGGAGTGTTTGCGAATCCCGAATTTTCGCAACTGCGATCGCTCCTGCCGGGAAAGCTTTCGGGGCTGAGCGGCGCGGATTTTCAGCAAATTCCCTGGGACAAGGTGCTGGCAAACCTCGAGAACCAATGGGCAGAGGCTGCGAAGCAGTCAAACGGCCAGCAGCCGCCGGACTTGAGCTCGCTCAAGCCTGAAGTGATCACACAGCATCTCCATGTAGCGTTGAGCGGATGGTGGAAGGACGCAAGCGGCGTCTACTTTGATTCGTACATCCAGTAAGCCGCGCCCTTTCACTTTTGATTCGCGGCGCCATCCATACGTGCCTGCCATAACACCCGCGCATGACAACCAATTTCATAGGTTGACCGTCGAAGTGCGGGACGGCAGCGGCCAGCCGGAAAGAACTGCGGCGCTACGAGCCGAATACCGAGTCCTTGCACGCGCCGGATGTCTGGCACCGGGGCCTTGATTCGTATAATGTCGGGTCGCGTTCCGGGACACAGAAGGGCGCGCGGAGGATCCATGGACCGGCGGACTGCAACCTTGTTGACGGCGTTCCTTGCGGCAGCCGTGGGTTCGGTCTTGCGATCGGCGCCGGCGGTGAAAGCGGGTGAGACGTTTGCGCAACAGCCCGCCGCCTTCGCCCAGTTTCCATCCGGAGGAAGTGCGGCCCAGATTCCGGCGAGGTTTGTGGACAATCTCATCTTCCTGCCCGTGCACGTTAACCAAAGCCAGCCCTGCCTGTTTGAACTGGACTCGACAGCGGCGGCATCGTTGATCGATCCGGGGCGTGCGGCGGAGCTCGGCATCGCAGACTTACAGATGCCGCTGCTCAATTTGAGCGGCGTGGACATTTCGCTTGCTACCCTCCCCGAAGCCGTGAAAAAAGATTTCGGCGCGCTGGTGGGCCGGCCTTACGAAGGCACGCTGGGCAACGACGTCTTCGCCGGGACGGTCATTGAAGTGAATTACGCGCGGCAAACGGTCCAAATCTACAATCCGGCGGTCTTCCAATACTCCGGCCACGGGAAGAGCGTTCACATGAACCTCACCGGGGGCGTGCCGGTCGTGCACGCGAGGTTCAACGTGGCCGGCGGCAAAGCGCTCGAAGGCGATTTTGCCGTGAACACGGCGCGGAACGCCTCGTTTGTGATTTCGGAGAAATTCGCTCAGGCGCACCGGCTGATTCCTTCGCACATGAAGACGATTCCAATCACGGAGCCCGAGCCGGGCATCGGAGAAGGCGCCGTCCTCGGGAGGATGAGAGAATTCCAGATCGGCCCCTTTTCGATTGCGCAGTCGATCGCCGTGTTTTCACGAGGAAACTCGGCGGCGGATGGCGACGCGCGGCTCGCGGGCGAAATCGGCGGAGGAGTGCTGCGGCGTTTTATCGTGACATTCGATTACCCCCACCAGCAGATTATTTTCGATTCGAGCAGTGAGTACCGAGCCGACGAGTTCGAAAATATGAGCGGAATTTCGATTGTCGCCGGGGGGCCGGGGCTGAAGAGATTTGAAGTCACACAGGTGCGGCGCGGCACGCCGGGAGCCGATGCGGGAATTCAGAAGGGCGACGTGATAGCCGGAATCAACGACGAAGCCGCCGCCGATCTCTCGCTGGCCGATATCCACAAACTATTCCGCCAGCCCGCCAGCAAATACAAGCTCCTCATTCAGCGAGATACGCAGACGCTTACCGTAAACATACAAATGCGCCATCTGCTGTGATTCTCCCGGAGAATACGCGCCGGCCCCTACTCGAACTTGTGAAGGGTGGCGGCCATCTGGCTCAGCCGGGCGTTGACTTTCGCGAAGACGGTGCCCGGCTCGAATTTACCGGAGGAATCTCGCTTGCCGGCGCGAGTTCCCGTGAGGATTTCGATTCCCTGCTCGACCGTCGCAACCGGATAGATCTTGAACTGTCCGTTCGCGACTGCCGCGATCACTTCATCGCGCAGCATCAGGTCATCGACATTCTCCGCGGGGATCAGGACGCCTTGCTTGCCAGTGAGGCCCTTGATACGGCAGACATCATAGAAACCCTCGATCTTCTGATTCACACCGCCAATCGGCTGGACGTCACCCTGCTGGTTCACTGAGCCGGTGACGGCAAGCTCCTGGCGGACCGGCAGTTCGGCGAGGGCGGAAAGCAGCGCGTAGATTTCCGTCGAGCTCGCGCTATCCCCATCGACGCCGGAGTAGGATTGCTCGAAGCAGAGGCTTGCGGAGAGCGAAAGCGGCTTATCCTGCGCAAACGTTCGGCGCAAATAGCCCGAGATGATCTGCACTCCCTTGTCGTGGAACCGGCCGCTTAGGTTGGATTCGCGCTCGATATTGATGATGCCCGTTTTCCCGAGGGCGACCGACGCCGTAATGCGCACGGGCTTGCCGAACGCGTAGCCGCCAATCTCCATCACGCTGAGGCCATTGACCTGTCCGGCCCGGCCGCCGGTCGTGTCAATAAAAACGAGATTCTGTTCGATCATTTCCTGGATCTTTGTTTCGAGGAGGTTGTGGCGGTCGATCTTCGCGTCAAGAGCGCTGCGCACGTGCCCGGCCGTGACAACCTCGCCCCCTTCGTGCCGGGCAACGTAGCAGGATTCCCGAGCCAGATCGGCGAGATCGAAAAATCGCGTCGTGATCTTGCCGCGCCCTCCTGCGAGGCGGACGCCGTGTTCGAGAATGGCGGCGACGGCCGAGCGGTCGAAGTGCAGGAGCTTTTCATCCTCGACGAGTTTCCGCAGCCGCCCGCCGTACTGGCGGAAGACCTCATCGTTCCACTTCATCTCTTCATCGAACTCGACGCGGACTTTGAAGATTTTCTTGAAATCGTCCTCGTAGTCGTAAAGCAGCTCGTACATCTCGCGGTCGCCGATCAAAATGATCTTCACGTGGACGTCAATCGGTTCGGGCTTGAGGGCGCTCGAGCTGAACGGGAAAAACATGTCCACGGGCTGAATTTCGAGCTTGCCGTGGTTCAGGGTGCGCTTGAGCGTGCGCCACACGCCCGCCTCCGTCATGGTATCGAGCGCGTACATCACGAGGAAGCCGCCGTCGGCGCGAAGGAGCGAGCCGCCGCGCAAATCCATGAAGTCGGAGTTCCACGCGCCGCGCGCGTCGTACGCGCGGTGGACGGTGCCAAACAGATTCGCGTACGTCGGAATCGTTTCGAAAATCACCGGGCATTTGTCCTGCTCGTTGTGCGCGAGGATTACATTTACGCCGTAGACGCGGAAGGGATCGCGCTCGGACCGCTCCGGGCGAGGCGCGCCGCCGCCCTCGGAAGGCGGCTGTTCCTCTTCGCCCTCGCGTTCCTTGAAGGGCTCCAGGTTGTCGAGAATGTGGTGACGGACTTCCTCGAGATATTCGGAAATTTGCACGCTCGGATACTTCTCCTTGAGTTCCTCGATCACGCCGTCCACGAGCACGGAAGCCGCTTCCTGTTCCAGGTAGCTCATCTCGCTGGCGAGTTCGCGCGAGAGCGAAAGAGTGCGGCGATACACCACCGTGAACTCCTGGCGGAACTGATCGTATTTGCGCTCCAGCTCCTCGGCGGCGGCGTTTTCGAGCTTCCCGTCCTGCACCATTTTGGGGATTTCCTCGATCGGGACCATTTGGCCGTCGAGCACGGGGAAAATTTCCGGCAGCGCCACGGCGCCCACCTGCATCCTTCCAAGGGCAAACTGGTCGCGCGCTATCCGGCGCGTGAAATCGTCCATCAGTTCCTTTTCGCGCAGTGTGAACCGCTCGACGATTCGCGTCTTCTGCCGCTGGAAAGGTTCACCCTCGAAAACCTGTGGAATGCGGCGGCGCAGAAAATCGATTCCCGATTCGACTTCCTTCTTGAAGGCATTTGCCTGGCCGCGGGGCAGGGTCAGCAGTCGCGGCCGGTCCGCATTCTTGAAATTGTTGACGTAGCAGCGGTCCGGGGCAGGCTCGGTTTGCGGATGCATCTGCTCGATCATCCGCACAATCATTCCGCCGCGGCTCGTGCCGGAAAGGCCGCAAACGAAAAGGTTGTAGCCGGACGCGGTCAGCTCGACGCCCATCCGCAGAGCACGCAGCGCGCGATCTTGTCCCATGTCGCCGGCGACCGGCTCAATCTCGGCCGTCGTCCCGAAAGGGATCCGCGCGGGATCGCAGCGCCACCGGAGTTTGTCCGGGGGCAGGCTCGCGTGCTGCGGCTTGGAGTTTTTTCCTTTGCGGCGTTCCATCGGCTGTTCCAAAGGGCGCTACTCTAGCATGGCGCCCACCCAGTTCCCACCCGCTCGGCGCTATGTGTTTCCTGCCCCCGCACTGGGGGCATACAGATCCAGCAGGCTTGCGGCAGTCGCCACGATGATCGGACCGAGGACAACGCCGAGCAGCCCGAACACGCTGATTCCCCCGAGCACGCTGATGAACACGACCAATCCGCTCATCTGCGCGCGCCCGCTGATGAGCCATGGCCGGATCAGGCTGTCGACCATTCCTACGATCACGGCGCAGAAAAGCGCCAGCAGAATGCCGCGCCCCATGTGCCCCTCCGCGATCAGGCTGATCGACACGGGCACCCAGATCAAGGCGGAACCTACGAGCGGGACGAATGAGAAAAACCCCATCATCACGCCCCAGAAGATGGGCGCCTTGACCCCCGCCAGCGCAAACGCGAGACCTCCAAGGACACCGTGCGCCACCGCAGCCACCAGGCTCGATGTGACGCTCGCGAAAATCAGGCTCTGGGCATTGCCGAGCATGCGGTCGCGGTCGGAAGGTTCGAAAGGCAGCACTTCCCGAAGCCGGAAGACGACCGAGTGGCCGTCGCGAAAGAGATAGAATATGGCGAGGATCGTCACACCAAGATGAAAGAAGAAAGTGGCGGTATGCTCCAGGATCGTGCCAAGCCTCGCGGCAACATATCCAGCGGCCTGCTCGCCGTAACGGCGCAGGGTTGTCGTCAAGTCCTCGGCGCTCGTGCCGGAGAATCGTGACTGGATCTTTATCCAAAGATCGTTTACCCAGGTCCAGTGGCCGCTCGAGACCTGGAGTTCAATCGACTGCGCCGCATAGACGCCCTGCCGGACAAACGCGATCATCACGAGCAACGTCGGTATGATCACGATCAACGTAACGCCAACAGTGCAGGCGAGTGCGGTTGATGTCGTACCCCAGCGCCGCGTCAGGCGCTCGTACACCGGGTAGGAAACCACCACGAGGACCACCGCCCAGGCCAGCGGACCAAGAAAGGGAGCGAAGATCAGGTAGGCAAGATAGACGAGCAGGATGACGATGCCGTAGAACAGCGCGGCGCCAAGCCGCTTCTGGGTGCCCGTTTCAGTGGCCAATTTGTCCCGCTTTCGGTATCACAGCAAGGAGACACATAGATGCAATCGGCGCGTTTGTCAACGGCTGGACCATCATCATCCGATGCGGGTGTTATAATTCGGGCAGCTCTTGATCTGGATTGCCACCGTGATCACTCCAACCTGCCCGCATAAACGAACGCAGCTGATCGCCAAGGACAATGAGGCCCAATACGTGGAATGTCTCGACTGCGGCGAAATCCTCGAAGCCGGTGAAATGGAAAAGACGGAAAAGAAAGAAAGCGCCGGATTCGACGAATCGCTTTCCGACGCTTGACTAGCCCGCGGTCACATCGAAATCTGCTAGCGATTATCCTTCGGAGGAATCAGACTCGGGTTGAGGCGGTGCGCTTCGTTGAACTCCAGAACTGCGGCGTTGTAGTTCTGCATGTGGCTGAGGGCAATGCCGAGATTGTAATGCGCTTGCGCGAAATCGGGATTTAAGCGAATCGCTTCGCGGTAGCTGTCGGCCGCGCGTCCGTATGCTCCCTTGTTGAAGAGTGCATTCCCCAGGTTAAAACGTGCATCGGCGTTCTCCGGCTGAATGGAGATCACCTTCGCAAGCATTATTTCCGCATTATCAAGATCTCCCGTCTCCATGAGCGCCGTGCCAAGTCCCAACATGGCTTCTGGGAAGCTGGATTGCACTTCAAGAGCCTTGCGGAAATTTGGGATGGCATCTTTGGGCTGATTGAGGTTGAGATAGAGGTTGCCCAAGTTGCAGAGCGCATAGGCGGAGTGAGGATCCAATGCGAGCCCCTTCTGATATGCAGCGATCGCGTCCGCGGGCTTGTTTTGGTCCCCATAGGCGCGTGCGATGCCGAATTCCGCATCCGGCTGATCCGCTTTGATGGCGAGGCTTTTCTGAAAGCTCGGGATGGCGCCGTCGAGATTGCCTTGTTTGTACAGCAGGTTGCCCAAACCCAGCCACGCCCCAGCGTTGTTCGGGTCGCTGGCAACGATCTGGCGGTACACTTCGATGGCGTCGTCGGTGTGCCCCGCGTGCTCCAGCGCTGCGACGTAGTTCGAGCGGATGTCCGGCGCATCTGGCTTGAGCGCGAGCGCCTGCTGGTAGGCCTGGATCGAGTCGTCCCACTGCTGCTTGGAAGCAAGCGCGGCCCCGAGATTGTTCAGGGCGTCGACGTAGCGCGGCGAAAGTGCAAGAGCCTTGTGGTAACTCGTGATTGCTTCGTCCACATGGCCTGCGCCGAACAGTGCGGCACCCATGCCGTTCCATGCCACCGGAGAGTCTGGCTTTGCCGCCAGCGATTTTTGGTAAACCCCGATCGAGTCGTCGTATTTCTGCTTGTGATAGAGAGCCAGACCGATGTCACTTTCGACGATTGCGTCGCCCGGCTTCCATTTCAGCGCCTCGTTGAGGTCGGCGATCGCTTCATCGATCTTTCCCTTTTGATATAGCTCGAGGCCGTGGTTGTACAGCCTGCTGGCTTCGTTCACTTTTTCGAGTTCTGCCTGTCCCCGCAAGATTCTTGCATAGGTAAACATAGAGATGACGGCAAGCAAGCTAATGGCGAACGGGCGAAGGCGGAGTTTCATGCGCGTTTCGAGGTTACTCTCCAAGTCCTCGCGGGAGAATACCACAAGCGGAGAGCCTAGTAGGAGATCAGGAGTACAAGATCAGGAGTATCACTAGCATGAAGGTATGTTTTGAGTTACGCTCTGCGCCCTGGGACTGGACCTCCTGCTTGGGATGCTTTTCAAAACTTTCAGCGCCGCGGTTTTTGGAATTGAGGCCTACCTCGTCGAGGTCGAGGTGGACGTCGGTCCGGGCGAAAGCGGTGTTTTCAACGTGGTGGGGTTGCCGGACAATGCCGTTCGCGAGAGCCGCGAACGAGTCAGGGCAGCGCTGCGAAACTGCGGATTCGATTACCCGGCTTATCAGACGGTTACTGTCAATTTGGCGCCCGCCGACATCCGCAAGGAAGGTTCTGCCTTCGACTTGCCGATGGCGCTCGGGCTTCTTGGCTGCCAGGGAACATTCTTCGGGAAGATTCTCGATTCCTACGTTTTTCTCGGTGAATTGTCGCTCGACGGCGGGGTGCGGTCGGTTCGGGGCGCGCTTTCCGCGGCGCTTGCCGCACGCGAGCGCGGGATAAAAAACCTCGTGGTTCCGGAAGCGAACGCGAGGGAAGCCGCAGTGGTCGAGGGAGTCCGGGTTTTCCCCGTCAAGACTCTGCCGCAGGCTGCCGACTTGATCAACGCACCGGAATCATTTCAGCCGATCGCCGTTGACACATCGCACATGCTCGAGGAGGCCGGCCAGTACGCAGTCGACCTGCGCGACGTTCGAGGTCAGATGGCGGCGAAACGCGCCCTCGAGGTTTCGTGCGCGGGAAGCCACAACATCCTGCTAATCGGTCCTCCCGGCGCGGGCAAGACGATGCTTGCGAAACGAATCCCCACGATCCTGCCGCCAATATCTCTTGAGGAAGCCATCGAGACGACGCGCATCCACAGCGTTGCCGGTTTGCTCGAGGATTCGCGCGGGCTGGTGGGCACGCGGCCATTTCGCTCGCCGCATCACACGATCAGCGACGCGGGCCTGATCGGCGGAGGCGCGGTGCCGCGCCCGGGGGAAGTTTCGCTCGGACACAATGGCGTGTTGTTCCTCGATGAACTGCCCGAGTTCCAGCGCAACGTTCTGGAAGTGATGCGCCAGCCGCTCGAGGATGGGTGCGTGACCATCGCGCGCGTCGCGACTTCCGTCAGCTTTCCTTCGCGATTCATGCTGGCCGCGGCCATGAACCCGTGCCCGTGCGGCTTTTTCGGCGACGCGACCCGCGAGTGCCACTGCTCGCCGCCGCAGATTCAGCGCTACGTTTCCAAAATCTCCGGGCCGCTGCTCGACCGCATTGACATACATATAGAAGTCCCGGCCGTGAAATACAAGGAACTGCGCGGCAATGCTGAGATCGAAAGCTCCGCGAGCGTGCGCGAACGCGTCCTTCGCGCGCGCCAGATTCAACTCGAGCGCTACAAGGGCGAGAAGAAGCTCTATGCGAACGCCCAAATGCCGCCAAAATTGATCCGCACCCACTGCGCGATTTCGGCGGACGGGGAAAAACTGCTCGAAACGGCGATCCAGCGGCTCGGTCTCTCCGCGCGCGCCCACGACCGCATCCTCAAGGTATCGCGGACGATAGCCGATCTCGACGGGGCGAGCTCGATCCAGCCCAAGCACTTGAGCGAAGCCATTCAGTACCGAACCCTGGACCGCACGTACTGGGCCTAGCGGGCTGCGAGTCCGGCTAAATGAACCATCGGATTGACGGCATCCGGCTGGTGTGATAACCATACGGAGCCTTCTTTTTGGGAGCTACCCTCGACTTCCATGGCGGCGACAAACCAACGTCTTGAGGTCACGCTGGAAACGCAGCTTGAAAGCGTTGACCTGGCCGAAAGCATCGTCATGCGCGTGGCCGAAGCTGCCGGCTTCAGCGAGGACGAAATTCATAAGCTCGGGATGGCCGTTCGCGAGGGCGTGATCAACGCGTACAATTACGGCAACTGCCAGGATCGGCGGAAGAAGATCCAGTTGGCTGTGGAATTTGATCCGGAAAAGATGGTCGTCCACATCGTTGATGAAGGATGTGGTTTCGAACTCTCCGAAGTTGCGGATCCTCTCGCTGAAGAAAACCTGCTGCGCACATCAGGGCGCGGGATTTTCCTGATGCGGGCTTTCATGGACGATCTCGCCGTGCGGCGCGGGCCCACCGGGGGAGCCGATCTCGTGATGTCAAAGAAGCTCCCGCATGCCGTTTCGGGTAACGGCGAGTGCCAGCCGGAGTAGAATCCTTTCCAGAGGTTCTTGTGTCATTACAAGCAACATGCCGGGATGTCGGCGAAATCGCCGTGGTCGATTTCAGCGGCAAGATCACGCTCGGGGAAGGCAGCGCAACGCTGCGCCGGATGATCCGCGAGCTGGTCGCCAAGGGACACCGCAAAATCCTCCTCAATCTAGGGGATGTCGACTATATCGATAGCTCCGGAATTGGCGAGCTGGTCGGCGCCTACACGACGGTTCGCGGCGCGAGCGGAGAGTTGAAGCTCGTCTATCTGACCAAGCGGGTCCGCGACATCATTCAGATTACGCGGCTTTTCACGGTCTTCGACGTGCAGCCTGACGAAGCCGCGGCAATACGCAGCTTCGAATAGGACCGGTCAAACGGCGGCTCTTCTTACCGCAGAACTGCGTTTTGGGTTTGCTCCTGCAGCGCCCAATCAACGCCCTCTCCGCGACTTCCAATCTCTGGACACCGAATTTGGTTTGTGCAAGAATCCCGCCGCTGATGCGGTCTTGTAATCCTGTAGGAAAGCCCGAGTCCCAGGTCGAGAGGGGTTCCTTGTGCTACCGACCGGCGTTACAAGCACCCGAATCGGGACATCACTCGAAGAGGAGTAGATACCGTTGGCTCGAGAACAGGGTGTGGTGAAGTGGTTCAATGCATCGAAAGGGTTTGGGTTCATTCAGCGTCAGTCGGGGGAGGACGTCTTCGTTCACTTCTCCGCCATCGAGATGGATGGATACAAGTCGCTGAACGAAGGACAGCTTGTCGAGTTTGAGGTCCGCCAGGGCCCCAAGGGCTTTCAAGGTGAAAACGTAACGAAGGTCTAGCTCGCGCTGGATTGCAGGCCTCGTTGTTGCTCACGTGCGGCGGGGCCTTGTCTTTTTCTTTCCGGCGGATTTTGAGAAAGGGATCGCAAGCACTTGCTCGCGCATCCCAGGGCGGCCGTTCGCCGGGGCCCTGTTTGTGATACCATTTGAGATGTCCCTCGGAGTGTAGCTTTGGCGCAGCATATTTCCCGCAAGGAACTGAAAAAGGACGAAGTGCGCGAGACTTTTGCGCACGGCGCGGAAGCCGTCCTTTCGCATCAGCAACTTACTACCTACCTTGTGATCGCGGCTGCGGTCATCGCCCTGGGCGTTTTTGGCTGGAGGACGTATTCGCAGCACCAGACCGTGAAGGCTTCCGCGGCATTCGACGCCGGAATGAAAATCTTCCAGGCGCCCGTGGGCGCGCCTGCGACACCGGGCGAAATTACATACACGGACGAGAAAAAGAAATTCACGGATGCCCAGCAAAAATTCGGCGACGTTGCCACGAAATACCCTCGCACGCACCCCGGCGAGCTGGCCCGCTACTATTCGGCGCTGAGCCTCGAGAAGCTCGCCCGGAATGACGAAGCAAAGAAGGATCTCCAAGGCCTTGCGGGCAGCCGTGACGAAGAGGTTGCCGCCATGGCGCAGTTTGAACTTGCCGGGCTCGACGATCGCACGGGGCAAGAGGATGCTGCCGTGAAGCTCTATCAGCAATTGATGGCCAAGCCCACCGTGCTCGTGCCAAAGCCGATCGTCATGCTGGCGCTCGCCGAGCATTACAGCGCGAAGAATCCCTCCGAAGCGGCCAAACTCTACGTACAGATCAAGTCCGACTACCCTGATACGCCGATGGCCGAAGAAGCAGACCAGGCACTCGCTCTATTGCCAAGCAAGTCCTAGGCGGGGCGTGTAACGCCGATGCCGCTTGAATCCTACGCTACGGACGTGCGGTGGTCCCGCGGGCGGCGCTACCCGGAACCGCAGCATCCGTACCGCAACGATTACGCGCGCGACCGCGACCGGGTGATTCATTCCCGCGCGTTTCGCCGCCTCGAAGCCAAGACGCAGGTTTTCACCACTCCCTTCTCCGACCATTTCCGGAACCGGCTCACTCATACGCTCGAAGTCGCGCAGATTGCGCGTACCGTGTCTGGAGCGTTGGGAATCAACGCGGACCTTACCGAGGCCCTCGCGCTTGTCCACGACATCGGCCACCCGCCCTTTGGTCATGCTGGAGAAAAGCAGCTCGACACGCGCATGCGCGAACATGGTGACCGGTTCGACCACAATCTCCATGCGCTGAGGATCGTCGAGCAGTTCGAGCAGCGCTACCTCGACTTCCCGGGGTTGAATCTCACTTTCGAGGTGCGCGAGGGGATCATCAAACATTCGCGGGAGTATTCTGCCGCCGAATTTCCCGCGCTCGCCGAATACCTTCTCGACGAGCGGCCCCCGCTCGAAGCCCAGCTTATCGACATGGTGGACGAGATCGCCTACAACACGGCGGACCTCGACGACGGCTTCGAAGCGCGTCTTCTCGATTTCGACCGGCTTCGCGCGGACGTGCCGGCGTTTGGCGCGGCCTACGATGATGTGGATCGCCGCCACCCGCAGGGCCCGCGCAAGCTGAAGTTCAACGAAGCGCTGAAGCGCATCCTCGACCGTCTCGTGACGGATCTGATCGAGAATACACGCCGGCAGGTGAAGGCGAGCGGCGCGGAAACCGTGGAGGATGTGCGTCGCGCGAATAAGAGGCTTGCGGGATTCTCGCCCGATGCGGCCCGGGAAGACGCGAGCCTTAAGCAGTTCCTCACTTCGCACCTCTACTCTCATCCGACGATCTCGGAAGAACGCGACCGCTCGATCGCCGCGCTCGACTCTCTGTTTCGCTTTTTCCTCGACCACCCGGACCGCATGCCGAAG
>Ga0074044_10002680_pt1 | contig 15500 bp, 15 predicted proteins | sample BogForMeECP23OM1_FD_94443 | JGI IMG/M metagenome (GOLD analysis project Ga0074044, IMG submission 94443) | Bog forest soil microbial communities from Calvert Island, British Columbia, Canada - Bog Forest MetaG ECP23OM1 | ecosystem: Environmental > Terrestrial > Soil > Wetlands ... | reverse complement strand
TTGCATGCAGGTGTTGTCGACGATGTGCTCGCCGTAAAAAATCTCGGGATACTCCTTCGAGACGTTGCGGGAACAGCGCAGAAATAATCCATCGGACAACTTCATGATGTTGGCTTTATGGATGCAATGAACCTTCTTGCGCTTGTTCTTGCGGGCATGTTCGAAGGCGAAACGCGAGATGCGGGTGGATGCCTTTTCGGAGATGACCTTGATGCTCTCCACCACCCCGGGAACAACTTCATGTTCGATACCGGAATAAAGTCCCTCGGTGTTTTCGCGAACGACGATCAGATCGATACCCGGATAGCGGGTAGGAATATGCGGCAGGTTGCGGATGGGCCGGAAGTTGGCGAACAGTTCAAAACGCTTCCGCAATTCGACGTTGATGCTGGAGAAGCCGCCGCCGATGGGCGTAGTCACCGGACCCTTCAGCCCGACGCGGGTGCGCTCGATGGATTCGCTGAGTTCCTTGGGAATGTATTCGTGGTACTTCTCAAAGGCTTCAGCGCCGGCGGCGAACGTTTCCCATTCGAATTTGACGCCGGTGGCTTCCACCATGCGAACCGTGGCCTGGATTACTTCCGGGCCGATACCGTCGCCGGGGATGAGGGTTACTTTATGCGCCATAAATGCCTGCGTAGGAGCAGCCGCCCTCGGCTGTCCAGCGAGCGAAGTTCGCACGCTTTCAATTCTTCGCCCCGGCTTTGCCCTTCGGTTCGGGGGCGTCCTTGGCCTTGAGCAGGTCCTTCAGTTCGGCCATGAATTCCTGCACGTCTTTGAAGTCGAGATAGACGGAGGCGAATCTGACGTACGCGACCTTATCGTAGCGGCGTAGACGGTTCATGATGAGCTCGCCGATTTCGCTGGTCTTGCGCTCGCGCTCGGCCGACTCGATGACGAAGGTCTCGGCTTCATTGACGATCTGTTCGAGCTTGCTGATCGGCACCGGGCGTTTCTCGCAGGCGCGCATCAAGCCGTTGAGGACTTTTTGGCGGTCAAAGCGCTCGCGGCGGCCGTCTTTCTTTACCACCATGTAGGGGATTTCGTCGATGCGCTCGTAGGTGGTGAAGCGCTTCTCGCACTTCAGGCACTCGCGGCGTCGGCGAATGGAATCCGCTTCCTTGCTCTCGCGCGAATCCACTACTTTGTCATTCTCAAACCCGCAGAAGGGGCATTTCATGCTTGGCGCTCAGAGGTACCGATAAATTGTAGCAGGGAGGTCTGGGCTTCAGGTCTTGGGTCTTAGGTCTTAGGAAAACCAAGTGGTTACGATTTTGCTAAGACCTAAGACCTGACACCTAACTCACAATGCTTCCTCAACCGCTGCGCCTTCCTCTGCCTGTGCACTCTCCGCAGAAAGCTTGCGCAGCGACAGCCGTTCGTGGTGCGAGAGTAGCAATCCGACGGGAACAACGGCGACGAACGTTACCAACCACAGCATGATGCCGCAACTGACCGCGAGTTCCTTGGGGACAATATCAAAGACGTGGTCGAGCGCGCTGATGGTTGCCAGTTGAGAACCGCCGCCCACACCTGGCAACTGCACCATCGACCCGATCATGCTGGCTCCCATGAGCAGGAGAACTTTGGTGGCGCTCATGGCATGCATGGGCGCGCCGTAGGCGTGGGTGACCTCCTTGTAAGCCAGCGCGATCACCCACCACATCAGAACCGAAACGGCCGACAATTGGAGGAATTCTCCGGGGCCGTGAATGGTGTTGAGTCCGACGGTAAACTCGCGAACCTTTTGCGCGATGCGATGGCCCAGATTTTCGGCAAGATGCGAAAAACGATCTTCGACCCACTGGGCAATTCGGTTTCCGCGGTATGAAGTCAGCACCGCTCCCGAAAGTAATCCCAGTACGAGCGCGATTAGCGCGTATCCCGTGAGATGAATCCAGTGCCTGACTTCGGGCGGAGCAGCGAGCGTGAACGCGCGCAGTTTTGAGGGCAGAAAAATGGCCGCCACCATCAGCACCGTGAAACCGCCAATGTCAAAAATTCGCTCTACCGCCCAGACTGCCACTTGCGAAGCGAAAGGCAGGTTTTGACGGCGTGCGATCAGGTAGGGACGAATCAGTTCGCCAGCTCGACCGAGCAGCGCGAGTCCGGCGAATCCGATCATGGTCGGTGGAACGAGTCCAAGGATGGTCGCGTCCTTGCGCACCGGTCGAAGAAAGATTTTCCATCGCACCGCCCGCAAGAAATAGGCGAGGTAGATATACCCCACCCCCTGCAGAATGTGGCGCCATTTGAGCCGGAATTGGAGGAGCAGAGCCCAGTCGAAATGCTGCCAGGTGCGGAACTGGAGGTAAACCAACACCGCCAGCACGATGAAGACAATCGTGTACGCTACATATTTTTTCTTGTTCATGCGGTATGAAATTCAATTTCGATTACGGAGAAAGGCGCAGCTGTGGCGAGCACAGCCCCACTTGAAGGTAAATGAGGAACCACGCAGGGTCAACGAGGATGGTCAACGCGAAGATTCGGCGGCGCTGGCGGTGGCTGCTGGCTTCGGAGCACGGGGGGCGTGGCTCGCAGCTTTGCTCGTGGATCTGGCAGTGATCTGCTTTTGTTTGGCTTCTTTTTCCTGGGTAATCTTCTTAGTGTTGTACTCGTGCACGATGCGGGCCACGTAGGCGCGCGTCTCGCGAAATGGCGGAACGCCCCGATACTGCTCGACGCGCTCGGGACCAGCGTTGTAAGCGGCCAGCGCCTTAATCAGATCGAAGTGGTAGCGTTCCAGAAGTTCGCGCAGATAGCGGCTTCCGCCCGTGACATTGGCTTGCGGATCGAAAGCATTATTCACGCCCAGGCGACTGGCAGTACCGGGCATTAACTGCATGAGTCCGCGAGCGCCTTTGGGAGAAACGGCGCGCGCGTTGAATCCGCTCTCGGCGTGAATCACGCTGTTCACGAGGTCGGGATCAAGATGGTAAGTGGCGCTGGCGGAGTCGACGACTTGATTCAGAGCGGGCGCGGGTGTCGCGGCTTGCGCCTGGAAAGAAACCGAGGTTTGCGAAGCGTCAGGCGCCGGCAAGGGAAGATCTTTTTCGTAGCCGGTGATTTCTTCCGTGGGCACGTCCGTAAAGCTCGAATCGTCGGCAGCGAAAAAAAGGCGAGTCGTGGTTCCCATCACCAGACGATGCTCGTGGCGAATGCTAAAGCCGTTGCGCAGGATCGCCAACTCCGCGGCGGTTGCGGGACGAGCGTATAGGACAACCGCAGCGACGCAGAAAAGCGCAGCAAATTGCGCCGCAGCCCACCCCGTTGTTGATCGTCTTCTTCGAATCATTACAAGCTGCTCACGATCGTTGATCCTACAACCACTGTTCCGCCGTCAACCGGTACCGGTTCGAGCGCTTTTCCGTCGAGCACGTGCTCGATAGCAGCGGACACGCCGCTTTCGGCGTTCGACCGGGTCAGCGTCCAGCCACGGCCACGCAATGCTTGCGATGCATTTCCCATGATAAAAGGGTGGCCGGCGAAGGCAAGCATTTCAATATCGTTATAGTTATCACCAATGGCCATGACCTGTTCGCTGGTAATCTGCCGGTAATTGGCCCAGCGTTCGAGCGCGTGTCCTTTGGAACAGCCGGCGTTGAGCACATCGACGATCGAAAGATCGCGCCCGGGATACTCGGTGCGCAAAACGGTGATGGGCAAGCCGCAGTTTCCCAGGACTTGTAATACCCGCTGCATCTCCGCGACCGGCCCGCAGAACATGGCCTGCACCGGGTCGGTGGTGAGCGCGTTCTCGATGGGAACCACGAACTGGATGTACTGCCTGTTTTTCTCCAGCCAGCGCTGGATGCTCGCTTCCAGCTTGTCCAGACGCTCGATCACGATCGTGCCCGGACCGTTGCTGTCAAAAGTCAGAATGGTTTGACCGCGAAATTCTTGCATGACGCGCAGCAAGTCGCGGCAGGTCCCCTCGGGAAGCAGGTCGCGGTGGAAAGTTTCCCCGGTAAGCGACCGGGTGACGGCGCCATTGGAGCTGATCAGCCACAGATCGAACCCCAGTTGTTGAGCGATGGGCAGGGCAAAGTTATGGCGGCGTCCGGTAACCAGGATGACCTCGACGCCTTGGGCGTGCACGCGTCGGAGGGTTGCGAGATCGGTTTCAGAAATCTGAAATTCCGGATTAAGCAGGGTGCCGTCAATATCAATGGCAATGAGGCGGAGGGAATCGGCGGGCACAGACAATTCTAGCATCGGAGTGCGCCGGTGGAGGCCCGGGCGTCCGCGCCCGTCTCTCCACTCTGTTTTGAACTTGTTTTTGCCTGTGCGACAATTCCCCACGGAGACCATCCATGAAATTAAGATTCCTTCTCTTGTTACTGACTCTGCTGCCAATATCTCTCCCAGCCCAGCCGGCGCCTGAAACGGGCAAGCCCTTCGTCATCGAGTATTACTACAAGGCCAAGTGGGGACACGCCGACGAGTTCCTGCAACTGTTCAAGAAGAACCACTATCCGCTGCTGAAAAAACAGGTGGAAATGGGCCGCATGTTAAAGGTCTGGATGGACCAGCCGCGCTACCACACGACCGAAGACGGCCGCTGGGATTATCGCGTGACCATCGTCTTCAAAAACTCCGCGGCCGCCAATGAGCCCTTCGACGAAGACGCCCTGAAGAAGCAGCTTTGGCCCGATCAGGCCACGTATGCGAAAGAAGAGCAGCGGCGATTTGAAATCCTCGACGCACATTGGGACTTGCCGATCCGGACCGTCGATCTGGACGGAAAATAAATGGTACGGAGGGCTGACTGAAATCCGCGCTGGTAATCATCGATGTTCAGGTTGGTCTGCTGAGGCTGATTCCGCCGGAAGTGCAGGATCGTGTGTTGCCGAATATCAAGGTTCTGCTGCGCCAGGCGCGCTCCTCGGGAATACCCGTCTTCTTCATCCAGCACGACGGTCCCAAGGGGCATCCCATCGAAGCGGAGACTGCGGCGTGGGCGATCCATCCTTCGGTTCGCCCGCAGAACGGCGAGCCCGTCATCCGAAAGAAAGCGTGCGACTCTTTCTTCGAAACCCGTCTCGCAGAAGAACTTCAGACCGCCGAGATTAGCCATCTCATCATTGCGGGTGCCATGACTGAATATTGTGTCGATACGACTTGCCGGCGCGCGGTTACGCTGGGCTACGATGTAACGCTGGCCGCCGACGCGCATCTCACACGCGACACTCCGGATCTGACGGCCGCGCAGATCATCGCGCACCACAACCTTCTCCTCGACGGCTTTGACGCGGGGATTCATTCCATCAAGGTCACACCGGCGGGCGAGATTTCTTTCTGAAGTTCACCGGCCTCTTCGCGAACGCCACCCAACGTGTCGTAGACGCCATTGAGGCGCCTTTCCGCGGGATTCAGGCACGCGGGTTTGCAAAAAGCTCACCAGATACGAGAATATAGTCGGTTTGCATACATCCCACGGTTCCTACAAGGAAGCAGTCCAAATATGGCGAAGGTGAAAGCAGTGAAGAAAGCAAGTGTCGAGGTGAAGTCCGTCGAAGTGAGGTCCTCAAGGAGAGAACGCAGCAGTGACGGGCACGAACGTGTGATCGAGCCAGCCAAAGGCAAGCTGGGCGTGATGATCCCCGGCATGGGCGCGGTGGCTACGACATTTGTTGCCGGTGTGGAAGCGGTGCGCAAGGGAATCGCGCACCCCATCGGCTCGCTCACGCAAATGGGAACCGTCCGTCTGGGGAAGCGTACCGATGGCCGCTCGCCCAAAATCAAGGAGTTCGTTCCTCTTGCCGGGCTCAATGATCTCATTTTCACGGGCTGGGACATTTTCGAGGACAACATGTACGCCGCTGCCCGCAATGCTGGCGTGCTGGAGCGCGACCTGCTCGACAAAGTGAAGGGGCGGCTCAGCGCCATTCAACCGATGAAGGCGGTCTTCGATCACAACTACGTCAAGAAGATCGATGGGCCGAACGTGAAGAAGGGAAAGAACAAGCTCGATCTGGCCGAGCAGCTTCGCCAGGACATCCGCGACTTCAGGAAGTCGAGCGGAGCCAGCCGGCTGGTCACCATCTGGTGCGCTTCGACCGAGACCTTCATTGAGCAGAGCGCCGCCCACCAGAGCGTGAAAGCGCTCGAAAAAGGGATGAAAGAGAACGACGAGAATATCGCGCCCTCGATGGTCTATGCCTACGCCTCGCTCATGGAGGGCGTGCCCTTCGCCAACGGCGCGCCGAACTTGACCGTGGACATACCGGCAATGCACGAGCTGGCCCATGAGCGCGAACTGCCCATCTGCGGCAAAGACTTCAAGACCGGCCAGACTTTGATGAAGACCGTGCTCGCTCCCGCCTTCAAGGCGCGACTGCTCGGCCTGAGCGGATGGTATTCGACCAACATCCTCGGCAACCGCGACGGTGAAGTGCTCGACGATCCCGGCTCGTTCAGGACCAAGGAGGAATCAAAGCTCGGAGCGCTGGAGCATATTCTGCAGCCCGGCTTATATCCCGAGCTCTACGGCAATATTTTCCACAAAGTCCGCATCAACTATTACCCGCCGCGTGGCGACAACAAAGAAGGCTGGGACAACATCGACATCTTCGGATGGCTAGGCTATCCGATGCAGATCAAAGTGGACTTCCTGTGCCGCGACTCGATTCTAGCCGCCCCGATCGTGCTCGATCTGGTGCTCTTCCTCGATCTAGCGCAGCGCACGCCGGAGCTCCGCCGCCTGGGAATCCAAGAATGGCTAAGCTTCTACTTCAAGTCGCCGATGACCGCGCCGGGCTTGTATCCGGAACACGATCTCTTCATCCAGCTCATGAAGTTGAAAAACACGCTGCGGCATTTGAAGGGCGAAGAGCTGATTACGCACTTGGGGCTGGAGTACTACGATTAGCCTACATGGCCTCGAGCAGGACGGGTTAGTAGAATCCGGCCTGTTTCTTGGGGCAAAGAAGGGAATTTCCCTTTAAGATCGAGGAACGGCCAATGTCGTTCTCAGAAAAGATGGCTGTTATCACGTTTGTCGGCTTGTTGATTGTGCTGGTCTTGAACCTGCGCCGCAAGCGCTGAGAGCCGTCTCTCCACCAGCTATTCATCCACCTCGTACGCCTTCCTCAACCAACGCTTCACCTCGGACCGAGACGACTCACCACACCGTCTTCAGGAGCGGACTGCGCCGAATTTTCTCGTCGCGAGTAACCAAGGTCAAACCTTCGGCGCGAGCGGTTGCTCCGATGATGCGGTCGGCAGGATCGCGCGGATAGTCGTCGGGGAACTGGGTTGTCAGTGAGGCGATTTCGGGCGTTATCGAAAGCACGGTTACGCCCTCCAGAAGGTCTCGGATCGACGCTTCGATCGTTCCCGACCCCTGAATCTTCCCGCGGGCAAGAAGCAAGGCCAGTTCCCAAATGCTGATCGCTGAAATGGCTACGCCGTCGCCACGTCGTGCCCGCCGGATCGCCGACGCCGCATCCTTCGAAAGCTGGTGTGACTGGCCTCTGGCCCAAAACAAAACGTGCGTATCCAGCAGGATCACCGCAGCGCTTCCCAATCTTCGAGTGGCACAACCGGCGAGACAATATCTCCAGTTATCTTAAACTTGCCATCCAGTCTGCCGATCCAATCGTCTGTTTTGCTCTCCACTGGCACCAGTTTCGCCACTGGTTTCCCCCGCTTTGTGATCACCAGAGGCTCACGAGTCGATTGCACGTCGTCCATCAGGGAGAGACACCGAGCTTTGAATTTTCCTGCGGCAATTTTCTTCATGGTCATATTATAACATACATGGTCATGTAGAGATGACCATCAGTACGTTGACCCCACTGCAAGGGGAAACCTAACAGCAGTCGCTCGGCGGCCTGAGGATTTGCGCAACTTGTCCAGCGCGAGCGAGCACAGGGCCAAAAGAAGACAAGCCGCCACCACCGCAATCGCGTATCGCCAGCCCCAACTGAGTGAGCTGTGATGAGCGAGCCAATCTTCGGTCGCCAAGAGGCCAACAACTGGAACAGCCGAGAAAATATCAACCGGTCCCACCACGGCCTCTTTGCAGCGTTTCGCTGGTACGCTTCACGGCCTGCGGCATAACTGTCCCGAAATTGATCCTTGAGTTCCATACCCATCCATCCGGGCGGCGCACGCGACGAAAAGTTCTGCCGCCTTATTCATCCATTTCATACGCCTTCTTCAACCACCGCTTCACCTCGTCATCGATATCGGCTTTTGACCGAACCTCAATCCTCCGCGTAATCCGATCTTTCTTCGCATACCCGCCGGTATCGATCAGCCGCTTGGGCGTCTTCGTGTTGCCGAGCGCGAATCCCAGATCGATGCGCGAATTCGTCGCCGGTTTGATCTGCGCAAACACATGGTTGCGATAGAACGGCACCATCGTCTTGCAAGGGCAAGCCTTCACGTCTTTACCGAGAGAAAACCCAAGCTTCAGCAACTGCTCATACAGCGGACGCAGCGCGGCGCGCGGCCCGGAGTACTGCGCCTCCACCCATTCGGCGGCGGTCTTTAGGTAAGCCTCGGGCGAGTCTTCCTCCGTGTTCTTGCCTTCAAGGCGCCCCGCGATCCAAGCTGCTGAGATTGTGCCCAGCTTGTATTCTTTCTTCAGCCATTCGCGGCGTTCTTTCTCCGTCGGCGGGCCGGAGTCCTTGGTGAGGGCGATCCATTCTTCCAGCGACCGTCCGGTCTTTTTTGGCAACTCCTGGACCCACTTCTTGATTTGCGCAACCCCAGGATGAACGGCGTAGGGACCAAGTGTTTTGCTGGCGGCAGACATACGAACCTCCTTCGGCGTGCCATGATACCCAATCCGGCGGCGCAATCGCGATAGAATCTTTCGATGGCTGGCAAGAAGCACGAAGCTGGACACGACACACGCTACATAAAGCTGCAGAAGAACTACTGTTTCGCCTGCGGCACAAGCAACCCCGACGGCATGCGCCTGCGCTTCACCTACGACGAGGAGCGCGACTGCTTCGCCTGCCGATTCCGCCTGGGCAAGCGCTACACCGGCCCTCCTGGACACAGCCATGGCGGCATCATCGCGACCATCCTCGACGAGGCCATGGGCAAGGTGAACAAACTGCGTCACGTGGTGGCGGTGACCTCCGAGATGACCGTGAATTACCTGAAGCCGGTGCCGCTGAAGCAGCCCCTGCGCGTGGAATCGCGCGAGGTGAAAGTGAAGGGCCGGAAGCACATCAATATGGCCGAGATCCTCAACGAAAAAGGAGAAGTGCTGGCGCGCAGTCAAGGTCTCTTCATCGCCATTGATCCGCACAAGATGTTCGCAAGATTTGTGGATCGCTAGGGTTCACGTAGGGACAGCCGCCTTCGGCTGTCCGCAGAAGCAAAGCCCCGCCGCTCTTGAGCGCAAGAATGAATGCACGAAAAACCAGAGTGAGCTGCGCTCGCTAGGACTGCCGAGGGCGGCTGTCCCTACGTTTGATTGGGGTACCACGAATCATGAACGGGCTGTAAAATGAAGTCCAGAAAGAGAGTACACCTATGTCGCAAAACAACGGACACAACACCAGCCTTCGCCTGAAGACCGGCCTCGCCGAAATGCTCAAGGGCGGCGTGATCATGGACGTGACCACCGCGAAACAGGCGGAGATCGCCGAGCGGTCGGGCGCCGTTGCCGTAATGGCCCTCGAACGTGTTCCGGCGCAGATTCGCGCCGAAGGTGGAGTGGCGCGTATGGCCTCGCCGAAAGTGATCCGCGAAATCATGGGTGCCGTCGATATTCCGGTCATGGCGAAGTGCCGCATCGGCCATTTTGCCGAGGCGCAGATCTTGCAGGAACTGGGCGTCGATTACATTGACGAGTCCGAAGTTCTCACGCCCGCCGACGAAGCGCATCACGTCGACAAGCACGGGTTCACCGTCCCGTTTGTGTGCGGAGCTCGCAACCTGGGCGAGGCTTTACGGCGCATCGCCGAAGGTGCAGCCATGATTCGCACCAAGGGCGAGGCGGGCACTGGAGACGTAGTCCACGCCGTCCGCCACATTCGCCAGATCGTGCAGGAGATGAAGATCCTCACCGTGCTCGGCGAAGAGGAACTCTACGCCAAAGCCAAGGAGCACGGCGCGCCCTACGAACTGGTGAGGATGGTGGCGCGCGACGGCAAGCTGCCCGTGCCCAATTTCTCGGCCGGTGGAATCGCGACTCCAGCCGATGCATCGTTAGTGATGCAACTGGGAGCGGAAGCAGTATTCGTAGGCTCCGGCATCTTCATGAAGAACTCGACCGAATTCGCCGACCCCGTCGAAGCCGAGAAGCGCGCCAAAGCCATCGTCCAAGCCGCCACCCACTTCAAAGATCCAAAAGTCTTGCTGGAAGTCAGCGAGCATCTGTCAGCCGCCATGAAAGGCCTGGCCGTCTCCACCCTGGACGAATCCCAAATGCTGCAAACTCGCGGCTGGTAACGTGTAGGGCGGACACTCCTGTCCGCCGCCTCGGCGTTTTCTTCGCATATACTGTGTGGTTCGGAACATCAAGCGAGGAACACTCAACCTATTGTGAGGAACCAACACTCCCATGCCCAAGAGCGGTTTTTTTCTCTGTGTACAAGCCAGGCTCCCCCTCCCCGCTCTTTTAATGAGTGTGTCCGGCCTGATCTTCCTGAGTGCGTGCGGCGGTGGAAGTAGCCAGAATAACCAGCCACCCCCGCCGCCGGCAGCCGTGATCATTGCGTTCCCCAGCAACACAGGTGCCGTCGATTCCGGGAATTGGTCCAATAATATTTGGACCATCCATTCCGACGGATCGAGCGCTACCCAGCTCACCGATTATTCCGGCGGCGAGAATGCCAACCCACAAGCGCTGCAACCCCTCTGGTCTCCAAATGGCAAAAAAATGGTTTACCTCTCCGATGGCGCATTGGATGGCAGCAACTCCCTCGCCCAGTATTACTATCTTTGGGAGATGAATGCCGATGGCTCCAACAAAACGCCGATCTACACCGAAACGCCCGTTGTCTATAGCGTCGTTGGGAACGACGCCGATTGGTCCCATGACGGCTCGAAATTGGCCGTTACGGTGTCACCGGGAAACGAACTCGAAATTGCCGTCATGAATGCCGATGGATCGAGCCCGAAAATGATTGCCAGTGGTCTCAGCGCCGTTTGGTCGCCCGATGACACGAAATTGGCGTATGCGGCGAGTACTCCAACGACCGATGCCAACATTTGGACGATGAATGCCGACGGTTCCGCTCAAACTCAGCTCACTCAGTTCGGTGGTTACAATAACGCTGAGGCTCCCGTCTGGTCGCCCGATGGCACAAAACTCGCGTTTCATCTGGATAATCTTTCTGGCGGTGGATTCACAGTTGGGATCATGAACTCGGATGGATCCAATCAACAGTCCTACCCTGGATCGACTCTTCTATACAACGATGCCGATATGATTGGAAGATTAGTCAATTGGTCTCCAGATGGAACAAAGCTGGCGTTCTACTCGACGGCCGCGTTAGATGGAAATCCTGGCAGCCCTGACGTTGATTCTCTGAATATTTGGCTGATCAACGCCGATGGCTCCAATCGACATCCACTTACTAACTACACTCTCGACGTGGGGTCTATCTACGTGTTTGACCCTGTATGGTCGCCGGACGGATCGCAATTAGCGTTTTTGTCGAATGCGGCCCTGGATGGCAGCGACACCGTAGGGGACACCACCGGCTGGTGTGTTTGGACCATCAAGGCGGATGGCTCCAGTTTGACACCGCTGCCTGCCACTTGCACAGGCATCAATTGGAGCACCAAGTGGCTCCAACCTGCATGGCAGCCATAATCTTGTCCGGAGCTGGCCCGCCCTTTCCCTCATCTCAACTCCCGAGGGTGCCCCGTCCTTGTGTCTGCGTTCTTTGGCGGGTGGGCCCTATCTGCGCGAGCAGTAGTGCGTTGTTGTCGCGGACATTCAATTAACTGGGGGTGCGCCACTTCTCACGCTTTTTGAGAAGTGTCCCGCCGGACAGTCCGCAGTTTCGGGTTTCCCTCGCACGCGGAATCTTCTGCGGTGCCCTTAGAAAACTAAAAGCCCCGCGGGTCAGGCGGGGCTCGGCAAAATCGCCAGTCGGTACGCTACCTTTCAACACAATCATTATAGCAAACCAACGCAAGTCGAGAAGCCGTGCGGAGGACGACGGACTCGAACCGTAATGGCTGACCAAGCCACTCGACTACTTGAAAGGCAGCGTCCAGTACCCACTGGCAACGTCCTCCCAGACGCAACCTATCGTCCGTTCAGTATTTCCCTCGCCTTGGGGGCGCGCAATCCCACGAAAGTAGCTACGCCAAATTGGGAATAAGCCAGTTACTTTTGCGTCCCAGGTCAGAACACGATCGTCAAAGGTGGTGGGTGGGCCCGGTCTGAACCAGAACAATAGTCGGGTTGTCTTTGATTCTGACATTACCTGACTGGGGGTGCGCCACTTCTCACGCTTTTTGAGAAGTGGCCTACCGGACAGGCAGCAGTCTCGGCCTCCGTCGCACGCGGATCCTCTGCAGTGCTCCCTGGAAAACCAAAAACCCCGCTAGTCAGGCGGGGTTAGGCAAAATTGCCAGTCGGTACGCTGTCTGTCAAACACGATCATTATAGCATAAGAGAATTTGAGCCGAGCGGACGTGCGGAGGACGACGGACTCGAACCGTAATGGCTGACAAGGCCACTCGACTATTTGACAAACAGCGTCCAGTACCCACTGGCAACATCCTCCAGACGCGGTCTATCCGCCGAGAGTATCGGACGCGTCCGAAGCAAGCGCAAGACCACGAAAGTAGCTACCACTAATGGTCGAGACCGGTTTTTCGCAATGGTCCCGCTTCGGCGGGGCCATTCGTCTTTTGGGTGCTAAGAACGCCCATGACTCCTGATGTTTCCGAGCTTCCCAAGAAGGCTTTGGCGCTGCCGCCCGAGAGGTGGGCTTGACCGCAAGCCCCACACACATCTCCATTGCGATCGAAATCCTTGACACCTTCTTTTATAATAAAAGTATCGCAGACAATTAATTTCGAACACGCGGCCCCCCGGCCACTTAAGTCGAGATTCGCGACCAATTATTGGAAGAGAACGAACGAACTCAGCAGGAGGACTCATAACTTATTAAGAAATAAAGACCTTACCCCTAACCCATTTAATCTCAAGGACCTGGCGCGATTCACCTCTAAGTCTTTGATTCCAAAAGACCGGGGAGAGGGGGGGTACCCTCAAGGGCCGCAACAGGGGAGAACGACCGACTCAGGAGGAGCGCTCATAACTTGTTAAGAAATAAAGACTTTAGCTGTAACCCATTTAGTCTCAAAGACCTGGCGCGATTCACCTCCAAGTCCTTGATTCCAAAAGACCGGAGGGAGGGGGGTACCTCCAGACTCCGACGGCGATCATGAAAATTGGCGTTCTAGCCCTGCAAGGCGATTTCGACGCGCATCGCCGCCGGCTCGAAGAGTTGGGCGCGGAAGTTGTCCTGGTGAAAAAGCCGGAGCAACTGAATGACCTCGACGGCCTGGTAATTCCCGGAGGCGAGTCGGGGACATTTCTCAAACTGCTCGGGGAAGACGGCTTGGCGAAGCTGAAAGATTTCGTACGCGCGAAGCCAACCTTCGGCACCTGCGCGGGATGCATCCTGCTCGCCACGGAAGTAGAAAATCCGAAGCAAACGGGCCTGGGTGCGCTCGACATCACCGTGCGGCGCAACGCCTACGGCCGCCAGATTGACAGCTCCATCCGCGAAGGGCGATTCCTGAACCATCCCATCGAGATGGTCTTCATCCGCGCACCCAAGATAGAACGTGTGGGCAAGGGCGTGGAAGTGATCGCGACCGAAGGCAAAGATCCCGTGCTGGTACGCACGGGCAAGACACTGGCGGCAACGTTCCATCCTGAATTGAGCGACGACCGTCGCATTCACCAATACTTTCTGGAATTGGTGGCGAAGGGGACGACACTCGGCGGCTAAGAGCCGCTTGTGTGGCGCATTCTGACGGCATGGCTGAAGCCACGCTCCGTCAAGGCTGTCCGGTAACCGACTCAATCCGGTATGCTGGAAAATCCTGATCTCACACGGCATGGAACCTGCTCCCGAGATAGAAGTTAGTGCGGTATCGTTTGCGTCGTACGCGCGTCTGCTCGGCGAAAACCGGAATTTCCGCCGCTTGTGGAGCGCGCAGGTCGTCAGCGAACTCGGCGACTGGTTCTACACCCTGGCCATCTACAACCTGCTGCTGCAACTCACCGGACGCGCCGGATCGGTGGCGCTGGCGCTGGTGCTGCAAGTTCTGCCGCAAGCGCTGATCGGTCCAACCGCGGGCGTGGTGAACGACCGGCTGCGCCGCAAACACGTCATGATTGCATCGGATCTTGGACGCATGCTGATCGTCCTCTGCATGCTGCTGATTCGCACCAAAGACAAAGTGTGGCTTGTCTATCCGCTGCTCATGGCGGAAACCTTGCTGGTCGCTTTCTTTGAGCCGGCGCGCAATGCCGTGGTTCCGAACCTTGTGAAGCCCGAAGACGTTGTCGTGGCGAACACGCTGTCTTCGACCACCTGGAGCGTGAATCTTATGGTGGGCGCGACTCTGGGAGGAGTGGTCGCGGCGTTGCTGGGCCGCGATGCCGTCTTTTTGCTGAATGCGCTGTCGTTTGTAGTTTCCGCCGCGTTGATCTGGGGAATGCGCTTTCCCGAACCTCATGCCGAAGGCGGCCATCCTTTCCGGGCGCGAGAATTGATCGATTTTTCGCCGATCCTCGCGGGCATTCGCTACGTGCGGTCGCAAGTTCGTTTGCGCTCCGCGATTCTCGTGAAATTCGGAAACCTGATCATCGGCCCAGGCTGGGTGCTGTTCACCGTGATGGGGCAAAATGAATTCGCCGTCCGCTGGCGCGGCATGGCTCCCGAACGCGGCGCATTTGTCGGCATGAGTCTGCTGCTCGGAGCCCGCGGACTGGGCGCACTGCTCGGGCCGCTCTTGACGGCTTCGTGGGCCGGACACTGGAGGCATCGCTTGGAAGTCGCGATCTTCTGGGGATATCTCGCTGCCGCTGCCGGCTATGCGCTGCTGGGGATTTCAGGCCATCTCTGGCAGGCCTGTCTATGTGTGGTGCTGGCGCACTTTGGAAGTTCGATCATATGGGTTTTCTCGACGACCCTCCTGCAGATGCAAAGCGACGACAAGTTTCGCGGGCGTGTGTTCGCCGCCGACGTGAGCCTTTTCACGATTACGATTGCCGCAGGGGCATACCTTGCTGGACGCTTTGTCGATTGGGGCTTCGCCGCGCGTCACGTCGCCAGCGTCGCGGGCCTGTTGATGCTGATTCCGACAGCGTTGTGGGGGTTTGCGGTGCGGCGGAATTTAGAGAATCGGGCGATCGGGTGATCGGGTCATCTAGCAGGCTGCGGAAAAATGGACTTCGCGACTTAGATTCTCTCCAGTCTCAGCGATCTTGTGATTCGGGAAGGGGTTCTGGCTGCATCCGCTGGTGTCCCGCGGATTCATTTTCGGGCCTG
>Ga0074044_10002679_pt1 | contig 15501 bp, 11 predicted proteins | sample BogForMeECP23OM1_FD_94443 | JGI IMG/M metagenome (GOLD analysis project Ga0074044, IMG submission 94443) | Bog forest soil microbial communities from Calvert Island, British Columbia, Canada - Bog Forest MetaG ECP23OM1 | ecosystem: Environmental > Terrestrial > Soil > Wetlands ... | reverse complement strand
CCGACGACTGAGGGCTTGATCCCCTGGCGTAACAACGCATCGGCCGCTCGTTCGACCTCCAAAAGAGTGACTCCGCGTTCGCGCGCCACGATGTCTCGGCCGGTGAACGGAAGGGCGGGGATCAGTTTTGGGGTGAGATCGTTGCCGGTCATGTTTTGAAAGATACAACGATACATATAAATAGTAAAGAATACGATTCGGGCCATCACTAGCGATAAGGTGGCTTCTCACTACTTAAAATAGAGCTTAGAATCAGCCCCTTATGGGAAAGCAGCTCACCAGGCGACCGGCGATTCAGCTGCCGGCTTTGGCGCTGGAAGAAGCTCGGGAGGCTGCAGCCACCTACGCCAAAGGCAGTCGAAGTGCTGCTACATGGCGGGCGTATGAATCGGATTGGAAGAATTTCAGCCGCTGGTGTGCATCCGTGCAGCGCCAGGCGCTGCCGACACAACCCGCCACGGTCGCTCTTTATATAGCGGCTCAGGCGCAGCTCGGTCTGGCGCCATCGACGCTCGAGCGCCGGTTGGCCGCTATCCGCCTGATGCACGTGGGAGCGAAGCTCCCTTCACCACATGACGGCCTGGAAGTGCAGGAAGTGATGCGTGGGATGCGTCGGGCGTGGAAGCGGCCTGCCGCCCAGAAGGCGCCGGCGGTGGATGAAGAGGTGCAGCGCTTAGTCGACGCGGTGAAGCCGCAGACTCTGAAGGGACTGCGCGAGCGCGCACTCTTGTTGTTGGGGTTCGCGGGGGCGTTGCGACGCTCGGAGCTCGTGGCGCTGGATGTTGAGCACCTGACCGCGAAGCCGGAGGGATTCTCGGTGTTGGTTGCGAGCTCCAAGACTGATCAGGAAGGCCAAGGGCAGACGGTGGCTATTCCGCGGGTACAAGGGTCGCCCTATTGTCCGGTGCAGGCGGTGGCCGATTGGCGGGTTGCGGCGGGAATTGAAAGCGGACCTTTGTTCAGGCGCATGCAGCGGGGCGATGTGGTCGGCCAGGCACGGCTCACAAGCCAGAGTGTGGCCCTTATTATTAAGGAGCTCGCGACAAAGGTGGGGTTGGACCCCGCCCGGTATGCGGGACACAGTCTACGGAGCGGGTTCCTGACCAGTGCCGCGAGGCAGCGGGCGAGCATCTTCAAGATGGCCGATCAATCCCGGCACAAGTCGCTCGACGTACTGCGGGCGTATGTCCGAAATGAGGAGCGCTTCGAGGATCATGCGGCAGAAGGGCTGCTTCAGCCGCGGGCTAACCGTGACCAAAATTGACCCGGCATTACCACCAACAAATGTGATTTTCTGCAACATGCAGGCCTGAATTACATCGCCCCGACTATTAATTTCGGCTGCGAGCAAAAGCCTAGCCAAAGAGCGTGTACGAGTCTGGTGTCTCCCGGTCGAAAGGCAGCGGAGTTCTCATCAGTTATTTTCAGAACTTCGCTAATTATTGTTGAGGGATTCGCCGCCACCCGCGTCTTAATGTCACACCTCACTGCTAGCGCACGAACGCGATCCCCGTCGGCCAACAACATCATTGAAGTGCGCTAACGCAAACGCTTGATCAACGCCAAACATCTTCAGTGAGTACGGCCTTCGAGCGCGTAAGTGCCTGGCAGCCATGCTGCGGTTCGTGGTTCGCCCGCAGATAGGAAGCCACTGCTCGCGATCCCGTGCATAGGCGCCGCTCTCATCTAACAGTCTGATGGCGCGCCTCATACAATCCATAGTGCTTTGACTCATTGCGACGGCTGCAGAGGGATTGGACCTTGAGCGCGCACATTTCAAGTGACGGATCGCGACGCCCGGGATTCCGGGAATTTGTTGCGCTGATTGCCGCCTTGATAGCCAGCCAGGCTTTGGCCATTGATGCCATGCTTCCGGCGCTACCGTCCATTGGCAAGGCGCTTGATCTGGTAATCGGGAATCACAGCCAATGGGTCATTACGAGCTACGTGATCGGCTTGGCCTCCGGGCAGCTGTGCTGGGGTTTCATTTCAGATCGCTTCGGCCGGCGTCCGGTCCTCATTGGCGGCCTAGTGCTCTATACAATTGCCGCGATTCTTTGCGGTTTGTCGACCAGCTTTGGCGCACTGCTGGCTTGGCGGTTTGCGCACGGCCTGGCGGCGGCCAGCATGGTGGTGGCTCGGTCGGTCATTCGCGACCTGTATTCCGGCAGGCAGATGGCTCGCGTAATGTCGCTGACGTTCATTGTGTTTTTAATTGTCCCTATCGTTGCACCCAGCATCGGACAGCTGATCCTGAGGGTCGCAACGTGGCGGGATATTTTTATCGTAATGGGGATATTCGGTGCCCTCGCCGGTCTCTGGACCGCGTTGCGTCTGCCCGAGACGCTGCATCCAGCGTACCGGAGGACGCTTAGTGTTCGGCATATTGTGAGCGGCGCAAAACTCGTGCTTACAAATCGGATTTCGATCTGCTACACCCTCGCACAGAGCGTTCTTCTCGGTGCGCTTATGGCCTACATCGGCACAGTGCAGCAAATTGTCTCGGAGGTCTATCACCACGGCAGCCGAATGCCGGCATTGTTCGCTCTGACTGCGGTAGCCATGGGGTTAACCTCCTACTTGAACGCGCGAGTCGTTGAACGGGTCGGCATGCGCTCTATGGCGCATACCGCCTTGCTGGCGTATATCCTCGTGGCGCTCGTTCATGTGTTGGTCGCGACGCTTCATGTTGAGCCCCTGTGGGTGTTTGTGCTGGTCCAGTCAGCCTCGCTCGCCTCCTTCGGCCTGGCCGTCTCGAATTTCGGCGCGATAGCGATGGAGCCTCTGGGACCGATCGCCGGGATTGCTGCTTCGCTCCAGGGATTCATCTCGCAGTTCTTATCCGCCGTCGTCGGTGCCCTTATCGGCTGGTATGTTCACGCTACGACCGTCCCGCTCGCAATTGGCGCGCTTTGCTGCAGCCTGGGTGCGCTGCTGTTTGCCCTGTTGGCTGAGAATGGACGTCTGTTCAGCTCTCGCAACGAAATCTCGGGCGATGGTCCGGCCGCAGGCGTCCCCGCCGGACTAAGCGGCCCACACTAGTTCTTGGCGGCGCCGCACCTCCCTTAGCCACGCAACATTGAGGAATGCAGACAATGAGCCGACAACATGCGCTCGCCGCAGCCGTGATTCTGGCGAGCAGTGGCCTCTACGCACAGACTTCCAAGGCAGACGTACCAATGGCCGAGGCCGTCGAGGCGGCACAAACAGCGATAGCGGCGTGCAAAGCTCGGGGCTATAACGTCACCGTAACCGTGCTTGATTCCGACCTCTCGATCCGCGTGGTGCTGCGCGGCGATGGTGTGGCGAACGACACGATCGAGTTTGGACGCCGCAAAGCCTACACCGTGATCAGGACTGGAATGACATCAGGAGAGTTCGGTAAAACCGTGCTCGCGTCGCCGGCAGCAGCCGACTCGAAAGTGCCGGGCCCGGCACAGTCGTCCGGCGCCGTAGCCGGCGACCCGAACCTGATTACCTGGGCCGGCGGCCTGCCCATCAAAACCGGGAACAAGATCGTAGGCTCGATTGGCGTCTCGGGTGCAGCGGGCGGCGAGCAGGATGAAGCTTGCGCGAAGGCGGGCTTGGTGGCGATTGCTGGGAGGCTCAGGTAACGTTCCGTCCAGCCCAATGCGCCAAGATGCCAGCGCAGTGGTCTTCTTCCCTTTGGATGGTCAGCCTAATTCACGATCCAGCCACGCCCGCACTCCGCCGAGGTGCGGAAATCCACCACTGCGCGGGCGCGATTGCGCCCCCGCCGCAATCGAGAATTGGCAACGGATTCAAGGTCGACCCTGGTGATCCGGTCGCGACGCAATGCGCGTTGTGTGGTGATAGCGAGACCGCTACGTGCTGTGTTGCAGCCGAAGGGCGCCATTCCAACCGTGTGCCTTACGGTTGCGGTGTCGTTCGCGACAACCACCAGCGACTGGAGGGAATGGACCACTTCTCCGCCGAATCGCTCACTGCGAATGTGACGAAGCACAACAAGAGCACCAGGTGCTCCAGCGCGGAACCAAAATACCTCCAGAAGGCAACGTGTTCTCCGGGATAACTGGCCGAGCAAATCAGTAGTGCCATATAGAGCGCACTACCCACGCTCGCGGTGCGTACCAGTATCCCGCTTACGAGGCTTAAGCCAATGGCGAGTTCACTATATGCAACCAGATACGCCAGGAAATGCGCATTGGGCAGCACTAGATTCTTGAGCGCACCAACCATGAATGGATAGGTCGCTCCATGCTGCAGCATGGCGTTGATGGCGACTTGAAACCCGCCCTCTGAAGTGAACCAATTGTTAAACACTTTCGATTCGCCAAAAATGACGAACAGTACCCCCACCGCAATGCGAAGAGCGGCCAGCGCCTGTGGAGCCGAGAGTTGTCTGGCCATAATGACTTCCTTGCCTAGCGGCTGTGTTTCGTCGTAATGTCACGCGGCTGGCGACAAGGACACGCCGCCGCCGCTCAGTTTCATCAGCCGCTCATGCGCAGCGTAATAGGCCGTCGACTCCGCGAAGTTGTAAGTAATCGGATGCGCTTCGCCAAATAGCGTGCGATACATTGTAAAACAACTATCCAGCGGCGCGCGCCTCACTGTCAAAATGTCGCATCGGGCGATGCCCGACGAATCGCCCCGCTGTGAAGTAGTTCATCAGTAGTTGTTCGAAGAACAAGGCTTGCGAGCAATCTGCTGATTAGGCAAAGACGCGAACGGCGGCGAATCCCTCAACGACGCAGCCGAATCCGAGTCATCGCGAAGCACAGTGCGAGAGGCTTTTGATCCTGGAGCGCGGCTTGGATGGTGCACAGCGCCGGCAAGCTAGCCCAGGATGATCATCGGGCGCAATCGCCATCCGGGGTTACCTGACAGCATAGATCCGTTAGCGGCGGGTTCAACCCCAGGACCGTACTCAATCGGGGACCGCCTGTGAGAAAGCCCTGGCTTAAGTCACGGCCAAGCGATGGCGCTGTCTGTTAAAGAAACCAAGCCCTAACCGAATATTTAAAGGGCCGGCTGCTTTATTCAATAAAATCAAACGCTTGAATTTCACCAGCGTTATAGCGCTGGCACCAGAATGGCGTTTCGGATCCTGCCTGATATTCGAGTATCGTATTTGCTGGTTCGTCGTCTTATAGAGATTGGGGTAGGCCTAATCGTGCAGTCGGAATTCGAACGCGAATCCTCGCAATCGTCGGCGACTTCCAACGCCGGGACCAGTGACGTTGAGCGGCTGTTCCGTGACCACAATGCGGCGCTGCTGCGATTTATAGTCGCCAAAATTGGATCTGAGCAGGACGCGCGCGAGATCGCCCAGGAAGCGTACGTACATCTGCTGCAGCTTCATCGTCCTGAGGCGATCAGTTACCTGCGTGCGTATCTGTTTAAGACTGCGGCCAATCTGGCCGTGGATCGGCTGCGTCAGCGAGGCAGACGCGCCCACGTGACCGAGATGGCTGAGCTGGATTTCGCAGCTTTTGAGATTACGCCGGAGCGGCAATTGTCCGGCGAGCAGGCCATTGCCGTGTACAAGTCTGCCGTAGCGCAGCTACCGGCCAAGTGTCGCCAGGCGTTTTTCCTGCATAGGGTTCACGAGCTTCAAGTCGAAGAGATCGCTGAGCGTATGAATATAGGCGTATGCATGGTCCGTCGCTACATCGCACGGGCGTTAGATTACGTCCGCCTATGCCTGGATGCTGCTGGGCACAACGGCCATGGGACCAAGTCATGACCTTTACCTCGTCATCCAGGATGTACTATACCGAGGCCCAGCGTCGCGAAGCAGCCGAGTGGTTCGTCGCAATTCACGATGAAGGTGATCCCAATGCCGAGACGCTGCAAGCATGGCTGAGATGGCTTGAGCGCGACGAAGGAAATCGTCTGGCGTTTGAGTCGGTGGCGCGGGCCTGGCACGCGACGCCGGCGTCGATCGCGCTGGAGATGCCAGACGCCCTCGCATTGCAGGCCGACACCTACGCGGGCCATGAGTCCGTGGCTGAGTGGCTTGCCAAGCCCCCCGTTGCAGCTGATGTGGCCGCCGCAAACGCGTTGCCTACCGCGCGATTTCGTATTTCGATCCGCGGATTGACCCGGCTTGCCGCGGGTCTGCTGATTGCCGCATTGCTTACCATTATGGTTATGAATCAATATTTTGATAGGCGTCGCCCACAGACTGACGAATTCCTCACTAAGACCGCAGAGAAGATGGAAATCACACTCGCGGACGGTTCGCGCGTGTGGTTGGGACCTAGGTCGCGGCTAACAGTGGGCTTCACGCGGGAACGTCGCGATCTGCAGTTGGCGACCGGCGAAGCCTACTTCTCGGTTACCAAAGATCGCGACCGACCCTTTACAGTCCGCTCTGTGAGCGGCGTGATCACTGCCGTGGGTACCGAATTCAATGTTCGGGCTCTTGGCGATCATGTGACGGTGGCGGTTTCCGAGGGTGTGGTGACCATCGCACCGAAACCCGACCAGCTCTCAGCGAAGCAGGCCGCCGTCGTGCGGGTTGCTTCGGGTCAGCAACTCACGTTCAAAGCGGAAGAGCCCACCGCCGAGTTGCGTATCTCGCAGTCGCCGGCGGTGGGTGAGCGCGCCCGCTGGCGCGATGGCGTACTCGTCTATCGCGATGAGCCGCTGCGGGACGTGGTCATGGACGTCGCGCGCTATTCCAATAAGCAGCTGGAGATCTCCGGCGACTCCATCGGCAATCTGCACTACAGCGGCATCGTTTACCAGGGCGCCGTCGACGAGTGGGCCTCGGCTCTTTCGGAGTCGTTTCCGGTCAAAATTGTCACCGACGGCTCACGCGAAATAATTGAAGCGCGTTGAGTATCGAAAAGTACCGTTCCGTCGTCTTACATCACGGGGACGATAGTTGGCAGGGGCATGGGGGCCTATAAGAGCAACCCGGTCGCGGCGGCGGCAGCAGTATTTGCATTAAGTACTCTTCCGCTCAGTTTCGCGCTGTGCGCCGATGCGACGACGAGCCTCGCTGTCAATATAGACTCGCAGCCGCTTGAGGCGGCGCTGGTGGAACTGTCGAAGCAATGGCACTTGCAGTTGGTAATGGCGACGGGCTCGTTGCCGGCGAAAAACTGCGTGCCCCTGCACGGAAACATGCCACTTAGCGCAGCGCTTGAGTACCTGCTGAAGGACACGGGCTTAACGTACCGACTGGTCGGCGATCACACGATCGCAATCGTCAAGTCTGCGCGCTCTGCAAGTCAACTGTCTGATCCTCCCACTGCGCCAGGGGATTCTGGCGTGACAGGTTCTGGTACACCGGCTCGAAACGCCGAAGCCAAGCAGGTTACCAGGGACAACCGCAATAGTAAGGGAGATCAAACTGTGCTACATCGCGGCCTACTGGTACGTATCGCAAGCCTTCTTGGTCTCTGCGTGTCTGCAACCGTCAACTCGCCGGCCTGCGCCCAAAACGCAGCCGATGCCGAACCAACAGCGGCTCCGGAAGAAGTCGTCGTAACGGCCCAGTTTAGAACTGAGAGACTACAGGACACGCCGCTACCAATTACGGAAATTGACAGTGCGACCATGGAAAAAAAGGGTCTTACTAGCATCGTAGATGCCGCAAATCTGGTGCCAAACGTTACGATTAGCCCGGATACCGGGGATTATGGTCAGATCGCGGCCGTATTCATTCGCGGTGTAGGCCAGACCAGCCCGCATTTTGCCGAAGAGCCCGGTGTCGGCATGTACATAGACAACGTGTATTACGGGGTGATGAGCGGGGCGCTATTCTCGCTCATGGATTCCAACCGAGCCGAGGTGCTTCGTGGCCCACAGGGTACATTGTCTGGAAAGAATTCTATTGGCGGTTCTATCAAGCTCTTCTCGACACAGCCGAGCGATCAGGATGACGCCTATGTTGAAGGTACGTACGGCAACTTCAACCGAATCGTTGGCCGTGCCGCGGGCAATTTTACGTTAATTGACGACGCTTTGTACGCGCGATTTGCCGTCGCAGCTAAGCACGTTGACGGTTACATGGAGCGACTGGATTATGCGTGTGCGACTGGGAATGGCGCGGAGCCAACGTACTCGCTGGGACGAGGCTCCTGTGAGTTCGGAACCCAGGGCGGCGAAGACACTGACACGGCGCGTGCTGCATTTCGCTGGGTCGGCACGGAGCATCTTGATAATACGCTTACGTTTGACGCACTTGAGGACCGATCGCAAAATCCGCCCCAGAAAACTATCTTTCAGTCACCGCTCTGGGCAGGCACCAACAACTATATTACCTGTGCGACGTGCTACAGCAACTACGAGAATTACCTAGTCCAACCCTCAGGCCCAAATGCCAATCCGCCTTTTGTGATGCCTGATACGACTCCGTTGAGCGAGTCAGGCGTTGTCAACAATCTTAAATACGACCTGACGAGCTCGCTGCAGCTCACTTCAATAACGGCGTGGCGACAGTCTGTAGTAGCTTTTGCGAGTAGAAACTCCGCCACGCCGGCAAGCATCGCCGATCAGTTGTGGCAACTTGCGCATAAGCAGTTCACGCAAGAAGTCCGTCTCAATGGTTCAGTTGGAAGCTTGATGGATTGGACAGCGGGCGCCTTTTATTACGACGCCGACGGTAAGTCCACAGGGCGCATCGCAATAGATGGTGGTCTCGCGCCGGGTGGCGGAGGGCTCAATCTCGACTTTGAGCTTGACGATCCGGTAGTGACAACCTCCAAATCCGCGTTCTTCCACACGGTATGGCACTTGACGGACAAGGCCGATGCTACTGCAGCCCTGCGTTATACGAGCGACACCAAGGAATTTACGTTTAACCGTTTGAATATCTACGGTCAGCCGTCCCCCGAGATCCCGTTATTCGATCTTCCTGTGACCTACCGAGGCGATCGCGTTGATTATCGCTTCAATCTTGACTACCGATGGACGCGCGACTTCATGACCTATCTGCAGATCGCCACAGGGTACAAAGGCGGCGGAGTAAACCCGGAACCCTATTATGCGTCACAGGCGCTTCCATACAACCCAGAGACGCTTATCAACTATGAGGTGGGTGCCAAGAGTGCGTGGTTTGATCGGCGCTTTACCCTAAATGCGACGGCATTTTACGACGTTTACAGTAACTTCCAAGGGACTGTATACAGTTGTCCCGCGATATCGCCGTTCCCGGATGCTCCATGTGCTCAGGTAACTAATGTGGGCAACGCAGAGATCAAAGGGGCCGAGCTCGAGGCGGCACTGAACCCGGTGAGCGGGCTTAGTTTTGATCTTTCGGCAGGCTACCTGGACTTCAACTACACAAAGGTCGAGGCCGTCACCGGTGTAACTATTGGCATGACAAACGTCTACACTCCGAAGGAGAATGTAAACGCTGGAGTTGCCTATGAGATCAAACTGAATGGCGAGACGGTTACGCCGCGTCTCGATTATAGCTATCGTTCGTCGGTCCAAACTGACCTCGTTAATACCACATTTTCCACTATCGGTGGGCGCGGGCTCCTCAATGCATCGATAGCATGGAGGAATCCCAGTCGGCGCTGGGCGGTCACACTGGCCGTAAACAATCTTACCGATAAGTTCTATTACCTCTCGTACCTGGATTTAAGCGGACCGCCATTTTTCGCAGCAACGGGCGTACCGGCGCCACCTCGAGAGACCATGATCACGTTGAAGCGAGATTTGTAGAACATCATCGACTGCAGATATCACGGGATTTGTCGGGCCAGAAAGTGGGGCGCCCATACGCGCCTAGTGCCTCACTTTCACTCTGTGCCTGACATCACCGAATGTAAGGGGCAATACACATGACGGCGAAGTTCGCTATGGGCATTGTCTCCATAAGTCTGGCGCTGGTGACAGCAGAGGCCGCCAATGCGGGGACCAGTCGGAACGAGCCGGTGTATCAGGCCGTGGAATCCAGTCGCGCGGCGGCCCTCGAGCTGCTGAAGACGGTCGTCAACATTGACTCCGGATCCGGAGACATCGTTGGGGGAAAACGCGTTGAGTCGATACTCGCCACGCGGCTAAAGTCGATCGGGGGCGAGCTACGCTACAGTCCGGCCGAGGCAGCAGGACTGCCTCCCAATCTCGTGGCCGTGTTCCATGGCCACGGTAAGGCGAGGATTCTCATTATCGCGCATATCGACACGGTGTTTGGTCCTGGCACTGTAGCGAAGCGCCCGTTCAGCATCGATGAAGGCCGCGCCTACGGGCCGGGAGTTGGCGACGAGAAGGGCGGGGCCGTGAACGCGATATTTGCACTCAAACTCCTCCACGACCTTAACTTCAAAGATTACGCAACCATTACTCTATTACTCGATAGCAGCGAAGAGTTGGGGTCGCCAGGCTCTACCGAACTGATCAAGACTCTAGCCGCGCAAAGCGATGTCGAGTTCAATATGGAACCGGGTGATCCACCCGATGCGCTAATAGTGTGGCGCAAGGGCGGGACAGACATATTGATCCAGGTAAAGGGCCGAGCCGCCCACGCCGGCATGGCGCCGCAAGATGGCAGAAACGCGGCACTGGAGCTTGCAAATCAGCTGGTGGCGCTGAATCGGCTCTTCACCAATGCTGGCGAAGGTACTACGACAAATATTACTGTCGTGAGAGCCGGTGAGCGCACTAACATTATTCCCGACTTTGCGGTGGCGACGCTGGACGTTCGCTTCCGACATCCAGAGGAAGCCGACGCAATGCTTGCCAAGATCACGGCAGGATTAGCTCCCAAGATCGTCCCGGACACGACCGTTACGGTGACAAAGACCCGAGTGGCATTCCCGCCGCTGACAGAGAACCCTCAAATCGAAGCCTTGGGCACCCGAGCACAGGCAATTTACGCGGAGTTGGGAATGACAATTACCCTGTCAGGAAATGGCGCTGGTTCGGAATCCTCACTCGCCATGGCAGTAGGGACACCCGCGCTGGACGGTCTTGGTTATGTCGGCGGCGGCTTCCACACCGACGATGAATGGATCGATCTTTCAAGCGTGACACCCCGACTCTATCTGCTGACGCGCCTGCTCATGGAAACAAGCTCGACGTTGCCGACTAAGGGCATTGCGGATCCCGTAGGCAAATGATGGATGCTGGGTGAGTTTCTAGGACGCGGTCTGTCGCCATTTATTGGTGTTAGCTCATTCATCCCTCCGCGCCTGATCATCTAGTGAACGCCAGCATTACGCATGAAAGAGCGACGCCGCCTGTGGGAAGCGGCGGTTCAATAATATTGACCCTCGCCTAAGTGACAATTAACTTCCAGATGCCTGGACAGATGTAGTCACGAAAAGGGGACTATCGCGACCGGGGGTCGCCTCAACATAAGCTGGATTGGAAGTGGACCGATGCTGATTCGTGAGACGCGAACGTTTGCCAAGCTCTGGAATGCGGGGGCCTCGTGACGACCGACAATCGACAGTTGCTTGATGTACCGATCGCAGCGACGGATCTCGCGCGAACTCTTAAGCCACGCCACGTTTCGATGATCTCTCTTGGAGGCATTATCGGGGCCGGCCTGTTCGTCGGCAGTAGCAGCGCCATCGCTAAAGGTGGTCCAGGTGTCATTATCATTTACGCTGCCGTTGGGCTGCTCGTATTCTTGATCATGCGTATGTTGGGCGAGATGGCGGTCTTCAGGCCGGGTCTGGGATCTTTCGCCGAATACTCGGCCATGGCTCTGGGGCCCTGGGCCGGCTTTTTGACCGGTTGGCTATATTGGTATTCCTGGGTCTTTATCTTGGGGGCAGAGACGGTTGCGGGCGCTAGGCTTCTTCATGCGGAGGGCCTCAATGCACCCGTGTGGGTAATTAGCCTCTGTATGGTTTCGGTAATGGCTGTAATCAATCTGTTCTCAGTGAAAGCCTACGGTGAATGTGAGTTCTGGCTCGCGATGATAAAAGTCTCCGCGATCGTCGCATTTATTGTCGTGGGTGCCACGTTCATTGGCTTCCTGCATCCCGGCTCCGCAGTGAGCACCTTGCTGGGGCACGGTGGTTTCCTGCCCACGGGGGTCAGTGGGCTGTTCGCCGCAGTCCCTATAGTGCTGTTTTCGATGTTGGGCAGCGAAGTGGCGACTATAGCTGCAGCAGAGTCCGCCGACCCAGCGCGGAACGTGGCGCGCGCAGCGCGTACCGTGGCCCTCCGCATTCTGGTCCTTTTCGTGCTCACTATAGCGATAATTGTCTCCCTCTTGCCCTGGAATTCCATCGTGGTCGGCCTGTCTCCATTCAAGCCGGCGCTCGATATCATTGGCATTCCCGGAAGCAGCGCGGTGATGTCCGTAATAATAATTACAGCAGTGCTCTCCTGCCTCAACTCCGGAATCTATATCAGCTCGCGCATGTTGCACGAACTGGGCACACGTGGAGACGCGCCGAGGATTCTGGCCGGGACGGCGGGAAACAAAGTGCCCAGCACGGGCATTGTAATTGGTTGCTGTATCGGTTTTCTTGCGGCGCTTGCCCAACTGTACATGCGACATGACATCTTTACGCTGTTCGTCAGCACATCAGGCGGCGTACAGTTGTTTGTCTTGTTAATCGTCGCTCTGGCTCAAATCAGGCTGCGACGGAAACTAGATGCGAAAGGCATAGAGCTGAAGTTTAAGATGTGGTTATTTCCCTGGCTAAGCTACGTTGTCGTGGCTGGCATCGTTTGCATAATGATTGTTTTGGCGTTCATTCCCACGGAACGAATCAGTCTGGTCATGAGTGGCTTGACATTTCTTGCCGTATTGGGGGCTACGGGATTGAAGATAAGGCGTGACCGGTTGCGCGCATCCTCCGGGCTGACACAGTCGAATGTAGGGGCGTCGCAGATTCTTGGCTGATTGATGCGGTTGGAGTTTCCAAATGATTGGGTTTATGGGCGACCGGACACGCCACTGAGTTTCAGCGCTCGGAGTTTGCTACATCGTTGAATTCAGCACGATTGCAAAAGCCTATCAACAGGAAACCGTTACTTGTGGCCGCAAGTCGTCAAAACCCCTATTTGGCGTCTCAGCGCGGCTTTCAAGCTTCGCTCTGGGCCCCCCTTGATCCACGACATCGGAGATCCACTTCATGACCATTACGATCAGCGGCGCCAATCTCTCCATCGAAGATATCGCGGCGGTATCCCGCGGCGCGCCCGTGCAACTGACCGCGGACCCCGATGTCTTGAGCCGTCTTAAGGCGTCCCGCAACTCGCTCCAGAACAGCATCGCGAAGGGTGAACAGATCTATGGCGTAACGACCCTGTTCGGCGCAATGGCCGACCGCACGATCGGACCAGAACTCATGAACGAGCTGCAGACAGTGGCGGTGTGGGGCCACAAGAGCGCTACCGGCCCGCGACTTGCTGAGCCGGATGTGCGTGCCTCCATGCTGCTGCGAGCAAACTCCCTGGTGAAAGGCGCCTCTGGCATCCGCCTCGAGATCATTCAGCGCTACGTGACCTTCTTAAATAAAGGTGCCACCCCACATGTGTTTCAACGCGGCTCCATCGGCGCCAGTGGAGATCTCGTCCCTCTCTCTTACATTGCTGGTGCGATTCTCGGGCTCCATCCAGATTTCAAAGTGGACTACCGCGGCGAAACGCTCGACTCCCACACGGTCCTGGGTAAACTCGGTCTTGGCCCCTTGCCACTGGAGCCCAAGGAGGGACTTGCCCTTAACAATGGTACCGGTGCAAGTACGGGCGTCGCTATCAACGCCATCAGTCGTGCCATCGAACTTACTGGCCTTACGATCGGCATCCACGCTCTGTATGCGCAGGCCCTGCTTGCAACATGCCACAGCTTTGAACCGTACGTTCATGCGATGAAGCCCCACGTGGGGCAGGTCTGGACCGCCGCTGAGATGACCAGATTACTCTCTGGATCGAGAGTGATTCGTAATGATCCGGCTGGCAAGTACGCAATACCGACCAGCAAGCTTATTCAGGATCGGTACTCATTACGTTGTCTGCCGCAATATATCGGTCCCATTGTCGACGCGCTGGCATGCGCCTCAAAGCAGCTCGCCGTCGAAGCCAATTCAGCCAACGACAATCCGCTAATCGATCCCGACACGGGCCGGTTCTACCACACGGGCAATTTCCTTGCCCAGTACACCGGCGTCGCTATGGACAGCATGCGCTTTCACATTGGACTGCTCGCGAAGCATGTTGATGCGCAGATTGCTCTTATCATGTCGCCCGAGTTCAGCAACGGCCTCAGTCCCTCCCTCGTTGGTAACCTTGATGGCAAGACCAACGTCGGCTTCAAGACCTTGCAGGTCGCCACCAATTCCATGATGCCGCTGATATCTTTCTACGGGCAATCGATCATAGACCGCTATCCCACGCACGCTGAGCAGTTCAATCAAAATATCAATAGCCAATCGATGAACGCTGCCAACCTGGCGCGCGAGCAGCTCGATGTGCTGGAGCATTTCCTTGCCGTGGCCCTATTTGACGCTGTACAAGCGGTGGAGTTGCGCGCCAAACTTGCAACCGGTAGTTATGACGCTCGAACTGTTCTCTCTCCGGCAACACAGGACCTTTATGTCCGGGCCCGCGTCGCGGCGGGTGGGGAGCCGGATCCTGCAAGACCAACATGGTGGAATGATCTCGAAGAATTCTTTCAACCAAAGGTTGAAGGGCTGTTGGCCAACATCCACGACCGGGGCGATGTGCTAACGTCGGTGGCAGCCGTTATCGATGGCATTCGCTCGCTTTGAGGTGCCTGGCATCAGCAAGACTTGTAAGGGGCATTTGGCATTCGGAGAATATTTGCACACACCACCACCACGTTTTGTCGACTTCGCGGCCCGCAATTGGGCGGTGCTGCTTGCTATGAGCTTCGGGCGTCCCACCGAGCAGATAAGCCACCGACGAAGGGTGCGATGCTGCATAAATTGCGGCGCGCGGATCGGCGGACGCTTTGTGGTCAGTTATTTGGTCTACGGGCCGAACCGGCCACTGGACTCGAATTCCGCACGTTTCTTGGTGGCCTGCCGAAATATTCGCGAAACGCGGCAGCAAAGCTGGTCTGGTGCGAATAACCGACCTCCTGGGCGACCTGCGCAATAGACATCCGCTTGGCGCTCAGGGCATACAACGCGTGGCGCATGCGGCAGTCCAACCCAAACTTGAAGACCGTCACGCCGTAGCGCGCTTTGAATTTTCGCTTGAGACTCGATGGGCTCATGCCGACAGACCGCGCAATATCCTCGACTGCCGGCGGCTTCGCTATGCCAGTCATTAAAAGGTGCCGCGCCGACTCGAGTTGTCGCATTTCGCTTTCGGTGACCGCCGCGGCCACCTCGGCGACTTCTGTCGCGGTGCTGTTCAACACCTCGCAAATGAGCTCCAGGGCTTTCGCTTCCGCATACAAAAGTCGCACGCCGTGTCTATAACGGTTCTGCAGCAGATCCTTGGCTACGTAGAGTAATTCTGGCGAGAGCGGGAGAGTTCGGTGCCATACGGTTTTGCTGATCTGATGTGCCGCGATTTCGTCGAGTACCGGCCAGCGCGGGATGGACTTGTGCAGCAACAGGG
>Ga0074044_10002677_pt1 | contig 15512 bp, 10 predicted proteins | sample BogForMeECP23OM1_FD_94443 | JGI IMG/M metagenome (GOLD analysis project Ga0074044, IMG submission 94443) | Bog forest soil microbial communities from Calvert Island, British Columbia, Canada - Bog Forest MetaG ECP23OM1 | ecosystem: Environmental > Terrestrial > Soil > Wetlands ... | reverse complement strand
GCCGACACGTCGCCCGCCTGCGTCTCGATCACCGGCAGCGCCGTCAGCGAGCCGCCGCCCAGTTTGTCGTTCAGCTTCGCGGCCCGCTCCAGCAGCCGCGAGTGCAGGTAGAACACGTCGCCGGGAAACGCCTCGCGGCCCGGCGGCCGCCGCAGCAGCAGCGAAATTTCACGGTAGGCCTGCGAGTGCTTCGAAAGGTCGTCGTAGAACACCACGGCATGTTTGCCGATGTCGCGGAAGTATTCGCCCATGGCGCACGCGGCATACGGCGCGATGTACTGCATCGACGCGGGCTCCGTCGCCGATGCCGCCACCACGATCGTGTACTCCATGGCCCCCGCGTCCGTCAGCATCTTCACCACCTGCGCGATGGTGGACCGCTTCTGCCCGATGGCGCAGTAAATCGCCACCATGTTCTGGCCCTTCTGGTTCACGATGGTGTCCAGAATGATGGCCGTCTTGCCCGTCTGCCGGTCCCCGATGATCAGCTCGCGCTGCCCACGCCCGATCGGGATCATCGAGTCAATCGCCTTGATCCCCGTCTGCAGCGGCTCCCGAACCGGCTGCCGCGCCACCACGCCGGGCGCGATCCGCTCGATTGGGGAGCGCTGCTTCCCCTCGACGGGCCCTTTTCCGTCCTGCGGCCGGCCCAGCGGATCCACCACCCGCCCCACCAGTTCCTGCCCCACCGGGACGGACATGATCGTCCGCGTCCGCTTCACCGTGTCGCCTTCCTCGATTTTCCAGTACTCCCCCAGCAGCACCACGCCCACCTGGTCCTCTTCCAGGTTCAGCGCGATCCCGAATACCTCGTGCGGAAATGCCAGCATCTCCCCGGACATGCATCGCTCGACGCCGTGGACCCGCGCGATCCCGTCGCCCACCGACGTGACCGTGCCGACCTCATCCACTTCCAGCGTCTGCTTGTAGTTCTGGATCTGCTCGCGGAGGAATTTCGAGATTTCGTCCGCTTTGATCGTGGCCATTCGTTGCTCCTACTCCCCGGTCAGGCGCGCACTCAGCCGCTCGAGCTGCGCGCGCACCGATCCGTCGTATACCGTCGAGCCGATGCGCACCACCAGGCCCCCCACCAGCGACGGGTCCACCGCGTAGCGCGCCTCGATCTTTTTTCCGGTCATGGTTTCCAGCGTTCCGGCCAGCTTCTGCTTATGGTGTGCGGAAAGCTCCCGCGCCGAGCTGATGCTGGCCTCCGCCGCGCCCAGGCGCTCGAGCAGCGTGCTCTCGAACTCCTTCGCGATTTCCGCCACGAGCCCGGTGCGGCGGTGGTCCACCAGCAGGAACAGGAAATTCCGCAGTTCCTGGCTCGCGCCCATCCGCCCCACCAGCCCTGCCAGCAAATGGTGTTTCCCCTCGCGGGAAATTGCCGGGCTTTCCAGAAAATTCCGCAAATCCGCCGAGCCCGCGGCAATCTCGGCAAACGCCCGCACTTCCTGCCGCAGCGTTTCGGCGCGGCCCGAAGCCAGCGCCACGTCCGCCAGCGCCCCTGCGTACGCTGCCGTGGCCGTCCTCAATTGCGCCTCCCGGCCTGCCCGCCGGGGCGGGCCAGATCCCCCAGAAAAGCGGCAAACATGCCGTCGTCCGCCGCCGCCGTGATCTCGCTGCGCAAAATCGCCTCGGCGAGTTCGATGGACAGCCGCGAGGCCATTGCCCGCAACTCGATCCGCGCGCCGCGCGCCGCCGCTTCCACTTCCATCTGCGCCGCCCTCTCGATTTTCGCCGCTTCTTCCTGGGTCGCCGCCTGGATGCGCACGCCCTCGGCTGCCGCGTCGCGGCGTGCGGCCGCGCGCAGCTCCTCGATCTCGCTTCCGAGATTGGCCAGCCTCTGTTCCGCCTCGCGCCGCTGCCCGTCCGCCTGCGCCTTCACCTTCGCCGCTTCGTCAATCGCGCTGGCAATTTGCCCGGCCCGCGCCGCGAAAAATCCCGGCGCTTTCTTCACCAGCAGCCAGCCGATCACCGCGGCGACGATGGCAAAGTTGATCCATTTAAAGTCGCGGGTGAGCGGCGACGGTTCTCCGCCTTCCTCGGCGGCGTATGCCGGATGCGCCGCAAGGAGCAGCAGCCCGCACGCCAGCAGAACGGCAACACTCGCCGCGCGCAGGCGCCTCATGCCGCCCCTCCCGGCTGTAAGACAGACATTCTTGCGTGCCCTGAGGAACGAAGGGTCTGTCTCTCTCTTCTCTGTCTCTCTCGGTAGAACGGCCGCACCCTCGCGCCTCACGACGCGCCTCCCGGTCCCAAAGCTTCGGGACGGGGCGCCGCCGGGCCGCGCCCGGCCAGCAGCACGCGGGCAATTTCACCGCCCAGCGTGCCGCTTTCGCGCTCCAGTTGTTTCCGGGCCTCCGCCACTTCCACCTCCAGCGCCTCTTTGCGCCCGCGCACAAACGCCGCAGCCTGCTCCCGCGCGGCGTGGATCACCTTCGCCCGCTCTTCGAGCGCCTTGCGCCGCTCCGCCTCCTGCCCCGCGTACATTTCCGCCCGGGCCTTTCGCAGCGCGGCCTCGTAATCCTCCCGCGCCTTCTGTGCCGCTGCGGTACTTTCCTCCGCCTCGCGCCGCGCGCCTTCCGTGCGCCGTGCCCGCTCTTCCATGGCGCGCACCAGCGGCCCAAAGAACTGGCTGCGCAGGAAGAAATAGAAAATGACGACCAGGATGACCGTCGGAACGGCCTGTAGGAACAGGCCTTTGAGTTGTGCCATCAACCCCATATGGTGCGGCTCAACACTCCACTTCTGTCCGTTGATCCTGGTCCCAGGCCACAGAATTGCCTCGTGCAGAGGAGAGGCGCCCGCCTCTGCGCAATCCGCGAAGACCAGGCAGAGCGATTTTTATAGCATCCCCCGCGCGCCCGGTCAACGACAGCAAAGGCCCCAAAAGTAGCACAGGCTTTCAGCCTGTGCTGGCGCCTGGCCGCACGCAACTCGATGCGTTGGGGCTCTGCTTCTCCCTCTCTCGCAATCACTCTATCGTTGGCAGGCTCTGCGCAACCGTTTTTCACTTTTCGTTCTTCGCTTTTCGCTTTTCGCTTTTCGGCTTTCTCGATTTGCCGCCTCACAGACCCCCTTGCTAGACTACCGTCTCTCACCATCCGTTCTGCCGGCGCCCGGGAGGCTCCATGCCCTTTGCCCACGTGGATTACATCGACTTCGACTCGCTCCTCAGCGACGACGAGAAGCTCGTCCGCCAGACCGCGCGCGAATTCGTCGAAAAGGAAATCATCCCCATCATCGAGAAGCACAACCGCGAAGGCTCCTTTCCCCGCCAACTCGTGCCGCAGATGGCCGAGCTGGGCTTTTTCGGCGCCAGCCTCAAGGGCTACGGCTGCGCCGGCATGTCCAACATCGAATACGGCCTGGTGATGCAGGAGCTCGAACGCGGCGATTCCGGCCTGCGCAGCTTTGTTTCCGTCCAGTCGGCCCTGGTGATGTATCCCATCTTCGCCTATGGCACCGACGCGCAAAAGGACAAGTGGCTCCCCAAGCTGCAAAAAGGCGAAGCCCTCGGCTGCTTCGGGCTTACCGAGCCGCAGTTCGGCTCGAATCCCGGCGGGATGCTCACGCGCGCCGTCCGCAAAGGCGACCGCTACATCCTGAACGGCGAAAAAATGTGGATCACCAGCGGCTCCATCGCCGACGTCGCCGTCGTCTGGGCCAAAACCGAGGACGGCGTGGTCCGCGGCTTCCTGGTCGAAAAGGGCACGCCGGGCTTCAAGGCCTGGGACATCCACGGAAAATACTCGCTGCGCGCTTCCGTCACGTCGGCCCTGGCCATGACCGACTGCGAAATCCCCGCCGCCAACCTGCTTCCCGGAGTCGAAGGACTCAAAGGCCCGCTCGGCTGCCTCACGCAAGCCCGCTATGGCATCGGCTGGGGCGCCACCGGCGCGGCCATGGCCTGCTACGACACCGCGCTCCAGTACGCCAAGCAGCGCAAGCAGTTCGGCAACAAACCCATCGCTGGACACCAGCTCGTCCAGGAAAAGCTCGCCTGGATGATCACGGAAATCTCCAAGGCGCAGTTGCTCGCCTGGCAGGTGGGACGCCTGAAGGACGCCGGCAAGGCCGACTTCTCCAAGGTCTCCATGCTCAAGATGAACAACGTGTGGATGGCCCTCGAATGCGCCCGCAAATCCCGCGACATCCTCGGCGCCAACGGCATCGTGGACGACTACTGCATCATGCGCCACATGAACAATCTCGAGTCCGTCTACACCTACGAAGGCACGCACGACATCCACAAGCTCATCATCGGTGAGAAAATCACCGGCATCCCCGCCTACCTCTGAGCCCTGCCGCCTGCGCCCAACTGTGGAGGCGGCTTTACGCCGCCATCCTCTCCCTCCCCGCTCCCGATTCTTTCTTGAAACTTCCCCGGCGCACTCTACGTATTGACATTCGATAGGAACATGCGGTATCCCTATCGAATCTCGATAGGAGGGACCCTTTGACCGACAAACAAACCGAACTCCTCCAAGGCACCCTGGACATGCTGATCCTGAAGGCCCTCGGCCTCGGCCCCCTCCACGGCCTGGGCATCTCCCGCCGCATCGAGCAGGTCACCCGCGGAACCTTCCAGGTCAAGCCCGGCTCGCTCTTCCCCGCCCTGCACCGCATGGAAGAAGAAGGCTGGCTCAGCTCCCACTGGGGCGAATCGGAAAACAACCGCCGCGCCAAGTTTTACGAGCTGACCAAAGCCGGCCGCCGCCAGCTCGAATCGGAAACCCAGCGCTGGGGCCGCATCTCTCTCGCCATCGCCCGCGCCCTCGAAGCCAGCTAGGAAACCAAGGCGATGACAAAAGCTCTCATGCGGCTCCGCAGCTTTCTTCGCAATCTCCTGCGCTTCGACGGGGCCGACGGCGATCTCGACGCCGAACTCCGCGCGCACCTGGATCTGCTCACCGAAGAAAAACTCCGCGCCGGCCTGCCGCCCGACGAGGCCCGCCGCGCAGCGCGCATCGATCTCGGCGGCGTCGAGCAGTTGAAAGAAGAAGTCCGCGAGGCGCGCGCCGGCGCCTGGCTCGAACAGTTCTGGCAGGATGCGCGCTACGGCGCGCGGCAACTCCGCCGCAATTCCGGATTCACCATTCTCGCCGCGTTCACCCTGGCACTGGCCATCGGCTTGAACGCCGCGATCTTCACTTTGTTCAACGGAGTGCTCCTGCGCCCGCTCCAGGCCCGCGACCCCCAGCGCCTGGTCAGCCTCTTTTCCGCCGTCCCCGGCGAGTCGGCCGCCACTGTCATCTCCTATCCTGAATACGTTTATTGCCGGGAGCGCGGCTCCAGTTTCTCGAGCATGGCCGCGTATGCAGGCGGACGCGTGCTGCTCACGGGCGCCGGCGGCCGCGTCATCCCAGCGCCTGAATGGCTGCATGCGCAACTCGTCTCCGGAAGTTTCTTCGGCCTGCTGGGCACGGTCCCGGCCCTCGGCCGCACCTTCCTGCCCGGGGAGGATCAATCCCCCGGCGCCCATCCGGTGGCCGTCATCAGCTTCGAGCTGTGGCTCAGCCGCTTCGCCGGCGACCCGGATGCCGTCGGCAAATCGCTCATCCTCAATTCCCTGCCTTACACCATCATCGGCGTCCTCCCCCGCGAATTTATCGGCGCCAATCCGGAAGTCCCCGACGTCTGGATCCCCCTGGCCATGAGCGCCAATGTGCAGGGCGGCTCGCCGTGGTTCGACGACCGCGCGGCCCAGTGGCTCTTCGTACTGGCCAGGCTCGCGCCGCAGGCCACTCTCGAATCCGCCCAGGCGGAAATGCGTGTGCTCGCCGCCGGATTCCACGCCTCCGACGCCGTCGCCTCTCGCAAGCCCTCCCTTCTGGTTACTCCGGCAAGTTTCCTCACGCCTTCGCAAAGGAGCGAAACCCTACCCCTCGCCGCTGCCCTGTTCGCGGCCGTCGCACTCGTGTTGCTGATCGCCTGCGCCAATGTCGCCAATCTCCAGCTCGCCCGCGGCGTGGCCCGGCAGAAGGAGCTGGGCATCCGCACCGCGCTCGGCGGCTCCCGCGCGCGTCTCGTCCGGCAATTGCTGGTGGAGAGCATGCTGCTCAGCGGCATCGCGGGCGCCGCCGGGCTGCTGTTTGCCTGGTGGGCCTCGGGCATTCTGCTGGCCGTGGCTCATCCGCCGAGCGCTCGCGCCCTCTCTCTCGATCTTTCCCCGGATTGGCGCGTGGCTCTCTATCTCGCCGCCGTCTCCCTGGCTTCCGGAATCGTTTCCGGTCTGCTTCCCGCGTTGCGCGTATCACGCCAGGACCCGCTCGGCTCCATGCGGGAGGAAAGCGGGGCGGGGGCCTGGCGCCGCGGCTCCCGCCTCCGCAGCGCGCTGGTGGTGAGCCAGGTCGCGCTTTCTCTGTTCTTGTTGGTGGCGGCGGGCCTGCTCACCCGCGCGCTGAGCAAAGCGCGCCGCGTCGAGCTGGGTTTCAACGCCCGCTCCGTGGCCGTTGTTCATCCCAATCTCCGCACCCTCGGCTACGATTCGTCCCGGGCACTCGATTTCGGCCGCCGCGTGGCGGATCGTCTCGCTGCTCTCCCCGGCGTGCGCTCCGTCGCGCTCGCCCGCACCGTGCCGTTGGGCAATGACTTCTCCCAGACCTCTGCCTTCGCGGAAGGCCGCAGTCCGGCCGAGGGCCAGCGCCTGCCGGTCGTGAACTTCAATGCCGTCTCTTCCGAGTTCTTCGAGACTCTCGGCATCCCACTGGTGAGCGGCCGCGCATTCACGCCGGCCGAGATCCGCTCCGGCGCCCGCCTCGCTATCGTCAACGAATCACTCGCGCGCCAGTTCTGGCCGGGCGAGCCGGCGCTCGGAAAACGGCTGCGCCAGGGACGCACCTCGCCCCTCTACGAAGTCCTGGGCGTCGCCCGCGATACCCGTAACGTCTATTTGTGGTCCGGCTCGCTTCCCTATCTCTACCTTCCCCTCGCGGACGAGGCCGCTGGCCAATATGCCGACCTCGCCGTGCTCGCCCGCACTTCGGGCGATGCCGCCGTCCTGGCCGCGGCTTTGCCCGCAGTCGTGCGCGAACTCGATCCCGCCGTCACCGCAAAAGCCGGCCCGCTCGACGACAATCTGGCCCTCTGGACCTGGCCCTCCCAGATCGGCGCCGCGCTCTCCACTGTGCTCGGCATGCTGGCCCTCCTGCTCGCCTCCGTCGGAATCACCAGCATGACCGCGTTTGCCGTCACCCAGCGCACCCGCGAGATCGGCATCCGCATCGCCCTGGGCGCCGCGCCTGCTGCGGTCCTGGGCCTGCTGCTCAGACAGACCGGCCGGCTGGTGGCCATCGGCGCGGCCATCGGCCTCGCCGCCGCCGCGGCTGCCTCGCGCGTCCTCGGCCAATTCCTCTACGGCCTCAGCGCTCTCGATGCCGCCGCGTTCGTCGGCACCACTTTGCTTCTCGCTGCGGCGACTCTGGCCGCCGGTTATTTTCCCGCCAGGCGGGCCACGCGGGTCGATCCGCTCGTCGCCCTTCGCCACGAGTAGAGGCGCCCTATGTCACTCTTTTCCGCCCTCCTCAATCTATTTCGCCGCGACCGGGCCGAGCGCGACCTCGACGCCGAAGTCCGCGCGCATCTCGACCTCCTCACCGAAGAAAAACTCCGCGCCGGGCTGCCGCCCGACGAGGCCCGCCGCGCCGCGCGCATCGATTTGGGCGGCATCGAGCAGGTGAAAGAAGAAGTCCGCAGCGTGCGGGCCGGCGCCTGGCTCGAACAGTTCTGGCAGGACGTCCGCTTCGGCGCGCGCCAATTGCGCCGCAATCCCGGCTTCACCGCCGTCGCCGTCCTCACTCTGGCCCTGGGCATCGGCGCGAACGGCGCCATCTTCAGCGTGGTCCACGCAACCCTTCTTCAGCCCTTGCCCAGCCGAAATGCCGGCCGCCTGGCGGTGATCTGGGTGAACAACCTCGAACACGGCTGGAGCCGCATCGGGCCTACGGGACTCGACTACCTGGATTGGAGGGAACAGAGCAAATCCTTTGACGACTTGTTTCTGTTCGAGCATGGCAGTGGCACCGTGACCGGACAGGGCGAGCCCGAGCAAGTGGCCGGTTTGCGCGTCACCACCAATTTCGGCGGCTTTTTTGGAATCAAGCCCCTCCTCGGACGCACCTTCCGCCTCGATGAAGGGGCCGCCCGGCACAACTTCGCCCTCCTCGGCTACGGCTACTGGCAGCGCCGCTTCGGCTCCGACGCCTCGGTGGTCGGCCGCGGCATGACGCTCAACGGGGATTCCTACACCATCATCGGAGTCTTGACTCCGGAGTTCGCTATCCTCTTTCCCGCGGACGTGGTGGTGCCCTTCGACTCGGACTGGGTCAAGCGCGCGGATACCGACCTCGGCGTTTTCGGCATGCTCAAGTCCGGCGTCACTCTCGACCAGGCCTCGGCGGAAATGAGCGTGATCGCAAAACGCGTGGCCATCGCCCGCCCGTCTCGCAGGGGCTTTGGCGTGCTTCTGGTGCGCCTCGCGGATGTACGCGTCGAGTATCTCCGCCCCGCCCTGCTCGTCCTGCTGGGCGCCGTGGGCTTCGTTCTGCTCATCGCCTGCGCCAACGTCGCCAACCTCATGCTGGCGCGCTCCCTGGCCCGCAGGCGCGAAGTGGGGATTCGCCTGGCGTTGGGAGCCGGACGCCCCAGGTTGATCCGCCAGTTCCTCGCAGAGAGCATGCTGCTCTCGGTACTGGGCGGCGCGGCCGGCTCGCTTCTCGCCCTGTGGTCCACGGGGCTGCTGGCCGTGTTTGTGCCCTCGCGGATTCCCGTTCCCAACGCGGCCGATCAGGTCCTCTTGCCCGAGTTTCACATGGGCGGCGCCGCCTTCGCCTTCATGGCAATCGTCTCGTTGTTCGCAGGCATTCTCCTCGGGCTCATCCCCGCGCTGCAAAGCCTGCGATCCAACGTGAACGAATCCTTGAAGGAAGGAGGGCGTGGCTTTTCTTCCGGCCCGCGCGCGCATCGCACGCGCTCCGCGCTGGTCATTGCCGAATCTGCTCTGGCCTTTGTCCTGGTCATCGGCGCCGGCCTGATGATCAAGAGCTTCTGGCGCCTGCTCCAGGCCGACCCCGGCTTTCACACCGATCATTTGTTGACCTTGCGCATCAAGCTGCCCACGGACGCCGGCGACTCCCCGTATCGAGAGCCCCGACAGCGGGCCGCGGCATTCCTGCGATTTCTCGCCGGCGTCGAGGCGGTGCCCGGAGTTCAAGCGGCGGCCTTTTCGGAGATTGTCCCCCTCAGCCAGGACGACATGGACATGGGCTACTTCGTCGTCCAGGAAGATCCCCCGCTGCCCCCGGGCGAGCATCTCGCCGCGGACTACAGGGACGTCACCCCCGGTTACTTCGCCACCATGGGCATCCCTCTGAAGCGGGGCCGCGCGTTTACGGAGCAGGACGATTTGGACCATCCGCGCGTGGTGATCATTGACGAGACTCTCGCCCGCCGCTTCTTCCCCAACCTGGATCCCATCGGCAGGCATTTGCGAGTCCCCGATGCCACGCGGCCCGAGCGCGAGATCGTCGGCGTCGCCGGCGGCGTCCGCGACACCGGCTTCGATCAGCAGCCCCGCCCCACGATCTACTTCCCCTCTTTGCAGAGCCCCGACCAGACCATGAGCCTGGTGGTGCGTTCGGCCCTGCCGCCCGGTTCCCTCCTGCCTGCGATCAAGAATGCCATCTGGGCGGTGGACAAGAACCAGCCGGTCTTCCTGGTGAGGTCCATGGACGAAATGATCTCGGGAATCGTCTCGGCGCAGCGCCTCGCTTTTCTCCTCCTCGGAGTCTTCGCCCTCCTGGCGTTGGCGCTGGCGGCCATCGGGATTTATGGCGTGACTTCCTATGTGGTCAGCGAACGCACGCATGAAATCGGGGTCCGCATGGCGCTGGGCGCTCAGCCGCTCGATGTTTCCCGTCTGGTGCTGGGTCACGGAGCAACGCTCGCCTGCATGGGCGTGATGGGAGGCCTGCTGGCGGCCCTGGCGCTCACCCGCTTGCTCTCCTCTCTGCTCTTCGGAGTCAGCGCCACCGACGTGCCCACGTTCGCCGGCGTCGCGGCCTTGCTGCTCTTCGTGGCGCTGGCCGCGTGCTACTTTCCCGCCCGCCGCGCCACGCGCGTCGATCCGATTCGCGCTCTGCGCAATGAGTAGGCATCCGATCTGGGGAGGCCGGAGGCTGCACAGATGAACAGGATTCGCAGCTTGCTCTCGAATCTCTTCCGCCGCGATCACGCCGAGCGCGACCTGGATGCAGAATTGCGCGCCCACCTCGAGCTGCTCACCGAGGAGAAAATGCGGCAAGGCGCGGCGCCGGAAGAGGCGCGCCGCGCCGCGCGCCTCGAGCTCGGCGGCGTCGAGCAGGTCAAGGAGGAGGTCCGGGACGCCCGCGCCGGCGCCTGGCTCGAGGAGCTATGGCAGGACGTGCGCTACGCTGCCCGCCAGTTACACCGCAATCCCGGCTTCGCCGCCGTGGCCATCCTCACCCTCGCGCTCGGTGTCGGCGCCAACACGGCAATCTTTTCCGTTGTGAATGGCGTCCTGCTGAGGCCCCTTGCTTATCCCCATGCCGAGCGCCTGTACCTCGTCCGCGAAATCGTGCCGCAATGGGTCAAGTTCGTCCCCTCACTCGGCGCCAACCTCCCCAATTTCCAAATCTGGCGGAAGCAGGTGCATTCCTTCGAGGACGTGGCCATTGCCGAATCCGCGAGCGCGATTCTTTCCGGAGCCGGCGAACCGGAACGCATTCACGGCGTCCGCGCGTCCGCAAATCTCCTGGACCTTCTCGGTGTGCGCCCCGCGATCGGGCGCACGTTCGCGCCGGAGGAAGACGAGCCGGGCCGCGGGAGCCCAGTGATCCTCACCGAGGAATTCTGGCGCACCCGTTTCAATGCCGACCCAGGGCTCGTCGGCCGGACCATCTCCCTGGACGGCGCTCCTCACCTGGTGGTCGGCATTCTCCCTGCCTCGTTCCAGCTCCCCGCAGCGTTCCAGGGAACGGACAGCATCGAATCCCGCCAGGACTTCGTCCAGCCGCTCAATGGCCCCAAGTCGTATGAGCAGGACCTGATCGGCGAATTCGATTTTGGTGCCGTGGCCCGCCTCAGGCCCGGCGTGAGTCCGGAGACTGCGCTCGCAGAACTCAACGCCGTCCAGGCGCAAATCGCGCAGCAGGCCCGCCAGGGCCTGGACCTGCGCGCGCAACTTCTCCCCGCGGAAGAGGCGGTTGTCGGGCCGGCGCGGCGCGGCCTGGAATTTCTCCTCGCCGCCGTAGCCGCCGTGCTCTTGATCGTCTGCGCCAATCTTGCCGGACTTCTCCTCGCCCGCGTCCCCGGCCGCATGCGCCAGGCGGCGGTGCGCCGGGCCCTCGGCGCCACGCGCATCCGGTTGGTCCGCCAATTGCTCACGGAAAGCCTGCTGATCAGCTTTTCCGGAGGCGCGCTGGGCCTTTCGATCGCTGCGCTCGGGGTCAACTGGTTCGTTCAGGTGGCGCCTCGAAGCATTCCACGTCTCAATGAAGTTCAGATGGATGCCCGTGTCCTGGTGTTTGCGTTCCTCGCTACGGTGATCACCGGCGCTCTCTTCGGCGTGTTGCCGGCCTGGCGCATCACGCGCGCGCAACCCATCGAAGCGCTGAAGTCTGCCTCCGCAACCATCACCCACAATCCGCGCATCCGTCACGCCCGCGAATCGCTGGTCGGATTTGAAGTCGCGCTCACCACCATGCTCCTGATTCTGGCCGGCCTGCTCACCGCCAGCCTGGCCCGGCTGCTGCGCGTTGACGCCGGCTTCGCCGTCGACAATGTTCTCGCCGCCGAGGTGGACTTGCCCCCGCAAACATACCCTTCGCTTCCCGACCGGCTGCAGTTTTACGACCGCGTCCTCGAAGCCGCTCGCGTGCTTCCCGGTGTGCGCGACGTTGGCTGGGTGAGCATGATGCCTCTCTCCGGCCAGGGTAGCGTCACCGGAATCGGCCTCCCCGGCAGGCAGCAAGTACCGGAGGAGAATCCCGACGCCAACTATCGCCCCGTCAGCTCCGGCTATTTCCGTGCCATGGGCATTCCCCTGCTGCGCGGCCGCGTATTCACCGAGGCCGACCGCGGGCGGAAAGTGGTCGTCATATCGAAGAGCGTCGCTGAACGCTTCTGGCCCGGCAAGGATCCCATCGGGCAAACCTGCGTTACCCAGTGGGCCGGAGACGTGAACAGCGAGGTGATCGGCGTGGCCGGCGACATCCGCACCGTGCGCCTTGAGGACACGCCACTCCTTATGGTCTACGTGCCCCACTGGTTCAACACAATCAGCGTGCCCGCTTCCGCCTCGATCATCATCCATACCTCCATGGACCCTTCCGGTTCGGCCGCCTCGATTCGAGCGGTGATTCACCGGGTCGATCCCCAGGTGCCCATCGTTGCTTTGCGTCCCGTGTCCCAGATTGTCTCGGAATCGGTCGCGCCGCGCCGCTTCCAAATGCTTCTGGTCCTCACGTTTGCTTTCTCATCCCTGTTCCTGGCTTCGCTGGGCATCTTCGGCGTCATTGCCTACTCGGTCGAGCAGCGCCGCCACGAGTTAGGCATCCGTCTCGCCCTCGGGGCTCAACTCCCGGACCTGCGCCGCATGGTGCTGCGGCAAGGTATGTCCCCGGTGGTAGTTGGCGTGGCCGGGGGCATCGTGGCGGCAACCATTGCAGGCCGGCTGATCCGCAGCCTCCTCTTCGGGGTCAGCTCCTATGACCCACTGACCATCGCCGGCGTGGCCTTCGTGGTTGTTGCCGTAGCGCTCGCTGCTTCCTATCTTCCCGCGCGCCGCGCCACACGACTCGACCCCATGGTCGCTCTGCGGTACGAGTAGAGCCCCGCGCGCGGCAATCCTTCATCCACTTTCGATCCACGTTCATGCGATGATCCGGCATGCCTCGCCGGTCCCGAGTGCGATTCGCAACCCTGGGCTTCCGGGTGAAAACGGGCCGCGCCATCGTGGTCGCGCTCGCCGCGCCCGCAGCGACGCCGCACATTCTGTTCCGTCGGGAAGTTCAGCTCTGCGATCCGAAGGTGCCCGAATCGCGCCAGCCCTATCACGGCGGCATCATGCCGTTCGTGCCTGCGACTCCGGCGGCCGCGGCGCGAGGCCGTAAAGCGGCCGAAAGAGCTGCCATCGCCGTCGTCAAAGCCCTGAGCGTTGAATTGCAAGCCGCGGGCTACCGCCCGGCAGGCGTGGCCCTGGTGGTGGCGAGTAATCCCGACGTCAAAAGGCTGGGAAGCCCGCACATCCGCGCGCACGCCATGGAAGGGATCCTCTTCCGCGAAGTCCTCGAGGCCGGAGCGCAAGCCTGCCGCCTCCCCTCCGCAATCTTGCTCGAGCGAGAAGCTCTGGCCCGCGCGGCTACGGCCCTCCGGCGTCGCGAAACCGATCTGCGCCGCGCGCTCACCGAATTTGGCGCCCAGATCGGCAGCCCCTGGCGCGCCGAAGAAAAATCCGCCACCCTCGGCGCCTGGCTCGCCCTCTCCATGTAGCGCTGACCCCGCCGCTGCGGGGTCAGCCTCTTCTCTCTCCCACCAGTCACCAATCACGAGTCACCAGTCACCACGCGTATTGTCACGACCCCCAAATTGCGATATGAAGAAGGCCGTTTTGCCCGCCGGCCGCGCCGTGCAGGTTCATTTGAGCGCCGCCGCTCCAACGGGGGTACGAGCCGATATGGAAATCACACTGGGATTGGAATTCCTCCGCGTCGTCGAACAGGCCGCCATCGCCGCCGCACGCACCGTGGGCCTCGGCGACCGCCACAAAGCCGACGACGTGGCTGTCGAAACCATGCGCCGCGTCATGGACACCGTGCCCATGGACGGCACCATCGTCATCGGCGAAGGCGAACGCGATGAGGCCCCCATGCTCTACATCGGCGAGAAAGTGGGCGCTGCCATCCACGACGGCCGAGGATATCCCGCCGTGGATATCGCCGTGGACCCCCTCGAGGGCACCAACCTCTGCGCCACCGGCTCGCCCAATGCCATCACCGTGCTTGCCGCCAGCGAGCGCGGCGGCCTGCTCCACGCTCCGGACCTGTACATGGAAAAAATCATCGTGGGGCCCACCTGCCGCGGCGCCGTCGAGCTGGACGCGCCCGTGGAGGAAAATTTGAAGGCCATCGCGCGGCGGCTGGATCGCAACGTCGCGGACCTCGTGATCATCGTCCTCGATCGTCCCCGCCACGAGAGCCTGATCAATGAGATCCGCTCTGCCGGTGCGCGCATCCTGCTCATTACCGACGGCGATCTCTCCGCCGGCATCTCCGCCGCAGTACTGGGAACCGGCGTCCACGCCGTAATGGGCACCGGCGGCGCGCCGGAAGGCGTGCTGGCCGCGGCTGCCCTGCGCTGCCTGAACGGGCAAATTCTCGCGCGCCTGGTCGTTTCCAAGCCGGAACACGAAGAACGTCTGGGCAAGATGGGGATCAAGGACCCCAAGCGGATTTACGATACGGAAGATCTCGCCCCCGGCAAGAGGATCATCTTTGCTTGCAGCGGAGTCACGGAAGGTAGCCTGCTCAAAGGTGTGCGCTTCTTCGGCGGCGGCATCCGCACCCATTCCCTGGTCATGACCCTTGAAAACCGCCAGGTGCGCTTCATTGATACCGTGCACCTCGAGAAGCGCCCCGACGCAAAAGTCCGCTTCGCCTAAGTAGGACAGACTTTCAGTCTGTCCTCTTCTTCCGAGAGCGCACGCCGCGCCGCCCAGCCCTGCGTCCCCAGAATCCATCAAGCGTAAGCGGCGAACCGGTATCGGCAGGCGCGTCAGCAGCATTCTGAAAAAGACCGGCGCAATCGTAGAGGCGGGTTTATCCCCCCACACTGCAAAGGGGATGGCGGTGTAATCCCGATGCTTCGGGACGCCTCTACGTTAGGGCCGTCGGTGGTTCTTCGACGATCGGTGAGAGCGGGCCGTCGAGCGACCCTGTCTCCCGGTTCAGCGTTTAGGGCGCCATGGGCCGCCGCGCGCTCCCGTTCTGGGGGATCGGCGCTCGGCCCGAGGGCGCGGGTCCGCCGTGCGCCGCCGATTCTCGCGGGGGGTGGCTCTGGGACGCCACCGTCACCGCCGTGACGTGGTCGCTGATCACCTGCAACCGCCTCAGGATGGATTGCCACTGCTCCCAGTCCAGTTGCCGCAAAAACGGCCGCAGCCCCTGGATGAACGGGTCCTCCATCAGCGTCTCGCTGCTCGACTCCGGCAGGAAGAAGCGGTTCAGCCCCACGCCCAGCGCCTCGGAGATTTTCTCCAGCGTCCCCAGGCTCGGCGTCATCTGCCCGCTTTCGATGCGCGAGAGATACGACCGCGAGACCCGCGAGCGCGCCTGCAACTGGCTCTGGGTCATCCCGCGCGTCTCCCGCAATTGCCGGATGCGGTGCCCGATGTTCTCCACCGTCTGCGCGTTCGGCCAATGCTCAAAGAGCTGCCGGTCGTCCCCGGGCAGCTCCTGCGCAGCAGGCGGAGGAATCAGGTACTGTACCCGCGG
>Ga0074044_10002676_pt1 | contig 15513 bp, 17 predicted proteins | sample BogForMeECP23OM1_FD_94443 | JGI IMG/M metagenome (GOLD analysis project Ga0074044, IMG submission 94443) | Bog forest soil microbial communities from Calvert Island, British Columbia, Canada - Bog Forest MetaG ECP23OM1 | ecosystem: Environmental > Terrestrial > Soil > Wetlands ... | reverse complement strand
TTTAGTGAAATCCTCCGAATAAATCTTTTTCCAGTCTGCCGATTCGTATCGGTAAAACTTTGTGCCGCAAGTAGGAAGGAGAGATAGATTAGCCAGGAGTTTGTCGTGGGGCAGATTTGAAACCAATTGCTTTTCAAACTGCGGCCAACCGCCGCCGGAAATCACCGCCACTTTCACAATACCGAGAAGGTCATGCAGAAGTCCCGACATTTCCGGATCAACGGCCGATTTACTGTCGGCAAGTGTGCCATCGAGATCGAACACAATCAGCTTTTTCACTATGCCTCCACCCTCTAAAGTCTCGCGATCTCAATCGGGAATCGAGATTTCCAGCAAGTTCACTGCACCGCGCGGCCGAAAAACACATTTACCGGTCACCGCTGGCAAGAGGAATACGTCGCCTCTTCCGACAGCGTAAGTGGTGCTACCATGCTCAACTTGCCCCTCGCCCTCGACGCACACCAGCACGCGCGGCAAATCCGCCGCGCCGACGTTAAACGGAGACCGTCCGCGCAGTCGCCACAACCAGAAATGTTCACAGTGAAAGAGTCTCTCGCGTTCCACCGGGGTAGTCGTCTCCACCACGGGTGTCACCCGATCGACCGGACCTTCGGCGAAATCAATGCATGCCATCGCCTTGTCGACTTGGAGTGCCCGCGGCTTTCCTGTCTTCGGATCAATATGGTCCCAGTCGTACAGACGAAACGTCACGTCGCTATTCTGCTGAATCTCGAACACCACAAGGTCGCCGCCCAGAGAGTGAACCGTGCCTGCGCGGAGGAAAATGGCGTCACCGGGCTTCGGAGTCAAACATGCGAGGTGGTCCGCAACCGTGCCGTTGGTGAGCGCGCCCCGCAGACTGGCTTCCGTAGTATCTGGCTTCAGGCCCGCGTAGATGCGGCTTTGTGTCCCGACTTCCAGCACGACCCAAGCTTCGGTCTTCGGGGTCTCGCCTGCTGGCAGCAGGTTCGTATTCGCTTTCGTGGGATGCACCTGGACCGAAAGCATTTCGTGTACGTCGAGGAACTTCAGCAAAAGGGGGAATCGGGGGAAGCGCCCGGCCAGCTTTCCCATTATTTGCTTCGGGAACTGCTGTAGCAATTGACCGATGGTGCGCCCCTTTAAAGGTCCATCAGTGACGCGGCTCTGATGGTCGTCGCGATCACTGAGTAACCACGCTTCTCCGACGGGACCACTGGGCAGGGGCGCGGTGAGCAAGCTGGCCAAATGCCGGCCACCCCACAACCGATACTGATAGGTCGGTTCGAATCGAAGAGGATAAAGAAGCGCTTGATCTGATGTTCCTTCTTGGTCGTCGACAGCCAGGCTGACGGTAGTGTCGATCATGACTGATCTGAGAATGTCGGCTCGGAGGGAGGTGGATCAGTTCTGTGAGTCCGTTCATCATGCAATTTGCCGAAGGTATGCTCGATCAATCTGGCTAACTTATCTGCGGCGCCATCGACGGCAAGGTCCACAGTCGCAGCTTCGTCGGTGACAGCGATGGGCTGGCGGCCTTCGAGGCGCGCCTCCATCATGCAACGTTTATTATTCTCGCGGCTCTTGGGGCCGCTCTCGTCGGTCAGGTGGACTTCCACCCGCGTGATGTGATCGCTCATTCGGCTCAGAGCGTTCTCCACCACGCCCCTGATTTGATCGGCTAAAGCCTCGTGACCCTCGATTGTGTGGTCTGTATTGACTTGGATCTGCATGCTGATCTCCTGCCTGCTTGATTGTTTAATCAATGATGTTTCTTGCCTCACAAATTGCAGCCGCTAAGTCTACGGAACTCGGCTGCCAGCTGGCATTTGCTTCTGGCGGCCGGAGGGCACCATCGATAGGTCGTTGGTTCCGACGTAAATACCGATAGCAACGAGCATGGCGAGTAATCCGCACCAGAATCGCCAATCATGATGTGCGCGCCGCCAGTACGGGATCTGGCCATGGCTATGATGACTCTCGCCGTTGGGATGCAAATGTTCGGTATTGTGCATCGTCATACTCATCTTCAATAAAATCGAGAAAGTTGGATGGTGTGCCATGACTGCAGGCGAAAATCACGGGCGCCCTTTTCCCGGAGGCGTCTGTCTCGACCTAAACGCCGCTCAACGACAGGGCGGCCTTATGTTCCGCGTCCTGCAGCCAATAGGGCGGCCGGCCGTAGTGAGTATGGAGGCGGTCTTCGTATTCACGAGTGAGCGGCGCAGACTCAGCGAACGCCGGCGCGCTTTTGATGGCATCCCGCCAGAGACCGACGTACACTTTGGATTCTGTCCAACTCACCTTCTGAATCCAACTGGGCGAAACCAATACCTTCTTACCCGGCCACCAATTTCTCGTTAGCACCTCAATGTACCGGATGGCCCAAGTTTCGTCGTCCACGACGAAGCCCGCCACATGACCGATCTCACCATCCTCAGCCTCAATGTGATAGCCCGTGACAGCTCCAGTACTGCGTAGATGCGAATCCATTGATTCTCTTCGGATCTTTTCCGCCAGCGCATTTTTGGGGGTCGCTATTCGATTCGACAAGCCCGATGGATAGGCCCCCGGACCCCACAGAAAGGGACCGCCCCAGTAATTCGGGTAGCCGTAATAACCGAGATATTCGGTCTCGTACTGCCGGGAAACGGGCCGGTGCGTGTCTCTGTTAGGACTATTCTCCACTTGCTTTTTCGTTAGCGCCACATCCAACCGCTTGCCTTGCAAATCCACGTTCGTCACAGAGAATGGTGAGATCAAGACTTCCCGGTCGCTTAGCCAACCTCCGGTTGCAGCCGTGAGGTAGCGAATCGCCCATGTCTCGTCGTCGAAATATAACTGATCTACAGTTCCAATCTCGCCGTCCGTGGCCCGGATCACAAGACCTTTCACTTGGTTCACATTCGTTAGCATCGTTAGCCCTCCTGTTGTCTGATCTTCGACCACCCGAACTTAAATCAGGGCGCCTTCGCTCTAAGCAAGAGTGACCGAGTCACGGTTTCTGAGTCGGAGCTTCCGCACGTTGAATCGGTCCTGTTTTCTGGCCCAACTCTTGGGTGAGCTTGTGAACATTCATCGAATGTTCGTGCGCCTGTTTGCTGAGCTCGTGAGCAGTGAAATGATCTTCTTTGCCATGGGCGACAGCCGCCGCCGCGTGAGCGTGGGCCGCAAGGTTGTGAAGTTCTGCAGCTCGCTCGTGTGGTCTCTGTGACATGATTCTTCTCCTCGTCACTGTGCGTTTATCGCACGTGTCGTCACTCAGGCTCACCCACTCTCGACATTTAGGGCGCGACGGTTTATGCAACGCGGTCGTTGTCATTTCGATACTCTTCGGGAACATCGTCCTCCGACACCTGGCGGGTCGTGACCTCTGAGACATCGGGATCTTTGGCGTTCTCTACTCCGTCGACAATCGAGGCTTCGAAGGCATTTCCCTCTTCCACTAGTTCTTCGACGCTCTCGGAATCCGCTTCGGCCGGGCGCGACATGCCCTGAATGTCGCCGGACTGCCCGGCCGAGTTCGTCTCACGTTCCTCTTCGTCGCGCTCGTTGTCGCGCCGATTATCTGCAACCATGGTTCTTGCCTCGTTTGAGATGAGCTATCGCATTTCTGCAGCTCTGGGTACTACGCGGCCACAGGTTCCGCGGTATGTAGTGAGGAGTGGGCAGGATTCGTGCTCTCGATGATCTCCTTCGCCTTGGCCACTTCTGCAGCCGTCCCATGGGCGATCAGCAGAAACTGATCTGTCGTGAGCGCCGTCTGGTACTTCACAATGCTGTCCTTGGGGATGCCTATGCTGAATAGACCGGCTCCCAAAGCACCCAACGCACCTACCTCTACGGCACCTTCCAGTCCTGCCACGATCCACGCCACCAGAGGTCCGGCCACTAAAATTGGGCCGAGCCCCGGGATCACGAACATGGCGGATCCGAATAAGAGGGCCCAAAAGCCTCCCCAGAACGCACCAACTTTGCCCCAATATTTCATTCGGTCGCCGGTATTGTAGTAGCCGACCACTTGCTCATCTGTGTGATATCCCTTCCCGACGATCGACAACTTGTGCATGTCGACTCCGCCACGCTGGAGTTCCTTCACCGCTCGATCCGCATCCGTATGAGTGTGATAAATCGCAACAACTGAATTTTCGATAGACATTTGTTAATCTCCTCGGCTACTTGCCGGAATTCCTCAACCCATCAACATAGGTTCCCACTTGCAGTATGACAACGCATACACGCGAAGACTGGTTCCTATTGCTCAGTATCGGTGTTTAGTTCGGTGTTCGATTACACGCCCACAAACTCGGGACGGTAATCCTTCCAAATCCCCGTAGCCGGCGAGATCACACGGACGGGAGCATCTTCAGCGTGCTTCGCGGTCCTCGCCCATTGCCAGGCGTGCTGAATTTCGGACGATTCGAAGTAGCGCGTCTCTGACTGGAGAACAGCGGCACCGGCAGTAAAGAGCTCCACAAGCTCTTCCCAACGGTGGGCTCCGACGACTGCCATACGAGCGATATGGCTTGTGTGCTTCTGGAGAAGCCGCAAATCATCCCAGCGTGCCTTCCATTCGGCTCCGTGCATTTCCGTCAGATCCACCAGGATGCCAATCGGGTGCTTTTTGTGCTGGGCAATGAAGAACTCAAGCTGCGGCTCGAATATCTTGAGTTCCTCATCCAATAGCTCTCCGACGACCTTAAAGCCGAACGCGACTCCACCAGTTTCCTTCAGACGTTCAATCACCGACACACCTCGCTATTTCGTTTGAAAGCCGTACTTATTATTCCGAGACATTGGGATCTACGACAAGCGAGCGGATTTGCAGCCCAGAGAAAAATCCACAACTCCCGGTCAAGTGGAGCGGACACGGTGCAGTTGCTAGTCGTCAATTCGCTTCGCGGCCGAGGAAAATAGATATTCCATTCTCACGCGCATACCATGCTCCCTCACATTTCCTGCATCGTCACCTCGCTGCGCATACTGGGCAAATTCCGCGGTTGTGGTGATGCCTTTGTCTTTCAATAGTTGGATGATGCCGCCAATCTGAGCGTCCAGGGTTTCGAGATAAGGCAGCATCCCCTCAAACACTTGTTCGGCAGGGAGCATCTTCTCAAACACAGCAGGGTCCACTTTCATCTCATTCTCCTAGCCCACCCGCGCAGAACGTATCCGCGTCTTTGGATCTAGCTGCAGCAACCGTGGTCGCTCCTCGGCGGCGCCGCAGACTTGTCCGAGTATCGCTCCGGACTGAGATCGAATTTCTCTTTGCACTTTGAACCGCAGAAGTGATAGGTCTGCCCTTTGTGCTCAGTTCGCCCAGCGGCAGAAGCGCTTTCTACGTCCATGCCACAGACAGGATCTTTCACAGTAGTTGTGCTATCCATTGTGACGCTCCTTTGGCTTCGTATCGAGGTTATCAACCGACCTGCTGGTGGTCTGAGCAAGAGTGCTCACTCTGATCCGACCAATCGGTTGTACCCTCAACGTTTGACGAATACTTAGCCCACGAGAGGGTTCCGGCTATGGAGTTCAAATGGACCCAATGACACATGCGGCCCACGCACAAGAGGCGGACCCACCCGCCGGTCACAGAATGTCAAAGTCGCACGGAAATCACGACCGTCACGCCGGACATTCCGTCGCCATGTTTCGCGACAAATTCTGGTTGAGCTTCGCTCTCACGATTCCTGTGATTTTCTGGTCGACCGATGTGCAACATTGGCTTCGATACACGGCGCCTTCCTTCCCCGGCTCGAAGTTTGTCCCCGCCGTCCTCGGGACGGTTGTCTTCATTTATGGCGGACTAGTCTTCATCCGCGGGGCGTGGGGCGAACTTGCCGACCGCAAGCCCGGCATGATGACCCTCATCAGCCTGGCGATCGTAGTCGCCTTTGGGACATCGCTCGCCGCAACATTCGGCCTCTTCGAGATTGACGTTTGGTGGGAACTCGCATCTCTGATCACGATCATGGTCCTCGGCCATTGGCTCGAAATGCGAGCCATTTCCCAGGCCCGTGGTGCGCTCAATGCACTCGCCGCGTTGCTCCCAGACACTGCCGAACGCATAAGCGGAACCGAAACTCAGACCGTTCCAATATCCGAGTTGAAAGTGGGCGACGTTCTCCTTGTCCGGCCTGGAACTCGCGTTCCAGCGGATGCTGAAGTTGTCGGGGGCTCTGCCGATATCGACGAGTCGATGATTACTGGCGAGTCCCGGTCAGTCTCGAAGGCACCGGGCGGCAAAGTCATCGCGGGAACCGTCGCCGCCGGTGGAAGCCTTCGAGTCCGGGTTACGGCAGTTGGAGAGCAGACCGCCCTGTCCGGCATCATGCGGCTCGTCGCTGCGGCCCAGGCTTCTGGGTCTCACACGCAAGATCTCTCCGACCGTGCCGCCGCAATCCTTTTCTATGTGGCGGTCGCATCTGGAGCGATTACTTTCGCTTATTGGTGGCTTGCAGGGGACAAAGAACATGCCCTGATCAGGGCGGCAACCGTCCTCATCATTGCCTGCCCGCATGCCTTGGGATTGGCCATTCCGCTTGTGATTGCGATCTCGACATCGATCGGGGCTCAGAATGGTCTTCTCGTCAAGGACAGACTCGCACTCGAACGCGCCCGGAATTTGGACATGGTGATCTTCGATAAGACGGGAACGCTCACGCGTGGATCGCCCGCATTATCGGGAATCGCGACCACGCCGGGTGGCAACGAGAATGACTTGCTCGCCGATGCCGCTGCTGTCGAAGCGAATTCCGAACATCCGCTCGCGAAAGCAATCGTGAACGAAGCCAAGCGCCGAGGCCTGCCCACGTTGCAGGCTGCCAACTTCGAGGCACTGCCTGGTCGAGGGGCACAGGCACTCGTGAATGGCAAGAGCGTCATTGTCGGGGGACCGCGATTGTTGACGGAAGACAAGGCAACAGTCCCCTCAGAAGTTGAAAAGTTGACGAGCCAGTGGGCATCGGAGGGAAAGACAGTTCTCTATGTCGTCGCCGAAGGGAAATTGTTCGGTGCCTTCGCTGTCGAGGATGAGATTCGACCCGAATCCAATGAGGCTGTAAAGGAGCTTCATCGCCTTGGTATCCGTGTCGCAATGATCACGGGAGACTCGAAGACGGTAGCCGATTCGGTCGCGAAACGCATCGGTATCGACGAAGTCGCAGCCGAGGTTCTTCCCGCTGACAAAGCATCGGCAGTCAAGCGCTTTCAGTCTGGCGGTAAGAGGGTCGCAATGGTTGGTGACGGCGTGAACGATGCGCCGGCGCTGGCGACCGCAAATGTTGGAATCGCAATCGGTGCCGGAACCGATGTGGCGATTGAGTCAGCCGGAATCGTACTCGTGCGAAGTGATCCGCGCGACGTTGTGGGAGCCATCGAGCTATCTCGTGCTACTTACCGAAAGATGATCCAAAATCTGGTTTGGGCAACCGCCTATAACCTTGTCGCCATCCCGGTCGCAGCGGGTGTTTTCGTCCACTGGGGACTCGATCTACCGATGAGTGTGGGCGCAGTCGCAATGAGCCTCTCTACCATCATCGTTTCTGCGAATGCTCAATTGCTCCGCCGACTAAAGCTGCAGCAAACCACCTAGATAGTTTTTGGATATTCGTGGCACTCAGCATGCACGTCAAACGATTTGGTAGAGCGTACCCATAAGGGTTGGCGTCTACCGTTGAAGAGCAATGACTGAGGTGTGGTGGTCGGGCAACATTGCCCTGAGAAGAGATGATTTTGCCCGGCCTCTGCCGTGTGAAAGCACACCAGAAATTATGGTCCAATAAGGGTCCACGAACTGTCTCCGAGGGTCATTAAAACGTCTCTGTAGCGCCATCCGTGCCGCGTGTTTTCAGTTAGTTACGGTTGAAGATTTCGCTGTCACGGCAGAGGCCGCGGGTTCGAGTCCCGTCGTCCCCGCCATTCATTCTAAAGCAGTTAATGAATGGTGTTTCCACTCCCGCCTACCCACAATTTCACCCACGTCCTCAATGGGCGGTCTCCCTTTCGAATCCCAAAACTACGCGGCGACTTGTGCCGCGACTAGCTTCAGAAGTGCCTGGGCCGTAGATGTAGACGATGCGGGATTCTGTCCCGTGATGAGGCGCCCGTCCGTAATCGAGAAAGGCTGCCAGTTCGCCAACTTTTCGAACGTGGCGCCAAGCCGCAAAAGTTCATCCTCAACGAGGAAGGGCACAACCTGGGTGAGTTTTACCTCTTCCTCCTCGCCATTGGTGAAGCCGGTCACATGTTTGCCCTTTACCAGCGGCGCGCCCTGGTAAGTAACGTGGCGGAGCACGCCGGGGGAGTGGCAGACCAGGGCAATCGGCTTGCCGGAATTGTAAAACGATTCGAGCAGTGCGATGGACACGGGGCTCTCGGCCAGGTCCCACATCGGGCCATGTCCACCGGAATAAAACACGGTGTCGTAGTCTTCCGCTTTCACATCGGCAAGCTTAACCGTATTCGCAAGGGCTTTCTGCGCTATGGCATCCTGCTTGAAGCGGCTCATCGCGGAAGTTTGATTCTCCGGAAGATCACTCTTGGGATCGACAGGGGGCTGTCCTCCCTTCGGAGAGGCAATCGTCAAATTGACACCGGCGTCTCTGAAGACAAAATAGGGAGCTGCAAATTCTTCCAACCAAAAACCGGTCTTTCGGCCCGTGTTCCCGAGTTGATCGTGCGACGTAAGTACCATCAATAGCTTCATGTGCGTCTCCTTCATCGGCCCGTCGCCGGTGTCTTTCCGAGTGAATCGGCTCCAGTCCATACCACCAGATAAACCGGATCTGCGCAATTGGACGATGGTATCGGTAATGCCTTCCTATCAATTTGCCGTCTGTCATTGTCGTCGAGGCTGGCGTTGGATCACGGCAGTTCTCTTGGACGCAGGTATGGCCGATACCATCGTCTAATTGTTTGGAAATCGCGGCAGTGTCCTAATGTAATTCAGCAGAATGCGGCCAGCTACCAGGTCTCGTGCCCTCAAGGGAGGGAGCAATCATGGAAGAAATCGCAAAAAGAACCGATCCAGTTCATCAACTCGGCGAATCGCGTTTCAGGGCGATCGTGACGGATGACATCGACTGGAAGCCATTTGCCGCGTTTCCGCCTTCCGTTCGGCTTGCCGTCCTTGTCGGTAAGCCATCCGAAACGGGACCATACGTGATCCGAGTTCGAGTCCCGCGCGGCGTAAAACTGATGCCGCACAAGCATCCTGAGGATCGCGTCTACACGGTCATCTCGGGCGTCTTCTATATAGGCCTTGGAGACGAATTCGACGCCAACAAACTGGAAGCGTACCCGCCTGGAACTGTGATCGTTCTGCCGGGGAATACATCGCACTTCCATTGGGCGAAATCCGGCGAGTACATCTCGCAGGTCTCCGCCATCGGTCCGCTTGGTCTGGAATACGTTAGCTCGAAAGATGATCCGCGGAATCAGAGCCAGGAATGATCATCGCAACCTAGAAACGTTTCCGTTATCCGGCCACACTGAGCAGACATTTCTATTGTGAGGTCACTGCTTTCAGAAAGCGGTAGTAGAAATCAACCCCTTTGTAGTAGGAATCGACGCCGAGCCTCTCATCCCGTCCGTGGGCGCGAATATCGTCGCGATCAATCGCAATTCCTGAGATCTGATAGGTTGGCAGTCCGCCCGCCATCGTGTAGACGCCGTCGGACGCACCGGTCGCCATATCCGGAATGACGGGGGTGCCCGGCCACATTTCTTCCGTGATTTTCTCCAGAGGGCCAAAGACATCGCGACGCAAAGGCGGAGCGGGGAAGCTTTTGCGACCGGTAGCGGTATCGGAGATATTGCCAAAGCTGTCGACGTAACGCACGGTAATTGCCGGTTCTGCGAAAACCTTGATCAATTCCTGCCGGACTTCTTCGGCAGTGTGCCCGGGCAGAATGCGACAGTTCACATTCGCTTCGGCCCGTTGCGGTAGAGCGTTGTTGGCATGTCCGGCATGGACGCGCGTCGCAACGCAGGTCGTATGCACGGTGGAGTTGTCGATCGGATCGCGCGAAAGTCTGGCTACGGCCGCGTCGTCGGGAGGAGTTTTCAGCATCGCTCTCATGTCGGCGGCACGTTCCGGCGTTTCGACTTTGGCGATCCGCTCGTAGTAAACGCGAGTGACGTCGTTCAGTTCGAAAGGGAACTGGTAGTGCTCCAGGCGTATGAGCGCGTTCGCAAGCGAATAGATCGCATTATCCGGCCTGGGCAATGAGCTATGGCCCCCGGGGTTTGTCACCGAAAGCTGGAAATCCGCATAGAGCTTTTCGGTGGCATCCACCGTCATCATCACCGGTTTGCCGTGATCGCTGAGGATGCCGCCGCCGTCGTGATTGTAAACCATTTCAGCATCGATGAGTTCCCGATGGTTCTTTACCAGCCAGTCAACACCATTCGACTTGCCGCCCTCTTCGTCCGCGGTCAGAGCAAGAACGATGTCGCGGTCGGGGATGTAACCTTCCTTCTTAAAGCGGATCAGAGTGGTGGCCATAATGGCATCGCCGCTCTTCATGTCCTGCGTGCCGCGGCCGTAATAGAAGCCGTCCTTCTCAACGAAGCTGAAGGGATCGGTAGTCCAGTCTTCGCGATGGGCTTCCACTACGTCGAGGTGGCCGATCAGCAGCAACGGTTTATGTTTCCCTGTTCCGCGGAGCCGAATGACAAGATTCTTCTTGCGGTCGTTCGGCCCGAGAATCTGTATATCGGATTCGGCGAAACCGGCATCGCGAAAGCGTTGTGCCATGGCTTCGGATGCCGTGGTCACGTTTCCCACCGAGTCCGTGGTATTGATTTCGATCAATTGTTTAAAAATATCGTGAGCGAGTTTCTTCGTGGCGCCATCGATTTGCCCCTGAGAAGCCGCCGTGAAAAATATAAGAAGAAGGAGAGATGAGAACAGGGCTACACATTTGCTAGAGTTCAAACAATGGTCTCCAGGATTCGAGGTTCACTGATTTTCGTTTGCAAAGACTGTACGCACCTAATCTTAACGTCATAAGTTCGGTTCCGTCATCGGAGGAGAATAGCGATTTCGATATTACAGCACCGGGTGGCGCGAACCAGAGTGGGTTAAACGCCGGAAACGCATGAGGTCGAGAGTCACGAATGAATCGGCAGTTTTTCCAACCATGACCAGCAATAGATTCACTTGAATCATGGCGACGTCAAGCCTACACCGGGACACCCTTTGTACCATGCGGCATTGGTCCGGATTCCGCCTCGCCGAGTTTCCAGGTCTCGTCGGGATTGGTGGAGAGCAGCGGCCAGTCCTTCGACAGCACGAAGCGCAACCACGTGCCTGCCATTTGCGAAGTGACCACGGCGGTGATGACCAGTGTAGTGTAGAAGGCTGCGTTGATAATGCCAGCGTCGTAAGCCACGCTCGCTAACACGATGCCGGGGCCTCCACGGGCGTTTGTGGTTATCGCGATGTTGAATACATCGAGCCCGCGAAACCCGCCGAGCCACGCGGCCAGTCCCGCTGAAAACACCGAAATCAGCGACGACCCTACCAGAAATACGAGCAGGATCGCGAAAGAGAACTGCCGCCCGAACACGAGCCTGTAGCCGATGATTCCAAAGTAAATGGGCACGAACACACCAAAGGACACTTTGGAGATCGCGTCGATCGGCGCAGAGAAGCGTTCGCGCTGGGTTCCGTAGAGTCCTCCAACAATGCCATACCCGGCCAGCAATGCGGCGAATTGCAGGTTCACTTCGAAGATCGCAGCGATGGCGCAGTACGTCATCAACACGGCCATTGTGTAACCGACTGGAGAAGCTTTATAGAGCACATTCCAATTTGCGTTGCTGATCCGCTTCAGCAGCCCCGGCGCAACGAACAGTCCGATTAACGTATAGATCAGAGTGCCGATCACATGGGAAGCGACGGTGCTGGCGACATGTTGTTGTGCCAGCGTCGCCGATGTAGCAATCGCAGTAGCAAACGCCAGCACGACCCACAAAGCGAGATCTTCCAGAAGCGCGTAACCCAGGATTAGGCTTACGAAGCGTGTCCTCATGATCCCAAGGTCCCAGAAGATTCGCGAAATCACAGGGATCGAGCAAACTGCCGTAGCAATCGCTACGATGAGCAGAGTCGAAGTCGATTGACCGGCTGTTCCGGTCAGCAGGTGCAGCGGAATCAGGCCCGCAAAACCCAACCCCAGCACCAGGGCAAAACTGGCAAGATCGGAAACAGTGAGCAACAAGAAAGTGTTGCGCCGATTCTCCTTAGCTAACAGACGGCGGGTCTCAGCTCCAGAGCAGAACATCAGCAGGATCAAGCCAAGCTGATAGAGGAAGCCCATGACCGTAGCGGAACTGGGCGAAAACGAGAAAAGTTTGGCGAACGCCGAGGGAGCCACAAGCTTCAGTACAAATGGTCCGAGCAAAATGCCGGCAAGGATTTCTCCGACAATGCGGGGCTGCTTAAGCCGTTCGGCAAGATAGCCCAAGCCATGCACGGCAACAAGCAGAAGGGCGATAGTGAGCACGAAGTGACCGAACTCGACGACCGACATTTCTTACCCCCCGAAAAGCGGATAAATGAGATGAGTGGGAGAGGGTTCTCGTTGCTCGGCAAGAGCTTGCCTTGGACTGTATTAAATTATGTTCAATCACACCGAGCGTTTTTTCCGCCCTCTTTCTTGCGCGGCGCTCACGCTCCCACAACCCGAGGAAGTCGAGACAGTTCCTCGTCCGTACTATCATTGGGGACTGAGCATCCCGGCGTCAAAATGAACTTGCTCCCGGCCACATTCCTGGCGGCCTGCCATTGGTTGCGGATCTGCTCCGGAGAGAGATCCTTATAATCCTTTTCATCGATTCCGGTGGCGATCGTCTGCGAGAACTTGCTGCGCACAGTACTGACCGACACGCCGCTGGACTGGATAGACCAGTTGACGACCGGGGCAGGGAAGTCGACAAACTGGTCAACATATTCATTCTCCCAGTGCAAGTGGAGGAAGTTCAGCTTGGCGCTGGCGGTCGCTGCAAAGAAGCGCTTATCAAACTGCGCGCTGAATTTGGCGTAGTCTGCCGGTGAGAGTTCCGCGCGGTTGGCGTTCGCAATCGAAAACAGAACTCCCGAAGCTCCCGCCGCAAAAGCGCGCTTGGCATGGTTGATGTGCGACTGCGTCAGCACATCAAGGGCGTCGAGCAGGCGCTGCGGATTCTCCTGCTGGAGGCGAACGACTTCTTCCTTCGACGAGAGTTTGACTGCGACCTGCCAGGGATTGAATGCAGTTTCGAGAATATACGCGTCTCCGTGCAGTCCGTCACGGATCAGTTCCAAGGCACGAATCTGTTCGGGGAAGGGGTTGTCCAGAACCTTCAGCTCATACCAAGTACCCGCAGGCTTCGGATACGGATAATCGCTCATCACCTTCACGATGTCCGTCTTGTACTTCCAGTGATAATCAAGCGTGGCCTTGGCGTGCTCTTCGGGAGTCTGCGGTCCGAAGTGATGCCAGTGTGTGAATGGAGGACGGTCTACATCCTGCCCCGCCAGCGCCCGGTCTACGCGCTCTTTGCGGGTGAGCGGGTCTCGGCCGGCCACCTTTCCCAGAACTGGTTGTGCAACAGCGACACCAACCGCAGCCGCGGCGGATACGAGAAAGCTTCTACGGCTGATCATGATTGACTCCGGGGAAAGATTAACATCTATGCTGCTGGTTCGACCCGAACGTTGGAGTGAAACTTCCAGAAAACTGGAGGCTGCTTTTTAGTTTTGGGTGGCGCAGCGGTTTACCGCTGCGATAACCAGCGTTTTTTACTCGCGGCTTCAGCCCCCAGGTCACACTGCCGCGAGAGATGCACTTTGTCCGCAGCCTGTGAAGGCATGCCCTGATACGACTGTCCTCCAAAGTGCACACTACCGAAGCTGACAAACCACTTTGCCCAGCGGCGGCAATAGGCTATTATATACATAGACATACTTACTAATGCGAGATTCCAAAAAGCAACAAATGGGCACAGGGTGGCGATCACGACCACGGTGCAGCGACTTACAGTCCTGATATATTCACCGTGACGGAGTGACGGCAGGCACGTCACGGACCAATCGAGCCGCGCAGAACTGGCGAATTTGGGCGCTCTCATGGTGTACCTGCCACCGGGGACGGATTTCCCCTTGGTAATTTGAAGAAATTCATCCCCGGAACGATGATGGGGAACGATGCTTCAGCCTGAAAATACCCGCCGATGGGATCGTCTTCCCGTGGATTTGACGGTTCGCGTGGTTACTTCCAAGGGCTTCTCGACCACCGTGGTGCCCGGCCGCGGCACCGAAATGAGCGAAGGTGGCATGGTTTTGTACGCCGGTATCCTATTGAACCCCGGCGACTTGCTGGAGCTTGAGTTCGACATGCCCTTCCCCTCCCGTGTTCCTGCCGTGGTTCGGTCGCGTAACGGATTCTGTTTCGGCCTGGAATTCATCGCTCCTCTGCCCGCCTGATTCCTCTGCTTCTGGAACCAGTCAGCCTTGCCGCGCATTCGGCGCCCGCATTGGCCAGTCATTCGGTAGAATCAAGCTGAGCCTGATCTATGTATTTCGAACAGTTCTATTTGGGATGCCTGGCCCACGCTTCCTACATGCTGGCTTCGGAAGGCGAAGCCGTGGTGGTGGATCCGCAGCGGGACGTGGAGTTGTACTTGAAGGCTGCCGCGGAGCGCGGGGTCGCGATCCGGCACATTTTTGAGACGCATCTGCACGCCGATTTCGTCTCCGGCCACAGAGAGCTCGCTGCGCGCACAGGCGCGAAGATCTATATGGGCGCGCAAGCCGGGGCGACCTTCCCGCACGTTCCCGTGGGAGACGGCTACCACTTGAAATTTGGCAAAGGGTCGATCCGCGTGCTGGAAACGCCTGGGCACACGCCGGAGAGCATCTGTCTGCTGGTGACGGATGGCGAGAAATCAGCCGCATCATCCCCTGCATCATCCCCCACACCATGGGCGGTTCTGACCGGAGACACGTTATTTATCGGTGACGTGGGACGTCCCGATCTGTCGCCGGGACGCACATCGGCGGAGCTGGCCGGGATGCTTTACGACAGCCTGCACGACAAGTTGTTGAAGCTCCCGGACAATGTTCTGGTCTATCCGGCGCATGGTGCGGGTTCGCTGTGTGGAAAGAATATGAGGGCCGAGCGCTCGTCGACGATCGGCACGGAGCGGTTGACCAACTACGCGCTGCAGATCAAGAGCAGGGAAGAGTTCATCGCGCAGCTGACCAGCAACCTTCCCGCGCGGCCGGATTATTTCCTCAAAGATGCCGAGATCAATCGCACCGGCGCTCCTGCTCTGTCTGAGCTGCCGCCGCTGCGGTCGGTTCAGCCGGCGGAATTGAATGCCATGCTGGAGGCGGGCGAGATCGCGCTCGACGTGCGTCCCGGGGACGAGTTTGCTGCGGGGCATGTGCCGGGCTCGGTGAACATCGCGCTCTCCGGGCAGTTCGCCTCGTGGGCGGCGACCGTGCTGGGGATGGCGGCGCATCCGGTGCTGATTGCGGCGTCG
>Ga0074044_10002675_pt1 | contig 15513 bp, 15 predicted proteins | sample BogForMeECP23OM1_FD_94443 | JGI IMG/M metagenome (GOLD analysis project Ga0074044, IMG submission 94443) | Bog forest soil microbial communities from Calvert Island, British Columbia, Canada - Bog Forest MetaG ECP23OM1 | ecosystem: Environmental > Terrestrial > Soil > Wetlands ... | reverse complement strand
GTTTTGCACCATGCGAATCGGCTATGCCCGTGTCTCGACGGACGATCAGACCTTGGATCTGCAGCGCGACGCGTTGAAACGCGCCAAATGTCGCCACACGTACGAAGAGCACGCCAGCGGCAAGAACACCGCCCGGCCCGAGTTGGACGGCTGCCTGAAGGCTCTGCGCAAGGGCGATACCTTGGTGGTGTGGCGACTCGACCGGTTGGGACGGAGCCTGCGCGACCTGATTCAGCTCACCCAGGATCTACAGGGTCGCGGCATCGGATTGGAGTCGTTGACCGAGAAGATCGATACCTTCTCCACGACGGGCAAGCTGGTATTTCACGTGTTCGCGGCCTTGGCTGAGTTCGAGCGCAACTTGATTCGCGAACGCACGCTCGCCGGGCTCAAGGCGGCGCGGGCGCGCGGCCGTAACGGTGGACGACCGAAGAAGCTAAGCCCTAAGGAGCTGAAAACCATTCGCACGCTGCTGCGCTCGAATGAAGTGCCGGTGCAGGACATTGCGGCGCAGTTCAAGGTGAATCGATCGACCCTCTACCGTAATGTGACCGCTGTACCGTAATGTGACCGCAACGTGACCGTTCACACCCTGCAGAATCCATAACACTATGCCGACAACCTTCGACAAGCTGAATCTCAAAGACCATAAGGAGATCCTGGTCCTCAACGCTCCAGATACGTTCGAGAAGGAGATTCGCGGACTCTGTGACGTGCGCGTGTTTCGTCGCATTGAAGACATGAAGGCACTCGCGTTCGCCAAGTCGCAATTGACGATGATTGGTCTGCTCTTCGCTTCAGACGCGTCGAGTTCATCAAGCAGTCCAAGCAGTAGCCACGGGAATCACGCCACCAAATGGCACCTGGTGACACGACTGTTGGGTCTACCCCGATCTGATAGAGGAGTCCCTCGGTGTGACCAAGAAGGCGCCGGTGCGTTGCCGGTGTAGAGACGGAAGCGGCGAAAACGAAATTGCAAAACCCTTTAGCATCTATCGACTATGACATCTTCGAAGCTCCCTCCAGAACAGCAGAAACTTCACGATCCCTGGAAAACGGCCTCTGAAATCTTGGCGGTTCGACGCTATTGCTGAACCTCGACAATATGTTCGATCCGGCGGCGGCGTGGCCGGGCGGCTTGGCTCTGACGTTCCTGCGTTACTTCAGGATCGAATTTACCGCCTAAGGTAGACCGCCGCGCGACGAGATGAGGCGACAGCAGCACCCGCGTGCCTGGACCATCAGGGTCCTGAATACGGGCGATTAGGCAGTCGATACACTGCGTGGCCATGCGGTCGATGGGCTGGTGAATGGTAGTGAGCGACAGCGTCTCACTGGCTGCAAACGGCATATCGTCATATCCTGCGACGGCGATGTCTCCGGGTACCTTGAGTCCTGCGCCAAGCACGCTGTTAAGGACACCGATCGCGGCGAGATCATTCGCTGCGAAGATAGCGGTCGGCTGAGGGTGCTTCGCCAATGCCTCCTTGGCACCCTTCGAGCCACCATCCAGCGTATACCGTCCCGGGATAACCTGCGGATCAAGACCGTGGGCGTGCATGGCTACCTGAAAACCTTCGCGCCGCCGCCTGGCACCGGCGCCGCGACCCCCGTCAATATGCGCAATTACCTTGTGGCCGCATTCGACCAGATGTCGAACCAGCAATGACGCACCAAGGTGGTCGTCATTGCTGACGCTATCGATCGCCTCGGCTTCCAGATGCCGGCCGACGTAGACCACCGGTAGGCGCCGCGCGACCTTCTCGACAATCTTGATATCATCGGGCGCACCAATGAGGATCACTCCTGCGATTCGTTGGGCGACAAGGTTAGCAATTGCTCGTTCGGCCGCATCGTCCGGTGTGCCGTCAACAGAGAGAACGACACTAAAACCCTTCGCGCGGGCAGCTCCGTCAATCGTTTTCGCCAGATGAGCAAGATAGGGATTGAGGATGTCAGCGACCAGGATACCTACGGTATGCGAGAGATTGCTGGCAAGATTTCGCGCGGCCGGATTCGGGGTGTAGTTGAGCTCCGCTGCGATCTTCAGGACCCGCGCCCGCTTTTCACGCTGAACTCCTGGCTCACCGCGTAAGGCCAAGGAGGCCAAGGAACGGGATACACCGGCTCGTTTGGCGATATCGGCGAGCGTCAATTTAAGAGAGCCCTTGTCTGCCATAGCCTCTGGAAACATAAGCTGAAGCTGCACTGGGTGATGCCGCTCGAGTTGGAAGCAATTTGGCAAAGGATTAGAGTCCGGTCAAGTTGGATCGCTCCACTATTACATCCATAGAGGTATGGTATCAGACATCCGCTAAATAGGATTGCGCGGGACGAGAATGGGTGCCTGACGACAAAAATGAAAGATTCCCCGGAAGTGAGCCGCGCTCGCTTTCAGCTACACCTCAGGCGCGGCCATACCAAAAACGGAATCGCAACTCGATCTAAAGAGTATGAGGAACTAAGCCGGACTTCGACGAAAACTCAGTCGAGAGACGCGAAGGATTGTGTTTAAAAAAACTTGACACGATCAAGTAGCTAGATAAATCTTGGAGCGCTCCAATAACGTTTCCAAGATTTCTTGGTTTGGAGCGATCCAGAAACGCTTTACCCCCTTGTCCACCAACCCCACCAACATCGAAGATTGATATGCAGACAAAAAACCGACCTCAAAATCATTTTAGAAGATGGCTAAAACCCATACTCCTGGCCGTTGGAACGAGTACCTGCTTGTGGCTGGCGCCTCTAACCAGTCACGCTGCCGATAACTCCGGCATTACGATCGTACTAGTGGCAGGCGACCTGACCGATTCGTTCTTTAGCGCGCTTAAAAAGGGTGCAGATGATGCGGCGCAACAATTCGGAGTAAAATTCGAGTACATACCTGCCCATATTGTGGCACCTGATCTTGCCAAGGCGCTGCAAACCGCAATCGCCGCCAAGCCCGCTGGGCTGGCATATGGGGATTGGTTCCCGAACGCTGAGGATCCGATAATTACGGAAGCAGCGAAATCGGGTATCCCGGTGCTTGCTGTTAACGCCGCTTCTGCGAATTGGGCCGATACCGGCGCGTTTGCACTAGTGGGGCAAAGCGACTACCAAGCAGGCGTTCTTGGCGGAGAACTCCTTGCCAAATCAGGAGCTCATCATGTGCTTTGCGTCAACCATGCGCCGGGTGCAGCAAACCTAGAACAGCGCGTTAAAGGTCTCGCCGATGCGCTCAAGAAGAGCGGTGCTGACTCGACAGCGGTCAATATTCCTGCTGCTGACGCCACAAATCCCGGCAAGGTGACGCAAGCAATCCAGGGCGCCCTATCATCTGACTCCAAAATCGATGCGATCTTTGCGCTCGGCGCGCCAGTTGCGGTGGATGCGGTCCGCGCGGTCCAGCAACAGAATCTCGGCGACAAGGTGAAGATTGGCACTGTCGATCTCTCCACCGCTGTGCTCAATCAGATTAAAGATGGTAAAATTGCGTTCACTATCGACCAACAGCCTTATCTCCAGGGCTATTATGCGGTGTCTATTCTGGCTCAAAATGCGATCTACGGCATGCACTTGGTTGGGGAGGTGGCAACAGGTCCGCTTGCCATCGATAAATCCACCGTCGACCGCGTCCTTAAAGTGAACGGAGAACACCATGGCATCCGCGGCGCACTCTAAGGATGGCGCAACGGGCGCCCCAGCGCGAGGATCTAAAAGCACGACGGCGTCGGGACGGACTGTGAAATCCTCTCTAAAGCGCGTCATTCGCCGGCCCGAGTTCGGCGCGTTCGCTGGAATGATTCTCGTCTACGCCTTCTTTGCGGTAGCCGCAAAGAATGGATTCCTCACCCTGGCAGGCACGGCAAACTGGATGAACACCGCCTCGGAACTCGGTGTGTTGGCCGTTCCTGTGGGCATGTTGATGATTGCCGGGGAATTCGACCTGTCGGTTGGCTCAGTGATAGGGGCTTCATCGATGATCGTCTCGATCGGCAACGGATTTTATGGTTTACCGATGTGGGTGGCGATCATCCTCGCCCTCATCATTGGCGCGCTCATTGGGCTTGGCAATGGAATCATTACGGTCTCAACGCGTCTGCCATCCTTTATAGTGACTCTGGCGGGTCTGTTCATTGTCGCAGGCGCTGCGCTTGGCTTCTCCCGCTTACTCTCGGGCACGACCGCAGTCACTCTGACGCCGGAGGGATCGGCGCGGATGGCTTTTGGTTCGCAGGCAGCTGGATTCCACGTCTCTATCCTTTGGTGGATCGCTATCACTGCAGTTGCTTCGTGGATACTGACGCAGTCTCCGTACGGAAACTGGATCTTTGCGACGGGTGCTAACCAGAATGCCGCGCGTGCCGCCGGTGTACCCTCCGATCGCGTCAAAGTGTCGTTATTCGTGGCCACAGCACTGGGCGCCGTTCTCGTCGGTGTACTACAGACAATCCAGTACAGCGGCGGAGATGTAACCTATGGGCGAGATTTCGTATTCGACGCACCGGTAGCAGCAGTCATCGGAGGCGTGCTGCTAACAGGCGGCTACGGTTCGGCTATCGGCGTGTTCCTTGGCTCCGTAATTTTCGGCGTTGTCAATATGGGCATTTTTTACACCGGCTGGAACAGCGACTGGGCACAGCTCGTCTTGGGAACGCTTTTGCTGCTTGCTGTTCTGGGAAACAACTATTTTCGAAGGTTAGCCCTGACGGGGGGGTAAGAGATGGTAAATACTAGTAAACCTGTTCTTGAACTAAAGAAGTTATCAAAGCACTTTACCGGCGTCGCCGCTTTGAGCGGGATCAGCTTTAACGTATCCCCAGGCGAAGTGCTATGCTTGCTCGGTGACAACGGCGCCGGCAAGTCGACATTGATCAAGATCCTCTCCGGAGTCCATCGCCCAACGGAAGGCGAGGTATTAGTTGATGGCAACCCGGTTAAACTTCGATCACCGCGAGAAGCACAGGACCTCGGCATTGCGACAGTGCACCAGGACATCGGCGTCATTTCCCTCATGAGCGTGGCGCGCAATTTCTTTCTCGGCCTTGAGCCGACGAAAGGCTGGGGACCGTTCAAAAGGATTGACCATGAAAAGGCAAGGGCGATTGTGATCGACCAGATCACGGCTATGGGCATCCGTCGAGTCCGCGACGGTAACCAACTGGTAGGCGTCATGTCTGGTGGAGAGAAGCAAGCTTTGGCGATTGCGCGTGCCATCTATTTTGGTGGCCGGGTTTTGATTCTGGACGAGCCGACTTCCGCACTGGGCGTTAAGGAGGCTGAGATCGTCCTTCGATTCATCCATCAGGCGCGAGCAAACGGAATCGCCGTCATCCTCATCACCCACAATGTGCATCACGCTCTCTCAGTCGCCGATCATTACATCGTGTTGATCCATGGCGAGGTGGCCGCAGATTTCCGCAAAGGCGAGAAGACTCGCGAAGAAATTCTCGACCTCATGGCCGGCGGGGAGCGTCTTCAGTCGCTAGCTGCCGAGTTGGAGGCTGGCATCACATCAGCAACCCCATGACCGTGAGATTCCATGAAAGACATGTGTCGAAGGCTAACAACGTCAGCAAACGATTCCCTGAAATCATTGCCTGCGGTGGTCTTCCCTTAACCGCCTTGGACCTTGAGCTCGCAAATGCCAAAAAGCTCGTATTGGAGGGATGGCAATGATAGATGAATCCTTTCTTATTCCCGTCCCGCGCACGGAAAGGCCGTTGGACGCCCCCGCCCTAGGCTGGGGGATTATTGGACCGGGCAGAATTGCATCCGCGTTTGCCGAATCTTTGGCGGCACACACGCGGCAGCGAATCGTGGCTGCCGGATCACGGTCGATCGATGCGGCGCTTAACTTTGCAAAACGTTTCGATGGATGCGAGGCAGTCAGATCGTATGAGGAACTGGTCAGGCACCCCGCCGTCGACATTGTCTACGTCAGCACTCCGCATTCATTTCATCATCATTGCGTGATGCTAGCACTCGAGGCCGGCAAGCACGTTCTGGTGGAAAAGCCATTTGCCATCAATACGCATCAGGCCGAAGAGATGGCGCAAACTGCGCAGCAAAAGGGCCTTTTTCTTATGGAGGCAATGTGGCCCCGGTTTCTACCGGCTTTTGATAGTGTTCGCCAGATTTTGAACGAAGGGGTCTTAGGTGAGATCACAAGCATCGTAGCCGACTTGGGAGAGTACTTCCGACCAGATCCGGCCCACCGACTTTTCTCACCGGATCTCGCAGGAGGAGCTCTGCTAGACCTGGGTGTTTACCTCGTATCATTGTCGTCGTTTCTGGTCGGCGCTGCGAGCCGCGTAACCGCCGTGGGGCGATTTACGTCTACCGGTGTTGACGCTCAGGTGTGCGCAATTTTGGAGAACCATCATGGTGCGTTGTCAACCCTCTTCACGAGCTTGGGCGCACCAACTCCGACTGCTGCTTTCGTCGCAGGTACGAAGGGGACACTCCGTCTCGAGAGTCCCTTCTATATGCCCGGCCGGATCACGGTCACCTCGCTAAATCGGACGATAGAGCGCACGAGAGAATTTGACATTCGAACGCCCGAACAGGGACTTTGCTATGAAGCGGCAGAGGCGGCCCGACAGATCGCCCGAGGTTCTACCGAATCACCTTACCTGCCCTTGCATGAGTCCATAGCCATCATCGAGACGCTTGATCAAATTCGGGATCAAGTCGGCCCTCGATAGTTAAAACACACTCTGGTCACATCGAACCAATCGAATATGAAACTGTGCGCAGTGTCTGAAAGTTTTGGGAATCTGTCGTTTAAAGAGGCCGCGAAAGTGTCAGCTACTCTCGGCCTGGAGGCTTTAGAAATTGGTACGGGTAATTGGTCTGCCGCTCCCCACGCCAACCTGCCGTCTCTTTTGGAGAGCAAAGAAAAGCGTCAAGAGTTTTTGTCCGTATTCGAGCAGAACGGCTTAGCACTGGCGGCACTTAACTGCAGCGGTAACCAACTTCATCCCGTCGAGGGAGAGCGCCAAAGCAAAATCGTTTACGATACCGTCCGTGTCGCCGAATCACTTGGCGTTGACACGATTGTGTTGATGTCCGGTTTGCCGGCCGGCGGCCCGCACGACTTGAGACCAAATTGGGTCACGTGCGCCTGGCCGCCGGAGAACGGAGAAATCCTCCAATGGCAATGGAACGAAAAGCTATTGCCTTATTGGGAAAAGCTGGCCGCTTTTGGCAAAGAGCATGGCATCAAAAAATTTTGTATCGAGATGCATGGACACCAGCTGGTTTACAACGTCCCGACACTTCTGAAATTAAGGCAAGCAACTGATCCGATAGTCGGCGCAAATCTCGACCCGAGTCACCTGTTTTGGATGGGCGCCGACCCTTTGGCGGCCATTGATGCCCTTGGCGACGCGATCCATCACGTGCACGCGAAGGATACCTATTTGAACGATGGAGTGCTCGATCTGACTGGCCGATTGGAAACCATCGGGCACGAAAATTCCAAAGATCGGGCCTGGAGTTACATCACACTAGGTATTGGACACGGTGAGCAATGGTGGCGCCAGTTTTGTTACCGCCTTCGTCTCTATGGTTATGACGGCTGGCTGTCCATCGAGCATGAAGATATCGCTCTATCGCGATTGGAAGGAATGCGGCGATCGGTGGATGTGCTGAAGAGTGCTTTGGCCAGAGAGCCAAGCGATTACGCGTTGCCGGCTTCCTAAAAAATGTAGGGATTGGCGCGAAAAGTCTCTCTGGATCGCGGGAGATCGACGCAGGCCGTTTTCGAAAAAATGGACCCTAAAATCCGTGAGGACGGCGGGCTGGTGAAAGTTTACCCCGAAGTTTCTGCGAGCGGTTGAGAAGCACCTCGGATTCGCGGGGATCAGAGTTAGGTCGAGGCCGCTAAACAAGCTGTTTCGAAACAAGACTACGAATTAAATTTCACAATGGAGCTACCTGTAGATCACGAATCGTTCAACGTGCCCCCTAAAATTCAAACCCCGGAGCAAAGCATGTCAATCCAAAGCATAATTCATAAGCAGTCCCACCACCTACAGCACCTAAAAATCACCCACCTCAAGAGCGCCTTCATTGCGACGGCCTTTAAAGAAATGAAACTCACAAGAATTTTCCTTCCAATCATGGCCATGATGGCAATAGTCCTGAGCACTATTCCTGCCCAGTCCGCCGCGTCCAAGATCAAGATTGGGGTTGCCATGTCCAATTTCGACGACGTGTGGTTGACCTATGTTCGGAATGCCATAACCAAATGGGCCAGTACCCATCCCGACGTCGAGTTGACCATTGTCGACGGGGCCGATGATACCGCCAAGCAGGTGGGCCAGGTGGAAAACTTTCTGGCTCAGGGAATGGACGCCGTGGTCATTCTGCCAGTGGATACCAGTGCAACTGGACCTGTGACTAAGGCCGTTCTCAAAGCCGGCAAGGTGTTGGTCTACGTCAACCGTAAACCCGAGAACCTACCGAAGGGTGTTGTGTATTGTGGTTCCAAGTCCAGTGAAGCCGGGATCATGAACATGGAGGAACTTGGCAAAGCAATGGGGGGTAAGGGTAATCTAGCCATCCTGATGGGTGCCCTAAACCATGAAGCCGCCCTCGGGCGTACGGACGGTGTCAAACAAGTCATCAAAGAAAAGTTCCCAGATATCAAGGTCACCCGCGAACAGACTGGCAATTGGCAACGTGTCCAGGGCAAGACTATCATGGAGAACTGGTTGGCTTCCGGGCAGGAAATCGACGGCGTCGCCTCCAACAACGACGAGATGGCGTTAGGTGCATTGCAGGCCATCAAGGCTGCCGGAAAGCTCGGAAAGATCCCAGTTGGTGGCACGGATGCCAGTCATGACGCTTTGGAGTCCATGGACAAAGGCGAAATGAACAACACCGTGTTCCAGGATCCTGTCGGCCAAGGCGAGGAGGGTGTCAATGCTGCCTATCTGATAGTCAAGAAGGAACCCCCAATCCGAAAGTAGTGGACGGAATAATCTGGATTCCCTACCAGAAAGTCACCAAGGAAAACTATAAATCCTTCATGAAATAAGTCCTTGCTTGATCACTGTTCACCCGGGCAGAGAAAACAGTGGTCAGTTGGATCGAGAGAGAGCTAAATCATGAAGATAGACGCGCAGGTCTAGCAAGCTACCTCCAGAGGACTCGGGTGAGAAATGCGGTGGGGCGTATGAGGAGCTCTCCACATTGGATCCGCGAGCAGTTAGTCTCTCACTAGTTACAGAAACGCAAACTCCCTTCGCACCGGGGGTCGGAGAGATAATTTACTTATGCCAAAGACACTAAACATTGGACTGATTGGATCCGGCTTCATGGGGCAGACCCACTCGGATTCCTACAGGAGAGCAGGAATTCTTTACAGAAATCTGCCTCGTACGCCGGTTTTGTACGCGGTCGCAGATCAGAGCGACAAGCTCGCGGAGCAAGCCCGCGTACGGTTGGGCTTTCAAAAAGCTTACGGCGATTGGCGCAAATTGATCGAGGATCCAGAGGTAGATGTTATTGACATTACGACGCCAAATAATCTGCACGTGGAACCGGCTTTGGCCGCCATTGAGGCAGGTAAGCATGTCTTCTGTGAGAAGCCAATGGCCGTGAAGATTCAGGATGCGCGGCGGATGGCCTTGGCAGCCAAGAAGGCGGACGTGCGCACAATGGTGGCATTTAACAATCTCAAGACTCCCGCGGCGTTGGTTGCCAAACAAATCATTGAGCGTGGAGAAATCGGAGAGCCGATCCGTTTCCGCGGCAGGTTTGATCAGGGCTTTTTTAACGACCCGTTGTTGCCGTGGTCTTGGCGATGTTCGAGGGAGTTTGCGGGTACTGGAGCCTTAGGGGATCTCGGAGCGCATGCGGTCTCGGTGGCCCAGTTCCTGATTGGGGATGTGACGGAGGTGTCAGCACAGAGCCAGCTAGTTTTCAAGGAGCGTCCAGTTACGGACCTAGATGCGGGTTACAGCAGCAAAGCTGCGGCAGACGCGAAAAAATGCGCAGTAGAAAACGAAGATCAGATTCAATCCCTGATTAAGTTTCAGTCGGGTGCTGCCGGTGTCATCGAGGCCTCCCGCGTTTGTGCAGGGCGCGTTTTCGGCATGTTTTGGGAAATTTCGGGCACGGAAGGAACAATCTATAACAACGGGGAACGGTTCAACGAGCTCGAGGTCTTTCGAATGGGAGAAGAAAAACGCGACCGTGGATTCAAAACCATCTACTGCGGCTCACAAGTGCCGCAGTACTCCGGATTCTTCGGTTTCGATTTTGCCGGCGGTGGGCTTGGCTATTTTGATGTGAGGGTCATCGAGATATACGAACTCGTCCATGGGATTGAAGGTAACACGGGCTGTTTCCCTGACTTCGCATTTGGCGCCAGGAATCAAGAGATCCTCGAGGCTATTGATGAGTCGACTCGCACCGGTGCCTGGGTCTTGACAAGAAGCTAACAACAACTAAACGAACACTTTAAAAACCGGCTTTTAAGTCCGGTGAAGACAACATGGAATATCGCCAACTTGGAAATTCGGGCTTGATATGGAAAACTGGCTTTCTTCCGGCCAGCAGATCGACGGCGTCGCTACAAATAGCGACGAGATGGCGCTGGGCGCATTGCAGGCGATCAAGGCTGCTGGAAAACTCGGTAAGATCTGCGTTGGCGGCACCGATGGCCTCCATGACGCTTTGGAGTCAATGGACAAGGGTGAACTGAACAACACCGTGTTCCAGGATCCCGTTGCCCAAGGTGAGGGGGCTGTCAATGCCGCCTATCTGATGGTCAAGGAGGAACCGAACCCGAAAGTGGTGGACGGCAATATCTGGATTCCATACCAGAAAGTGACTAAGGAAAACTACAAGTCATTCATGAAGTGAATCATTGCTTGACCCACTGACTACCAGCGCATCTAAGACAGCCGTTATCAAACGAGTGAAGGAGCCAGGTGATGGAAGACGAGTATGTGCTCATAATGAAGGGTATTTCCAAGCAGTTCCCAGGAGCCCGTGCTCTTAGCAATGTGGAGTTCCGCGCCCGGAAAGGAACGATGCATGCTCTAATGGGCGAAAATGGCGCAGGTAAATCTACGCTGATGAAATGTTTTGATTGGCATCTACACCCCTGAATCAATATGAAAAAATTCAATGTCGGCGTTTTAGGTATTGGCGACATCAGCGACGTTTATATTAAGAACCTCAAGAAATATGATATCGTAAGTGTTGTCGCCTGTGCTAGCCGCAACTTGCAGAAAGCACAAGAAAAGGCCGCTGCGCATGCCATAGCGAAGGCCTACGCGACGCCGGCCGAACTAGTCGCGGATGCAAGCGTCGATATCGTCTTGAATCTAACGCTGCCTGCCGTGCACGCCGAGCTGAATATTATGGCGCTCGAAGCGGGCAAGCACATCTATACGGAGAAGCCCCTCGCGGCGACGTTCAAGGAAGGCGAGAAACTCCTGGCGCTCGCGCAGAAGCGCGGGCTCTCTGTAGGCTGCGCTCCCGATACGTTTCTGGGCGGCCGGTTGCAGACCTGCCGGCAGTTGATTGACGAGGGGCAAATTGGCGAAGTGACCGGCGCCAGCGCGTTTGTCGTCAGCCATGGCCACGAATGGTTTCACCCCAGTCCCGACTTTTTATACAAACCGGGCGGTGGTCCGTTGCTTGACATTGGTCCGTATTACGTGACGGCGTTGGTGTCGCTGCTCGGCGCGGCAAAGCGCTGCTGCGCGATGTCGAAGCGAACGTTTGCCACGCGCGTTATAGAAAGCCACCCGAACAAGGGAAAAACCATCGACGTTGAAGTTGATACATATATCAGCGGCAATATTGAATTCGCCAGCGGCGCGATTGCGACGCTGATCGCCAGCTTCGATGTCTGGGATTCCGAATTGCCGCGGCTAGAAATTTACGGAACCAAGGGAACGATCTGCATCCGGGATATCGACCCCCTCGATGGCCCAAATCTGTTTGGCGGGCCGGTGCTGCTGCGCACCGTCGACAACTACCGCTGGAAGAGCTTGCCGCGCCAGACTCCGTACCCCGAATGGACGGAAGCGCCCAACGAGCGCCGCTTCAACGAAACAAGCCATCGCGAAAACAGCCGGGGAATCGGCCTTGTCGACATGGCCTACGCGATTAGGGACAGGCGCCCGGAACGCGCCAGCGGCGCCATGGCGCTGCACTGCCTGGAAATAATGGAAAGCCTTTTGGCTTCCGCTTCAGAGGGGCGTTTCTATCATCTCAAGAGTTCCTGCGCGCGGCCAGAGCCGCTGTCGGTCAATTTTCCGGAGAGTGAGAGCTAGTGGCCCGCCCGAGTCATTCAAATTGAGGGTACAGCCGTTTGTGTTTGATACGGGTGTCGTTGGTTATGATTGCCAATCGGCTTTGGCGTGATTGCTGTTTCGGTTGGTTTCCCAAGCGGCGATTTCATTTGTGAGCCGTTTGCTTGTCGGGCGCTGCAGCGATCGAGCCAAAATCCATGCTCTGGGGGTGTAATGCCATCCGAACCGCTCCATGAGACGGTGCAGCTAGACCGGCGGAAACTCCTCGTGATAGGGAAGCCAGCTTGTGGGTGTTGAGAATACGGGCTTCAATCAATCGGGATTGAAACCGCGTGGCTTTTATGGCCTTGCGGGTGCGCAGGCTTCTCTCTTTGGTCAGGGCTTGTTGTCGATAGGCTTTTGCCAAGGAGCGGAAGGTAAGTTCGTCAACGCCTTTTGTTCGTGCGACCAGGTCCGCCAAGGGGTGCCGTAGCGCACGGGTGCTGTAAAGCTGGCCACGAATTCTCGCCTTTTTACAAGAAATGGAACGGCGTGAACACGCGAATGGGCAAAAGTTTGGTCAGGTTCGTCACCCCGCCCGGCGCCTTCACTTCCAGCAAGACCTCCCCGAGTTGCAGGACCATCTCATCTAAATCCTGGGTGAGCAGGTAATCAATTTGATGTTGCCGGATGAGCCGCTCCGTTTCGGTATTTAACCTCATGGGCGATATAAAGCGGCGCTTCGGCAGTCGCGCTTCCAGGATGGCGGTCGCCACCCCCTGATTGCCGCCCGCCACGTTGTAAATCCCGGCGATGGTCGGGCCGTCATTGAAGCTCGCTACAGCCGGATTCGCTCCACCTCGCTCAGCGTAATTTCGTCCTTTGTCCGGTCGTAGAGCTTGGTCGTTCGGGGAGACTCATGGCCAGCCATCTGCTGGGCGTGCTCCAGTCGACCGTCGTTTTCCAGGTAAATGGTGATGCCGGTTGCTCGCCAGGTGTGACATCCGACGGGGGTGAGAAAGCCCGCCGCCTTGGCCCGCTTCCGGATCGCAGCCCACGCGTTGTAGCGGTTCAAAGCACGTCCCGTCACCTCCATTCCAGCCGAATTTACGCTCTGAAACAGGGGTTGCCCGCTTTGAAGTCCTGCGGCCTCAATGTACTCGTTCAGGATCTGCTCGAGCAGGTGATGTACGGGCATATCATGCTCCTTGCCGCCTTTTTCATGGAGTCTCAACCTCCGACGGGCACCATTATGATAGTAGTCGTCGACTTTGAGTTTCAGTACTGCGCTCACACGGGCGAAGCTGTAGAACATCGCGGCGATAAGCGCCAAGTCTCGTAAGCCGGATACCGAGTCCTTGGGAATTGAATCCAACAGCGTCTTGGCGTCTTCGCGGCTCCAGACGGGCGTTTTGCCTTTCTTGACGACATACTTTGGACCGCGAACGGAATGTGCCGGGTTCGATCTTGTAATTTGCCGAACGACCAGAAAATCGTATAACATCCGCACCGCAGCGAGTTTTAGCTTAATGGTAGGTTTGGACCCAGGAAAGTCCTCTATCCAGGCAGCCACATGGAACGGTCGCACGGTCGTGAGCTCTAGGCCATGAGCGGCGCACCAGTCAAAAAACTGCCAGCAAGCCCGAGCGTAAGCAGCCCGAGTGTTGCGGTTGCGGATCGTGGAGGTGAAGAAGTCAATGTAGGTTTCAGTGACTTCGGGCCCCGCAGCGGCAATCAGCTCCGGGATCCACGCGCTAGAAGAAGAGCGGGTAACGATCGTAAATTCAGCCTTGGGAATCGGTTCCATATGGTCCCCTACTATAGCACATAAAGGAGGTTATGTTTTATACTCGGGGACAAAAAAGGGCAACGGATTTGTGATTTGGGAGATGATTTTTTTTGGCGAGATTGTGTGCGCAGAAACCGAACCTATAACGCGTCCAGCTCCTTAAGCGCTTCCTGCACCGACGGCCGCTGTGCGGGACTGCCGATGTCTTTGATGCCCAGAGCATCGGCCTGTTTCGCGAATTTCCACACATTCCCACCAAAATCCCGGCTAGTCTTTGCCTCCAATTGAAGGAGCACGATCTGCTCTGCTTCTCCCGTACAGAAAGGATATTTTAGCACCTTCGCCAGATCCTGCGGACGCAACTGCGCGCACACCGCTGTCAAGAGCTCCCGATCGTAGAGCTCCCGATCGTAAGGTTGCTGCCCTTCTGGCGTGAGCAGCAGGTTCGAAAGCGCCAGTAGCTGCGTGTGATGAGCGGAAGGCAGTAGCGCGCAGAACGCAGCTAACCTTTTACCAAGGCTCGAAAGACGGCCGGAATCCGTTTCCTGTGGATTCTCCAAGGACGCCGCAAGGCCCTTTGCGATCTCCGCCGCAGCCTGCGGTTCCATTTTAGCCGCCAGTGCCGCCAGAGCACTGCCAAGGCTCGAAAGACGGTCGGAATTCGTTTCCTGCGTATTCTCAAAGGCCGCCGCAAGGCCCTTTGCGATCTCCGCCGCAGCCTGCGGTTCCATTTTAGCCGCCAGTGCCGCCAGAGCACTGCCAAGTCTCAAAAGACGGTAGGAATCCGTTACCTGCGTATTCTCCAAGGCCGCCGCAAGGCGCTTTGCGAGCTCCGCCGCAGCCTGCGGTTCCATTTTAGCCGCCAGTGCCTCCAGAGCACTGCCAAGGATCGGAAGACGGTTGGAATTCGGTTCCTGCGGATTCTCAAAGGCCGCCGCAAGGCCCTTTGCGATCTCCGCCGCAGCCTGCGGTTCCATTTTAGCCGCCAGTGCCTCCAGAGCACTGCCAAGGCTCGAAAGACGGTAGTAATTCGGTTCCTGCGGATTCTCCAAGGCCGCCGCAAGGCCCTTTGCGAGCTCCGCCGCAGCCTGCGGTTCCATTTTAGCCGCCAGTGCCGCCAGAGCACTGCCAAGGATCGAAAGACGGCCGAAATCCGTTTCCTGCGGATTCTCCAAGGCCGCCGCAAGGCGCTTTGCGAGCTCCGCCGCAGCCTGCGGTTCCATTTTAGCCGCCAGTGCCGCCAAAGCACTGCCAAGGCTCGAAAGATCGTCGTGATTCGTTTGCTGCGGATTCTCCAAGGCCGCCGCAAGGCGCTGGGCGCCTTGTCTTGCGAGCTCCGCCGCAGCCTGCGGTTCCATTTTAGCCGCCAGTGCCGCCAGAGCACTGCCAAGGCTCGAAAGATCGTCGTGATTCGTTTGCTGCGGATTCTCCAAGGCCGCCGCAAGGCGCTGGGCGCCTTGTCTTGCGAGCTCCGCCGCAGCC
>Ga0074044_10002674_pt1 | contig 15516 bp, 18 predicted proteins | sample BogForMeECP23OM1_FD_94443 | JGI IMG/M metagenome (GOLD analysis project Ga0074044, IMG submission 94443) | Bog forest soil microbial communities from Calvert Island, British Columbia, Canada - Bog Forest MetaG ECP23OM1 | ecosystem: Environmental > Terrestrial > Soil > Wetlands ... | reverse complement strand
TCGAGAGAACACCGAGGTCGTGTTCGAGTCGCTTCGCCGTCGCGCCCCGGGCCGTCGCGGCACGGCTCGGGCGAAGGGGGTCGGCATCATGAACTCCCGGACCATCGGCTCCCGGGCGCGTCGTGACCTCTTTTCGAGTACCCATCGAGTCCCGGTCGGAGGCGGTCCTTCCTGGACCCATCAAGGGGCGGGTCGAGACGCATCGATACACGAGCCGGGTCCTCGAGGGGAATCCGTGGGGCGACCCGGTCGAGCGTGACCTCCCCGTCTACGTTCCTCCGTCTGGGGAGACCGGGGGCCGCCCCCTCCTCATCCTCCTCTCCGGCTACGCGGGCTCCGGCTGGTTGCACTTCCAGCGACCGCGCTACCACACCGACTCCATCGTGGGGCGGCTGGATCGGTTGATCCGCACCGGGGTCGCCGCCGAGGCGGTGCTGGCGGCTCCCGATTGCGTGACGACCCTCGGCGGAAGCCAGTACTTGAACTCGACCGCCACGGGACGGTACGAGGATTACGTCGTGCGCGAGGTCGTCCCGTTCCTCAAGGAACGATACCGAACCGGGCCCTGCGCCGTCGTCGGCACGTCGAGCGGTGGCTACGGAGCGCTCTCGCTCGCCCTGCGGTACCCCGACCTGTTCCCAGCGGCGGGTTCGAACGCCGGGGATGCCTTCTTCGAGTATTGCTACCCGCCCGAGTTTCCGGTGGCGTTCCGCGAGACCCGCGCCGCGGGAGGTCCCGAGGCGCTCCTCCGCCGGGTCCTCTCCCAGCCGATAAGCGGGTTCGGTCCCGCCGCGCCGTTGGCCAAGACCCTGAGCCTGTACGCCTATGCGTCCTGCTACTCTCCCCGAGAAGCCGAGCCGGGCCAGTTCGACCTGCCGTTCGACCTCGAGACCGGAGGGCTGCGAGAGGACGTCTGGGAGCGGTGGCTGGCGCTCGACCCCGTGCGCATGGTCACGACCGAGCCGTACCGTTCGGCCGCCCGTCGACTGAGGTACCTGTATGTCGACGGGGGATTGAGGGACGAGTACGGCCTCGACATCGGGGCGCGAGAGTTCGCGGCACGGGCCCGGGAATCCGGGGCGCGGGTCGATCTCGAGGAGTACGACGGTGTCCACGCCGACGGTGGGCCCCGCTACGATGTCCTTCTCCCGCGTGTCCTGACCGCGCTCGGGTTCCCGGGAGCAGGTCGCGCCCCGAAAACCCTCTAGTAGGTCTGACCGGTCGGTTTCACGGTCTGGAAGGTCTCGCGAGCGATGATCGAGAACGGGAATCTGGTGTGCGACGGATGTCGCAAGGTGATCAGCCGGATCACGGCGGTGCCGGCCGAGGGCTGGCCCCACCTTCGGAACCTCTGTCCGTCCTGCTTCCAGGACCTATGGAAGCGGTCGATCCCGCCCGCGTAGGCCGGTGCGGCACGAAGGTCCGGGGGCTGAGGGCGAAGGGGCCTAGTACGGCGCAAGCGCCTCGGCCGTCTCGTCCTCGAACCAGGCGAGGACGATGAAGTACCACGAGAGAACCACGAGAAGGAGACAGGCCGGGTCGTCCTTGCCCGACTCGACCAGAACAGCTCCCGCCCCGAGCTTGTGGCCTTCCGGTATCGGCTCGACGTGGAGGAGCTCTTGGCCCTCCTCCGTGGACAGTCTCCAAGCCGGCAGGAGGATGCCGGCCCTCCGGAGCCGGTAGGAACGACCCCCGGCCAGCTGGATGGTGTGGTGACGCAGGTGGGCCGTAAGATGTGCGATCTCCGCCAGAGAGTCCTTGGACCGGACCGTTAGGCGGGGCGCGAGGAAGCCAGTTCGTTTTAGGGTCCACGTGCCCTCGGCCGTCTCCGCGGCCGCCAGGGACCCGCGATGCGCGGCCCACCGAAGGATCGCCACCGGCGCCTCTCCCGCCAGCAGCGTGAACTCGAGCGGGGTCTCGGCGGTCCGCAACCACCTCAGGGTTGTGCGGTCGACCGAGGAGAATGGAGAAAGCGTCACCGACGGCCCACCGCGCAAACCCCTCTTAACGGCGTCTGGCGGTCGAATTTCCGAGGTCCCGGACGCATCCGCTCCGGGGCGGACCCGTCCGCCTACCGGCCGGCGACGAGGAAGACGACCCCCGAGACGAAGATGCAGATCGTAGCCAGCAGTGCCAGGATCCCGCTGCCGAACCCGAGCGCCAGCCAGCCGAGGATCGCGAGGACGAGGAGGACGACGCCGACGACCACGGTCCGGTCGCTCCCTTCCATCCGGGCCGTCGCCACGAAGAAGCCTACGATCAGCCCGACCACGACGAAGATCAGCCCCTGGTCGAAGGCGCCGAAGGCGCGGCCTCCGTGGCCGACCGCGAAATAGAAGACCCCACTGAGGAGGTCGAGAATCCCCGCGACGAGCAGGAGCGCGGTCCCGAGGAATCCGAAGAGGGCTGCGACGCGGCGGTCGGACGATGCGCTCATTCCCCCGGGAACCCGCCTCGCGGGGCGAGGGCGCGGGTCTGGAGAAAGCGGTTTCGGACAACTCCCGCCCTCCCCAAGCTCTATGCCCGCAGGATCTTGGTAGTGAGGGATGGCGGAATCCAAGGGCTCGGCTGCGGCCCGCCGCGAGTTCGACCGCGAGGCGTCGGGGTACGACCGCACGGCCCTCGCCTCGATGCCCGGGTACTCGGAACTGCATCGGACGCTCGTCCGTGGGATCCCGTTCGTGGCGACCCGAGCCTTCCGCGTGCTCGAGCTGGGCGTAGGAACGGGGGCGCTGTCGGCGCTCCTTCTCTCCGAGTTCCCTCACGCCCGCCTGACCGGCTTCGACCTGTCCCCGCGCATGATCGCCCAGGCCCGGCGTAGACTGCGGCAGTACGGTCGGCGGGCCGAGCTTCACTCGGGCCGCCTCGAGGACGCGTGGGAAGGCGAGTTCGACGTGGTCGTCTCCGCGCTCGCGATCCACCACCTCACGGACCCGCAGAAGTGGAAACTCTTCCGTCGCGTCCATCGCTCGCTGAGCCCCGGCGGGTACTTTGGCGACGGCGACGACCACCTGCCCGAGGACCCGGTGTTCGATTTCCAGTACGCCCGGATCGCCTACGGGGAGCCGGTTCCTCGGGGCCACAAGGCTCCCTGGCGGAGCCCCCAGGCCGTGTGGCACGACCACGAGCAGTTCGACCACCCCTGCACGCTCGGGGCGGAGACCGCGGCTCTCTCGCACGCGGGGTTTCTCCACGTCGGGGTGCCGTGGCAGTTCTTCGGCCAGGCCGTTGTATGGGCGTTCAAGTGAGGCGCCGGATCGGGATCCGTCCCACCTTCCCGCGATCGAGCGATGCTCCGTGAGACGACGTTCGTAGTGGGCGGCGCCCTGACCATCGCCCTCGGTGTCGCCCTCCTGGTGGGCCTGTACCTGGCGGGTGCCGGCGCGCAGGTTCCGAATGCGTGGATCGCCGGACTGGCGGCGGTGGGGTTCGGGACGTTCTTCGTGTACGTGGGGAAGGACGACGCCCGAACACGCAGGGAGTACCTTCGTGCGCTCGACCCGGAGGCGATCCGGCCCCCGAGACCCCCCCCGGAGTGAGGGCGCGACCGCTCGGCAAAGTTTTTCTTCGGGGGCGTGCGTCCGAACGACGTGGCCGGGATGGGGTAGCTTGGTTATCCTGGGGGACTGTGGATCCCTCGACCCGGGTTCAAATCGATCGGGGGACCAACCCCCGGTCGGGAGAGTCTCGGTCCCGGCCCTACCGCCGTCGGACGGACGGCCGACGTGCATTCCCTGACGGGCGGGCTCGCTTGGCCGTCAGCAACCGGTCGAGCACGTCGGGCAGCTCCGAGAGGCTGTAGTCCGCCCAGGCCGCTCCCCACTCCTTGAGGTCCTTCGGGGTGAGCGCCCACCCGGTGAACCGACTCGCCCTACCGATCGGTACGACCCCCGGCGCCTCGCGCGCGGCCTCCATATCGAACCGAGAGTCGCCGACCAGGAACATCGCTGCCTCCGGATACCGTCGGCGGTACTCGCCGAGGTGTTCCCGCTTCGTCCCGTCGGCCGAGCCCAGGACATCCTCGAACCAGTACCGGAGACCTTCCCGTTCGAGGATCAGCTCGGCCATCTCGGTCTCCGCCCCGGTCGTGATCGCGAGCGTCCAGCGATCCGTGGAGAGCCGCTTCAGGAGCTTCGGGACCTCGCCGAACGGTTCCGCGCGCGCGTAGGCTTCCGTCACCTTCCGCTGGTGGAACGTCCGAGCCGTGGTCGCTCGGAGCGCCGCGGGCGCTCCCGGGTAGAGCTGGGCGAGCTGGGCTTCGAAGGGCATACCGGTCGTAGCGAGGTAGTGGACCCGGGCCTCGTCGGGCGGGGTGCCGAACGCCGTGTGGATCACGTCCGCGGCGACGCGGCTGATGAGCGCGAGGTCGTCGAGGATCGTCCCGTCCAGGTCGAACAGCACGACACCGCGCTCGACGGAACGCGGGGCGACGGGTTCCCGTCGCTCGAGGGGAGGCCGGCTCAGCTCGGCGAACGAGCTCGTGGAGTTGACGACCGGCAGGAGCATGGGCGCTTGGCGTGCGTCCGGGTCCTCCGGTCGCACCGGAGCCGTCTCCCCGGGGGTGCGGGTCATCGGGGGGTCCATCCCTCCGTTCCTTTAACCTCGCGCGGCTCGACGGTTCAACCCCGGCGACCCCAGGGCCGCCGGGCCAACGGGCGAAGGAAGATGCATCCGAGCCGTGCCATCCGGGGTCGATCGAGCCGGTTGCTCGAAGGCCGTCGGGTGCTGGTAGGGATCTCGGGCTCGATCGCCGCGATCGAGGTTCCGAAGATCGTTCGTGAGCTGATCCGACACGGGGCGGAGGTCCGCGCCGTGATGTCCCCCGAGGCGGCCCGCCTCGTCACCCCAGAGGCCGTTGAGTTCGCGACCGGACACCCGCCCATCCTGAAGCTCTCGGGAGGCGTGGAGCACGTCACGCTCCTCGGACCGGGAGAGGGCCAGGCGGACCTCTACTTGATCGCGCCGGCGACCGCGAACACGATCGCGAAGATCGCTCACGGGATCGACGACACGACCGTTACCTCCTGCGCCTCGGTCGCCCTGGGCGGCCGCGTACCGATCCTCGTCGCGCCGGCGATGCATTCGCTGATGGGACAGAACCCCGCGGTCGTGGAGAGTCTCGAGAAGCTCCGCAGCTGGGGCGTGGAGATTCTCTTCGGCCCTTCGGTCGAGGGAGAGGCGAAGATCGCTTCCCCCGAGGAGGTCGCCGCGGCGGTCCTTCACCGCCTCGGGTCCGGCCCCTGGAAGGGAACTCGGGTGACGGTGGTCGGGGGTGCCTCCCGGGAACCGATCGATGCTGTCCGCTCCGTGACCAACGAGAGCTCGGGGGCCACCGCGGTCGCCCTCGCGACGCAGGCGTTCTACCGGGGGGCGGACGTTGAACTCTGGGCCGGGGGGCTTCAGGTCCCCGTCCCCAGCTGGATCACGGTGCATCGCTGGAGCGGGGTCGCGGACCTCCTCAACCTCGCAAGGAAGCGACGGAAGGAGCTCGCGCGCTCGGCCGCCGTCCTCGTGCCCGCGGCCCTCTCCGACTTCACGCTCCACCCGGCCCGAGGCAAGATCCCCTCCCGCGGGACTCCGAAGCTTACGCTGACCCTGGTCCGTGCGCCCAAGGTACTGCCCGAACTGCGACGGCTTGCCCCCCCGCCCACGCGATTGATCGCGTACAAGCTGCTCGCGGGCGAGGGGCCGGACGCCCTCGAGGAGGAGGGCCGCCGCCTCGCGGAAGAGGTCGGGGCCGATTGGGTCGTCGCGAACGACGTCTCCACTGTGGGCGGAGGGGACGCGAGCGTACTCGTCCTGCCGCGCGGGCAGCTCCGACGCTGGATCCGGGGACCCAAGGCAGAGGTCGCGGGAAAACTGCTGGACGATATCGGCCGCGAGCTGGCCGACCTGACGTCGGGGCCTAGCAAACGACCGAGCGGTCCCGCCGCTCGCCGGTCCCCAAAGCGACGGTAGTCCGCCGGTCCGTCCGGGACCGCCGTGCGCGCCCGATCAGATCGCGTTCACCGCGAAGCCGACCATGAAGCCCAGAAGCAGCCCGAGATAGACGAGGCGCTGCTTCAGGTAGGTCGGTTCGGGCGGGTCTGCGGGACGGAACGAGATCCTCAGCATGGGGACGATCGTGTAGAGGATCGCCCCGATCGCCAGCGAATCGAAGACGACGTCGAGCAGCTTGCTGTTGTAGAAGAATCCCACCACGCCGCCCACGATCGTGGGGAGGCCTCCCAGCAGGAAAATAGCCGCGATCGCCCCCAGCCGCCGGTCCCCGAGGCCCACGAGCGGGGAAGTGATGGGGAATCCCTCGGTCACGTTCTGGAGGGAGAATCCCACGAAAACGACCGTGGAGAGCGCGACAGCGCCGGCGGCCCAGGCGGACCCGAACACGAGCCCCTCGGTGAGGTTCTGGAAGCCGATGGCGGCCGCGACGATGAGCGCAAGGCCCATCGGCGTCTGGTTCGGGTGTCGGCCCCCGGGGGGATGCTCGGTCGAGTACAGGACGAGGAAGCAGGCCGCGACGCACACACCGAAGACCGCGACGTACAGCGGGTCGCCGACATACCCGGAGTTCGGGTAGAGGATCGGCGCGGCGTCGGAGAAGATGTCGGCGAGGAGGAAGACCAGGATCCCGATCGCGGCGGCGTTGAGGACGGTTATGGTCCGCGAGCGAACCGCCTTCCTGAGGATGATCGGGAGAGAGAGGTAGATCGAAAGACCCATCACGCTCGAGAGAACGACGAGCTCCGGGAAGCTGGCCATCGTGGGTCGGAAACTTTGGACGGGGCGACTACTTAAGCGGGACCGTTAGGCGGGCCCGACCCGTCTCGCGGGGACGCCGGGACGGACGCGGCTCGTCACCGGTCCCCCTGAGGGCCGCCGGGCACCCGACGTGCGGCCGGGGCGCCGCCGCCCTTAAGAGACCCGCCCTAATCGCGCCGCCGGGTCACCTATGGTCAAGCTCGCCGAGTGGCGGGGCAAGGCGCTCTTTCGGAAGTATGGAATCCCGGTGCCCGCGGGGCAGGTCGTCCGCTCACCGGAGGAAGCGGAGCAGCTGACCGGTTCGGGCTCGGTCTCTCTCCCGTGCGTCGTGAAGGCGCAGGTACTCTCGGGCGGCCGCGGCAAGGGCGGCGCGGTCCGGTTCGCCAGCTCGGCCAAGGAGGCCCGGGAAGCCACGGCCGCGATCCTGGGCCTCGACTTCAAGGGCGAGAAGGTCCGCGAGGTCCTGCTCGAGGGAAAGGTCGCGATCGCGCGCGAGCTCTACCTGTCTATCGCGCTCGACCGCAGCCTCCGCCTCCCCGTGCTGATCGCCAGCGCCCAGGGGGGCGTGGAGATCGAGTCGGTCGCCGAGGGCGCGATCGACCACCAAGGGATCGACCCGTTCCCCGGGCTCACGGGCTACGAACGCCGACGCGTGGCCCGGACGTTCGGGCTCACCGGCGCCCTCGCCCAGGAGCTCGATCGCCTCCTGCGGGCCCTCTGGGCCCTCTACCAGGGCGAGGACGCTGAGCTCGTGGAGATCAATCCCCTCGCGATCGTCGGCGATCATCTGGTCGCCCTCGACTCGAAGGTCATCATCGAGGACGACGCGGTGTTCCGCCACCCCGAGTACGCGGAGATCCAGGACGACCGGACCCCGCTCGAGGAGATCGCCCGGGAGAAGGAGATCGCGTTCGTCCAGCTCGACGGCAACATCGGGGTGATCGCGAACGGCGCGGGTCTGACCATGGCGACCCTGGACGTCCTGATGGAGCTCGGGGGCAAGCCGGGCGTGTTCCTGGACCTCGGGGGCACGGACGACCCGAAGAAGGTCACCGAGGCGTTCCTGCTGATGGCCGAGGCGCATCCCAAGGCCGTGTTCCTCAACATCTTCGGAGGGGTCACGCGGTGCGACACGGTCGCCACCGGCCTGGTCGCGGCCATGCGGCAGGTCCCTGAGTCGAACCGATTCCCGCTGGTCGCGCGGATCCGCGGGAACAACGAGAAGGAAGGGATCGAGATCCTCCGGGCCGCCGGGGTCACGTCCATCGCGGACCTACGGGCCTCGGCCGAAGCGGTCGTCGCCGCGGCGGGAGGCAGGCCGTGAGCGTTCTCGTGGACGAGAAGACCCGGGTGGTCGTCCAGGGGATCACCGGTCACCAGGGGATGGTCCACACCCACCAGATGAAGGAGTTCGGGACCCAGGTCGTCGCGGGGGTCACGCCGGGGAAGGCGGGCACCGTGATCGAGGGCGTCCCGGTCTTCGACGCCGTTCGGGACGCCGTCGAGAAGACGGGCGCGAACGCGTCGTGCATCTTCGTCCCCGCTCCATTCGCGATGGACGCGCTCCTCGAGGCGGTGGACGCGGGGATCCGGCTTTGCGTCATCGTCACCGAGCACATCCCATTCCACGACATGCTCGTCATGTACCGGTACGCGCGCGCGGCCGGCGCCCGCATCGTGGGACCGAACTGTCCGGGGATCGCATCCCCGGGCAAGGCGAAGGTCGGGATCATCCCGAACGTCGTCTTCCGGCCCGGTCGGGTCGGCGTGATCTCTAGGAGCGGGACCCTCACCTACGAGATCGTGAACGGGATCAAGGAGCACGGTCTCGGCCAGTCGACCTGCATCGGGCTGGGCGGGGACCCTGTTGTCGGGACCTCCTTCGTGGACGCCCTCCCGCTGTTCGAGGCCGACCCCGACACCGACCTGATGGTCCTCGTCGGGGAGATCGGCGGCACAGCCGAGGAGGACGCGGCGGAGTACATCCACGCCCATTTCACGAAACCCGTGGTCGCCTACATCGCGGGACGGAGCGCCCCTCCGGGCAAGCGGATGGGCCATGCCGGCGCCATCATCGCACGCGGGCGCGGCACGGCCGAGACGAAGCAGGCCGCGCTCGAGCGCGCCGGGGCTCGGGTCGCCCGGTTCCCGTACGAGGTCCCCCAGATGGTCGCCGAGATCGCTGCGGCGCGGGCCCGCCGATGACGCCCGCGACCCGACCGCGGGAGCCCGCCGAAGAGCCGGAACCGTGCCTGGTCGCGCAGTGCGGCGCCCCCTCGGTGCGGCATCTGTCGCTCGCGGAAGCGAGGAAAGGGTTCCCCGACCTGCCCGAGAAGGGGCGGCGCGCGCCGCTCTGCCGGGAGCATTACCGGGACTGGAAGAAGGCCACCCGGGAGAGCCGGAAGCTCGACCGGCTCACCTGGTGACCCTCGTCCCGCCTCGGCCCCGACCGGGGGCTCGCACGGGGTGGATCACTGCTTGCGCATCTTCTGGGCGCGCATGCGTCTGCGCATCCGCTTCTTGCGCCACTTCCAGCGCATGTGGCCGCGCTTCTTCCACACCCGGGAGGATCGTTTCATTCTGGCAACGTCCGAACGCGCGCGCGTAGTTTTGTCACTTAATAAGTCTGCCCCGCCGAGCGGTCAGAGCCTCGGCGGGTTCTTCTACCGGCTCTACCTCGCGAACGGCGTGCTCACGGACGCCGACCTCGAGGTAAACGTCCTCGAGTTCCGTCAGAGGTCGTTCCAGTACGAGCGGCGCGTGGAGCTCGACGGTACGGACTTCGCGGTCTTCTCGAGGACCGAGACGGAGAGCGAGAGTCAGTTCCGCCCCCGCCTGGTCCGACTCGCCGTGGTCGTCCCGCTGGCGTGGGTTGTCCTCGACGAGACCGGTGACGTCCTGGCGCTCGCCCGGGACGGCGTGACGGTTCCCGTTCACAAGGCGGAGACCGTGGTCGAGGTCGGGGCCGAGAGGACCGAGTTCGAGGAGCAGGGGATCGGGTGGAAGCGGGCGACCGCAGGGTCGGGGACCTTCGTCTACGCTCCTACCGACCTCTCCGGAAAGCTCCTGATTGCGTCCGCCTACTCGGCCCTCGGACTGCGCTGACGAGGGGTCGGCGATCACTCCGGTCGGGGCCGCAGCGCCCGGTCGAGGAGCGCCGCGAGGATGCCGCCGACGATCGGGGCGACCCAAAAGATCCAGTCCTGGCCTATCGCCCAGTTCCCGCTCGGCCACGTCGAGGAAAGGACGGCCGGCGCGAAGCTCCGCACGGGGTTGATGGAGGCCCCGTCGACGGGAATCGCGACCAGGTTGGTCATGATGAGCGTCAGGCCGATCCCGATGGGGGCGAGGGCGGACGCGGCGCGTTCGGGGCGGGTGGCGAACAGGATTGCTGTGACGAGCATGAAGGTGAACGCCACCTCGATTAGGAAGACCGCAGGGATGCTGTAGCCGAAGCAGGCCTGCGTGCTCGTGTGGTAGCACTGCGAGGCCAATGCGGCCGCCTGGACGGTAGGGAAGGTGGTCGGATTGCCGTAGGAAATCCCCGCGATGATACCGACTCCGAGGACGGCTCCCGCGGCTTGGGCGAGGATGTAGGGGACGACGTCGCGTCCGGAGAACCGTCCCGCGACCCAGGCCCCGATCGTTACCGCGGGATTGAAGTGGGCGCCCGAGATGTCGCCGAACGCATAGATCAGTCCGATGAGCCCAAACCCGACGGACATACTGATCAGGGTCACGCGGCTCAGCAGATCGACCTGGTGCACGATGCTGAAGACCGCGGCTCCCGCGACCGCGAGAAGCAGTCCCATGGTCCCTACGAATTCGGTCAGATAGCGCTGGGCCGTCGTCGGTTTCATCGGAAGCGCCGGACGACCCGAGGGGAATAAACCTTCTGGCGGGCCCGGAACGCGAGGTTATGCGTCAGAGGACGCCCATCTGGGTGAGCTTCTCGGGCAGGTAGCGGTCTGTGACGTAGTTGAGGCCGTACTTCGCGAGCGACTGCTGCTCGGCCTTCTTCCCGTTCTTGAGCATCAGCTCGATCTCGGCCCGCCACTCGGGCGTCGCGAACCTCGGGTCGGTCAGCTCCGCCTCGAGCGCTCGCACGTCCTGCTCCGAAAGCTTGTCGGACGGCAGGTCGTAGTTCTCGATGTCGGAGGCGGTGACCCCTAGGAACTCCGCGGCCGGCGTGGCAAGGTAGCTTGACAGGTGCGCCGTCTTGATCGCCCCAAAGGCAACGCTGGCGAAGATCCGGAACGACCAGGGGTCGCCGTCGGTGAACACGACCACGGGGAGCTTCAGCTCGTCCGAGATCCTTCGGAGGAACCGTCGGGTCGAGCGTGCGGGCTGGCCTTTGAGGTGGAGGAGGATCGCCTTGTGCTTCTCGTCGAACCCGTTCTCCGCGAGCCGGTCGACCATGCCGCCGCATTCGATCGCGATCACGAACTTCGCGTTCGTCCCGACGAACTGGATCTTCTCCTTCTCGACGTTGAACGGGAGCGCGTAGCCGCCGTCACCGACGTCGTCGCGGCAGTTGATCGTCTTGACGAGGCCCTTGCGGTTCTTCTCCTTGATCGTGAGGTCCCCGATCACCGACGCGCCGTTCTCTTCGGGGTGGAGGCGGAAGTCCTCCCGCAGGCGCTCGCACATCACCTCGAGGTCCTCGATCAGGAGGTTCGACTCGTCCTCGCTGTGGAACTTCGCGTCGTCCCATCCTTCGCTGATGTAGTAGAGCTCTCGGAGCGTGGACGTCTTCTTGTCGGCGGCCATCTCGTTGATGAAATCGACCACGTAGAACGTTCGGAGGAGCATCAGTGCCCCGTCGAGCTTCCGAGCGCTGCGCGTTCCCATCGCCTTGCCGAGCTTCCAGACCCCGTCCCGCGTCTGGAACGAGAGGTTCTGCTTCGTTCGCAGCGGCAGGCGCATGCGGGGGATCTCGCCGCGGTCGAGCTGCTCGTAGATCTGTTTGGCGAGGTCGAACGTCGGGGTCAGGGCATCCGCCCGGATCTTCGGCGCGTCGGCCTCAGTCTTCGTCGCGGACGCCCGCGCTCGCTTCGGCGGCATCGTAATCCACCTCCTCTTCCGGGGCGCCGGCGGCCGCGCCTTCCTGGGCCGCTAGTTCGGCGGCCTCGACGATTGTTCGGGGGAGCCGGACATCCCAGTCACCGGGGAGCGGGTCGGCTCCGAGGATGTGCGCCTCGTCGATGCCGGCGACGTACCAGTCGAAATCGTTGCCGTCCACCTCGGTCTTCGGGGGGAACGAAACGGTCAGGGTCGTCTTGCCGTTCGGGAGCAGCTTGGGGAGCGTCCACCACGCGCGCCCGAGGGCGGCGTCCGTCCCGTCCGGCGCAGGGTCGAACGTGGCCTGGGCCAGGAGCTCGGGGGGGATCTCGGCGAACAGCTCGAGGATCCGCGGGCGGGGCGTGTAGTTCGTGATCTCGACGGGCACGCGGACCCCCTTGGCGTCTGGGACGACCTTGGTCTCTACGTTCACGACGTCCATGATCCGGGTGATGACGGGGGTTAGGTCCGGGATCGGCTTTCCGACGAGACGGCTCGTCCGCTCGGCAAGTTTCGGGAGGATCCGTTGGATGATCTCGAACTTGTCGCTGGCGAAGTCGCGCCGGCTCTTCCGGGAGAGATGCGTCCTCAGATGTCGTGCCGCCGCCTGGAGCGCGAGGGTCAGCTCCTTGTCGATCTCGGGGTCCTCGGCGATCGCCTCCTTCGCCTCGCTCGTGAACGGAACCTTCGTGGACGCGACGTGGACGAGCAGGAGGCCGGGGCCCGACGGAACCCCGGTGCCGCCCTTCTGTTCGAGGCCGTACCGCCGCCAATCGACGTTCCCGATCGCGTTGGTTATCGCGCAGGCTCCCTGCTGGAAGAGAAGCGGGACCCGGTTGGCGAACCGGAGGATCTGGACGGGCTGGTCGGCGGGAAGTCCACCGCCGTAGACCAAGCCCACCTCGACCATGAACGGGAACCCGCCGCGGACCTTCGGCGGCCGGCTCACCGGCGGGGCGAAGAACTCGGCCTTCAGATCGCCCAGGACGTTTCGGAGGCCCCGCTTGATCAGCATCGCGCCGATCGGGGATAGGCAGTCCGCGGACGGATTGACGAGGGTCGCCCCGTGCAGCGCGGCGAGGAGGCGCTCCTGGGCCTCGCCCTGGATCGCGGCCGGCTTGCTTCCCGGGGGAATGCCCGAGCTCGCCAGGAGCTCCCTGCCGGCGCGGGCGCTCACGCCCTGCAAGTCCTTGGCGAGGAACTCCGAGAGCGTCGGGCGTCGGCTCGCCTTCAGGAGGAACCCGAGCTCGCCGAGCTCGAGGCCGTACGGATGCGGCAGGGTCTCCTTGGCCGCCGGCGGCAGGTCGGTCGTGGCCCGTTCGAAGGTGACCCGCGTCCCGTCCGGCTCGACGAGGACGATCCGGGCGTGTGGGTTCACGATCGCCGTGCCCCGCAGGTACTCGAACGCGGACTGGCGGCCCCGGATGTACCGGGCCTTCAGCTCGAGCTCGATCCGCGTCCCGTGCGGGCGGTCCCAGATCACGACATCCTCGGAATCGACCCGGGGCTGGTTCTTCTGGGTGTCGAGGAAGATCTCGAGGAGGTGCGCGGCGTCCTCTTCCTCGACCTTGGACGTGACCCGGGCGGGCCGGGCGGTCGTGAGGTTCGCGTAGAGGACGGCGGCGGAGATGCCGATGCCCTGCTGTCCCCGGGCCTGCCGGTGGGAGTGGAACCGGGAGCCGTAGAGGAGCTTCCCGAAGACGTTCGGGATCTCCTTGCGCAGGATCCCCGGGCCGTTGTCTGTGACGGCCACGCGGAAGCGGTCCTCCCGCTCCTTCGAGATCTCCACCGTGATCTCGGGCAGGATGGACGCCTCCTCGGCGGCGTCGAGCCCGTTGTCGACGGCCTCCTTCACGGTCGTGAGGAGAGCCCGCTGGAGGTTGTCGAAGCCGAGGATCTGACGGTTCCGTTCGAAGAACTCCGCGACGGAAATCTCGCGCTGCTTCGCCGCGAGCTGCTGGGCGATCGTCGGGGTAGGTGGCACCGGCCGGCAAGGGTGCGGCGGGGCTCTATAACGGCCTCGTTCGAGTCGAACGCCGCTCAGCCGCCGGGAGACGGCCGGCTGGCGGGCCGGGTGGCCGCGTCGCGCAGGATGGGGCGGAACGGACGCCACCGCGCCGCGGCCCGCGGGTCGATCTCCACCGCGAACAACCCTTCCTCGGAGGCGGCTCCGTCCAGGGCCACCGTCTCGAGTGGCAAGGGTTCGCCGCGGGAATCCCACGCGCCCGTGCCCCCGCCGAAGACGAACCCGTCCTCGACACCGACCCGGTTCACGTAGACGACGGGGCAGGCGTTCTCGATCGCGCGCGCCGGAAGCAGCCGCTCGAAGAGGCGTCGGCTGGTCACGGGGGAGGCGGAGATGTTGACGAGCAGTTCCGCTCCCCCAAGGGCGAGGTCGCGCGAGACCTCCGGGAAGAACACATCGTAGCAGATCTCGAGCCCGACCCGGTGACCCAGGACCTCGACCGGGCGGCTCGTGTCGGTCGGTGTGAACGCCAGTCCCTCCTCGAACGGCCCGAAGTTCGGAAGGTAGCGCTTGCTCTGACTGGTGACGGCGCCGGACGGGAGCACCACGAGCGCCGCGTTCGCGACCTCGCCGCGGCGGTCGTAGACAACGAGCGGCGCCCCGACGACGATCGCGGTCTCCGTTTCGCGCGCGACACGCCGAAGGGTCTCCGTCCCACGCTCGGCCACGGTGGCGGCGATCGCATGGAAGCGGTCCCCCAGCGTGTATCCCGAAAGGAACAGCTCGGGGAAGATGGCTAGGTCGCTCCGACCCGCGCGGACCGCGGTCTCGAGGCGTGCGAGGTTCCGGTCGAGGTCGCCCCGCACGGGCGCGAGCTGGCCGAGGAGGAGCCGCATCTAGTAGAAATACCGCCGAACGGCGAGGAGGTAGACCAGAAGGACCACGAAGATCACGAACAGCACCGTGATCGACCCCGTGAAGAACAGGTACGCGGTCGTCGCGAACACCAGGACGATGGTCGTCCAGAGCGCCCAGGTCTCCTGATGCCAGAGGGCCGTGGCGATCGACAGGAGCGTCGCCCCCAGGACGACCAGGATGACCGCGCCGATGACGTCGATCGACTGGAAGATCTCGACCGAGGGCGGGAAGATCGTCCCGAGGTAGGCATTGAGGATGAAGAGGAGGCCCGCCAGCAGCATCACGACGGCGAACAGCGCGATGACGATCGCGACCACGGCAACGCCGATGGGGAGGCGTGGCCGGACCGGCGTGGGCTCCCAGGCGGGGGGGAGGTGGCCGACCTCGGTGGAACCGGAGGCCACTGCGCTGCTTCCTCCGCCCGTGGATGCGTTCCTGCTCATCGGACCCGTCGCGGGCTGATGAGCCGAGGGAGGTGGGATGTACCTTTCGTTCGACGGGTTCCCGCGCCCGCGGGGCAGGCCGCCTAGAACCGGCGGTCGGCCGCGCCGAAGGCCAGTCTCTCGAGGAGGTGGCGGTACGGGCCCGCCGGCAGTACCTCGAGCGCCCGCGCCGAACGCTCGGCCCACGCCGCGGCCTCCTGCGCCACGACCGGCGCCGCCCCCGAGATCTCGGTGAGCTCGCGCAGCCTCAGCAGGTGCTTCGTGCGCTTGCGTCGCAGCTGGAACAGTCGCTCGAACTCCCCCTGGTGGCGGGGGTCGAGCCGGGAGTACGCCTCCAGGACGACCAGGGTCGGGTTCCCCTCGCGGAAG
>Ga0074044_10002673_pt1 | contig 15519 bp, 16 predicted proteins | sample BogForMeECP23OM1_FD_94443 | JGI IMG/M metagenome (GOLD analysis project Ga0074044, IMG submission 94443) | Bog forest soil microbial communities from Calvert Island, British Columbia, Canada - Bog Forest MetaG ECP23OM1 | ecosystem: Environmental > Terrestrial > Soil > Wetlands ... | reverse complement strand
GAGAATCATCCATACGTTGACTCATGTTTCCCCACCCCACGTCCCGAAAAATCGCGCGCCTCCAGGCATTTTCACGAAAACTGTTGCTAATGAGACTCACCCCAGCTTGGGAGTTACTGTTTTCCGCGGAACAGGGAATATTTTTGGCCGGAGCAGGGAATATGCAGGGAATTTTTGCGCGGGTGCAGGGAATTCCCCCGACGAGTCCGGGAGCGACGTCCAATTTGACCATGCTCTAGGTCGGAATGATCGATAAGATCAATAGTTTAGGCGCGATGCTTGGGATCGGACATGAGCGCAGATTGTCCAGGGCCGAAAGGACAACAATAAAGCATGGGATATGGATCTGCCGAGATCGGATCGGGACGCTCGCTGTGCCGCGCCATCGCTTTAGCAATGCAAATCCATTGGAGGATCCGCTGCTCACTCAAAAATGGTAAAGATGCTCGTGTCACCTTAATCCAAGATCGACAAAATTCTGAACATCGATTGGCGTAAATCTTGATCACACGCTATGGAAACGGAGAGATCATCGAGCGGGACAACCCAATGGCGCGCGCGAAGTGTCCGAATTGCGCAACCGAGACGGAGTCCGAAGCGGCCTTCTGTCCCGCTTGCGGCACGCCCCTAGCGGTCCCTGCAACGGCCGCAGGGCTCTCCGGCGCCCCGACGCGCCGCGCCGAGCGGCGTCCGTTGACCGTTCTGTTTTGCGATATCGTCGGCTCGGTTTCGCTCGCCAATACGCTGGATCCCGAGGACATGATGCAAGTCCTCCAAGCGTTTCAGACGTCCTGCGACGACCTCATTGCGCGCCATGGAGGCTACGTCGCCAAATACCTGGGCGACGGCGTGCTCGCCTATTTCGGCTATCCCAGCGCCGACGAAGAAGACGCTTCGCATGCCGTTCGGGCTGCTCTGGCTCTGCAAAGCGCGATGGGAAGCCTGCCTCTGCCGGCGGGAATCAGCTGCAAGGCGAGAGTCGGCGTCGCCACCGGCCTCGTGGTGATCAACGACCTCGTCAGCCGCGGCGAACTCCGGGAGGTCGGGGTTGTCGGGGAGACGCCGAACCTCGCCGCGCGGCTGCAGAGCGCGGCGCCGGCGGGAGGCGTCGTCGTCGCCGAGGCTACGCAGCGAATCACCGCGGGACAGTTCACCTATCGGCCGCTCGAGCCTTTGACGCTGAAGGGGTTCGACAAGCCGGTGCAGGCATTCGAGGCGCTCGATGCGACCGAGTCCGGCAGCCGCTCCCGGGCGCGGGCCGAAAGCGCGCGTACGCCCATTTTCGGCAGAGATCATGAGCTGCAGATCCTCGTCGATCGCTGGTCGAAAGTACAAGCCGGCGAGGGTCAGGTCGTGCTGCTTCGGGGGGAGGCGGGGATCGGCAAGTCGCGCCTCGTCGAAGCCCTGCGGCGCCACGTGGCGGACACCCCGCATGTGCAATCGACCTGGAGTTGCGGACCCAACACTGCCGATTCCGCACTTTATCGGTCGCCGAGCAGATTGCGCGGTCGGCCGGCTTCGAGCGAGGCGAATCCTCCGACGCGCGGCGCGCCAAGCTCGAACGGTTGATGGCGCGCTACGGGGTCAGCGGGCCGCGCAGCATTTCCGTGATCGCCGATCTGCTCGGGCTTCCGCCGCCGCCGTCGCCGCCGCGCGAGGCCCTGACGCCGGACAAGCTCAAGTCGGTCACGCTCGACACGCTGCTCGCCATCCTGGAGGCATGGGCGAGCCGCAAGCCTGCCCTGTTGGCGTTCGAGGATCTGCACTGGAGCGATTCGACGACGCTCGAGCTGCTGGACCGCATCGTGGCGAACGCCAAGGATCGCCCCTGGATGATCGTGGCGACCTCCCGGTCCGAGTTCCCGTACCGCTGGACCGACGGCGTCGATCTCCTGCACATCGAATTGGCGCGCCTCGATCGCGGCAACGCCGAGCGAATCTGCGCCCATCTCGACGCGGCCGCCGTCCTGCCGCCGGACGCATTCCGACAGATCGTCGCCCGCTGCGACGGGATTCCGCTGTTCGTCGAGGAGATGACGAAATCGGTCCTCGAAGGCCTGGCCATGGCCCTGGCGCGCGCTGGCGCCCCGAGGGTCGTCATTCCGGCCACCCTGCACGATTCGCTGGTGGCGCGGCTCGATCGTCTCGGCCCGGCGCGGCGGATCGCCAACGTCGGCGCGACCATCGGCCGGCGCTTCAGTTACGACCTTCTGGCCGAGGTCATGAATGTGCCGGCGGCCGAGCTGAATCCGGGATTGCTGGAACTGACGCAATCGGGCCTTGTCGAAAGTCATGGCCTGCCGCCACACCGCGAATACGTGTTCAAGCATGCGCTCATTCGCGACGCCGCCTATGAATCGGTCCTGAAACGCGAGCGCGAGGCGCTGCATCGGCGGATCGCGACCGTGTTGCGCGAACGCTTTCCGGAGTTGCAGGAGAGGGAGCCCGAGCTGCTGGCGCATCATTTGACCCAGAGCGGCGCCGCGCTCGAGGCGATCCCCCTCTGGGCGGCGGCCGGGCAACGCGCGCCGCGCATGTCGAGGCGGTCGGGCATTTGCAGACGGCGGTCGAATTGCTGCGGCGCCAGCCCCCCGGCGCCGAACGCGCCGCGGCCGAGCTGCCGCTGCTGCTCGGCCTGGCGGTGAGTCTTTCCGCCTCGCGCGGCTACTCGGCCCCCGAAGTGGGCCGGGTCCTCGCGGAAGCGCGCGCCATCTGCGACGCGATGGGCAATGTCCCGGAGCTGTTCGCGGTGCTGCGCAACGCCTGCAGCTTCTACATCGTCGCGGTCGAGATGGCGCCTGCTTGGGAGACCGCCCGCCTATGCCTTGAAATGGCGAGCAAGACGGGTCTGCCGGAGCACCGGATCGAAAGCCAGTATGCGCAGGGCTACCTTTTGTACATGCGCGGCGATCTTCCGGAGGCGCGGAAATATCTGGAGAACGCCGGACAACTCTATCGGCAGCATGACGGCGCGCATCTCGTCTTTCCCAGCCCGCAGGATCCGCTGGTCGGCAGCCTCTGCGCCCTCATGCCGGTCCTCAACGCGCTCGGCGACGAGGCGGGCGCGGATCGGGTCGAAAGAGAGTTGGAAGCCCACGTGCAGCGCCTGGCGCGAGCCTACGATCGCGCCTACAGCCTCTGCTTTCGAGCGCTCCTCGCCAGCGAGCGACGCGACTACCCCCGACTTCGCGCCCTCGCCGACGAGGCGCTGACGATCTGCACCGAGCAATCCTATCCTCTCTACGAAGCGATCGCCTCGTTCTACAAAGGCGTCGGGATCGGACATCTGGAAGATGCGGACGCCGGTTTGGGCATGGCAATGTCGGCCTTCGACGCGTTGGACCGGCTCGGGTGCAAGCTGGCGCGACCGCAGCGGCTCGCCGACATCGGGCGCGTGCGGATGGCGATGGGGGACATGCACGACGCCCTGTCCGTCATCGACGTCGCTATCGCCGAGTCGATTTCTTCGGGTGAAACCTTCCCGCTTCTGATGCTTCGTCAGACGCGGTCGGAAATTCTCGCCAGAAGCCAGCGATTGACGCCGGCCGGATCGGAGACGGCGCGCGCCGCCGCGGTTGAAAGCGCGGATGGTCATGGGGCAGGCGGTTTTCCCGGCAGACCGTCGAATTAGGCGGAGGGCCGGCGCCCGAGAGCGGCGGAGCCCTTTAGTCAGGGTAAAGAGGTTCAGACGATCGGTACCGCCGTTCCGGACGTATAATCGCAGCTCGCCCAGAAGCCGATGTTTGTCGTCAGCGTCACCGTGCCGTTCTTGGGCGTGCCGAGCCCGAGCTCCCTGACAAAGGGCAGACTGTTGAAAGCCCCGAGCTCGAGCGTCCACTTGCCGAGCAGGAGTTGCGCTTGCCGCAGCGTGGTCAGGGTGAGCGGACCCTCGAGCAAGGTTTGATAGATGGCGGAGTCCGAGCCGTAGGCCGAGCGGAATTGCTTGAGATACCATACTGGAACGGGGATATTCAGACCGAAGAGAAATTGCGAACCGTATTGACCGCTGGCGATCGGCTTCAAGAGAGCCGGACTGGCGCCGGCGCTCAGTCGGGCAAAGACCTCGGCGCGAAAATTCGGCGAGGCCGAGATGTTCTCCGCCGGCGCGGCGGAGAAATCGGTTCCGTGCAGCGACAGGAACTGCTGCTGACTGGCGATGGCGTCGGGACTGAATTTCCTGATGAGCATCGCCGATGCGGTGAACGGCCCGGCCGACGGAGAGGTCGCGGGCACAGTTATGTTCGCGAAATATTTGGGATAGCCCATGATCTCGCGGCCGACCGACACGGCCAAACCGCTGTCGACAAACAGATATGCCGGGACCCATGCAATCCTGGCGGGGAGGGTCGCGCCCTTGTCGTAGCTTCCCACAAGCAGCCAAAAGCCGATGTCGATCTCAGGCGTGCCGCCCTGATTGGAAAACGGCGGAGTCGTTGCGACGATGGCGGTATTCTTCACGCAGGCGAGAAACACCACGTCCAACAGGACGCTGAATTTTTGCCGCCCGGCGATGGCGTTATAGGTCTTGTCCACATAGCTTTGACAGGCTTCAAGATCAGCGGGGAAGACAAAACTATAGAAGTCGGCGCCTTTAGCGTTGAAAGGCGGCCGAGGTAAGGTTATCCAACCGCTGTAATTAAGGTATGTTTCGGACATTACCGTCTCCTTCGATCCCGGAGCAAGGCTTGGCGTGGGTCGATGTTCGGCCGCCGCGAACGGTCCGTAAAGCGTATTCGCGTAGACAATCGGGATCTCGACGCCCGACAAGGCGGAGGCGGCGGCGAGACCCGACATGGCCGCGACCTCGACCGCGCCGGCATTGACTTCCGGAGTCTTGGTCCAGTCACCGGCGAGAAAGAGGTTGGCATAGCCGGACTTGCCAGGTTCGAGTCTGTATTGAAGCGTGTTCGGCAAGCTCAGCACGTAACGCTCGCTCGGGCTGATGTTGGCCCGCCAGAATTGCTGGTCGAACCGGGCCTGACCCGTCGCGGCGACCTCGGAATGCAACAGATCCCACTCGAAGCCCGCACCTTTTCCGGCGTTCGTCCAGAGCGCCTGCAGTTGCGACGTCGTCCAGACGAGAGCGTCCTGCCTGACTTTCTCTGTCGCAAGCTTGGTGTCGTTGGGCGCCGCGTCGTCACTCATGACGCCGCAGAAATATGCGACCGAGAGCGGCCCGGGGCTCGGCCAATCTTCGGCCGGAAGCAGTTGGGACATATCCGAATAGGTGTCGAGCGGCGGCACATATCCGGTCGCGATCGGGCCCAGCGTTTGGGGCGGCGTCGGCGGCGCGACGAAGGGCCCGCCGAGGTCCTGCACCGCGCGGTCGACCCAGAGCTGCACCGCCTCGGTGCGCACCGTTGCGAGGTTCGACACCATGTCGGCCCAGCTTGGCTTTTGATCGACGAGCGCCTTGCAGATCGCGCCGAGCGCGCCGACCGGGATGCCGAGAATCACCTGATCGAAATCCTGAACCCGTTGCAGGCAAATCTGGGGTGGAACAGGCGGCGGTTGTGGGCTGTAGTATTCCTCGAAGTTGACGCCATCCGCTTCCAGCTTTTCGCCATTCACGATCTGGCCCCACAGCGGCGAGGCGGGCCAGCAATCGATCCCCTCGACCGGCGTCAGCGGCTGATATTCCATGACGCCAGGGTTCAGAGCGGCTTGCCGATCTATCTTGATGGTCTCGATCGATGTTCCGTCGGGGCTCGGCATGAGATCCGTGACCTTGTGGAAGAAGCAGAACTTCACGCCGCGGCTCTTCAGCAACTGGTAGATCGGCGTGAAGATGGTGTCGCCGAAGCCTGCGGTCGCCTTGTAGAAAAAAGCGCCCTTGTAGGTGACGCCCAGGCGCAATAGCGACTGGACCGCCGAGCAGGCCGAGAACCGTGGCGTCGTCCTGTCGCCAGCCCGATAAGCAAAAGCGTAGTCGTAAAGCGCCCTCAATAACGCCGTCTCCGAGAGGAACGCCTGGATGTCATTCTTCGACCAGTCAGGAGACGCCTGCAGGAGAAAATCCCTGAGGTCGAAGCGGTCTATCGTATGAAATCCATTGTCGATGCAATTGTTGTCGATCGTTCCGACGGCGATCAAAACGCCGACAACACCCACTTCGAAGATTCTCTGTTCGGGCAATCTCTCGGGGCGCCCCCGGGTCGAAAGGTAAGAAACGACCAGGCCGAAGAGTGCGGCGCGGAGGATATCGGCCACATCGGACCATTGGAGGCCAGGCACGCTCGTGCCGCCATTTTCCAGGAGCTCGGCCGCCTTTTTGGCTACGGGCAGCAGCGGATGCGCGCCGGCCAGCGGGGCCCCCGTCGAGAGGGATGCGATCACCGCCTGCACATGCGGCGGCAAAGCGGACATCGCTTGCGTCGTCGCCGCTTGCGGGGATGCGCCGGCAAATGCGCGGCGACCGTGGGTCATGCGGTCGATCCATGCCAGCAGCCGGCTAATCAGGGTATCGATCGACGGCAAGACCGGATCGTTGTCCCAGAGGCCGTCCGCCCCGGGGAACGTGGTCGGGCGTGCTCCTCGATCCGTTGCCCGTATTTCGGATTGCGCCCGCTCGCGGTCTTGCCCCCGAGACGCCAGCCAAGCTGGTGCACCGTGATCTCGTATTTTTCTCCCTTAGGATCGACTTCGGTCAGCGCGAGCGCGGCGCTCATGGCGCCCATGCCGCCGCCCAACACCGCAACCTTGACCTTGCCGCCCGCCATCGCTGTCGCCCCTCAATTTGGTCCGCCAGTTTAACCATCTCGCCGCTCGGCTCGCCATGATTTCTTGGTCGGCCGAGTCCTGGCTGGGAACAGCGTGGAGCGATCGGCGCCTGTTCGCTACGGCCCCGCCGCCACGACCTTGGCGGCGTCGCGCAGCGTGAAGAGCCCGTCTTCCGGCGTCATTTCGAGGTGGCGGTGGTGGAGCGCGACCACCGACGAGCGATGGCCGATGGACATGATCGTCGTCCCCGGCAGCCGGCGCGCCAGGACGGCGTAGAGTTCCGCCTCCATCTTCTCGTCGACGGCGGAGGTCGATTCGTCGAGGAACAGCCAGTCCGGCCGCGCCAGGAGGGCGCGCGCGAGCGCCAGGCGCTGCTGCTCGCCGCTCGACAGGCGCTGCGACCAGACCTCCTCGTGGTCGAGTTCGCCGACGAGATTGGGGAGATGAGCATCCGCGAGCGCGGTCCGAATGTCGTCGTCCTTATAGGTTCCCGGAACCGCCGGATAGGTGACGGCCGAGCGCAGCGAGCCGATCGGAATATAGGGTTTTGGCGGGACCACCATCACTTGCACGCCCGCCGGCCTCGTGATGCGGCCCTCGCCGAACGGCCAGATGCCGGAAATTGCGCGGAACAGCGTCGATTTGCCGGCGCCCGACGGACCGGAAAGAGCGACGCTTTCGTGGGCCTTCAGCTCCAGATGGTCGACTTCGACGATGGGCCCTCTGTCGGGCAGCGACAACTCGAGATCGTCGACGTCGATCGCCGAGGCGCCGGCAGGAGCGGCGACGCGCGCAGGACCGGCCTCGCTCAGCGCTTGTGCGGTATCGATCGCCGCGTCGAACGAATTGAGGCGATCGACCACCGATTTGAAGCCGGCGAGATACGTGTAATAACTGACGAAGAAGGTCAGCGCATTCGACACGTGCGCAAATGCCTGCGCCGTCTGCGTCATCGTGCCGAGTTCGATCTTGCGAGCGAAATAGAACGGCGCGGTGAAAATGAACGGAATGATCGGCGACAGCTGGCCGAACATTTGGGTGAACGCGATCACGCGCATGCGCCGGAAGATCACGGCGAGCCAATTGGCGATGAGCGCCGTGAAGCGTCCGGAGAGGATGTTCCTCTCCGCGTCTTCGCCGCCGAGAAGCGCGACCTGCTCGGTGTATTCGCGTAAGCGGGCGAGCGAGAAACGGAAGTCGGCTTCCATGTGCTGGCGACGAAAAAAAAGGCCGATCAGCGGCCGCCCGATCAGATGAGTGATCAGCGTTCCCGACGCGGCGTAGATCAGCGCCACCCAGAACAGAAAGCCGGGCAGGACGATATCCGTTCCAGGCAGCGTAAATGATTGCGACAGGGTCCACAGCACGACGGAAAACGAAACGAGCGTCGTGACAGTGGAAATCAACAGAATGGAGAAATCGTATAATCCGTATGCGGTGTTGGAGCCGTCGGAGCCGCCGTTGATGAAGCGGAAAATATCTTCGGAAATGCGCTGATCGGGGTTGTCGGTCTGCCCCTCGACGAGGCTGATCCGGTAATGATTGTGCGCATTGAGCCAGCGTGAAACGAAATGCTCGGTGAGCCAGGTCCGCCAGCGGACCACCAGCATCGACTGCACGAAGAATTCGACGACGGTCATCGCCACGTAGGTGAACGCGTAGGGCGTGAAGACGAGCAGGAGCTGCTGCCAGAACACCGTCTCGTTGCGGTTCTGAATGGCGTCGAACCACGCGCGATTGAAGAAATTCAGCCGCACGGTGATGGCGACCTCGGCCTGTTTGATGAGGACGAGAAAAACGACCATCGCCACGGCGATGCGTCGCTCCGGCGCGCTATAGGCCGGAAACGGCCAGATGCGGGCGCGCGCGGCCTCCCCGGCGTCGAAGTAACGGTCGGCGATGCGCGTGATCTGTCCGACCGTCGGAAACTGCGCCACCACATAGACCAGAATCGAGAAGATCGCGACGGTGAGCGGCAACGTCTCCGGCGGCCTCTCCTGCCCAAAAGCGCTCGGCCAGAATCCTGCGCGCGCAGCGACGACGGCAATCCCGAACACCAACGTTTCGACCGAGAAGATGCCGACGAAAATCTTGAGAAAGCTCGATATGCCGGCCGAGCGGTAGGTCGTAACCGCGCAGACGAGGGCGACCAGCCCAAGCACCGCGGCGGGGAGGTTCATTTGCAGCGCGGGCTGCACGAGCGCCGCAACGCCGAACAGCGCAACGAGGATGCTCAATGGTCTCATGGGCTTTCCAGGTCCTTATGCCAAGTCCTTAGACGCATGAGGTATTCATAAGTTCAGAAAGTTCGACGGCGTTCTTCGACGCCGATCGTCGACCGACCAAAAGGCGGCTTTGTATCATAATCAATGTGATCGGCATGAGCCGTCCGGGGGCTGATTTGGACGGCGATTCCTGGGCGATGCGCTCGCCTCGCCCCAATGGGGGTTGGCGTTGCGCAAAGCAATTTGGGAAAGCAATTTGGGCAAGCAAGTCTCGGGGATCGCGCGGCAACGCGATTCTTGGACGCTCGACCGCCAGCGCCCGAGCCCTCGATGATGAGCCGGCAGGCGAAATTGCGACTATATGGCCGATGGACTAACCGTCGTCGAGTATGTCCGGGAGGATGGGTCGAACCCGTACCGGGCCTGGTTCGATAACCTTGCATGCTCAGGCCGCCGCGAAGGTCGCGACCGCTGTGGTGCGCCTTGAGTTGGGCGACGTATCGCGGGTGAAGTGGATCGGCGCCATCGGCGAGTATCGGCCGGGCTACCGGATCTATCTCGCGAAGGACGGCGACAAGCTGATCATCCTGCTCGGCGGCGGAACGAAGCAGCGCCAGCAGGCCGACATCGAGCGCGCGACGACGATGTGGGTGGAATACAAGGCGCGGAAGGCGGCTGCGACGAAGCCGGGAGGCAAGAGGTGAGCGGCATGGCGCTGACCCGGGACTTCAAGCAGACCATCGTTGAGCGCGTCCGGCGCGATTCGCAGTTCGCCAAAGCGCTGCTCGACGAGGCGGCGACGCTCTTCCTCAACGGCGAGACCGATACGGCTCGCCTCGTTCTGCGCGATCTCGTCAATGCGACGGTGGGGTTCGAGGCGCTGGCGGCTGAGACGGGGAAGCCCGCCAAGAGCCTGCATCGCATGCTGTCGAAGAACGGCAACCCGACAATCTGGCCGCCATCCTGAGCGTGGTCCGCAAGACGCTCGGCGTGGAACTTCGGGCGCATGCTGTGGAAGCGGCATAGGCTTTTGGTCGCTCTCTGCGCGCGCGAACTGGCGCATTATTTTTCGGTTTGAGGACGGCACAGCGTTTGATGTCGACCTCGTCGATTATCATTGAAGGGGGTGAAAGCCATGCCCATGAAGAATCCGCCGCATCCCGGCGAGATGGTGGGCGACATCATCGCGGAATTGGGCCCGTCCATCGTGGACGCCGCGAAGGGCTTGGGCGTAACGCGGCAGCAACTCCATAACCTCATCGCCGGTCGCAGCGCCGTTTCGTCGGAGATGGCGTATCGGCTGGAAAAGGCGCTTGGCAGCACAGCCGACGCCTGGTTACGGTTGCAGGCCAGCTACGACCTCGCCCAGGTCCGCGCCCGCGCCGCGTCGATCAAGGTTTCCCGGCTCGCGCCGAATGCGGCGTAGGGTTCGCGTCGCCCACACTGCGCTCAGCCGAATGGGCGGCGCAGTTCGACCCCGGGTCGGGCCTCCAAATTTGACCCTGGCTCAAGGTCGAAATTATCGATAAGATTAATGCGGCCGCCCGATCAGCCTTCCAACCCGCCGATGTGCCTTTGGGCATAGATCTGCACGCCGAGCTGTTCGATCAGGGTGAGCTGCGCCTCGAGGAAATCGATGTGCTTTTCCTCGTCGGTCGTCAGCTCCTCGAACAGATTCTTGGAGACGCGGTCATTGACGGTGAGGCAATATTGCGCCGCCTCCAGATAGAGCGCCCGGGCGGACATTTCCGCCGCCAGGTCGCATTCGATGATTTCCTTGACGCCTTTGCCGATCCGCAGCTGATCGAGCGACTGCATGTTCGGCTGGCCGTCGAGAAAAAGGATGCGGGCGACCAGCTTGTCCGCGTGCCGCATCTCCTCGATCGATTCCTCGCGCCACGTCTTGGCGAAATCCCTGTAGCCCCAGTTGTCAAAGATCCGGTAGTGGAGCCAGTATTGGTTCACCGCGGCGAGTTCGTGCCGAAGGGCCTTGTTGAGATATTCGATGACCTGCTGATCGCCGCGCATGGATAGGCTCCGCTGACTTGGGGCGCTGAAGACCCCCGCGCCCCGCAACGCGTTCATTCAACGTCGAATGCGAGGCCGGCGCAAGCCGCTCGGGCGGCCCGTACGGCGACGTCTTTGCCGGAGCGGGCGGTTCGACTAACCTTTGCGCTATGGTCCGCTGTTCGAACAAGCCGCCGCCCGAGTTTTTCGCCGAGATCGACCTGATCGGCGCGCTGTCGGCCTGCCCGGGCGGAGACTGCGGCGCGAGCCATTCGAGCGACGAAGCACGCTGTTATCCCTTGAAAGTGGAAGTCTATCGTCTGCGCGCCGACGCGCTTCGGCACTGGAGACAGCCGCCGATCAGCCCCTATTCGACCAGCGGCTTCTGAACTATGCGAAGCGCCGCCGGGCGCGTTCCTGCGATTTCAGGGCCTCCGTTTTGCGGTCGCGCGGCGGAGCCGCGCTGCGCAGCGAAAAGACCAACCTGCGCGCGGCGTCTGCGACTTCGTCGACTGCGCGGTCGAAGGCCTCGGCGTTGGCGTGCGAGGGCTTCGAGAAGCCGCTCACCTTGCGCACGAACTGCAGCGCGGAGGCGCGGATCTCTTCCTCGCTCGCCGGAGGGTCGAAGTTGAACAGCGGACGAATGTTGCGGCACATGACGGCCTCGCGCCAAGAACCCGACGGGCAAGCTATTTCGGAAGCAGTTCGAATAGAGCCGTGACGGAGACGGTCAGGCGGTCTTCGCCGGCCTCGATCGGCGTCGGGGCCGCGGCGGCGCTCTGAACGTAGGCGCGCCTGGCGAATGGCAAAGGCTGCGCGCCGGTCTGTTCGGTCAGCTCCATCAGCCGGCCGACCCTGGCGTCGCCGGCGCTGGCGTAGATCTCGGCCTTGCGCTTCGCGTCGGCGACCGCGAGAGGCCGCGCCTTGTCGAGAAGCGCGCTCGGATCGTTCTCGCCATAGGCGATGCCGTACATCGCATTGGCTCCGGCCTCGACCGCCTTGTCGATGAGCGAGCCGAGGTGGGGAATGTCGCGGACGGTCACCGTCACCATGTCGCTGACGTTGTACCCCGTGATCGAATGCTCGGTCGGAGAGTTGGAACGCGGGTTGGAGAATTCTGGCGTGATCGAGAGGCTCGAAGTCTGAATGTCGGCCGCGGCGACCCCTTCGCCCTTGAGCATCGAGATCAGCGAATTCACGGCCTTGGCGTTGGCCGCCACGGCCTCGCGAGCGTCCTTGCCTGTCGTCGTCACGCCGAGCGTCACTCTGGCGAAATCGGGCGCCACGTTGACGCTGCCTTCGCCGCTGACCTCGACCCAGCGTTCTGCACCGACGTCGATCAGCTCCCTTTCGTACGCGTGGGCGGGGGGTGCGGCGACCGGCGCCAGGACTGACGCGGCGATGCACAAGAGCGGCAGATAGCGCATGACCTTCTCCTTGTCGTCCTCGCTCCCGCTCAGAGGAACATCGAAAACCCTGTCACGCATGCCCAAGGGCCGTACCTGTCGTTCAGGCCTCCGGCTCCGTCTCCGATCGGGGGGCCCGGTAGCGGAAGTCGCAATGGCTTGCGCCGCTCATGATCGTCTGGGTGCGGGTCAGCGATATGCGCGGATCGTAGCCTTCGCAAAACGCGCCGTCGCGGCAGCACGACAGAAGGTCGCCGATCCCGCCGAGGCCCATGGCGCGGTAGGTCTCGGCGTAACGGCACCGTTTGACATTGAAATCGAAGACGCCCGGCTCGTCGGCGACGACCTCGATCGTCAGCGCGTCATCCTTGGTCCACAGATGCAGGATCGACTTGAAGCTTTCGAGGTCCGCCCCGCCGGGGGCGCGCGCCGCCATCTCGGCGCCGGCGGCGATCGCCGCGCGACGGATGGCGGCGCCGAGAATCTCGCGGGCCTTCGCCTCGCCGATCGCCTTGCGCATCTCGTCGTAAATCGGCGCGATGACCGCCGCCTCGATCTTGCGGCGCGCGAGAATGCCGAGATCGTCCCCGGTTTCATCTCTGTCCATGCGGCTCCTCGTTCAGGCGGACGCGGTCGTAAAGCACGACGAGCGTCGGCCGCCACACTAGCAGAGCGGACGGGAGGACGGGAGCGGGTCGCGGGCTTGGCCGCCTGCGCCGGCGCGGGCCAGGAGGCCGGCCGCTCCCTGTTTCTCGCTGTTAAGACGGAGAAAACAGCGAGAGCAGCGCGGTCTCGGACCGCCGGGCGCCTGGAAAAGCCCTATGATCACAACCAATTGCGCCGAAACTCGGCGCGCGGGCGAATGCCGAGATAACAGGGAGAAAATTCCCGCTTAACAGGGAGGCGACAGGCGGCGAAGGCGCGAGAACAGGGAGCTTGCCAGCATTCGAGCCGGCCGGCCGGCTCATCCCGCGGGCGCTTTCGCACGGGCGTCAATGCGTTGCTAGAGAATTATGCTGTATCCGTCTGAATCAGCTAGATAATTTGCCATTCGTTCGATATTCGTTCTTGACAAACGCGAGCGATCTGGATTAATTCTTGTTCGTTGAGGGCAGGAGCAATCATTGATGGTCGACCGGGGCATTCATGACGCTGAGACCAATCGAAAACCCGAACGACCGGGCGCCCGGATTGCCGTCCGCTGGCTGCCGGTCGGGACGCTGAAGCCCGAGAAGAGGAACGCGCGCATTCATTCCGCCAAGCAGATCGCCCGCATCGCCGACAGCATAAAGGCGTTCGGGTTCAACGTCCCGGTGCTGCTCGATAAGAAGGGCGGCGTGCTGGCGGGGCATGGCCGGCTGCTTGCGGCCAAGCGTCTGGGGCTCGAGGAGGTTCCCACGATCACGCTCGCCCATCTGAACGAAACCGGGCGCCGCGCCTTCATGATCGCCGACAATCGGCTTGCGGAACTCGCCTCCTGGGACGACCGGCGGCTTGGCCTCGAGCTCGAGGAGCTCAAGAGCCTCGACCTCGATTTCACCATCGAGGCGACCGGCTTCGAGATGAGCGAAATCGACCTCAGGATTGAGGCTGAGCGGGCGCCCGGCAGAAGGAAGCCGGAGTCGCAGGAAAGGCCGGCGCCGAAGGGGCCCGCGGTCGCGCGGGCGGGCGAAACCTGGTCGCTCGGGCCTCATCGGCTCTGCTGCGGCGACGCCGGCGACCCCGCGGCCTGTCGCGCGGTCGACGCCGCGATCCGGCGATGGCAGGCGCTGACCGGCGAAAGCGCGCGCCTTCATCCGACCGGAGAGACGTTCGATGCGGCCGCGCGTTCCCGGCGTCCCCGGAAAGGCGGACACGCTGAAAGCGCAGCCGAATGAGCAGACGCATTCCTTCCCCAGCCCCGCCGGGGAAGGTGGCGCCACAGGGCGTCCGGAAGGACGCCGTCTCTCGACGGGCAATGGCGCCGGATGGGGTATGGCCCGCTGCTTCGACCCTCCCCGCTTCGCGGAGAAGGGGCTCGCGCCGACCGCAGGCAACACGATGAAAGATAACGTGAATTCGACTTATGTGACTGTGCAGCCCACGGTAGAGGAGGACGAAGAGCGGGTCGGCAATCCGCCGCGGGCCTGGCGCTTCCGTCCCGGCCAGTCCGGCAACCCGCGCGGACGGCCGAAGCGGGCGCATGGTCTCGGCGCGGTGGTCGCGAGGGCGCTCGGCGAACGGGTCGAGGCGACGGAAAACGGCCGGAAACGCCGCATCACCAAGCTCGAGGCGGCGGTGACGCAACTCGCCAATAGCGCCGCAAAAGGCGATCTGCGCGCGACGCAATTGGTCCTCGCGCTCTACCGCGACGATCCGGGCCGCTCCGCCCTGGATGCCGCCGAACGCAGCCGCAAGCCCGACGCCATCGTGGTCGCCGAACTCGTGCGGCGCATAAGAAGCAGCGCGCCGTGAGGCGAGGGTTCCCGGCGGCCGCCGCGGTGCTCCCGCCCCCCTTGTGGGGGCGGCATTCGCACATCTCAAATCGCGGGGGCGCATCCCTTCCCCAGCTTCGCTGGAGAAGGGGGGCGCGCGACCTTCGAGATGTGTGAATCTCCGTAGCCTTGTGGGGGCGGGTTGGGGTGGGGGGTCGGGCCATGCCCTCCTGTTCGCCCGCGACCGATTGGCAGTGACTGATGAGACTGATGCTCACGCGAAAGCCGGACCCTCCGCGGTCCGCGAGACCCCCCACCCCGGCCCGCCCCCACAAGGGGGGCGAAGCGGCAATCGATTATTCACCCAAACGCAGAATTCCGTAGCTCTTAATCCGCATGACCGCCGTCGCGCCCGCCGAAGTTGAGGCGACGTTGAGGGAGGATTTCTATTCCCTCCTCGTCGGCTGCTTTAACGAGCTTCACGCCGGCCAGACCTTTTCGCCTTCCTCGCACGCCGAGGTCTTGGCGGCGAAACTTCAGGGCGTGCGCGAGGGCGGGGTGAAGCGGCTCGTCGTCAACGTCCCGCCCCGCCACTTGAAGTCGCTCGCCGCTTCGGTTGCCTTGCCGGCCTGGCTGCTCGGCCACGATCCCGCCTTGGCCGTCGTCAACGTCACTTACGCGCAGGACCTGTCGGAGAAATTCGCCCGCGACTGCCGGGCGGTCATGAGCTCCGCATGGTACCAGTCG
>Ga0074044_10002672_pt1 | contig 15528 bp, 10 predicted proteins | sample BogForMeECP23OM1_FD_94443 | JGI IMG/M metagenome (GOLD analysis project Ga0074044, IMG submission 94443) | Bog forest soil microbial communities from Calvert Island, British Columbia, Canada - Bog Forest MetaG ECP23OM1 | ecosystem: Environmental > Terrestrial > Soil > Wetlands ... | reverse complement strand
TCATTATTTACATTATATGTTAATACTATTGATATAACCTTAGGTATATTAATATATAATAGAATACAAGATAGAAGAATAGATATATTTAAAATAATATCTGCATTGTTTTTAAGAAACTCAGATATTATTTTTAAAAAAGATATAACATCTTCTTTATTTAAAGGGATAATACCGAAAATAGATAGTGCTTTTCTATTTATATTTAAAAAATCTACTCCCCTTTTCCTTGGCCACCCCAAAAATATACAGCACCGAAAAGGAACAATCAAACAACATCTACAAAATGTCAATATAGAATTCCTGATTCTATACCAACATGATGAGTATTTGTTACTTGATAAGCATAAATTCGGGCAGCCCCTACACACAAAAAAAAACTTCCGATTATTACATGTACAATTATGTTAACACAAATTCATTTAAAATTTGTTTCCATATTTCACAATATGGTTCAGACTATGTCTTCAATAAATTACTATCATTTATTGTAGGGCACTCGTGTCAAGATTATTGTTGATATTACTCACTTGTTAGTCGTTGAACGTTCTTAATTCACTTATTGTTAATATTAACAATAATATACCAAATTAAGCTTCGCTGCAAATATTCTTTAAATATAAAGAGTTCCTTGCAATTCACCCTATTTTCTACTTTTATATAGTTTTACTTGTATAAATTAAAAATATAATTTTTATAAAATAATCCTGTATCTAATAGAGATGTAATCTTCCTTTTACTTATTTTTAAAGTACGAGCTACTTCACTGATACTTTCGTAAATAAATTCTTTATTCTCTATTGTATTTATAACAATAATTTTATTGTTCTTAGGTTTAAGTAATTTATTCCCATTAATTCTTATGTATCTCTTCCCATCTTTTATCACATAAGGAGAGGACTTATTTAATAAATTAATAACTTTTGTATTTATGTTTTTAATTGATTCATGCAAATTTTTATTTATATTTATTAATCTTCCTTTATTCATAACAGATTTGATTTCTGTTATTAAATTTTTACCTTCTGGAATTAAATGATAACCTAAATAATAAAGATCTACTATATAAGATCAATTACAAAAATCTAAATATTTATTAGTATGAAAATTTAAATTTCTAAAAAGTGGAATAAGAACAGACTTAAAATAATAAATGTCACTAATATCTAATATTACACTTCGATATATTTTATTTCTTGTTCTTTTAGATATTACTATTTTACCTTTTCTAAAATATTCATGTATTTTAAAAAAAAGCTTTTCCTCTTTAATGTGACATTCAAATCTTAATCTAGGTCTATAAATATTACCTGTCGAAAATGTAGCATCTCCTTCTATAAAACCTAATAATCAATTATTAGTAATATTAAATGAATCAGGAGTATATGCATTCACATTTGCTATACTTTTCAAATAATTTAGTCTAGATAATCCCTCATTAGTTAAATGCGATTTATTATTAATTAATTCACTTGCATCTTTAAATATAATAAATTGGGAATATTTAGTACTATTTAGCTGAAAATACTCAAATATAGGGATTATTATATTTCTTACTGAATAATAATCACTAATATAATAATTACATCTATTTTTATATACACTAATATTCCCACATCTTAATTCTTTTTGAATAAATTTTAAAGTATTTAGATCCGCTATATGTAAACCAATTTGGAAAGTTAAATTTACATATTTAGATACATTACTTACCTTAATTTTTTTTTTTTCTTTATAAAAGTATTAATCCTAAAATATGGATTATCTCTTAAAGTTATTAAAAAATTACCTTCAGCATCTGTAAAACCTACTAATCATTCTAAAAATTTTTTATTTAATTCAAATTTATTATTATTTTTATCTGTTAAAATTAAACGAGAATTATTAATATTATTATCAATTTTATTGTTTGTTTCAGGAAAAATTATATTATTTAGTAAAATATATATTAATTTAATTTTATAGATTAATATTATTATAAGTAGGGGCAATAAATACCCATGGAAGCCGGTTCCCATATAAAAAGTAGAACCAAAAACACTGTCCGTTATTGTATATGAGACGCCAAAATACTCCAAGACCTGCAAACCCGTAAAAAAAAAAGCCATATATATAGTAGCTATATAACCATTATTGGCTCAACTAATTAATCGGTCTACTAAGGAATGATGTGATACTGTTACAGATGAACCTGACGATAATAAAATTGTAGTGTTAGCTGTAGGTACTTCTGAGGCATTTACAGCTTCTATACCTTTTGGTGGTCATTCTGATCCTATTTCAATTGCTGGTGCCAATGATGAATGGAAATAAGCTCAAAAAATACTTAAGAAAAAAAATATTTCACTTATTATAAATAATACCACTCCCAATGATATTCCTTTCTGTACTTTATCTGTGTGTGCCCCTAAATAACTTGCTTCTGTTATTATATCTTTAAATCAAAGTGACATACCTCAAATTAATAATATAAAAGAGCAAAATAAGAAAAATTCTCCCATAACATAACCCTGAAAAGATAACACAGCACTTATAGTAAGTGATAATAATACTCCTGCTAGTGCTATTGGTCATGGTGATTGATCCACAATATGATAAGGATGACTAGGTAATGTTACATTAACATTATTAATTAACATTATTTTGTCTGTTCTATAATATTTTATTCCTTTATTAGTATAAATTTCTCTTTCTAATTTATAACTAACTACGTATTTATATCCTGCTTGGTATAAATATATTAATTTAGAAATATAATTTATATTTAAATTTAACATCACTAATATTAAATTTTTCAGTATTATTTCATATATTAATTTTACCTGAAGAGTTAGATTATACTATTCAATACTTAAATAATAATATTTTTTATAGTTCTAATATTTTATTACATAAATCATATTTTTAATATAAATATTAAATTATATTGTATATATATATCTATAAATATATAATTTATTATATTTATATTATTATTTACAGATATAATTATAATAACTCTCATTAATATTTGCAATATAAATAATAAGGAAAAAATTATTTAAACATTTTTTAATAAGAGTTAATAAAATTAAACATTTATAATAAAGGAAATTAAAAAAGAAAATATAAAATTTAATATTTATATTAAAATAATAATATATGAATTTGTAATTCAGAAACTAAAAATATATTATACTAACTCATTAGGCGGCTCCACCTATCGGATAAATTGGATTCGAACCAACAACCTCCTACTCCCAAAGCAGACGCACTACCAGTTTGTGCTGCTATCCGTTTTATTATATAATTATAATAATGATTAATAATTTTCAACATACATTATACATTTATATAAAGATTATTGTACCTACAATAGGATTCGAACCTACACATTAAAAATAGTACGACTTAAATGTACCCTGTCTACCAATTCCAGCATGTAGATAAAAAAATAGTTATTTAATATATTTCTAGATAATCAATATCATTTATAATACTGATTATCTTTCTTATTATCTTGCTTTATTTATTACCAATAAACATATTTATCATTAAATTAGACTTAATTATTTTAAATAAAAAATATAATAAAGTTATTATCATTCTGTAAGAATGCAGAACTAAATTTAGTCTGACTTTTTATATAAATATAGAATTTTTATTATTTTTAATTTAACTTAATTAATTTTAATTTTTATTTAAAATTAACTAAGGCTAAAAGGAATCGAACCTTTATTGTGCCATTATGAGTGGCAAGCTTTAACCATTAAGCTATAGCCCTATAATTAATTGGAATAGAACATTTATAATATTAATTCTATAAGTAATCATAAATAAAAATTTATTTTTTATTTATGATTAATAAAATATATAAAATAATTTAATTTCTTATTATAATATTTTATAAAAGGACCTAATTTAATAATTATACCTACTGAGGGATTTGAACCCCCATGACCTGATTACAAAACAGGGACTTTACCAATTAAGTGAAATAGGCTATAATACCATATTTTAATATAATTACATTTATTTTACAATTTTATTATGTTAAATATAAAATCTATTTATTTATTATATAATAGAATTATATATTAGAATAAATTAAATTATATATTTATATTAATTAGCCCTAACGGGTTTCGAACCCGTATAACAGCATTGAAGGCGCTGTGTCTTAACCATTAGACCATAGGGCCAAAGTTTTTTTACTTTACTTTCTAATATAGAAAGTATAACAATACTTTTATTTTTTTTTTTAAGTTAACTACACTAATTAAGATAGAATTTATTTAAATCTAATAAATTATTATATTTTTTAATAATAAACTTTAATATAATAATTGTAAATAAGAGAAATTTTATTAATATATAAATAATAAACTTTTTATTAGTACAACTTATATTTATAACTATTATACCGATAAAAGGAATTGAACCTTTAGCTATTGTATATGAGACAATCGTTTTAACCACTTAAACTATATCGATTTAGGATAATAACATTGAATAATAGATAAACCATACTTAAAACTGAAACTTCTATAAATATATATCTATATTTAACTTAGAATTATTTATATAAAGCCCAATGTATATATATATATATTTACTTTATTTCTTTTTTATTTTTGTAGTATTAAAAAAATATACGATATGTCCTTTTTCTCCTTTATATTTATGTCCTGTTTCATATCGGACTGTAGAAGAATCTTTTCAAGAAATTCCAATTATACTTAAAACATTATGAACAATTCCAAACATTGGTATTATTACTAAGAAATGTGCAAAATAATATGCAGTTGCTACTTGCCCAGCTATGATGAAAGGGGGTTCAACATGACAACTACCTAACCACATTAAAACTAAGAAATTTAATACAAATAATCAAAAAGCTAATGTATATAACGGTTTATATGAATTACCTTTTATATTACTTGTATCGCTAAATGGTAATGCTAGTAATATTAATATAGCAACAAACATACTTATTACTCCTAATAATTTATTTGGTATCGATCTTAAAATTGCATAAAATGGTAATAAATATCATTCAGGTACAATAGATGCTGGAGTTTGCATAGAATTTGCTTCTATATAATTATCAGAATGACCTAATTTATCAGGACTATAAAATATAATAGCTGTAAATATAATAAAGAATAAATAAACAGTTACTAAATCTTTAAATGAGAAATAAGGGTGAAAAGCTGTTCTATCTGCATTAGATGTTGTACCTACTGGGTTAGACGAACCACTTATGTGTAAATATAACAAATGACCGGCTGTTAACGCTGCCAAAATAAAAGGTAATGTGAAATGTAGTGAAAAAAATCTATTTATTGTAGCTGAACTAACGGAAAATCCTCCCCATACGAACTCAACTAATGATTTTCCTAATCATGGAATAGCAGATAATAAATTTGTAATAACAGTTGCACCTCATAAACTCATTTGACCATATGGTAAAACATACATACTTTAGCAAAGAAAAGAAATAATCTTTTCAATGCCTAGAGTAACTTATTTTTTCGTATACTCTATTCATTGAACTCAATAAAAAAGCTTCGCCTGTGCATTAAGTAGCATTTCAGCTACCCATTAGTGACCCAGTCTGTCGCGATTTTTTAGAAAACCGACGATCTCTTATTTATAAAACAAATCTTTATAAATCTTTTGATCGTTTTCACTAATATTGCCAAAGAAATACTAAGATTTCTTCAATAACTTTGTCAAGTTATTCCACTTTATTTCCAAAATTAATATATTGTGTCAAAAACTTAACCAAAATATATATTTTGGTTACTTTAATAAGAAACTACTTTTCTCTAGAGATTGCATAGAAATTAATACTCATGGGACTATAATCAAAAATATATTTTTTTACATTAATTATTCTTCTATTCTTTATCTAATTTTATTATTCAACGTTTTCTTAATATCTTTTTTTCTGTTTTTAACGTTCTAGATATAGTTTTTATACTACATTGAAGAGATCTTGCCGCTTCTGTTGTACTAAAATATTTACCATAAACAGTGCTATCTAAATTCAATACTAATAATCCTTTTGACTTCTTTTTCATATTAAATAAAGCTTCTTCTGAATACACTCGCTTTTTCTTATTTAAATTACTTTGTCTTATTTTTTCAATAGTTTCTTTAGATAAAAACTTACCTCTATTTAATTCTCCTATCTTATCTCGTCTTTCTTGATTATACTGAGCTTTCATTTTTATACGAGTTATTTCGGTATGTTTATAACCAAAACTATTACCTGCTTCCATTAATATATTATAATTAGGTAATAAAGATTTTAAATAAAAATCTTCTAAATTTAACAAATCTTTATTATTTATTCTATTTACAACTTCAAGAAATAGCTCTAAAATTATAAAAGCAAAATTAGAAAGACCATATTTAGTGACAGCAAATTTTATTATCTTGCTACCAGTCTTATGTATTAAATGATTATTAAATCTAGCATAAATTTTGCCAGTTGAAGCCGATCCAATATAGTAATCTAAAGTTACTTTATTTAATATTAAATATATACCACTTAATCCTTTAGTTTCTTTTAATATAATTTTCCTTTTTTCTTCTAAATGCAAATCTTCATATAAAAAAACAGGATTTAACGCCTTTTCTTTAATAAAATTAGATAAGACATTACTACCTTTATTATAATCATTTTTAGTTGAATAATTCCTTTTTTGTATTTTATTAAAAAGAATATTATTATTATTATTAATTATTTTCTTTCTAATATATATTTTTGATCATTTTGGGCAATGATATTTACCCAGAAATGCTGTCAAAGATTAAATACAATCAACCTTTATTTGTATTTAATCTTTTCGACTGTACATTAAGCATCCTTTCAGACACCTACCAGTGATCCAGTCTGTCGCGATTGTGTATTCAACCGACGGTCTGAGGACAATTTTATGAACTTTTAACCGTTTACACTAGTATAATCTAATAATTATTATTATATATCTATATAGATATATTACTATAATCTAAACAATATAATTTATACAGTTTAGATGGTATACTTCTAAATACACATTGCATATACTTCAAATATAGTAAGATTATGATAATTAAAAAACAATATTAAATATACCCTTTAAATTTATATTTCATTTCTTCAATTATATAAGGTTTAACTATAGTTACCAAAGTCACCATAGATTTCTTTCATATGGATATTCTTCATTGATTTAGATGACCTGATTTTACAACAGTTGATTTTAATTTATATTTTCTATTTAATATTTCAGATAAATAAATACATTCCTCATAAGTAAAAGAATGTGTAGCTATTAATATACCTTGTTTATCTTATCTAGATCCATCTTGCATAATTCAATGAGCTAACCCAATAGGTGTAATATATTCTTCTATTCAGCTAGGAACTTTTTTTATCTTTTTACCTTCAATGCTAACATAAAAAGAATCATATATTCACATTAAACTTGAAAAAGTATATAAAGTGAGCCTGTAATTAAATCTAATTGAAACGTCAGAATTTAATTGTTTATCTTGTTTAACATCAGATTTTTTAACTAATTTAGGTATAATGTAAGAAGAATATCCTCAATTATAAAATAAGTTAGTTAAATGATGAATATAAGCTGAATTAGAAATCGATTGTTCTATATTAAAACGAACACTAAACCCTAACTGATTATTCAATTTATCTCCTCATTATAAAAAAAAAATTATTTACGATTATTTTCAATTTTAATACCAATTTTATGTTTCATCATAATAGGCATTATTGGATTTAATATAACTTGTAAATCAAGTACAGATTTAGCATTAATAGTTATCACATAACCACTACCATCTTTTATATAATAACAATTTAATTTAAATTTAGTTTTTAATACATTTAATAAAAGATCTACTTCTTGTAATGTATAAGCATTTGTAGCAAGTCTTATATATTTATGTTTTTTATCAAATGTACCATCATCACAAATCCAAAAAGCTAATCCTAATGGTGTTAAAAGTTCTTCTATATTTAAAGGTACAATCTTTTTACCTTTATTATAAAACATATAATATAACTCATTAAAACACGGCAAACAATAAGAAGTAAATTGTACTCGAGTATATATCTTACCTGTACGTTTGTCAGGTAGACGATCAGAAACTTTAGGTTTAGATCTACAATAATCTTTAAATAATTCAAATAAATAGAAAATATAATCTTTATGAATTATACTTTGTTCAAAATGAATATTAGTATTACCTTTTATTGAACGTTTTTGAGCACAAACGTCCCCCAATAAAAGACCTATTAAAATTTCTTGTAAATCTTTAGTTAAACTAAATCGTCTTCTTTGAAAATTTTTTAATCGTTTTTTCTCAAACTTTTCTTCAACTTCTGATTTTGAATCCTTTGAATTAAAAAAACTAGAAAATTTTTTTATTTGATTTAACATACCACATATTAAAACAGATAACATGTCTATATTATGTGGACCAATCCTATTTATAGCCTTAGTTCTAGCTTTATTAAAAGATAAATTATTATTAACATATAAATATAATGATTTAATATCGTTAATTAATATTCATATAGGCCACTTTGTAGCCATCATAAGGAAAAAAATAATAGTTCCTATCACTCATACTCCTATTCTAGGTGATCGATAACTACCATAGTATAATCCTCTACTAATATGAAGATAAACCGCAATAAAAAAGAACGAAGCCATGTTTGCATGTGACATCCGTAATAATCATCCTTCATTTACATCTCTCATAATATGTTCAACTGAATTAAAAGCTAATTCAGCAGTACCAGCATAATGCATTGCAAGTAAGATACCCGTAATTATTTGAGCTACAAGACTAAGTCCTAATAAACTACCGAAATTTCATAGATAACTTAGAGTAGACGGTTGTGGACTATCTACTAAATAACTATTCAATATAGTTAAAACAGGATTAGTTTTAAGAATTCGCATACAATTTATATTTATTATATATCCTGAAAGCTAGTCAAGATTTGATCAAAAGAATAAACATTTTCTGAAAAAAAGCAGCTGCTTTTTCTTTAAAAATTAAATGTATAATTAGTTATAGTTAAAATATATTTTAACTATAAGAAAATTTTATACATTATACAAAAGAATTTGATTAAATATATTTTGTTTTATAATTAATTAACTTTATATAATATGAAGAAATAATTTTTTATTTTTTTTTATTACAAATTATTGTATTTCATACATTTTTAATTAATTAATTTAATAATTTTCTTAATTACTAATAAAAATTCTTTTTTTACAGTTTTTATTTTAGATAATTAGAATATTATTTTTATGTCAATGTTATAAGATATAAATATTATATTCTTTTTTATTTATATATTAATAACACTAAGAAAGAAATAAGCTGTTTCCTGTTAATTATTGATTTAACTTAAAAATATTAATTTTTATCTTTGATTCTTTATTAAAATGGATAATTTTTTTTTATCCTATTTATACAGAATTTAAAATCTATAATATTAAAAGATTAAAGTTTTAAATTCTCATTTATATAGACCTATGAATTTAGGATTAATAATCAAAAATAAGATTACTCTTATTTTTGGTTTATATAACTTAATTTCTTCTTTTTCAACTTTAAAATCTATTTTTAATAAAATTGTTTATCATTTTACAAATTCTATATACATATTTCTCTTTTACAGACTTTTCAATTAGACAAATAATCTACTTAAATGTTTATTCAATTTAATCTTTCTTAGATTAATTAATCAATATAGAAAAGAAGAATATTAATAATATACACTTATTTATTTAATATACATATATATGTATATATATGTATATTAATTAAAAGACTGATAATATAGTATATTAGTGTAAACTTACTGAATCTTTAATATAAGAAGAAGTTAATATACTATATACATAACTTTGTATTCCAGCTATAGCTAACTCTAAACCAGAAATAGCTGTAATCAAAGCAATAGCTATAGATCCTCCAGTTAATCGTAAACTAAGAGTAGCAGTTAATCCTAGGAAACCAAAACCGGCTAAAATTAACAATAAAAGATGTCCTGATATTAAATTAGCTCCTAATCTAATACCTAAACTTAAACCTTTTGCTATATATGAAATTAACTCAATCAGAGCTAATAATGGTACTAATAACAAAGGAGTACCTTCTGGTGAAAAAAGCGTAAAAAAATTTAAAGCATGTAACACTAAACCAATAATAGTAACACCAAATCAAATACTAGAGCTCATAGATAAAGTACTAACTAAATGAGCTGTAGTAGCAAAATTATAAGGAATTAATCCCATTAAATTACTAAATAATATATATACAAATAAAACAAATATAAATATAAAAAAAAATAACCCAACTAATGAACCTATTTGTCCTAATACCATATTATATATTGTAAAATATATAGCTTCCGCACTAAAAGATCATCCATTTATAGCTATACTATTCTTAAAATTACCATATACATAAAAAAATCAAATAAACATAACAACTAATCCAATATATACTAATATATTTGTAATTAATCCAACAGGTGTATAATTTAAACCCAAAAATTCACCTAAAAATGGTTTTATTTCAAATTGGTCCATAGGTGAATTTAAAATACTATCATCTAATTTTATTCTATTTATATATTCTTGCATAATCTTAATATATTATCTTAACTTGTCCTTTTACAGTTTCTCCTAGTTATTTAACTTGATATATACGCAATTCTTTTATTTCCTACCACATTTTTAATTTTATATTAACTCGATTATTATAACATAATTAATTATTATAAAAATCTCTTATGACTATCACATGATAAGTTATAAAGTAAATTAAAATAAGGAAATTATAATATATGTACTTTGTGTATAGATTCGAACTTACAATTTATTTACTAATCGCCTCCCTTCTTATTGGAATTCGAAATAACCAATTTATTTTTCAGTTAGCTTTTACTAAAACGCTTTTCCTATTAAGCTTAACAAAGTTAAGAGAAAAGTAAAAAAAAAACACTAAATATTACAAGATAAAATATTAAATACCTATCTTGCAATATAATATATATAGTCTTTTAATTATACTTTTCCTTTATTCAGATAAAGATATCTAATATCTAATATATTAAAAAGTTAGAGTTTATATAAACTCTAATTAATATATAAATAATTAAATATTTTATTTAAAGAAATGTATTTAATAAAAATTAATATAACTAATCTTTTGTTTCCTAGTATAAAATACGATATATTACATCAATTACCACAACATGACATCCTTTTTATTTAATATCAATAAATTAACTTATTTTTTTAAATAACTATTTATTTAATGTATAAAATATTAAATAGAAAGATAATATCTTTAAGTTAGAAACTAATACCAAAAGGCATCATATCAAAAGTATAAAATAAACAAATAGCAAATAAAATATATGCAAATGCCAAAGGTAATAGCTCTTTTCAACACAAAGACATTAACTGATCATATCTTAATCTAGGAAAAGAAGCTCTAACTCAAATGTAAAGAAATACAACTGTAATAATCTTAAAACCTAAAACATATGATCCATATATTTTATCTATTAATAAACTAACTGATCCAAATATAATATCTTTACTACTAAATGAAGTTTTTAAATCAGAATTTAAATTTCATGTATTATAATAAATAACCTCATAATTTTCAGTAAAATTATAATCTTTAAAAAGAAAATTAAATAAATCAGAAAATATATAAAATTTAAAAGAAATATCTGTTAATGAAAAATAACTATAAATATAAAATATAGGATCAAATATTAATTTATATAAATCAGGACAATGATATCCACCTAAAAAGAAAATAGACATAAAAGTAGACATTAATATAAGTGAAGAATATTCACCTAAAAAAAAGAAAACAAATATACTAGCTCCATGCTCAGTCATAAAACCAGCCACTAATTCTGATTCAGCTTCAGGTAAATCAAAAGGAGGCCTATTTGTTTCTGCTAAAATAGCAATAAAAAACATTAAAGCAATTGGTAATAATGGAAAAATATTTCACACAGCTTGTTGGCACTCAACAATATATGTTAAACTAAAAGAACCTGAAAATATTATTAATACCAAAATAATAGAAGAAAAAACTAATTCATATGAAAGTAATTGTGCCGTCGATCTTATAGCACCCATAAACGCGTATTTAGAATTAGCAGCTCAACCGCTTATTAATATACCATAAGATCCAATCGACGACACTGCTAAAGCGAAAAAAACACCTAACTCATAATCAAAAATAGCTAATCCTTCCCCAAATGGTATAATAGATCAACCTATTAAAGCAAAAATTAAAGTAATACAAGGACCTATTACAAATAATAAATTATTAGATTGTCTAGGTATAATAATTTCTTTAACTAATAATTTTAATGCATCAGCAAATGGTTGTAGTAAACCTCATATACCAACTGCATTAGGACCACATCTACGTTGCATTGCTGCCATTATCTTTCGCTCTGCTATAGTAATGAATGCAACTGCCATTAATATAGGAACTAATACAATTAATACTTCTAAAATATTAAAAAATACTACCATAATTTTTATTTATATTCAATATAATTATATTATAAAATTACTATACTTATTACAATAAACAATTTAAATTTACCATAATTTCAAAAATAATTAATTATTTGTTAATCAATTTTTAAGCATGTATTTTATAAACAATATTTAAAAGAAACATTTAATTTCTTTTGATAAATTCATCCAAATGACATTATTTAAAGACAAAATTTAATAAGAAATAAATATGTCTTTAAATACATCTAAGTAAAAAATTAAAATTAATATCATTATTAGATATATTTCTTAGTAAATCAAAATATATTCATTTAATGAACAATTTTTTTTTTAAGAATATTATTATCTTTTAATAATAAAAAACTTACTTAAAGTATAATTAATTACATAATAACATAAATATTAATAATTAATTATTAATATTTATGTCAGTGGAATGTGCTTTTTTTACAATATTCAGAGCACCTTCTTTTAATTCATAAATAAATCCAACAATAAGAATGTATAAAAAAGCGAGTACATTATTTTTACTAATATTTTGATTTTTTTGATAAATAGCTGTATAAGGAAAAGCTAATATAATTTCTAAATCAAAAATCAAAAATAATAAAGAAACTCTATAAAAAATTACGTTAAACCGTTCCCGAGTTTGTACAAAACTAGTAAAACCACATTCAAAACCTCCTTCTTTTTCTAAATATTTTACACTTAATGAAAAATAAGAATTAATACCTAATAATAATAAAGCTATAATTAGATTAGCTAATATAAAATATATTAAATTTCCCAATATATCTTCTGAATGCAAATAATCATTACTAAGTGTATGAAAAAAAGAAGGAATAACTATGCTTTTTTTAGTTATCTTATTATTATTAAAACTATTTATAAATTTATTAATATTTATATTAATAAATTTATAAAATTTTATTATAATATAATAAAATTTTTCTTTCTTTTTATTATATAATAAAGATCAATATCAAAATTTTAATATATCAAAAACTAAAAAAATATTACTATTACTTTTTTTAGTTTTTGATATATTTATTACTTTTATTTCTTGATAATTATCTGCTGTCAATATAATTGCTCCTATCATTCCTAATAATAATATTACGCTTAAAATATAAATATAAGAATGATATACTGTGTATAATATATCCCCTATAGCTGTTATTTGTGTTATTCTATTTACAGCAGAATCTCAATTAGGAATAACTAATAAATAATTAGTTCTTGTTTGTATAGGATAATTAATTAATAGAGATGAATTATCTATTAATCCACTTTTTTTACTTATATAATCATTATTATTAATAAATGTATTATATTCATTACTTATATCTATATTATTTTTATCCCTTTCTTCTGACCGACTTAAACAATCCTTAAAATATTGAGGCGAATAATTAATTTTATCCTGAAAAAAGACATTATCATCTTCCTCTTCTAACCATTCTTTATATTTGTGTAGATTTCCTTTTAACTTTACAAATTCTTCTTTATTATTATTATTTTTTAAATAATCATAATAGAAATCATAATTATTATCTTTATCCTCATTAAATAAATCCTCATTTTTAATTTCATTTTTATCTCCTCGACTAAAATTATCAGTATTAAATAATTTTCCGTAGGTATTATCCATAAGTATTAATTCTTCTTTAAATTTAATACTTTTCATTTTAATTAAACCAATATTATAAAGAATATTTTTTAAAACTAAAAAAAACCCACTTAATAAAAGAAATAACAAAGGTAGGTAATTATTACTTCTTTTTTCAACAACCTCAACATCTATTATCATTATTATAAATAAAAACAAAATAGCAATAGCTCCAATATATATAATAATATAAGATAGACCTAAATATGTAATTCCTATATATATTAAATAAAAAGCTACTAATATATATAAAACTATTAAATTAAATACAGATATAATTGCATTTTTTGTTGATATTACAAATATACCTGCCACAATCGCAAGTAGAGGTAATAAACTCTTCAAAACAGCTATTGAAAATATTAATTTCATAATATTATTTGAAGTATAAAAAGAAATAAAAAATAGATAATTATTAATTATAAATAATCATTCTTTCTTTCTGTTATTACTTTTATTATTAATAAATAAAAATGAATTATTTAGAGTCAAATTTACGAAAGATAATTTTATATTCGGAGTAATAATTGAATTACAATATATTTAATAAAAATAATTTTTTTTCTTAAAAATTACATTCAATATATAAGACTCTAAAAAGAAGGGAAAGCTCGAATAAAAAAAATTAAAAATTTCGGTAAGATACCGAAATTGAGAACGGACGGAATTGAACCGCCTATGGTAAAACCAATGAGTTTACAGCCCATCTCTCAAACCAAATGAGAATCATTCCCTTGGGATAATTATATATGTAATTTATTTTCCAGCTGCAGGTTCCCCTACAACTACCTTATTTCGACTTAACAGACATTAAAGTCGCACATTAAAATCTTCACAAAAAAACTAAAAATCTACTTTTTTTTGATTTTTGGCTTATTAATATATTCAAAAGAAATAAATAAAAATTATATTCCTAGAACAAATATAAAAAAATCTTAAATTTTCTTCTAAATTAATATTTCCATATTCGCAGTATAACCTTGATAGAAATAAATGTTAAAATAAAAAGAAAAATATTTATTTTTTGGTTTGAAAAATAAACAGATTCAATTAATAAAAGTAAAAAATAATTTATTAGACAAAAGGTTCAATCTAATAAAAAATAAAATACAGATTAATTATAAGCGTAAGTTTCTAAGCATAAAACCCTTCCTGCACATACTTCTTTCTCCGCCTGACGAGTAGTTAGTACACCCCAGATATTCAATTCACCGTAACGTCCTGATTTACGATTACTAGCAATTCCTTCTTCATGTAGCCGAGTTTCAGGCTACAATTCGC
>Ga0074044_10002671_pt1 | contig 15528 bp, 14 predicted proteins | sample BogForMeECP23OM1_FD_94443 | JGI IMG/M metagenome (GOLD analysis project Ga0074044, IMG submission 94443) | Bog forest soil microbial communities from Calvert Island, British Columbia, Canada - Bog Forest MetaG ECP23OM1 | ecosystem: Environmental > Terrestrial > Soil > Wetlands ... | reverse complement strand
CGGCGGCTGCTAGGTAAATCACCCCGCCCCCTACCAGCTTACCCCCCCCCCGCCATGGCCCCCGCCCCGGCCCGAAGGAATCAGCAGGTGCTCCCGCAGATGCCCCGCAAAGCCTCGCAAGACCGGATGCGGCCTGCCCTCCGCGTCCACCGCCTTGGCCAGGCGCGCGTGGAAGCGCTTGATCGCAACGGCGACAGCCCGCACACACCGCCCCGCGTTGTCGCGGGTTCGCCACGTATTCTGGCGCAGGAACTCCAGGATCTCCTCCCTCTCCCGCCGCGCCTCCGTCTTCACGGGCTCAATGGTCAGTGGTCAGTTGTCTCGTATTCACATCTTGCTTTCTGTGTTGGGCCGGCGGCTTCATGCGACTGGCCTCTAAACCGTTGAAGAACTTCACGCCACGGCACGCGGGGCATGAAAAAAGCGCCTGTAAACACGGGCGCTCTCACGCTTTTGAAGGCTTCAAAATGACTTCAAAACCTAACGCTCATCCTCATCGTCCTTGTCCCCGAAACGCTGCCCCTCGCGCTCCTCCACGTCGTCGCCATCGTTTTCCATATATAGGGGAGCGCTTTGGTGTAAATGGTGTTGGCGGGAAGTGGTTGATGGGTGCGTTGTTACGCATACCGTTAACGTTATTGGGTCGCGGGAATGGGGCGGTTGGGGGGTGAGATTATTCTGCTGAGTTGTTGTAAGAGGCTGCAAATCAACGGGACTTTCATTCAGGTTGTTACCGCCTTCACGGTGCCGCTGTTTGATGAGTTCATGCGCCGCATCATGCCCGGCGAGGACTGGAAAGCGTAGTCCACCGCGACCGCCATTTCTGCTTTCTGTTTTCTGCTTCCTCCCCCCCGTTCTCCGTTCTCCGTCCTCCGCCCCCTGTCCTCCGTCCTCTACCCTCCGGCCCCGTGGTCCGTGGCCCTGTGGTCCGTGGTCTCGTCGTCCGTGGTCTCCCAGTCCCCCCTTGGACTTTAGACTTCAGACTTCAGACTTTAGACTTTCCCTTGCCCCCCTTTCGGCTCACAATTGCTCGACTTTTCGTCATGGGCGGCACAGATGCACAGCTACCAATCGGTTGGCAAGTGTCCTTTCAGGGGCGCCAGGCTCCCGTCACCCCGACCGTCCAACTTCAATCACGCGATAGCCGTCGCCGGCAACATACTCACAGCACCAATCATCCATGACCGCCCCCACGAAATCCGGCGGTGAATTATTCATCGTCGATAACAGCGAAACCGAATGGAAGGGCCTTCGCTATCTCCAGGACTGGACCGAGATTGCCAGCGCCTTCGACATCGCCACCGGCTTTTTTGAAATCGGCTCCATGCTTGCCCTCGATGGTAAATGGCAGAAGCTCGACAAAATTCGTATCCTCATGGGCGACCAGGCGACAGCGCGGCCCCGCCAAGCTATCCTTGAAAGCCTTCGCCAGCACGTCTGCCAGAAACTCGACGCCAGCCTGGAGGCTGAGAAGGAGTCAAACGACCTCCTGGCCGGAGCGGCGGCCATCGTCCAGGCCATGCGCCAGGGAAAAATCCAATGCCGCGTTTACGCTAAGCGGAAATTCCACGCCAAAGCCTACATCACCCACCCCCGGGTTGCTGTCATCGGCTCAGTCGCCCTGGTCGGCTCCAGCAATTTCACGGTGCCGGGTCTCACTCAAAACGTCGAGCTCAACATCCAGATTCGTGCCCCAGGCGACGTCTCTCAGCTTCAGGCCTGGTACGAACAACACTGGCAGGAAGCCGAAGACATCACCCCTGACGTCATCAAGGTTATCCAGCGCCACATTGACGAATACACCCCGTTCGACGTTTACACCAAGGCCCTGCAGGAACTCTTCGGGCACCACACCCCCAGCGAAGCCGAGTGGGAAAGCGGGGAGTCACGAGTTTACCCTGTCCTGGACCACTACCAGAAAGAGGGCTACCACTCGCTGCTGAACATCGCCCGCCAGCACAATGGCGCCTTCCTCTGCGACGGTGTCGGCCTCGGCAAAACTTTCGTCGGCCTGATGCTCATTGAGCGCCTGGTCATGCGCGATAAGAAGCGCGTCATGCTCCTGGTCCCCAAATCCGGTCGCGTGGCAGTTTGGGAGCGCAACATCCGCCGCTACCTTCCCCACCTGCTGAACGGCTTTCTGCCGTTCAAGGTTTACAATCATACCGACCTCATGCGCGGCCTGAGTAACGACGGTCGAGATTTCCCGGCAGAGTTTCAGCAAATCAAGGAGCAGGCGGACGTGATTCTCATTGATGAGGCCCACCATTTCCGCAACCGCGGCCTCGCCAATGCCGAAGACGGTACCATCCGTTCCCGCTACTGGCAGCTCTACGACATCCTGGGCAAGAAAACCCTCTTCCTCCTCACCGCCACCCCCGTCAACAACGCCCTGACCGATTTCCAGCACCAGATCGAGCTATTCAGCCGCGTGGATAACCCGGCGGCCTTCGCTGGCGCCCTCGGCATTCACAATTTGGCCAGCCATTTCCAGCAGCTCGAAAAAGCGCTCAAGCGGCTCACGGTCGGCCTGGAGCATGGTGAGCTGTTTCAGGTCAACCAGGCGGAGGCGGAAAAAGTCCTGTTCGACGACAAGCTCTTTCGCGCCTTGGTCGTGCAGCGCAGCCGCGCCTATGCCCAGCAGAGCCAGATCCAGCACGGCGGCACCCAGGCCCTGTTCCCGACCAAGGAACCGCCCAAGGTGGCAGCTTATTCCGTCAAAAAGACCTACGGCCACCTGTTGGGCAAGGTCGAAGCCGCCTTTTCCAAGCCCGAGCAGCTCTTCAGCCTGGCGGTGTACTATCCTTTGGCCAAATGGAAGGGTGACCCTGCCGCCCTGGCCGCCTTCGACATCAATCGCCAGAAACAGGTCGTCCGCCTCATTCGCATCCAGTTCCTGAAGCGCTTTGAAAGCTCCATTTACGCCTTCGAAACATCCTGCCAGAACCTTCTCCTCAAACTGCTGGCGTTCCTGCGCAAAAACTCGACCGAGCCGAACGAGACAAAACGCCTGCACCGCTGGGAGGCGCAGAATTCGGAGCTCCTGGACCACGTCAAACAGCGCCGCGCCGAGTTCCAAGAGGAAGACGAGAGCGAGGAAACCGATGCCTCGGAACTCGGCGATGAATTTCTCGACGCCTTCGAAGTCCTCAGCCGCAGCAACTACGACCTCGCCGAAATCTTCGACGAAACCTACGCGGATTTGGAGCAGTTGGTGGACTTCCTTGAAGAACTGAAGTCCTTCGATTCCAGCCACGACAATAAGCTCCAGTCGCTCGTCAAGCTCCTGAAGTCGGACCCAGTCCTCAGGAAACACAAAGTTCTCATCTTCTCCGAGTTCATGACCACCGCCCGCTACCTGCGCCGGGAGTTGCGGGACGCCGGCATCGAGGGCGTGGACGAAATTGACAGCGGCAGCAAGACCGAGCGTGGCGACGCTATCCAGCGGTTCGCCCCTTACTACAACGGCACCACCAGCGCCGAACTCGCCGCCGACGGCCAAAAGGAAACCCGCATCCTGATTTCAACGGACGTGCTTTCGGAAGGCTTGAACCTCCAGGACGCCACCCGCCTCATCAATTATGACCTCCACTGGAACCCCGTCCGACTCATGCAGCGCATCGGTCGCGTGGACCGGCGCCTCAACCCGGAGGTCGAGGGTAAAATCGTAGCCGATCACCCGGACTACCGGCCCTTGCGCGGCGAGGTCATCTATTGGAATTTCCTGCCGCCAGAGGACTTGGACGACCTCCTCCGCCTCTACTATCGCGTTTCCAACAAAACGCTCCGCATCTCCAAGGTCTTCGGCATCGAGGGCAAAAAACTGCTCAAACCGGAAGACGACTACGAAGCCTTGCGCGATTTCACCCACACTTACCAGGGCGCCCTCACCCCGTTGGAGCAAATTCACCTGGAATTCCAGAAGCTCCTGGCCGACACCCCGGCTTTGCAGCAGCGCCTCGATCAGTTGCCGGGCCGCGTCTTCAGCGGCAAGGAGCATCTCACCCCCGGCGCCAAGGCCCTCTTCCTCTGCTACGCCCTGCCGGCGGAGGACAGGACCCAACGTAGCCCAGGCGTCTCGTCTGCGAATGCGCCGGGCGTCCCGCCCGGTGATGCTTCCGTTTGGACCACCGAAGCCGGTAAAGCAGGCTGGTACATGTACGACATCACCACCGGCAAAATCCTGGAGCAGCCGGAGGAAATCGTCGCCTTCATCCGCAGCACGCCAGAAACACCCCGCCGCGTTGCGATGCCCCAGCCGGACCTTCACTCCGTCCGACTCAAAGTCGAAAAGCACATCAAAAACACCTATCTCAAGCAGGTCCAGGCCCCCGTCGGCATCAAACCGGAGTTGCAATGTTGGATAGAATTGAACTGAAATGGCCCGAGCCATGAAGAAGCCCACGCGGAAAACCAAACCGGCCAAGTCCGGAGCGTTGGTGGTTATGCCCAGGCACGCGCCTGCTCACGAATCAGCCTTTCGCGAAGTCGTCAACCTGATCCAGCGCGCCCGCCAGCGGGCCTTCCAGGCGGTCAACACGGAGCTGATTGACCTCTACTGGCGGGTTGGGCAATACATCAGCCGCAAGCTGGAAGCAGCCGAATGGGGAGAAAAGGTGGTTGGGCAGTTGGCGCAGTATATTCACCACCAGATGCCGAACATGCGCGGTTTTTCCCGGCCAAATCTTTTCCGAATGAGGGCGTTCTTCGAGGCTTATCGGGATGACCAAATAGTCTCACCACTGGTGAGACTATTGTCCTGGACCATGCACCTGAGCCTCATCAGCCGGTGCAAGAGACCCGAGGAACGGGAGTTTTACATGCGCCTTGCTGTCCGTGAGCGATGGGGCAAACGCGAATTGGAGCGTCAGCTCAAGACCTGCCTTTTCGAGCGCGCCGTCCTGTCACCTCCGAAAGTGGCCGCCGCGCTGCGACAATCCCATCCAGAGGCCGAGGACATCTTCAAAGACGCTTACGTCCTCGAATTTCTTGACTTACCGGGAGGCCATCGGGAGGCCGATCTCCATCGTGGCCTGCTTGCAAACCTGAAAGACTTCCTCATCGAATTAGGGCGTGACTTCTGTTTCGTCGGCAGCGAATACCCCGTCCAGGTGGGGTTGCGGGATTTCTCAATCGACCTGCTCTTCTTCAATCGCGCGCTGAATTGCCTGGTAGCGTTCGACCTCAAAGTCAGGCGCTTCGAGCCCGAGCATCTCGGCAAGATGGAATTCTACCTCGAAGCCCTCGACCGCGACGTGAAGAAACCCCACGAACGCCCCTCCATCGGCATCCTCCTCTGCGCCACCAAGGACAACGAAGTGGTTGAGTACGCTCTGAGCCGCTCAGCCTCCCCAACCCTCATCGCCGAATACCAGACGGCGCTGCCGGACAAGCAACTCCTTCGGCGGAAGCTGCATGAGTTCTACCAACTCGCTTGCCCCCACGCCATCAAGCGGAAAGGCAGAAGTTAAAAGGCAAAATGCAAAACGAACAAGCCCCCCAAAAGTTGCGTGAGCGGACATATGCGTACGCCCGGCGCGTCATCCGGGTCTTCCGGGCCTTGCCCAAGGATGATGTGGCCAGAACCCTTGGCCGCCAGTTGCTTCGGTCTGGCACTTCCGTTGGCGCCAACTATCGCGAAGCGGCGCGCTCCCGCTCCAAAGCCGAATTCATTTCCAAACTGGGTGACTGCCTTAAGGAAATTGATGAATCCGACTACTGGCTCGGTCTAATCCAGGACGAAGCCGTTCTCCCAGCCCCCAAACTGGAGTCAATCCGCCAGGAAACCATAGAGCTGGTCGCCATCTTCATCTCCAGCCTCAATACCGCGAAAAGAAATGACTAAAAGGCAAAAGCCAAACGCGCTCTCGCCCGTCGGACAACTTTTGCCTTCTGCCTTCTAACTTTTGACTTTCCCCCAATGCCCAAGTACGCCGCCAATCCTGAACCGGTCCAGAGGATCAAGACGCTGGCCGACCTGATCTCCTACCTTCGCGATGAACTCGGCTGGCCCATCTCCCCGGACAGCGTCAGCGACGACCTGACTTTTGACTGGTCAGCCGACGAGCTTCGGCTGGCGGACGTCCACGGGGCCCGGCTTCGGGGCGGCGCGGTCCGCCAACTTCGCCCGTTTGTCCCAGGCCAACCCTGGGGCATCTTCCTCGTCGAGTTCGCCGATACGCAGGTGTACCGCACCTCCCTGCGCCAAATTCTGCGCGGCCTCGTCCCTGGCCGGCGGCGCGATGCCAGCCTCCAGTCCTGGCAGCACGAGAATCTCCTCTTCATTTGCGCCACCGCCGATTATGAGCGCTTCACCTTCGCCCATTTCAAAGGGGATAAGGTCCACCGCGCCAGATTGGCCACCTTCGGCTGGCGCAAGGGCAGCGCCTACTTGCGCACCCTCATCGAGCACAATCTTCCTTACCTCGCCTGGCCGAAAGATGACGGTGCCGATCCAAACGCCTGGCATTCCGAGTGGGCCAGGGCCTTCGACAAAGAGCCGGTCACCAGGAAGTTCTTCGACGACTTCAACAACACCTTCCGTAAGGTCTGCAACGACATCGCCAACCGCCATTCCCGCTGGTCCAAAGAAACCGTCGAGCGCGAGGCCCAGACACTGCTTAACCGCCTCCTGTTCCTTTATTTCATCCAGCGCAAGGGCTGGCTCAATCGGGACCGCCAGTACCTGGTCAACCAGTTCCGCGAGTACTATCGCAAAGACCCCACCGGCATCAGTTTCCTCAAAGACTTCCTCCAGCCCCTCTTCGTCAAGCTCAGCACCAAGAGCCCCCAGGCCGACATCCCCGGCCACGACCTCCCATTCCTCAACGGCGGCCTGTTTGCCGACGAATACGGCAGCGAGCAGCGCGACGACGAAGTGCGCCGCCACCACGAGCTAAAGGTCGGCAACGACACCTTCCAGCATATCTTTGACGACCTGCTGGAAGCCTACAATTTCACCGTCCGCGAAGACACCCCGCTGGACGTGGATGTCGCCATTGATCCTGAGATGCTGGGCAAAATCTTCGAGAGCCTCGTCCTTCAGCTTGAGCAGTCGGAGGTGGGCGGCAAAAGCTCCCGCCATGACACCGGCAGCTACTACACCCCGCGCCCCATCGTCCATTATCTCTGCCGCGACGCCCTTGCCGCTTGGCTCGCCGATCAGCCCCCATTCGCCGACGGAGCGCGGACATTCTTGTCCGCAGAACGTGGTGCGCCGCCCGATGCGGACAAGAATGTCCGCGCTCCATTGGCTGCACTCGTAAGTCGCAAATCGCAAATCGAAAATCTTCTGGCCTTGGACGCCTCCCAGGGTCTCGACCAATCCGCCCGCGCCACTCTCGACTCCCTCCTCACCCCCGAACAAGCCCGTGCCCTGGCCGACGCCCTCCGGGAACTCCGCGCCTGCGACCTGGCCGTCGGCTCCGGCGCCTTCCCCGTCGCCCTCCTCCACGAGTTGGTCAATGTCGCCCGCCTGGCGGAAACCCGCGCCCGCGGCAAAGATCCGGCGGCCAATGACCCCCGCTGGCTCTTCGACACCAAGACCCGTTTCATCGAGCGGGTCCTGTACGGTGTGGACATCCAGGCCCGCGCCATTGAAATCTGCAAACTCCGTCTCTGGCTCAGCCTGGTGGTGGATTACCCGCTCGACGTGGACGTGGACACCTGTGAAAAGCAGAGCTTCCGGGATTCCCTGAAACGCCTGCCGGCTCTGCCCAACCTCGATTTCAAAATCCGCCGCGCCAATTCCCTGATTGATACCATCCACGGCGAGCCGGTCCCCCTCGGCAAACTCCACGCCAGCGACCAGGCTCGCGTCGTTCTCAGCAAGCTCACCACTGCCAAACGCGAGTTCTACCGCGCCGACTCCGTCCCGGAGAAGCGGAAGCTCCGCTTCGCCATCTATGCCGCTATGGCTGAACTTGCCCAGATCGAACTCACCGTCGCGCGCAACGAGCTGGGTCTGCTGCCCGACCCGGAGAATGCCGGCAAAGTGGCCGAGCTCGACCAGGGCCAAAAGGCGATGGCCAAAGTCCTGGGCCAAATCCGTGACGCCCGCAAAATGAAAGCCGCCGACCAGGACGATGCCCTCGAACGCATCCGGGAGTTCTTTGACGACGAGAAAAAGCCCACCTTCGTCTGGCAGCTAGACTTTGCCGAAGTCTTCCACAGAGCAGGACAGGCGTCTCTCCCGTCCTTTGAGATGGCGGAAGGCGGGGACAGGCGAGACGCCCTTGCTGCTTTGGGCGGCTTCGATCTGATCGTCGGCAACCCGCCCTATGTCCGTCAGGAAAAAATCAAGGGCCTCAAGGAATACCTGGCCGCGCACTTCGATTGTTATGCCGGCGCAGCCGACCTTTACGTGTACTTCTACGAACAGTCGCTACGACTGCTGCGGCGAGATGGAGCCCTTGCTCTTATTTCCAGCAATAGCTTTCTGAACTCGGCCTTCGGCCAGAAACTTCGGTGCTTCCTCAAAAAGAATACATCCATTCGCACCCTGATAGACTTCGCCGAAACAAGGGTCTTCACCTCCATCACCGAGCCGTGCATCTTTATAGCCAGGAAAGGCCCGCCGACAGAGCAAGCCCTTCGCGTGCTGAGGTGGGATCAATCCGAGGTGCCCGAGGATGTGGCGGCGGTCATGCGCCAGCAAGCCTTCGCAATTCCGCAGAAGCAACTTGGAGAGGACGGATGGCAACTAGAGTCACCATTGGTAATGAGGTTACTCGACAAAATGCGACGAACTGGCATGGCGCTTGGAGAACATGTCAATGGCCGGTTTTACTACGGCATCAAGACTGGCCTAAACGAAGCCTTCGTCGTGGACCGTGATACGCGCAGCCGACTGATTGCGGAGCACAAATCCTCTGCTGATCTGTTGAAACCATTCCTCCGTGGGCGGGACGTGAAAAGGTGGCGGGTGGAGTTTGCCGAGCAGTATCTCATCACAATCGAATCGTCGGAGAACAAGGCGCATGCGTGGTCCGGCAAACCGGCGAAGGAAGCCGAGAAGGTCTTCGCCAAGACCTATCCCGCAATTCAACAATGGTCGGAGCAATTTCGCGCGGCCCTAATCGCCCGTGAAGACCAAGGCCATTACTTCTGGGAATTACGTTCCTGCGCCTACTACAATGAGTTCAAACGGCCAAAGATTCTCTACCAGGAAATAAACCGCACCGATGCATACGCCTTTGACGACAACGGCTACCTCACAAACAATAAGCTGTTCATGCTACCAGAGGCCGGAAGTTACGTCTTGGCACTGTTGAATTCGCGGACTGGGGTTTGGTTCATGCACACCTTTTCTGGCGTCCCACTCGGAGGCTTTCTCGCCCTCCAATGGCCGATAATGAAGGAATTCCCCATTCCACTGGCGGAGCGGCCCCAGCACGACGCGTTGGTCGCCCTAGTTGAGCGCATCCTGAAGGCCAAGCGGGCGGATGGGGCGGCGGACACGGCGGCGCTGGAGCGGGAGATAGACGAGCGGGTCTATCGCCTCTACGGCCTGAGGTCGGATGAGATCAAGCTGGTGGAGGAGACCTCCCAATGAAGCCGATTCGTTTCAGTCCGCATGCGGAGGGCAACCTGAAAGCGCGCGAGATTGCGCGGGAGGAAGCCGAGGCCGCTATCCGCAACCCAGACCGGCGTGAATCGGTGCGGACACCACGGGAGGTTGTCACGCGGCGCTATTCTGATAGAGTTACAGGTGAGACCATGCTGCTGCGGGCCGTCGTTGAAGAAACCGCCAGCGAAATTGCGGTGGTGACGCTCTACAAGACGTCAAAACTGAAGAAGTATCTGCCGGAAGGACCGTCATGAAAGTTGAATATGATACGCAGACCGATACGCTTACGATCACGCTGCGCGACGCGCGCATCCGGGAAAGCGATGAAGTTCGCCCCGGCGTGATTGCCGATTTTGGCTACGACGGCGGCGTCGTGCGCTTCGAGGTGCTCGACGCCTCCAAAGTGGTGGACCGCACGCGGGAGATGCAGTTTGCCTTGGCTGGGGGTTGAGCCATGGCGCCGGACCAGGAGCCGGAGCCGCGCGGCGGGCTGGCGGGCTTGGTGTGGTGCATCGCGGCGGACAGTTCACAAATATTGGAAAGCGACGACATGAAAGTAACCTACGACCCGGAAGTGGACGTTCTGCGGATTCTGTTTCGCAACACCCCCATTGAGGAGAGTGACGAAGACAAACCCGGCGTGATCCTCGATTACGACAAGGAGGGCAACATTGTGGGCCTGGAAGTGCTGAACGCCTCGCAGCGCATCGAGAACCCGCGCGGGGTGGATTACGCCGTGACCGCATGACGGATTTTCGCGGGACGGAGAAATGGGGAATCGCGGCGGTAAGGCCGTCCGACTTCCTGAGACTGATTGAGAAAGAACGATGAGCACGTTGACTATCCAGATGTCCGAGAGCCTGGCCCGGCAGCTCCGGGAATAGGAGCCGCAACGCCGCCTTCCTCCAAGCCTTGGAGCACGCCGAAAAGGACTTCGAGTACACCTTTGGCTTCTCGCGCGGCGAAATTGCCGCCTGGACCCTTACGATCGGAAACGGGAAAAGCTGAAGCGCTGAAGACCGCGAATCATCCTCAGCGGCGCGATGCGTCGGCGGTGGCCGGCTTGGCCGGGGAAGCTCTTCAGCTTCGCGTCTTTGCACCTTTGTTGTTCATCTCGGCACCACCGGTGCCCGGGCACCTGAAACAGCATGAAGCTCAGCTCCATTCCAAAGTCGGGCCGGAAGGGCTCGGTCGTGTATGTCGTCTGGATCCGCACCTGCCAGCACATTGAGGGCTGGACTGATGTCCCCAAAGTGGGCCGCGCCCGCGTCCCCGCCACAGCCGACTAGGGACGCTCTTGACCACGTCGGGGTGACAAAGTAGCGTGGGCGTCTCGCCTGCGGGTGAGCGCCGGCGTCCCGCCCCGCAGTCATTAGGATTCTGGCGGCGGGACGCCGCTAGAACCCGCACGCGAGACGCCTGCGCTACTCTGTCTCCGGCCTGTCGGCTCTCGCCTTGGCCCTCGCTCTTTGCCGGGTTCCCGCGTCTCGGTGACCCTCCATCCTCCGGCTTGGCACCCCGAAAGGCCTGGCTACTCGTCCCGCCGCCCTCACCACTTTGGCGGCCCATTCCCGCTTATAGGCCCGTATCCTCGCCGGAGCCACACCATACCCACACCGTAGTCTCACCGTAGTACCCTCGTTAGCCAACGAGGGTACTACGGTGAGACTACGGCGAGACTACGGGGAGGGTCCGGGGGGACTCCGGAGGGATCGGCCTTTGCGGGCCGGGGACGGCTCGCGGCGGTTACAGCGCCAGGCGCCTCACGCCGTGGCCAAGTTGTCCTCCAGGACCTTCGAGCGCTGGTCGCTGGGCTCGGTCGGCACCGGGGCGGGCGTATCCCAGACCTTGATCGGTTCGTAGAAGGTGTTGCGCTGCACCGGGGTGCAACCGGCCTCACGGATGGCTTTGATCATCTGGGCTTCGGTTTGCAATTGAGGCGACGTGGCGCCGGCCATGTGGAAGATGTGTTCCTCGACGATGGTGCCGTGGAGATCGTCGGCGCCATAGCTCAGCGCCACCTGCGCCAGTTTGAGTCCCATACCGACCCAATAGGCAGTGATGTGGTCGAAGTTATCGAGGTAAACCCGGCTGACGGCGATGGTGCGCAAGGCGTCGAAGCCGGCAGGGGGATGCTGCACCGGGATGTCATTGTCCTCCGGGTGATAGGGCAGGGGGACAAAGCCGACGAAGCCGTGCGTTTCATCCTGCAAGGCGCGCAGTTGGCGCAGATGATCCACCCGGTCGGCGAGCGTCTCGACATGGCCGTAAAGCATCGTGCAGGTGCTGCGGCCACCCAGGCGATGCCAGGTGCGATGGACGTCGAGGTATTCTTCGGCGGACTCTTTGCCCCGGGCGATAGCCGAGCGGACTTCCTGGCGGAAGATTTCCGCGCCGCCGCCAGTGAGGGAATCAAGGCCGGCTGCTTTCAGTGCGAGCAGAGTCTCGGCGACAGACTTCTTCGCCAACCAGGCCAGGTGCAACACCTCAATCGCCGTAAAGCACTTCAACTGCAAGCGCGGGTCCAGCGCGCGCAGCGCCTTGAGCATGTCCGTGTAGAAACTGAACGGCAGGGAAGGATGCAGTCCGCCAACGATATGCAATTCCGTGATGCCCAGGCGTAACGCCTCATGGGCCTTGGCGACGATTTCCTCGACGGTGAGCTGGAAGCCGTCGGCGTCGCGCTTCTTGCGGGCAAAGGAACAGAACTGGCAGCTCAGGATGCAATAATTCGAGTAGTTGATGTAGCGGTTGACGATGTAGCTGGCGCGACGGCCGGCTTTGCGCTGGCAAGCGAGGTCGGCGATGGCGCCAACGGTGTTGAGGTCCTTGCTCTGGAAGAGGCGGAGCGCGTCGGCCTCGGAAATTCGCTGGCCGGCGGCGACCTTGTCATAGAGGTCACGGAGTTCGCTGTGCTGGACGAAGAACTGCACAATCTACGATTAGCAGAATGGGCCAGTTTGGCAAACTGAGTTTCGGCGCAGCTTGGCTGGAGCGTCGGCATGTTGCCGGCTTATGCGCCTCGAATGGTCTAAGCCGGCAACATGCCGGCGCTCCGGGCCTATCCGCGTTTCGTGCGGGATGGGCCGGCAAAAGCAACTCAACGCAGCCGGAAACCGCCCCCCAAGACGACCTCGGCAACGGTAACAATGAGAAAGACAGCGCTGACGACGGCGTTGAGCCGGAAGAAGGCGACGTTAATCCAGTTTAGACTGCGGCGGCGGGCAATCCAATGTTCCAATACCAGGCAGCCGACAATCATCAGCCAGCCAACGACGTAGGCGATACGGAACTTACACAGGAGCCCAAAGAGGAGCAGGAGGCCGCACATCAGCAAGTGCGCCAGGAAGGCGGCCTGCAGGGCGTTCTTCGGTCCCCAGGCTACGACCAGGGAGTGCAGCCCGTGTTTGCGGTCAAACTCGTAGTCCTGGAGAGCGTAAATGATGTCGAACCCCACGAGCCAAAGCACAACTGCCAATGCCAAGACGATAGGCTGGAAGCCTACTCTGATCGAATTAAGCCAAGCCCAAGCAGCCTCAGATGAAGAGAAAATGTCTGCCGGCGGTGGTCGCAATCCGAACTCACCTTTCACCGCCAGCCAGGCGCCCACCGGGGCTAGAGCCAAGGCTAGTCCCAGAAAAAGGTGCGTGTAATACGTGAAACGCTTGGTCAACGAATAGAAGCAAATGACCGCCAGCGCAACCGGCGAGAGGTGGAAGCAGAGCGGATTCAGCAGGAAACTGGCGCCGACCAAGCCCGCCCCCGCGAGCGCACAAAGCGTCACAGCGCTCGGCAGGCTGATCTGGCCGGTGGGCAGGTGGCGCCGAGCAGTCCGGGGGTTCAGGGCGTCGAATTTGCGGTCCACGATGCGATTGAAGGCCATCGCGCAGGTGCGGGCGCAAACCATCGCAGCGAGGATGAGGCCGAACGTGCGCCAGCCGGGCCAGCCACGGTTCCCGCGCGCGGCCACCACCATCGCCGCCAGTGCGAAGGGGAGAGCGAAGGCGGTGTGGGGGAACCGCACGAAAGAAGCCCATTTGCGGAGTGTGGCGAACATGGAACTCAAAGCGCCGAAACCAGCAGTCTTGGACCATGAACCAGGAACATTGAACCTTGAACCTCGAACCTTGAACCCTGAACTTGGAAGAAGCGCATCACTGACTAGGGGACGAGCCGACATTGTTACTGCGCCGATTGCTGGCGCGGTTTCGCTCGGCGGTTTGAATGCTGGCTTTGAAAATACGAATCAACTCATCGCTCTCGCGGAGCACGAAGGCGAGTTGGACATCGCTGCCCAGCCAGTGCTTGCGGTCAATGAGCCGCGCCCACCGCAAGACCTCACGGAGTTCCTTGAGGCATATCTTCATCTCAAGGTTCAACGTTCGAGGTTCAAGGTTCGAGGTTTTCGCTTTCTTATTCACTCTCGTGTTTCCAGCGCGGCACTAGCTTGTGCTCTATGCCGAGATGATCCAGGACCCGGGCCACGACGGTATCCACGACTTGCTCGACATTCTGCGGACGGGTGTAGAACGACGGGTTGGCCGGCAGAATCGTCGCGCCCGCCTGGAGGAGGAGCTCGAAGTTCTTTACGTGGATCAGGTTGAGCGGAGTCTCGCGGGGGACAAGGATAAGCCTTCGCTTTTCCTTTAATGCGACGTCGGCAGCGCGCAGGAGGACATCCTCACTGTAGCCGTGTGCGATCCGGCCTAGCGTGCCCATGGTGCATGGGATAATCACCATCGCGTCGGGAGCGTTGGAGCCGCTGGCGAAAGGGGCGTTCATGCTCCTTACATTATGCGATTTGGCGCCGGCTGGGAGGCGCAGGCCGCCCGGAAGTTCCTCGGCGATCACCGCCGAGGCGTAACGGCTCAGCACGACGTGGACCTCGTGCTGGCGGGAGTCGAGGTTGTCCAGGAGCCGCTGGGCGTACAGCGAGCCGCTGGCTCCGGTGATGGCGACAAGTATTCTCAAAGGCGACGAATAGTTGAGTTATGGCCGGGCAGAATATGGCCGTGGGCCGCGGGTTGGGCAAGCGGGTTTCCCGTTGCTGCACGGGGCGGGAAACAGCTTGAATCGGAGGCGCACATGCGCACAATACCGGCGTGTTAGATCCGCGAAGAGCCCTTGTCGGTCCGTTCGGCATCGCCGCACGCTTCGGGAAGGGACTCATTTTCCCAACCCTGCTGGTTCTGGTGCTGGCAGGCTGCGCGACTGGCCCGCACGGGAAGGCAGAGCGAGCGCGGGATTGGGAGAACGCCGATCGGGCGGCTGCGCCCGAAATACCCGTTGTGCCTGCTCTCCCGGCGGTGCCGCCCCTCCCGGCGCCGGTTCCGGCCCCGCCGGCGGCAGCGGTCGCCACCAATCCGCCAGCCGAGACTTGGGTTGCCTTGGGCCGCTGGTGCCGCTCAAATGGCCTGACAGCGCCCTGCCCGCTGGGGGCCGCCCCTGGGCCGAGCTACGCGTTGAGCACGACAAATGGCGTCTTCATGTTGCGCGTCGGCAGCCAGGTGGCACACTGGGACGGATTGGAAGTCCGAATGGCATTCGCACCGCAGCTTGTGGACCGGCAGCCCTATGTTCACGCCCTCGATTTGAAGAAGACCCTTCAACCGCTGGTCCTGGGGGGCCCGGTGCACTTGCTTAGGACCAACCTGACAATCGTCATTGATCCGGGCCATGGCGGCGAGGACTCAGGCACCAAGAGCGTCCTGGGTTACCGATACGAGAAGGAATTCACGCTGGACTGGGCGCAGCGGCTGGCTTGGCTGCTGACCACCAACGGTTGGCGGGTGTTCCTGACGCGCACGAACGATACCAATCTATCACTCTCGAACCGAATCGCCTTTGCGGAGGCGCACAAGGCCGGTGTGTTCGTCAGTCTGCATTTCAACTCGGCGGCCCCCAACGAGCAACAGGCCGGTCTCGAGACTTATTGCCTCACTCCCACTGGGATGCCTTCG
>Ga0074044_10002670_pt1 | contig 15528 bp, 19 predicted proteins | sample BogForMeECP23OM1_FD_94443 | JGI IMG/M metagenome (GOLD analysis project Ga0074044, IMG submission 94443) | Bog forest soil microbial communities from Calvert Island, British Columbia, Canada - Bog Forest MetaG ECP23OM1 | ecosystem: Environmental > Terrestrial > Soil > Wetlands ... | reverse complement strand
CTGAACAACGCAAGCTGGCTGAACAACGCAAGCTGGCTGAACTGCGCGAGCTGGCGCGGCTGCTCGAGGTCATTCGCAAGCTGCGCGCCGAATGCCCCTGGGATCGCGAGCAGAGCGTCGCAAGCACCCCGCGCCACGTTATCGAGGAAGCATACGAGGTCGCAGACGCTATCGCCTCGGATGACAACGCGGACATCGCGGAGGAGCTCGGTGATCTGCTGGTGCAGTCGCTGTTCGTCGCAGTGATGGCCGAAGATGAATCGCGCTTCAGCCTCGAAAAAGTGGCGCGCGACGCGGCCGAAAAACTGATCCGGCGTCATCCGCACATTTACGGCGACGCGAAAGCGGAAAATGTCGACCAGGTCTTATCCATTTGGGACAAGGTCAAAGCCGCAGAAAAAAAAGATGCCGGAAAAGATCCCGGCCTCGGCCAGACCGGTCGCGGGTTGCCCGCTCTGATGCGCGCGGAAAAGCTCGGCGAAAAAGCGCGCCGCAAAGGAATGGATTGGCAGAACGTCCGTGAGGTGCTGAAAAAAGTTCGCGAGGAACTCGACGAGGCGGAAGCCGCTCTCGCGCAAGGCGACAACGATGCGCTCGCATCTGAGCTCGGCGACATGCTGCTGGCGCTCGCGAATGCGCCGCGCTTCATCGGTCATAATGCCGAGGAAACGCTGCGGCGCGCGTGCGACAAATTCGTCGGCCGTTTCGAAGCAGTCGAGCGCCTCGCCACCTCGCGCCACCTCGACCTCAAGCAGATGTCGCCGCAGGAACTCGAAAACCTTTGGCAGGAAGCCAAGCGCTTATCGAGGTAAGATAAATGAAGCTCCGCTACCCCGCCGCGCTCGCGATCGTGGGCTGCTACTTGCTCGTGCTTTCAAGCTGCGCGGGTACTTGAAGCACCCAGCGCGCAGGTCGCGCAGGAGACCGCGAGGCAACGCGTGCGGTGATGCCGGGGGCATCAAGAGGTGGATACGGGAGATAGCCCGGACCCTCGAGTCCAACCCGCTTTCCAGAATTCATTTCGACAGGTTCCTCGCGAGGGCGAGGTTTTTCCACGCAAGGTCCTCACCCGTCGAAGCCGTCGGTCTTGCGCAGGTCGTCATGCAGTTCGAGCCATGGCACCCGGTCGGGCCAGAAAGCATGGCGCAGGGTCGCGGCGGGATGGCCATCGTTGGCCTTGGGATCGATGCACGCTCTGCTCACCGCAACTACATCGGGCAGCGCATCGAGATTGATCGTCAACGGCGAGCCGCAGCTTTTGCATCGATTGCGATGGACCTTGTCGGAACTGTTGAAGGTGTCCAGCTGGCCGCCCTTGGTCCATCGAAAACCCGCTTTGGGAAAAATCGCGAGCGTAACGAAAGCGGCGCCCTGAAGCCGCCGGCAGACGGAGCAATGGCAATGATGGGTTTCCACCGCGGGTTGCGTAATCGCGAACTGATTCGCGCCGCAGAAGCAGGCGCCCTTTATTTCATCAAAGTTTGCCACGATGCTCATCTCCTCGGGAAGGTTCTGCTCTAGCGAATACAGCCGCTGGCGTCCGCCTGCAAGGACTCCGATGTTGCGGGCGGAAACAAAGTGGCCGAACCTGCTACATTCATCCCGTGCAGGGCGCTGATTTTAGCGGGCGTTCGCGAACGCCCCGTTGAAATCCGCGATGCTTTGGTTCTCATGGTCGCGGTCGGGTTTTCATGATCCTTCGCCGAGGGAACGGGGAAGCGAATTCCTTTCAAACTGCACCAGTGTCATGGGGCGCTGATCGTATTGACCCGAGGCGCTGCGGCTGTTAGCTACGATAGACCATGCCGCATATTCCCGTTCACCCATCAGCAGAGAAGCGCCAGAGGCAGAATCTCAAGCGCCGAGAACATAACCGCAAAGCCCGGACCCAAGTCCGCACCGCGGTAAAAGTCGCAGCCGAAGCGATCGTCGCGACCGACGCCGCCGCGGCGCAGGAAAAACTGCGCGCCGCGATTGCCGCACTGGACAAGGCCGCCAGCAAAGGCAAGCTGCATCGCAACACCGCGAGCCGCAAAATCGGGCGTCTTTCGGCGCAGTTCCACAAAACCCACGCCGCTAAAGCGTAGCGAGCGAAGTTTCAAAGCTGCGGCGTCTTGGCGGGCGTCGCAGCTTTCATTTTGTGGCTATTGCGACGTCAGATCGAGCACCAGCGCCGATAATGCCTCGGCGCGGTCCTTGATCTCGCCATTCTTGAAACCCACGTCGAGTTCGCTCGCCCGCTGATACGCGCGTTGCAGCCGCGCCAGGCCGAACCGTTTCGCCCCATCGATTGCACGCGTCGCGAGCGGGCTGCTCGGCCCGAAGCCGAGGGCGCCTGCGATGTCGTAGGTGCTCTTGCGCGCCGCCAGCATCGACGCCGCGAGCAGCATGCGGCGCATCACCGGGATAAACTCGACCGCGAGGAGTTCGAAAGGGTCGCGTCCACCTGCGAGCGCGCGCGTCAGTTGCGCCAGCGTCGCGGTAGTCTTCCCCGCCGACAGGCTCTCGGCGATTTCGAACGGCTCGGGCAGCTTCGAGGGCCCCTGCTCAGACAAATCCGCAGCCTCGATCGACGCTCCCTTCTCCAGGAGAATCGCGAGCTTGCCGAGTGCATTGGCGACGGCGGAAAGATCGCCGCCATGCCGCGCGATTAGCAGCTCGGCGGCGCTCTGGGAAAGTTTCAAGTCGAGAGCGCGCGCGAAGCTTTGCGTGTACTGCGGAAGCTGATTGTCGAACGGGCGCAGACAATTCACGAGGATACCGGCGCTCTCGGCAGCGCGCCGAATCTTCGCCGGCGCCGCATCCTTGTCATAGACGATCACAAGATGGTTGGGCGCACGTGCCTCGGTGACCGCGCCGATGAGACCCGCGTCGCCACCGCGAGTCTCCTTTTCCGTTGAGTCATCGGCCGGCGTATTTTCATCCCCACCGCGATCGCGAAACGAGCGCATGACCCGGCAGACCAGCATCCGTTTCGGCGCGAAAAGATCGGGCGCACGAAGCTCCTCCACCACCGACGCGAAGTCCGAGGCATTGGCGATCTGGAAGGTGCGATACTGGAGGCCTTCGCGCGTCAGCCGGCGCGCGATCGCATCGACGAGGTACTCGCGCAGAAACGCCTGCGGTCCGGCGATGAGAATCGCGGCAGGCAGCGTCTTGGCGATCTCGACGATGCGAAGGAATCCGAGCGCGTTCTCGACCGGCATCGTTCGCCTTGCAAACGACCGCTAGAAACCGGTCGCCATCGAGTCGTACATATGCGCGGCGAGGGTCTGCATCATCTGGGTGCGCGAGCCGTGCTCCTGGGTTTCGGCAGTCTGGATATCGCTCATCCTCGCAATGTCGTTGGAGCGCAGGTTCTGCTGCAGGAACGATGGCGTGGTATTCACGACATTCTGCGAGACGGTCCCATAGTTCTCGGTATCGCTCATTTGGTTGACGCTCCAGAGCAACTTCCCGCTGTGACGGTCGTGCAGCCATGAGCGTACAACCAGCGTCTCGCCATATTGCGTCGGTTCGAGGACCGAGTTGAAAGCATTGGGGACGCTCAGCGTTTGGGTGATGATCCCCGTCAGCTCGAGGTCCGCCTGTGCGGGGCTATCGACTATGGTCAAGCGCTTGTGGCTGGCGATCTCATCCTTCAGATAGATCATGAATTCGTCGTTGAGGCCGGTCTGACGGGTTTTATTGTCGAAGCGCTCGACATAAATAGTCTGCGCGCTGGCCGGCAGGTTGGTGCCCGAGGCGCCGAAGGAATAGCCACACCCCGATGCGGAAAACATCGCGGCCAGCGCGAGCATCAATCCACAGATCGGCGGCCGCCTAGTCATGTTTCGCCGGCGGGCGATCCTCACCTTTTCCTTTAAGTTTATTTATTTCCGCGATATGGTCGAGGACTCCATTGACGAAGCGGCCCGAACCCTCATCACCGTAGGTCTTCGCCAGCTCGATTGCCTCATCGATGGTCACGCGCGTCGGCACATCTTCCAGGTGCAGCATCTCGAACACCGCCATCCGCAGGATGTTGTGATCGACCCGCGACAGGCGCTTCACCGACCAATGCTCAAGCGCGTCCGCGATCTGCTTGTCGAGGTCACGCTCGTCCTTGCGCACGCCTTCAATCAGCGCATTGGCGAACACCCGCATCTGGCTGTCGGTGGTGGCAGTCTCGAACAACGCCGCAAGGTCATCGCTCGAGGCGCCACCGCATATATCGATTCGATAAAGGGCCTTGAGCGCGAGCTCGCGGCCCATGTGTCTGCTACCCATATAACTCGGGCCGCCCAAGCGTCCCGCTCAGTTAGGTTATCAGTTTGAGGTCCGAGAAGAGATGGCCCAGCTTTTCTTTCTTGGTGCGCAGGTACCCGATGTTGCCCTTGTGCGGTTCCACCTCGAGTGGCACCCGCATCACATTCACTCCGTAGCGCCTCAGGCTATCGATCTTATGCGGATTGTTGGTCAGCAGCCGCACCTCGCCGATGCCGAGGTCGCGCACGATTTGTGCGCCGATCCCGTAATCGCGCAGGTCTTCCTCGAAGCCCAACTGCAGGTTCGCCTCGACCGTGTCGAGCCCACCGTCCTGTAGCGCGTAGGCGCGAATTTTGTTGCCCAGCCCGATTCCGCGCCCCTCCTGATGCAGATAGATAATCACACCCGCTTCCGATTCGAGGATTCTATGGATCGACTCCTCGAGTTGCTCGCCGCAGTCGCATCGTGCGGACTCGAAGACATCACCGGTGAGACATTCCGAATGAAGGCGCACCAGCGCCGGCCGTCCTCCGCCGACATTGCCCTTGACCAATGCGAGATGTTCGCGGCCATCGACGATGTTCCTGAAGATGACGGCCTGGAAGTCACCATTCTCGATCGCGAACGGGACGCTCGACACACGCTGCACCAGCACTTCGTTGGTCAAGCGATGCGAAATGAGATCGCGGGTGACAACTACCGGTATCGATTGCTTTTCGGCAAATTTGCGCAGCGCCGGCAGCGCCGCCATCTCGCCATCCTCATCGAGGATTGCGCACAGCGCCGCCGCGGGCCGCAGCCCGGCGCACTTCATCAGGTCGACCGCACCCTCGGCCCGGCCAAGCCTCATCATGACACCCCCGGTCAGCGCCATCAGCGGCAGGATATGGCCCGGCATGACGATATCGGCAGTGGTGGATTTAGGATTTCCGATTACCTGGATGGTGCGCGCGCGATCGGCGGCCGAGATCCCGGTGGTGACTCCCTCGCGAGCCTCGACCAGCGCGCCCGCCTGTTCAGTGACCAGCCCCGTCTCGGTGGTCTGCGAGAGCGGGATGCCGAGTTCGCGCATCCGTTTTTCAGGGATTGCGATTGAAACGATACCGCGCCCCTCGCGCGCCATGAAGTTGACGTGATCGGGGGTGACGAATTCGGCCGCCATCACGAGGTCGCCTTCGGCGGACTCGGATTCTTCGGGCACCATCAGGACCATCTGGCCTTCGCGCAGGCGCGCGAAGACATCGTCGAATGAGGAACCGGCCATTAGCGCATTCTCCAGTCGCGCGATGATATCACCGCATTTTCAATCTAACCAGTATTCCCCGCTCACGCGGCGAGTTCTGCGGGGTGATTCCAAGCAGCCCTTCGGCGCGAACGAAGAGAAAATACTGCGGCGGTGGGGGTCAGCTCAGCGCGAGGACATCCGGTCGAGCAGATGAAGTATCACTCCGATGCCTGGAAGGTTGATGCCGAGGTCCTCGCCCAAGGAGCGAATCGTTTTGATGCGGCGCAAGGTCGCCTGACTGTAGACCGGAACGGGACACCCGTCGACTTCCACCACCGTGGTATGCGTTATGAGTTCCTCGAACTCCCAGACCCGAAGTTGATCGTCGGTGATTCCACCCAGGGTTCGCAAGGCATCGCGGGTGAGGTAAGTGGCTTGCGTCCGCGGTCGCACAGGCGAGGCCCCGCTGCTCTTGAAAATCCTTACCCTCGAAGACTTCGCCGCCATGGCCTCGTCAGCTCCGCATCAAATCGGCGCGCGGATCAGGGACGCCGCGAGCTTGACGCTTCTGGGCTAGCTGCTCCATCAAGGTGCGCTCATCCGAGGTGAGGCCAGTGGGCGCCAGCACTTTCAGCTCATACAGAAGATCGCCGGCGGGTTCCGCGCCTCGTCCCGGAATGCCGCGGCCCTTCAGGCGCAGGGTTTTACCAGTCTGGCTCTCGGCCGGAATCTTGAGCGATACCTTGGCACCGGCAAGCAGTGGCGCGGTAACTTCAGCGCCCAGCGCGGCCTCGTAATCCCATACCGGCAGCGCCGCGCGCAAGTCGCGCCCGGACACCGCGAACACCGGATGTGGCTCGAGGCGTACCGACAGAAACAGGTCGCCATTTAAATCTGGGCGCGGCCCTTTGCCGCCCTGCCCTTTGAGGCGAATCCGGGTGCCTTCGTTCACGCCCGGCGGAATCGAAACCTCCAGCGTGCGATGCCCTGGGATGACGCCGCTCCCGCCGCAATTTGGGCATACCTGCGCCGACCGGATAAGCTTCACCTTGCCCTGCTTCTGCTCCGAGGCGACCATTCCGGTTCCCTGACAAACTTCGCATTCGTCCTCAGCGGTGAGTTCGAGGCGGCGCTTGGTTCCCTTCATCGCCTCTTCGAGGGTGACCCTGACATCGGCACTGAGATCGGGAGCCTTTTGCGGCCGCGGCTTGGCGCCGAAGCTGAACGATTGGAAATTTCCCGGCCCGGTGCGGCGCGCGGTGAAGGGCGATTCCCCGAACCCGAAGAACTGCTCGAAGAAATCGCTCGCGTCGCCGGCGCTGAATTCCGCGCCTTGCGGTCCTTGCGCGCGCGCGCCCTGGCTAGCCGCATAACGGCGCAGGATTTCTTCCTGGTCGAGGCCGTGTTCCCAATCCGCGCCGAGTTGGTCGTACTTACGCCGCTTTTCGGCATCGCTGAGGACCTGGTAGGCCTCGTTAATGTCCTTGAACTGCGCCTCGGCCTTCTTGTTGTTGGGATTTACGTCAGGATGATACTTGCGGGCGAGCTTACGATAGGCCGACTTGATATCGGCTTCGGAGGCGTTGCGCTCGACGCCGAGAACCTTGTAATAGTCTTTAAATTCCATTCCAACCGTCTAAATTGACGTCTGCTTAATGAAGATGTGCACGAAAGCGGCGTCGCGCAAGCACGGGCTTAGGTTCAATTTTCCACCGCGCTCTTCACGCCCGGCGATGGCGACACAGGCTTGAGATTCTGGAGCCGTTCTTCCATCGCGTGCAACTCGGTTTCCAGCCGGGCCTGGCGCCGCCAGATGAACGCAACATACGCGAAGATCACCACGAAGATGATGCTATAGGCGGCAAACAGATAATCGAAATGTTCCATCGATCCTTCCCTAATAATCCCCCACCGCTGCCTCGATCAGAGCCACCTCGCGCCTGAGAATGGTCAGCCGGGTGCGCGTGCGCAATTGCTGGAAGCGCAGCCTCAGCAGCCAACCGAACAGCGCGGTGAACGCGGCGAGCGCGACCAGCAGCGTAATCACCATCCGCGGATCCTCGAGGCCATGCTCACCACTGCGAGTGATCAGCACCGCGGGATGGATCGTGCGCCAGAGCCGCACCGAGAGAATCACCACCGGGACGTCGAGCGCGGCGGCGATTCCGATGACGGCGCCGAAGCGCGCGACCTCTTCGGTGTCATCCGCCATCGCGCGCAGCATCAAGTACCCGCCATAGAGCAGCCACAGGATGAAGGTCGTCGTCAGGCGCGAATCCCAGGTCCACCAGGTGCCCCAAATCGGCTTCGCCCATAGCGATCCGGTAACGAGCACGAGGGTGCAGAAGACCATCCCGATCTCCGCCGCAGCGTAGCCGAGGTCGTCCCAGATTTGATCCTTCAGCCAGAGATAAAAGACGCCGGCGATCGCGACGATGCCGAAGGCCGCGAACGCAACCCATGCGCACGGCACGTGAAAGTAAAAGATGCGCTGCACGATGCCCTGGTCCGCCTCGGTCGGGACCCATTCGAAGACCATGAACAGCGACACCAGCATCAGACCTAGAGTCATCAATCCAAGTGCGGTGCCGATTTTGTTTTTCATGTGCGGCTAGTCCTCGCGGATCACGTGCTCGAAGAGTAAAGCGCCCAGCGTGATAAAGAGCACGTCGAAGGCGGCCAGGATTCCGAGCCATTGCGAGGCCGCGGCCAGCGGGAAGCCGGACAGCGCGGCCTCACTCGCCTTCACGCCCGCAATGATGGCGGGGATAAAAAGTGGAATCGCGAGGATCGGCAGCAACAGGTCACCCGCGCGGGTGCGGCTGGAAATCGCAGCCAGCAGCGTCGCCAGCGCTGCGAAGCCGAGCGTGCCGAACATCAGCGAGGGCGCTAAACGGGCCAAATCGGCACCGAAATCGAGGTTAAAAAACAGCGTGATGAGCCCGACGGCGGCAATCTCGACGATCGCCATGAAAGCAAATGCCGCGGCGAGCTTCGCACCGTAAAGCGCGGCGGGATCGATCGGGCTGAGCGTCAGCGCGCGCATACATCCGTTCTCGTTTTCGGCGATCATCGAGCGCGTGGCCCCCAGCATCCCGCCGAAGACCAGCGCGACCCATAGCGCAGCAGCAGCGTCGCGCGCCCGATCGATGGGCTGCGGATTCAGCGCGAACACCAGCACCACCATTATCAGCAGGGACAGCGCAAACAGTGCGATGGTGCTCTGGCCACTGCGAATTTCGAGGCGCAGGTCCTTGCGTAATACCGCGGCGAACGCACCCATTGTGATCAGGCACCTATCCGCGAGCGTTGCGGTGCGCGACTCTCGTCGCGAAATGGCACTACCCGGCCATTCACGATTTGATAGCGATCGATTTCGATGCCGAGATCGAGTTGCGAATGCGCCGTAAGCAACGCGGTGCATCCGCGCGCGATCGCGCTCCGAATGAGATCGGCAACCATCGCGACCGCATCGGGATCGAGCGCGGCGAATGGCTCATCGAGGAGGAGCAGATCGGGCGCCATCATCATGGCACGCGCGATCGAGAGCCGCTGCTCCATGCCGCGGGAAAATTCGCGCACGCGATCGTTCGCCGCCGCCAGGCCCACCGCGGCGATCCATTTCTCCGCCAGGCCATCGCCATGTGGCATCCCATACAACTCCGCATAGAATGTGAGATTCTCGCGCGCGGTCAGGTTCGGATAGAGCCAGCTCTGATGCGTGAGCATGCCGATACGTCTGCGCACGACGCCGAGATTGCGACTGCTCGCGCCAAACACGATCGCATCGCCGGAAGTCGGCTGTGACAGTCCCGCGATGATTCTCAGCAGGGTAGATTTTCCCGAACCATTGCCGCCTGTCAGGAGCGCGCAACGGCCTTCGCTAATCTGAAGATTAATATCGCGCAGGACCGGCACGACGCCGAAAGTTTTGATTAAGGCGCGAGTCTCGACGGCGGGGCGCGCCATCATGAAGCTCGAGTGGCGACCCGCTCACCGCGCAGCGGCGTGCCGCATTCTCCACAGAAGTTCCCGGACATGGGAGCCCTCATGCCGCATTGCGGGCAAAACCTGATTCGCCTTCCGCCGGCAATTTCGGCCGTGGCGACGCGCGACGGCGCGATCGACGGCGGCGCGCTGCCCAGGCTCGAAACGATCGGAATCGCGGGCTGAGGCCTCGACATGGCGGCGATTTCGTCGGCGATCGCCGCGGCTTCACGCAGCCGGGGCCGCACCGTTACGGCCGCGACGCTGACCGCGTGTTCCTGCTCCTTGAATCTTTCGATCGCGCTCATCGCCTGCAGCGCGCGCGTCTGCAGTGACGCTTTGAGCGATTCGTAGTCCGCGTCCGAAAGCTTGCCCATTTCGCGATCGAACTCGAGCTCGCGAAGTCCCTGCACCGCCAGCGCATGCTCATGCTCCCAATGGTCGAGCTCAACTTCCTCGCGGGTTCGTTTCGCACGCGCGCGCAATCCTCCTGACAACGGGGCCGCGACAAACAGCGCGACGCCCCAGACGATCAGAAATGCGGCAACATAGAACGCCACTAGAGCAGCCTCTTGACTTCGGCGTCCAGTTTTTCGCGCAATCTCGAATCGAGGGCAGGAATACGCTCGGCCCCCATTTCGGAACCCAACGGGAGCGAGGGCGTTTCATGACGCCATCTGCCGAGCATCATGACGATGAATCCACCGCCCACGACCAGCGCGAAGAAGGGCATTACCCACGCGAGCAGGTTGAAGCCTTCGGTGGTTGGGGCGGAGAGAATTTTCTCACCGAACTTCGCGCGATAGATCGCGATGATCGCGGCCCGGTCCATCCCCTGATCGAGCATGCGCGAAATTTCGCCGCGCAGCGGCACCGAGAAGCTGCACTCCGGGTGATTGCAGTTGGCAACCGTCAGGCCGCATCCACACTGGCAGGTGAGGCCCTGGCTGACGTCGTCGACCGTGGCCTTCGCAAAAGCCGGGGCGGCGATAAACAGCGTCAAGGCGACGCATGCCGCGAACGTGCGAGTGCCAACCGCGAGTCGCATCAGCGCGATCACTCGCCACCGGGTGCGGGCTCGGCGGCGATTTGCTCCTTGCCGCGGCTGATGGCCTCGGCAATCGCGGCGCGCTCGCGCACGTTGGGCCACATCGTGATCACGGTCCCGAGCACCATCATTAAGCCGCCGGCCCAGAGCCAGAACACCAGCGGTGTCAGGAAGACCTGAAAAGTCACCATCCCGCTCTGATCGTCGATGCCCGCGAGCACGACGTAGAGGTCATAAAGTGGCGTCGAGCGAATCGCGACGTGGGTCGCCGGCTGCTGGGGCTTTTTGTAGAAAAGCTTCGCCGGGAACATCGAGGCCACGGGGCGTCCATCGCGCGTCACTTCGACCTCCGCGGTCGCACTCTCCAAATGAGGCGTGCTGAGCGGGTTAAGCGACTGAAAACGCAACTGGTACGGTCCAACGGCAAAGCTTTCGCCAGGCTTGACGCTCTTCTTCACCTCGACGCGAAAAAAAGACGATCCGACGATGCCGACGAATGCCATGATCACGCCGACGTGGATGATGTATCCGCCGTAGCGGCGATTGTTCTTCGAGACCAAATTCACCAGCGCTCGAGGCGTGCTCTCATGCACCATATGGCGTCGAGCGGTAACCCCGCGGCCAAATTCAACCGCGATGGTGCCAGCGACGAACGCCACCAGTGAAACCGCCGTCAGCACATACCATTGCGTGATTTCGACGCCGAAAAGTATCAGCCCGGTGGTGATACCGATGATCGCGGGGGCGGCGAAATGGCTCGCCAGATTCTTCACCGTCATCCGACGCCATGCGATTAGCGGACCGACACCCATGAGGAAAACCAACCCGAGCGCGAGCGGTCCGTTGACGCGATTGAAGAACGGCGGGCCGACGGTGATCTTCACCCCGCGCACCGCTTCCGAGAGCACCGGGAAAATCGTGCCCCAGAAAACCGCGAACGCGATACCCACCAGCAGGAGGTTGTTGAAGAGAAAAGCGGCCTCACGTGAGAGGTACGATTCGAATTCAGCGGGACTTCGCAGATCAGGAACGCGATAGAGCAGGGCTCCCGTGTAGACCAGCGCGATCAGAATGAGGAAGGTCAGGAAGTATGGCCCCAGCCCCGATTGAGTGAACGAGTGCACCGAGGAGATCACGCCGCTACGCGTGATGAAGGTGCCAAATAGAGTGAGGAAAAACGCCAGGCCGATCAGCGCCAGGTTCCACACCTTCAGCATGTCCTTGCGTTCCTGGATCATTACCGAATGGAGATACGCGGTCATCACCAGCCATGGCATGAAGGCGGCATTTTCGACCGGATCCCAGGCCCAATAACCGCCCCAACCGAGGACTTCATAGGCCCAGCGCGCGCCGAACATGTTGCCGAGCGTCAGAAAGAACCAGGAGAAAATCGCCCAGCGCCTGGTGGTGCGAATCCAGGTCTCGTCGAGCTTGCCGGTGATGAGCGCGGCGGCCGCGAACGCGAACGGCACTGTGGTGCTGACATAACCGGTATACAAAGAGGGCGGATGTATCGCCATCCAGTAGTTCTGCAGCAAGGGATTTAAGTCGGAACCTTCAACCGGGCGCACCGCCATCAGGTCGAAGGGGCGCGTCACGAAGTTGAGCATCCCGAGGAAGAACACCGCCACGATCGCCATCACTGCGAGCGCATATGGCGCGATCTCGGGGTTTCGCCTTCGGTTCTGGAACGCGACGATCGAGGCGAACGTCGACAGCAGCAGCGTCCAGAGCAGCAGCGAGCCCTGCTGCCCGCCCCAGAGCGAGGTGATCTTGTAAATCGTTGGAAGCGTCGTGCTCGAATACGAGGCGACATATTCCAGCGAGAAATCGCTGGTGAGCAGCCCGACCCAGAGCGAGACTGCCGCAATCGCGACCATCGCGGTCATCGCCCAGATGGCGTGCCGCGCGCTGACGATGACGTCGGTCGCGTTGCGCCGCGCGCCGTAGATGTTCGCGGCGATCGAGTAGAGCGCGAGGATTAGCGCAATCGCCAGCGCGAGTTGTCCGAGATTCGGCATCGAAACGCTACTGCCCCTGCTTGGGTTTATACTTGGAAGGACAACTGGTCATCACCTGCGTGGCGCTGACGGTTCCCTCGCCATCGAGGTGGCCTTCCACGATTACATCCTTGTTGGGCGCGAACATGTCGGGTTTCGGTTGCCCGACGCATATCACGTTGAAAACAGGTGGCGCGGAAACGACGACTTTTTTTACCGCGTCGTCGTCATCAGCATTCGGAATCTGATACATCCCGAACTTGAGGGTAAGGGTGACGGGATCCCAACTGATAGCACCGGAACTGACGCGACCCGCGATGCGAAGGGCCTGCCCTTCGAGACTGGCTTGACGCGCGGCCACTTCGTTGACCGTCATGTAGTATTCGGAGGTGTTCTCGATCGCCGCATATATAAGGTAGCCGACGGCCACGGCTATCAAGCCTGCCCCGACGAAAAAGCGGGACCTAATTCGCATATCCGCTCAGATCTCCAGCCGTGCCCGAGCTACGGCATACTTCCGGTTTGGTCAATTGTGTCAGGAGATTTTTGCCATAACAACTGATTTCCCAGCATCGCCGGGAAATCGTCCTGAGCGGCCTCGTGTAAGATCCCGCTAGTCTTCCGAATCTTCGATGGCACCCTGGCGAGGACCGAAGGCGACGCCCCGTTTCGAGGCGCGGATGAAATCTACCATCTCCCGCGCTTCCGGCGTGAGCTTCTCCGATGCGATGCGCTCCAGCGCCAGCTTCAGGTTCTGGCGCTTGCCAAACAACCCAAGGAACACTTCGCGAATGGATCGAATCTGCGCCGCCTTGAAGCCGAGCCGTCGCAGCCCGATCACATTGATGCCGCGCAGCGTATGGGTACCATCCATGATGCAAAATGGCGGAATGTCGCGGCTGGTGCGAGAGAGACCTCGCATCATCGCGAGACGGCCGATGCGGGTGTACTGATGCACCACGCAGTTACCGGAAACCAGGGCGCGATCGCCGACCTCGACCCATCCGGCGAGCAGTGCGCCACCCGCGATGATGGTGGAATTGCCCACCCGGCAGTCATGCGCCGCGTGCGAATTCTGCATGAAGAAGTTGTCGTCGCCGATAGTGGTCACCTCGCCGTGCTCGCTCCCGCGATGGATGGTGGTCCCTTCGCGAAACACGTTGCGATTGCCAATGCGCACCTTGCGCACGCCGCCGGTGTAAGCAATATCCTGCGGCTCGTCACCGATCACCACATTGGGATGCAACACGTTGCCCGCGCCGATTTCGGTATCGCCAAAAATCGCGACGTGGCTAATGAGACGGGTGCCCGGGCCGATGCGAATCTTGCTCGCCAGCAGGCAAAAAGGCCCGATTTCAACGTCAGCGCCGAGTTGAACTTCGTCGCCGATTACCGAACTCGGATGAACGCGCGCGGAGGACGACGCTCCGCCGCTCAATTGAGATGCCTCTTGTTCTTCAGTGCCTCGGTGCTGAGATCGTCGTCGGGATGCTCGGTCTCATCGACGGTTTTGCCCGCGACACGATACTTCTCGCTCGCCCAGGTGCCGAGATCGATCATCTGGCATCGCTCGGAGCAAAACGGACGGAAGCGATTGGCCGGCGACATATCGACGGACTTCCTGCAGATCGCACATCGCATCAAGGAGAAAGGTGCCAAAAGTTCACCGCTCCCGCAATCCGCGCAATTCCACGGCGGCGGCGTAAATTTCCGTGGCATCGCCTAAAAGATGTCGGTGTTGGCGCAGGTCGAGCTCCCTCCGGAGGGTCGGAAGGTGGCGGTGTGCGGATCGTAGAAAAGATTTTTCTTATAGCAGAAGCGCCGATCAAGCGCGGGACCCTTGTATTCGATACTGACGCGCACCATCAGACGCGCCACCCCGCTCACCGCTTTCTTGTATTCAGTCTGCATTAGAAAGACATAGAAAAAATGCGGAATTTCGGGCGAGACCACGCCCTGATCGAGGCTCGTCATCTCGCCGTCGCGAGCGGGGACCGGTCTGCCGTCAAGCAGCGCGGTCACCGAAACGATCGCCGCGTCAGCGGGAATCGGACCGAAGTTGCGGAAATCGACGACAATCGCCGGCTCCGCGGTATCAGTCCGTTCAAAGGTGACCTGCTGCACTCCGATGAAGGGCCGGTCCGAGATCGCGAAAATCAACTCCGAGACTTTATAGGTGCGCCAGGTTGCCAAAGCCGTGAACGCGGTCGCGGCCACCATTAGCAAGGCCATGAAGTCCGCGACCGTGAGGATGCGCCGCTGGGTGCGCAGAATCTCGCGCGCCTGTGCATCGATTCGCCGATGACGCTGCTCTTCCTCCCCTCGCTCCGCCATACCACCGCGAGTTATACATTCGGCTGGCGTGCGACGCTATATGCCCTCGCGCCCTAGTTCAAATTGAAGGCGCGCACCGCGTTGTCGTAGAGAATCTTGCGCTTGCTGTCGGCCGCGATCGGCTGCTTCAACATCGACTCGATACCCCACGGAAAGGTTCCATCCGGATGCGGATAGTCGGTGTCCCACAGGAAGTTGTTATCCCCGACCAGCTCGACCGCGGCCTTCATCGTCGGCTCGTCGCCACGAAACGCGACGAAGATGTTCGACTTGAAATACTCGGTCGGTCGCCGCGTGAGATACTCGTGCTCCGAGTTGCCGCTAAAATTCCAATGCTGCTCCATCCGCTGCAGCCAGTAGGGAACCCATCCGCCATCGGCCTCGACGTGCACCACCCGCAGCTTCGGGAACTTCTCGAAGATGCCGTACCAGATGAGCCCGGCCATCGCCGCCATGGCCTCGAACGGATGCGACAGGATGTGGCCGCTGACGTGAGTATCCATCCGATCGCCGAACGACGGCACCGAGGCCGATGCGGATTCATGGGTCGAGATCGGCTTGCCGAGTTTTTCGATTTCCGCGAACAACGGCAGATAGGCCTCGCTAAAAAGCGTGCGGCCCGCCACCGGGTTGGGCCGGATATAGAAACTCACCGCGCCATTTTTCGCCGCGCGATTCGCCTCTTT
>Ga0074044_10002669_pt1 | contig 15529 bp, 16 predicted proteins | sample BogForMeECP23OM1_FD_94443 | JGI IMG/M metagenome (GOLD analysis project Ga0074044, IMG submission 94443) | Bog forest soil microbial communities from Calvert Island, British Columbia, Canada - Bog Forest MetaG ECP23OM1 | ecosystem: Environmental > Terrestrial > Soil > Wetlands ... | reverse complement strand
GTCGCTGGCTTCCCGGCCTTTCAGCATTGACCGCAAGGGTTTTGTCCTTTCCGAAGGAGCTGGCGTTGTTGTTCTGGCGGCGGAAGAAACGATCCAGGCTTATGGACTTAAACCGAAGGCTGAAGTTTTGGGTGTCGGGTGGACATCGGACGCTCATCATTACACCAGCCCTAACATGCCAACTATTATCCACGCCATCAGGGAAGCTATTGAGGATGCAGGATTGAAACCGGAAGATATCCAATATGTGAACGCCCACGGCACTTCCACGCCCAAAGGCGACGGTACGGAAATAAAATGTCTGCGGGAAGTATTCGGCAGGAAAATAGAAAAAATTCCCATATCCTCAAACAAATCGCAGTTGGGACATACCCTTGGCGCGACCGCGGCCATTGAGGCGGCTTTGACTATCGAAGGAATGAATAAAGGCATTATCCTGCCCACGATCAACTATGTGCCTGATCCTGATTTTTCCGATATCGATGTCGTGTCTGATGGTGCCCGCAAACATAAATACGAAATCGCTCTTTCCAACGCTTTTGGTTTTGGCGGAACGAATTGCTGTGTCATTTTCAGAGGAGTATGAAATGAAACCTAAACCATTTAAACCGGAAACATACAATAATGACGAGCGTTACGTGCGAGACCTTACAACCGGTCTTGTCTGGCATCGTTCGAAATACCGGACTTTATATGTTGATACTGATCGTTCGCAAGTGGTTTATCATTCTAATTATCTGCGTTATTTTGAATTTGGCCGCACTTCTCTGATGCGCGACATAGCTTATTCTTACAAAGAAATCGAGGAAAGCGGCTATGTTTATCCTATCTTCGATCTGGGCATCAGTTTTTATCAGCCCCTGTATTACGACGATTTGATGTATATCTATACGCGGCCGGTAAATCTGGAAAGAGTGCGTTTACAATTTAACTACCTGATAACGCATGCTCAGAAGGAACATATAATCTGTATTGGCTTCACAAAACATTGCGCTTTGAATCTGGCGGGTACTCCCGTGGCCATAGATCCGAAAACGGTTCAATTATGGAAATCATTTCCCGTTTAAATCAAACTAAGCGGCATCACTGTGATATTGAAGTATATCCCTATCTGCGGGATCACCATTTAGAGGGAAAAGTAATTCTGCCGGCGGTGGAAGCATTAATTGTTCTGTCCAGAGCCGTTAAAATCAATTATCCACAAATAAACATAAATTTTTTGCAAAAGGCGAGATTTTCACGTTTCTTATCAATTTCACCGGATACTAAGCGTCAGCCGATATTTGTTGAAATAGAAAATTCCGGCGATGGTGGCATAATTGCTTCACTTTTGACTTCGGTAAAATCAAAAACCAGCACGATCAGCCGCAAAGTCGAACATGCAAGCGTGGAGTTTCCTGCCGCTGATTCCGCTGCTTATCTGCCGCCTTCTTTTCGTATGGTGAAGAAACTGAAAGGAAGTTGCATCAGCGTGCCTTCGGCAGCTATTTACCGTGAACTGGTTCCTTTTGGAGAAGCTTATCATAATATCATAGGTGATTTATCGGTTTCACCTGAGGGCGCCCAAGCTTATATTTCTGGCGGCGATCATGAAGCAGATGAAAGTTTGCTCGGTTCTCCATTTCCTCTGGACTCTGTCTTGCACGCCGCCTGTGTATGGGGGCAGCGCTTTGCAGGTATTGTTTCCTTCCCCGTTGGATTTGGGAAACGAGTAATTTATCAAAAGACAAAAAAAAGAAAAGACTATCTGGGACGCGTTGTACCGGTGAGGGTTTCTAAGGAATCATTGATATTTGACGCCTGGATTTATAATTTGGACGATGTAATGTGCGAGAGCATCAGCGGTATTCATATGAGGGATGTATCGCAGGGGCGCCTGCGGCCGCCGCAATGGATCAGGGCTTAATACCAAGTCACCTTCCTGGTTATAAGGGGAGGCACAGGTGATTAGATGAGGATTGAAACATGAGTAAAATAATCTTAACTTATCTTTTCGCTTATCTTGCCGGTTCTGTAAATTTCGCTATTATTTTTTTAAAGCTTGCCGGTAGGGCAGACCCACGCCTTAACTTCAGCGGCAACGCAGGCACCACAAATGTTTACCGCCAGGCGGGGATTTTATGGGCGGCAGTTGTTTTTTTGCTGGACATTGGCCGGGCAATAACTGTCGCATTTATGGCGAATTATTTTTTAAAAAACACTTTGCTTCCCTGGGCCTGTTTTTTTCTTGTTCTGGGCAACACCTTTCCTTGTTTTCACGGTCTTCACGGAGGCAAAGGAGTGGCTAACTATTTAGGATTTACCCTTCTTGTTGCGCCGTGGTCGGCTGTATTTGCAGCGGTAATCTGGCTTGTTGCTTATGGAATCGGCCGGATTCCTTTTATCGCTTCATTTTTTATGGTCTTTACTCTGGCCTGCGGACAGGCATCAACTCTTCACTGGCACTTAAGCGCGGTAACAGGAGCGTTTGCGACATTTCTGCTTATCCTGTTTAATCACAAAAAAAATATTACCAACTTCGGAAAAACGACCAAACCTCAAACACACAATAAATGAAAAACCATGAAGTTGCCGCAATATTATCCTGATGGAAAATATTTCGAATCAATATGAACTTTTTACAGAAGCTTTTTCTCCATCTCTGGAAATAGAGTATTGAATGACGTCTTTTTGCACGCACGCGGTGATTGCCGTTTTACAAAAAATCGGATGGGGAACTGCTCGCAGTTATTGTGTTTAGCCGTTTAGTCTTTCGTTAAATTCTTCTGGGGTAAAACTATATTCCTGAGTTCCGTAACTTTCTATGGAAAAAGAGGCGCAGACGCTACCCATTCGCGCGCACTGCTCGATATCCTTACCGTGAACCAGACCGCAAAGCAGACCGCCCCGGTAAGAATCTCCGGCGCCTGTCGGGTCGACCACCTTTTTCACTCTGAAGGCGGGGACAGCAATTTCGCGTTCACGCATGGAAATCTGTGAACCCGATTCTCCCAGAGTGGTGATAATTGTACCGGTCAATTCCAGCAATGCCTTTTTGTCCAGCCCTGTCTTGCTGATGATCAGACTCAATTCATAATCGTTGACGATCAGTATCCGGCATCCCTCAATGGCTTGAATCAGGTCTTTTTTATCCCACAGGGGCAGAGACTGACCGGGATCGAGGATATAGTCGATTCCCTTTTTTTTGCAGGCGCGCGGGTAGTTAACCATGTCTTCGAAATTGCCGGGAGAAACTATAACAATGGTTTTTTCAGGATCGAGTTTGCTAAAATCCAGTGTTGATTGATATTTCATCGCTCCGGGATTGAATCCGGTAATTTGATTATCGGAACGGTCGGTGGTTATGTATGCGCCTGCAGTGAATTCGTCGGCAATAATTTTGATGTTTTCCGTGGATAATCCATTTTTCGCCAGCCATTTGAAGTATTTCTGGTAATCATGGCCGATGGTGGCGCAGATTAGAGGCTTTTCGCCCATTAGAGTAAGCGCGTAGGCTATGTTGCCCGCTGTGCCGCCGTATTTTTCCTTCAAGCCGTTTACCTGGAAGCAAACATTCAAAACGTGAATTTTATCGGGCAGAATGTGGTCGGAAAATTTTCCGGGAAAATCCATAATCCTGTCGTAGGCCATTGATCCGGAAACAATAATATTCATAAAAGTCCACCTTTCCAATCAGTTTAAAACTATCTTCTGAGCTTTGAAGAATATAGGGAATATTGAATTTTGTGTCAATGATATTTTGCTCGGATTGCGCGAAGAAACTGGCGTTAATCTAACACATCTTTTGATTTATTATATTGGCGGCAATTTTACGCACATTTTTTATGGCAGTTTGCAGATCAATAGTGCAGAGTTGCCGGTCTTTCATTACGATCCTGCCGTTGATAATGCTGGTTTTAACGTCCGCGCCGCGCGTGGCATACACAAGTTGAGAATAGCAGTTATAAAGAGGGGTGAGGTGAGGCTGATTCATATCCACCATGATGATGTCGGCCTTCTTGCCCGTTTCTACAGAACCAATCAATTTATCCATTCCCAGCACTTTTGCTCCGCCAATGGTGGCCATTTTGCAAACTGTTTCCGCGTTCATAATGATGGGGTTAAGAGAAGTTACTTTATGAATCTTTGCCGTTGTGTCCATCTCTCGAAACATATCCAGATCGTTATTACTGGCGCATCCATCTGTTCCGATTCCGACAGTTATCCCATGTCGCAGCATTTCGGGAACAGGGGCGACACCTGCTGCCAGCTTCATGGAGCTTTCCGGGTTATGCGAAACCTTAACGCCCAGATCGGCAAAAACAGCCATGCCTTCTTTATCCAGCCAGTTGCAGTGAACGGCAATGGTTTGTTCATCCAGAACCCCCAAATCAAGCAGATGCCGTACGGGATTTTTGCCATAACGATTCAAGATAGTGCTTGCCTCATCTTTAGTTTCGAGTAAATGAATCAGGTACAAAAGACCGGCTTCACGGGCGGCTTCTTTTACGCGGATAAGTGTTTCCGGAGAACAAGTATAGGGAGAATGACAGAAATATGCCGGTGTAATAAGCGGTGCGTGGGGAAGCCAGCGTTTTACGAAACGTTGAGCCGCAGTCATCATTTTTTCGATTGCGGGTTTGTCCGGCATGATAAAATCAGCAAAACCCTGCGAGACAACAGCGCGCATTCCGGCAGCGCTGAGAGCCTCCGCAATGGCGTTTTCAAAGAAATAGCCGTCGCAAAAAGTTGTCGTGCCGGAGAGAATCATTTCCGCCATGGCAAGAGTGGCTCCGCGGGAAACAGTTTTTTTATTGATGAAACGCGCTTCCGCCGGAAAAATATGCCCCGTCAGCCACTCCATTAACGGCAAATCATCGGCCATTCCCCGAAAGCAAACCATCGGCAGATGCGTATGGGTATTGACCAATCCGGGCATAACGATGCAACCGGAGGCATCTATAGTTTCTCGGGCATGAAAAGCTGCACATCCTCCATCGTTATCTCGGCCCACCGCTACAATAAGACCGTCTTTAATGCCGACAAAGGAATCTTTAATGATTTCCATTCCGGCGGACATGGTTATAAGCGTTCCACCGGTAATTACTATATCCCAGTTATTTCTTTGCAAGACTTCTTCCATGTATAAATTTCTTTCCGGGTCAATATAATATCATTAGCCGGGCAACCTAATTAAGTTGCATAAGCCACAATAGTGGTCGCGGTTTCACGTCCCGATAGACTATAGGCTGCAGTCGTTTCAAGGATATAGCTGTAACTTCAACTTTATATGTAAAGGTAAATGTCGCGTCTTTGGCTTGTGAATCATAAGCTGTTCCTTACAAAAATCAAACGCTCATATATGATCAGGGGAATCAGCCGGGGAATTTTGCTTCCAGTAATTCGTCGCCAATCAATCCCAGCGCAATGCTAAATCCCGAAGCTATTATGGCTAGTAATGTTAATAATGCCATTACGGGTGTGGACAAAAGCGGCAATTCCAAAGCAACGGCGGCAATCAGAATAGATGTAAACAGGAAACTCAGCCCGTATATGATTTTCTTTTTCAAAAAAAGTGTCGTTACTTTCCGGAATCTGGTTTTGCCGTCAACAAGTCCGGTTAGCATAGCCAGAATAATAAAAAAAGGAAGAATAGGTGAAATCAATCGCATTGTACAATTCAAAACTTCATTAATTTGAGGTGGTGCAATAAAAGATAAAACAGCAAGAACAAGGAGAGTAAAAGCAAAAGATTGTGGAAAATGCACGATGATGGGATGAATGTGCAGCATCAGGATTTTTCGTCTTTTTTCCGATATCGGATCGGCATAAGGCTCAAACATTTTTGCGGGCACCCCGCATGCAGGGCATACATCTTTTATCTTGCCTTCTTTGGTTACATAACCGCACGCTTTGCATTTAATAAGGTTGGCCATAAAAACATCTCCAGTGCTGTTTTATTAATTTTATGATAATATAATAAAATATCAAATGATAGTCAAAAATTAAGTTATTGAAAAGTTATATTCTATTAGTTAATATTATTCATTAAAACATGGAGGTGTTTATGAGCGCGTTACTCCTTTCCCGCATCCAGTTCGCCTTTACTGTAGGCTTCCATTTTCTCTTTCCAGCCATGACTTTGGGGACTGCCCTCATTATCTTCATATCCGAAACCATTTATCTGATTAAAAAAGATGAGACATTTAAAAAAATATCTGATTTTCTGGTCAAACTTCTCGGGCTGATTTTCGTAATGGGCGCGGCAACGGGCATTGTTATGGAATTTTCTTTTGGAACGAACTGGTCGGGATATTCCCGGGCAGTGGGAGATGTTTTCGGGCCGATACTGGCGGCCGAAGGTGTTATAGCTTTTTTTCTGGAATCGGTATTTCTCGGAGTGCTTATTTTTGCCCGGGAAAAAGTTTCCCCGAAGGTTTACTGGTTATCTGCCCTTCTGGTATTTGCGGGCGGTCACCTTTCCGCTTTCTGGATAGTGGTTGCCAATTCCTGGATGCAGACTCCCGCAGGCTACGCGATAAATGAAGCGGGAAAAATTAATCTCATCAGTTTTACCGGTGCCGTTTTTAATCCGTCAACAATTGTCAGATTTTGTCACACAGTAATGGCTTCATGGATTACCGGCGCGGTAATGGCAGCAGGTATTGCCGGGTATTATGTAAGAAAAGGCCTGCACGGCCAGACGGCCAGAACAATGCTGAAGATCGGCATAATCCTTTTTGCTATTACACCGCTTTTGCAACTGGCAACAGGCCATATTCACGCGATTGAAGTCATCAACATGCAGCCGGAAAAAGCGGCTGCGTTTGAAGGGCATTTTTACACAGCTAAAGGCGTGCCGCTTTATGCCGTAGGATTTGTCGATGAGCAAAACGAAAAAACCTATGGAATTTACGTCCCCAAAGCCCTGAGCTTTCTATACGACTTTGACTGGAACTCGGAAATAAAAGGATTGAGGGATTTCCCGAAAGAAAACTGGCCGCCGGTTAACTTTGTGTTTCAGGTTTATCATATCATGGCAGGTATTGGCATACTTTTAATCGCGCTTGGATTGCTGGGCGCGTATCTGCTTTGGACTGAAAAAATATATGAAAATAAATTATATCTTTCCATCCTGCCTTTCCTGATACCACTGCCGCATATTGCTCATGAGACAGGATGGATAGCGGCGGAAGTAGGCCGTCAGCCTTGGATAATCTATAAGCTGATGAAAACCGCTGATGCCGCGTCAGTAGTAGTAAGCGCAGGTGAAATAGCGTTCAGCCTGCTTATGTTTTTCCTTATTTATCTGCTGCTGGCGGTAATGTTTGTTAAACTGTTTATAAAAATTGTTCAAGAAGGTCCGGCAGCATAAATATATTTGGAATGGGAATTACTCTGGAGGCAAAATAAATGGAGAACATACGGAATTTTCAGGAACTCTGGTTCGTTCTTATTCTGGTATTGTTTATCGGCTACTCTCTCCTGGATGGATTTGATCTGGGTATAGGAGCGCTGATGCCCTTTATCGGTAAGACAAAAGAGGAAAAAGATATTTTAATTAATTCTATCGGGCCTGTCTGGGACGGCAATGAAGTCTGGCTGATTACTGGCGGCGGCGCGCTGTTCGCAGCCTTTCCTCACGCCTATGCCACGGCCTTTTCCGGCTTTTATCTGGCGATGATGCTTGTTTTATTCGCTCTGATCTTTCGCGCTGTTTCAATTGAATTTCGAACGCAGGATAAGGCCGGAGCTGCAATCTGGGAAAAGTCTTTCTTTGCAGGCAGTGCCGCGGCGGCCCTGTTATTTGGCGTGGCTCTGGGTAATGTTGTTTACGGAGTGCCGCTTAATAATAAAATGGAATTTACCGGAAACTTCTTCACACTGCTTAGACCTGTGCCCCTTTTATTTGGCATTGCCGGGTTTGCCGCTATTCTATTACAGGGGGCGTCTTACGCCGTGATGAAGACTGAAGGAGAATTACTGAAGCGGTCTTTTCGCGCGGTAAGCATTCTCGTGCGGGTAAACCTGATAACCGCTATTGTTTATTTTCTGACCATGGCCTTTACGTTTCAAGATATCACGTCAAACTGGTTATTCTATATGGCTGTTTTGTGGACTGTGCTGTGGCTTTCGGCAATATCTTTTTCCGTCAAACATAAAAATGACTCTTCTCCGTTTTGGGAATCGTCATTTGCTTTTATTGGACTATGGCTTGCCGTGGCGGCAGTTCATTTTCCCAATCTGATCAAAGCAAGCAATGATCAAAATTTGAGCATAACGATTTATAACAGCTCCACTGGATTACAAACGCTGAAATTGATGAGCGTCATCGCATTGATCGGAATGCCGGTAGTCATCGCCTATACGATTTTTGTTTACCGCGTTTTTAAAGGTAAGGCGAAATTATCAGAGCACTATTAATCACGGGTTAAGAGAATATATGATTATTGATTGTCTTGATAACTGGCAAATTTATTTTAGAAATTCTGTTTGGAAAAATATCTTTGTTGAATTACTGGCTTTAAATGAAAACACACCCGCCATGGAAAAAAAGCTCAAAGGTGATGATATAATTCTTAAAGTATTTAGTTACAAAACCATCAGTCCGAATGCTCCGGAAGCGGAACTGGAATCACATAAAAAATATATTGATATTCATACTACCATTACTAAAGGTGAGAAAATAGAATGGTATCCCGCACAAGCTTTAAAGATCATTAAACCTTACGATGCTATTGAAGATGCCTTATATTATGAAAGACCACTGCAAACAGGTTCCGGTCTCAATATGTATCCGGGAATATTTGCCATGTTTTGGCCTGTCGATGCGCACATGCCCGGATTGCGGATTGCTGTCAAGCCGGGGATGATAAAAAAAGCAGTGATGAAGGTAAATATTGATCTTGTGTGTTGAGTTGTAACGTGATTAAATCTTTACCCGAATCTCATTGCCAGAAAACGGCCAAGACATGCAAAGCCGCTCAGTGCAATGACCAGCATATGCGAAAGGTTACGGTTGTATCTGATCAGCCGCGGGGAAAAGAGGATTAATGTCAGAAGCATTATGCTTGGGAGAAGGTATAACGACCATATGGACGTCAGGCGGCCATTGGCAAGGCCGCTGATGATAATGCCGAGACAGAAGAACTGTAGTACGGCAGTATAAAACCTGGCGTTGTTAATTCCAAGTACAACCGGCAACGTCCTGATTCCTGCCCGGGTATCGCCTTCAACATCGCGTATATCCCACATGATTTCATAGGTCATGACCATGGCGAACATATAGACAAATGCCGTGAGGAAGAGCCCATCCGGTTGTGTATGCGCGCGCAGCATCGGAAAAACCAGCAGGCCGAGAGACCATCCCGCACCCGAACTCAAGTTTTTGATGATGAACAGGTTTTTAAGTCGCAGATGCGGCCAGGAGGGTAACAGTGGCGTGTTGTAAAAATATCCGACAGCAGCGCCAAATGCGACCAGCCCCGCAAGTTTCCATGAAGGTTCAGTAAAGAGCGCCAGCAATATGGCGATTGTTCCGCCCGCATAACAAAAGACCTTGATGAAGCCGCTTTTGGTTTGAGCGTCCTTCAGATCGTCCGGGCAGTTCAGCGCATCCTCTTTCACGTCAGTAAGACGGTTCCATTGGCAGATGCAGGCCACTGCCAGTGTGATGATCAGATAATCGATACTGCGAAACCGCATCTTTAGAAACCCGGACCAGCACCACATGATTGCCGGGGCACTTACTATAATGTGCAGCCGATTTAAGATGAAGGCTTGTATAATCCGTTTCAGCATAATCTTCAGTCGGCAATATTTTTTGACACGGCCGGGTAGTCTGTATATCCTTTAGGTCCCGGTGTGTAATAGGTGTTGGCGTCCGGTTTCGCCCAGGGCAAGCCTCGCCCGATACGTTCCACCAGATCGGGATTGGCTATATAGGAACTGCCGAACGACACGGCATCGGCAGTTCCCTCGGCAATGACACGATCTGCACTTTCAGCCGTGTATCCGCAGTTGGTTACAAGTTTCCCGCGGTATAATGGTCGAAAATGTTTGGCTATGTCCTTGACCGCGTAAGGAACATTATCAACCGGAAGCATAGGTTCGACCAGGTGCGCATAGGCCAGATTCGGATAATCGTTCAGGCGGCCAACCACATGCTCGAAAGTGGGAATTGTGTCTTGATCAATGGTTATGCCGAAAAAACCATGGGCTGAGGGATTGAGACGTATGCCGACTCTTTCAAAGCCGATTGATCCACCCACTGCATCCAGTACCTCGAAGAAGAAGCGAGCTCTGTTTTCGTGATTGCCGCCATAGGCATCGGTGCGGGTATTAGAGCAGTTTGTGAAGAACTGGTGGATAAGGTAGCCATTGGCGGAGTGGATCTCAACACCATCGAACCCTGCCGAAATTGCATTCACCGCCGCTTTTTTAAAGTCCTGGACGATTGCATGGATCTCGTCGATCATCAATGCATGCGGGGTGACTGTTTCCTTAAAGCCTGACGGTGTATAGGAACGGTCATGCGGATTGATGGCGGATGGCGCGACAGGTAACATGCCGTCGTGAAAATCGGGGTGCGAAATGCGACCCACATGCCAGATCTGCAGGAAGATATGCCCGCCTTTTTCATGCACCGCTTTTGTGACCAGCCGCCAACCTTCGATCTGTGCTGCGCTGTATATTCCCGGAGTATTGATATAGCCTGCACCCTGTCTGGAAATTTGTGAACCTTCTGTGATAATAAGTCCGGCCGTGGCGCGTTGGGAATAGTACAATGCGTGCAGGGCAGTCGGGGCATTCTCCGGGTTATCTGCCCGGCTGCGGGTCATGGGGGCCATGAAGATACGGTTGGGGAGATCATATTTGCCGATTCTTAAAGGTTTTAACAATGTTTGCTCATACATATGCCACTCCTTGTTTGTTTAATTAAGTTTTAATGAAGTTCAATCAAATCCATACTTACGAAGGGTTAACATATAAAACAGTGTTTGCTTTGAGAAAGCGTTATCTTATAGATTGACTATAAGAAACTCAGGCTTGTGTGTCAAGGAAATCCTGGCTATAGAAGATGATGCGCGCCGCCTCTTTGCCTGATCATGGATATTAAAAGTTTAGTTTGTCACAGGCACGTAGGGTATTTTCAGATATTTTTTTGCTTCTATCCGGGCGCTGCCCTCTCCTTCTTCTACTTCCAAAGCCTTTTGATAGTATTCCAGAGCCTGTGTCCTTTTTTTGCGAATATCGTCAATCATTCCCAGACGAACAAAAGCCCAGACTCTCGATCGAGCATTATAAAATGATGTATCCGTCAGGACACTATGGAAATATTCCATGGATTGGTCGTATTCTCCCTGGTTAAAGAGGATTCTACCCATTAACTGATTATAACGGGGTTGGAGCTGGGGGCCAAAGGGAGGAGTGCCTGCCTGAATATTTATTTCAATCTCGCGGGCGATATCAGAGGCCTCCTCGTAGCGATGAACGTCGGAAAAAATGCTGCCCAGAACAAATGAGAAATTATAATTGTTCGGAAATCTTTTTCTTAATTCCTGGGCAAAAGGCAGAGCTTTTGCAGGTTGTTTTTCAAAATTCAAATAAGCCAAAGAAAGTTCGGCCTGCGCCAGTTCTCTCAGCAGGTCTCCCTTTTGTGCCGCCATTTCCAGTTCCTGAAGTCCTTTTTCCCGGTTTCCTGCAACGATGAAAGACGAAGACAGAAAACGAATAAAACCCGGGAGATGATAGAGATGATAATGAAGCAGGCCCATGAGAAAACACGCGTCATAATTTTGTGGATTTCCCTCTTTCGCTTTTTCCAGATAATCCCATATATTGGATGTTTCCTGGGCTATAGTGAAATAATGTTTTTGATGAATCGCCCATTGAATTTTGGCGATTTTAGCCAATGCCATGGCAAAATAAGCCTGGTCGTCATGAGGATTATTCTTAATCCTTTTTTCTCCTTTTGTAATGGCTTCTTTAGCGTAATGCAACAGTGCTTCCTGCTTTGCATCCCTGTCATTTAGTTCAAAGCTCATTTCGTAGGAAATCAGGTTGAGCATAGCCAGATAAGCGTATCCGGCGGGGTTTTCCGGCTCAAGTTCCACGGCCTTCTTTATATATTCATTAGCGTCGTCTGTTTCCAGATTAAAAGCTTTATCAATTCCCTGCCTGAGATAAGAATTAAATTGATTGGTTTGCGATTGACCTGCTTCTGTGTCACTTTCGGTAAATAAGATTACAAAAAATGAACAGAGAACAAGGATAAATGTTTTTGTTTTCATAAGTTCAGGATTCTGCGACTCAAAAAATAGAAATAGGGAAATAACATCAAGCTAATATAATTAAAAAATTATCGGAGTCAAGAAAGATTATCTGATGCGGGTTGACTAATTTTATTTATTTTGATAAATTATAAAAAAAGGGGTGGCTCGGCACGCGTGACCTGATAGGTTATAAACCGGATCTGAGATTATACCCGTTGAACCTGATCTGGATAATGCCAGCGTAGGGAGAGTTTGTTGATTTAACAACCCTTTTCGGCAGGTACTGACGGAAGGGGTTTTTTTATAACGTTTTGCCTTCTTCGATCAACTTTGTCGGTATCGTCATCGCGTTATTTTTTGAACGCAAAAGGTTATGGATATGAGATAAACAAAAAACAAATATTTACAAATTAGAGCGGTTTACATACAATAAAAATATAAGGAATTGAAAAGTATGAGATTAACAGCGGCGGAAATTTACAGGTCAATGGAAATGATTCGTCATCAATCACCGGTTGTGCATAACATTACCAATTATGTGGTCATGAATAATACAGCCAACGCGCTACTCGCGATCGGGGCGTCTCCGGTGATGGCGCATGCGGAAGAAGAAGTCGAGGAAATGGTCAATATTGCTTCGTCCTTAGTGATCAACATCGGTACATTAAGCAAAAGCTGGATAACCTCAATGTTTAAAGCCGTTCGACAGGCCGGGAAAAAAGGCATTCCTGTTATTTTAGATCCTGTTGGCGCCGGTGCAACCACTTATAGGACTAACACCGCGAGAGATCTGATTAATAGCGAACCGCCGACTGTCATTAGAGGAAACGCTTCGGAGATCATGGCTCTTTACGATGACAAAGCCAGAACAAAGGGAGTTGATAGCGCGGCTTCTTCGGAGGCGGCAATCGATGTAGCGCGCAAACTGAGTGAAATTCATAAATGCGTCATCTGCATCAGCGGTGCGACTGATTATATTGTCGACAAAGAAAATATTATGAAAATTAAAAATGGTCATCCTTTGATGTCCAGAGTCACGGGATTAGGTTGCACGGCATCGGCCTTATGCGGAGCCTTTGTGACGGTAGAAAAACAGCCTTTTGTCGCGACGGCTGAAGCCATGGCGGTGATGGGGATTGCAGGAGAAATGGCCGTCGGAGTTGCCATGGGACCCGGCAGCCTTCAGACTCATTTTCTGGATTATCTTTATCGCCTGTCTGAAGATGATATCATCCGGCGTTTAAAAGTTGAGGATTAATTATGCGGGGGGTATACTTGGTTACTGATCGCGGTTTATGCGGAGGAAGGCCTCTGGAAGAAATTGTTATTCAGGCGCTTAAGGGCGGCATCTCATTTGTTCAATTACGCGAAAAGGAAATATCCACGCGGTCTTTTGTGGAAGAAGCCGGAAGGATCAAAGAACTTTTAGAACCATATAAAGTTCCGCTCATAATAAATGACCGCGTTGATGTGGCTGTGGCCTGCGGTGCCGAAGGCGTGCATATCGGACAGGAAGACATGCCTTATGAAATTGTCCGAAAAATTATGGGGGAAAAAGCGATAATAGGCCTATCCGTGGAAACATGGGATGATGTTGTGGCAAGTCAAAAACTTGATGTCAGTTATATCGGCATCAGTCCGGTTTTTGCCACGCCAACCAAAACCGATACAAAAGGCGCGTGGGGCTTAGAAGGTCTTGCCAGAATCAGAGCTTTTAGCAGGCATCCACTGGTCGCGATAGGCGGGATTAACGAATCAAATGTAAGAGAGATTGTTGTGGCCGGCGTTGAATGCATTGCTGTTGTATCGGCGATTTGCGCATCTCCTGATCCTGAAGCGGTCGCCAGCAGAATCAATGAAATAATCAATTCATCTTTGAAAGAAAGGTAGTTAATCCGGCTATTTCATCAATTGGTAAATCCGGCGCAGGGGCATGTGTAAGTCAACTTTCGGCATTCTCTTCCTGTTTTCTTTCTTCGCAGGTCTCAAAATGTTTTATGCGATTAAGAATTTCTGATTCCTTTTCTTTTGGCAGCACGATAAAGGAACTAATAAGATTTTTGGGTATCGAACGCAACCGGCCTGTATTGACATCAACGAAAACCCAGTCGGTTTCACCTTTGACAAGAACAGCATTATCTTCGACGCGAATGATTCTGTATTTTCGGAGAGATTGCACCCGGCGAAAGTCGGATACCCACGTCAAAACGATAATGTGTTCTCCGGCGAACGCGGGGCGTAAGTATTCAACATGATGTGTCCGGACAACCCAGGTTGCGCCGGCAGCCGTCGTAGCTTCGGTGCATCCCTGACTATCGGAATGAAGAACAGCGGCTAATTGCATCCAGCGCAAATACTCAATATTGTTTACGTGGCCGTTCAGATCCAGTGCATCTTCAGTGACCGTTAATTTATATTGATAGATTTGCGACATGTTGCCTTGTACTCCTTATTCTATACGAAATCGGTAGCGAACGCATTATCCATAGCGAACTTTAAGGTAAGCGGGCGAATACTAAATGATACAGTTCCTTGACTCGCCATGGAGAGCTTCAATAAATAATTGACACTATTTGTATTTTTATGCCTATAATAAACATAAGTATTTTGCAATACTATATCGTTATGGCTACTTTGGTGTCTGTAGAGTTATGTTCCTTTGTGCTTGAAGACTATGTCATTATATCTTTAGAAGCAGGTTGACGATCAAAGCAATCTTGTTTCTGCTCTTTGCACGTGAGCCGGTATTTTAAAAGGTCTAAAATCAAAGTTTTTGAAAAGATATATACTTTCTTTCACGGGGGATAAAACAATGAATTATGAAAAAGGTGCTTCGAAATGGGTTCTGATTTTTATAATCGCGCTAATCATAGCAGTGATAATTTATTGGTCGAAATACTTTGCCAAGCCGATGGCCACAGTCATGATGGGCGGGGCACAGCAGGCACAGCCGGCCATAGAAAAAGCCAAACAGGCCTCTGACGCGATGAGCCGGGCCAATAAAGTTGCCGAAGAAGCTGTGAAAAAAGCAGATGAAGACAAAGTAAATGAAGACGCGGGAAAGTAGAGGCGATAATTCTAAGGGAAAGGTAGCAATTACAGAAAATCAAAGACGGACCCGACCTTTTTGATCTGCGTAGTAAACTGAGTCAAATGTATGGATTAAATGGCCTGTTTATCGATAAAATCCATTTGAGCGGCCATTGAAAGTGTTTTGTCTAATAAAGCTCGGTGAAACGCAAGTTTTGCGATAACAAGTATTTGCGTCTAAGACG
>Ga0074044_10002668_pt1 | contig 15532 bp, 17 predicted proteins | sample BogForMeECP23OM1_FD_94443 | JGI IMG/M metagenome (GOLD analysis project Ga0074044, IMG submission 94443) | Bog forest soil microbial communities from Calvert Island, British Columbia, Canada - Bog Forest MetaG ECP23OM1 | ecosystem: Environmental > Terrestrial > Soil > Wetlands ... | reverse complement strand
GCGCGAGCGCAGCGAGGCACTGGCGGCGCATCTCGGCGCCAGCGGCGCCGCGATCATCGGCGATGTGACCGTGCTGGCGGACAACCAGCGCGCGGTCGCCGAAACCGTAAGACGCTTCGGCCGACTCGATTGCTTCGTCGGCAACGCGGGGATCTGGGACTTCTCGATGTCGCTGGCCGATCTGCCCGACGATCGAATCGGCGCGGCGTTCGATGAATTGTTCGCGATCAATGTGAAGGGATATCTGCTCGGCGCAAAGGCCGCGTATCGTGAATTGGCGAAGAGCCGCGGCAATATCATCTATACGGTTTCGAATGCCGGCTTCTATCCATGCGGCGGCGGTCCTTTATATACCGCATCGAAGCATGCGGTCGTCGGGCTGATTCGCCAGCTGGCGTACGAATTGGCGCCGAAGATTCGCGTCAACGGAGTCGCGCCGGGCGCGATCCCGACTGACCTGCGCGGGCCGCGCGCGCTGGAGATGGCCGAGCGTTCGATCGCATCGATTCCCCTGAAAGAAGCGGTCGAGCGCGGCATCCCGCTCGGCAAGCTTCCCGAACCACGCGACTACACTGGGTCGTACGTGTTGCTCGCATCGTCCGAAAATTCCTCGACGGCGACCGGGGGCGTGATCATTTGCGAGGGGGGGATGGGCGTGCGCGGATTTGGCGATGCGGCAGGCGGCGGGAATCTGTAAGGCATTCCCGCTCCTTCGAGAGAGAGTGTCTCGCGAAGCGAGACGGGTGAGAGTCGGTTGCATGCCAGCCAATATTCGCGACGATTGCGGTGACCCTCATCCGGCGCGCGACGCGCCACCTTCTCCCGGAGGGAGAAGGACCGGCGGAGAGTCGGCGTTGAGAATTGCGATGGAGGATCAATTGCATGAACGGGATTAGAAGCCTTGGCTACGTGGGCCTGGGAGTGAAGGACCTGACCGCGTGGGAGCGCTTCGCGACGCAGGTGCTCGGTCTGCAGAGCGCGGGCAACAGCCGGGATGGGGTAATGCGGCTCAAGATGGATGAATATGCGTACCGCTTCGCGCTGCATCGCGATGACGCCGACGATCTGGCGTACGCAGGATGGGAAGTTGCGGATGCGGCCGGACTGCGCGACACGGCCGAGCGTCTCCGCGCCGCCGGAGTAACGGTGGAAACGGGCTCGGCCGAATACGCGGCGGCGCGCGGCGTGGCCGAGTTGATCCGCTTCTCCGACCCCAACGGCATCGCGTGCGAAGCGTTCTACGGCCCGTCGGTCGAGTTCGAGAAGCCCTTCCATTCGTCGCGCGCGATATCGGGATTCAAGACCGGAGAGCAAGGCGCCGGGCATATCGTTATCGCGGTCAAGGATCTGCAGCAGAGCCTGCGCTTCTATTGCGACGCGCTGGGCTTTCGGGTCAGCGACTTCATCGAAATGAGATTCGGGCCGGCGCGGGTGACGATGGGGTTTCTGCACTGCAACCCGCGTCATCACACAATCGCGCTGATTCCAGCGCCGGCGCCGCGGCGTCTGCATCATTTCATGCTGCAGACGCGATCGATCGACGACGTGGGCGCGACCATGTACCTGGTGCAGGACAGCGGGATCGAGATCACTTCATCGCTGGGGCGCCACACCAACGATCACATGCTGTCGTTCTACATGCGCACGCCGTCGGGCTTCGAAATCGAATACGGATGGGGCGGCCGCGAAATCGATGACGACACCTGGCACGTGCAGAAACATCACGCCCCAAGCATCTGGGGCCATCGCCGCAGTGCGCCGCGATAGCGGCGCCACTCGGAAAGGAGACCGCTCACTAGACTTAGCTAGCACTTGGAAAGAATCGTCACGGGCTGGAATCCGCGGGCTTTGCTCCGGTCCCACTCTGGCGGTATGAGACGAGTCAAACCGTGTTTTACGCGAGTACGCTTGGAATCGTCCCAGATGAAAGACGGTATGGCGGATGACGCAGTCGGAGGCGAGCTGCGCTCCCCGTCAACCTGTCAACCGGTTGACACCATACGGCGGTTGACAGTCGGCGGTTGACACCCATACGGCGGTTGACCAGCGGCGGTTGACGGATAGTGTTTGATGTCTCAATACCTAGAACAATGTTATGGTCCGGACCGGATGGGCCATTTGCCTTCGCACCCGCGCGGACCGGGTGGTGAGAAGGGGCATGCGTTCGAGCACTCCATCGGCCGTTCGTACCGCAACCGCCGCAATGCTCAAACCTGACAGGGCGCCATAACGTCGAGCGACCGCCCGAACCGCCAGGCCAGCTTGTCGACCACGCGCTAAACTACGCGAAAATCGTCGATACTTTTTGCACTGGAAATTAGACTCGTCTCTTTTAGTGCGGCGCAAGAGGCGCAGATCCTGCCAGCGCTTGAACCACTTGCCCAAAACCTTCGCGCCTTACCTTTAGGCGCCTGCCGCAGGCCCAGCGAACCACGTACGGCGCGCCCATCGCGACACGTCGACCAGTCCGATCATCACCGGCACTTCGATAAGCGGGCCGATGACCGCGGCGAATGCGGCGCCGCTATCGATGCCGAAGGTGGCGACCGCGACGGCGATGGCGAGCTCGAAGTTGTTCGAAGCCGCCGTGAACGAAAGCGTCGCGGTCTGCGGGTAGGTCGCTCCAACCCTCCGGCCCATGGCAAACGAAAGCGCGAACATGATCACGAAGTAGAGGAGCAGCGGAATCGCGATGCGGACGACATCGAGCGGGAGCCGCACAATCGCGGCGCCCTTGATCGAAAACATCACGACGATCGTAAAAAGCAGGAAGATGAGCGTAAGGGGACTGATCTTCGGGACGAAATGTTCGCGGTACCAGGGTTTTCCCTTGCGCGCGGTCAAGATTTTCCAGGTTGCCAGACCGGCGGCGAACGGGATGCCGAGATAGATGCCGACGCTTTGCGCGATCTTGCCCATCGTCACGGCCACGGTAACGCCGCCGAGACCGAGCCAGCGCGGAATCATAGTGACGAAGACAAACGCGTACACGGAAAAGAACAGCACCTGGAAGATGGAGTTGAACGCGACCAGCCCGGCGCAATAATCCGCATCGCCTTCGGCGAGATCGTTCCACACGATCACCATCGCGATGCAGCGTGCCAGCCCGATGATGATGAGGCCGGTCATGTACTCGGGCCGATCGCGAAGGAACACGACCGCGAGCGCGAACATCAGGACGGGGCCGATGACCCAGTTCTGGAGCAGCGACAGGCTGAGGATTTTCCAGTCGCTGAATACGTCGCCCAACTCGTCGTAGTTCACCTTCGCCAGCGGCGGATACATCATGAGGATCAGCCCGATCGCGATCGGCACCGAGGTGGTGCCCACACTCATGCGATCGAAGATCGTTCTGACGCCGGGCGCGAGCGCGCCAATTGCGACCCCGGCCGCCATCGCGAGGAAAATCCAGACCGTCAGGTAGCGGTCGAGAAACGACAATCGGCGCAGAACCGGCACCGGCGAGATGGTCATCGTGGCGCTCATCGTCGTCTGCTCCTGAGGTTTGAGGGGTCGGTCATTGGGGCGGCAGTTCGATGGTTTTGATCTGATTTTCCTCGGCGGCGATAACTGTACCCGGCAGCGGCGCGTATGACAGCGGCGGCGCGAACGTTTGACCATCGCGGAGAGCCCACTGAATCAATTCGCGAAGCGCCTTGCCCTTCGCCGCATCGCTCTGTTGCTGATAGACGAGCAGATACGTAAACGATGACACCGGATAAGATTCCGCACCGGCCGCATCGGTGATTGAAACTCGAAAGTCCGACGGCATGTTTGCCGCGGCAGATGCCGCCGCAGACGTAATGCTCCTGATATTGGGCTCGATCCACTTGCCATCATGATTTCTCAGGAGGGCGACGGGCAGCTTGTTGCTCAGTGTGTATGCCAGTTCGACGTACGCGATGGCTCCGTCCCGATGTTTCACAAGATCGATAACGCCTTGATTTCCTTCGCCACCCTGGCCGGTCGGCCAGGTGACGGAAGTGCCCGCACCGATCTTTTGCTTCCAGTCCGGGCTCACTTTCGACAGATAATCGGTGAAAACGTAGGTGGTGCCGCTGCCGTCCGAGCGATGGCATACGACAATTGGCCGATCCGGAAGCTTCACGCCAGGATTCGCTTCCGCGATCCGTGAATCATTCCAATTGGTGATCTTGCCGAGAAAGATGTCGGCGATGAGCGGGCCGGTAAATCGGAGTTTCTGTTCGAGCGCTGGAAGATTGTAGGTAATTACGTCAGCGCCGAGCACGGTCGGGAAGTGCAGAATTTTTCCGGGCGCCGCCGCCAGTTGCTGGTCGCTGAGCGGTGCGTCGCTCGCGCCGAAGTCGATCGACCGCGCGAGGATTTCGTTGATGCCGGCTCCCGAACCTATTGCCCGGTAGTTAAACCTTACAGCGCTGTCGACCCTGGCGTAGGTGTTGAACCATCGAGTGTAGAGCGGGTAGGGAAATGTCGCTCCTGCGCCGTTGATCGCAAGTTGAGCCGAAGCGGAACCGCCCGCTATCAACATAAAGCCCAAAACCACCATCGCAATTGTACTTGCAGGTTTCACGGTTGGGTCTCCTTGCGAACCGGTGTGTTGAAGGCGGGATTGCCCGAAGACAGGATCAACGCCGCCCTTGATCTTCAGGAAGTCCGGCCTTTCCGATTTCCTTCAGGCGCTTTTGGAGCGCGAAACGGTCCAACATCTCGAGCCGCAAGCTGGTGAAAATCTTGATGCGATTTTCGAGTTCGCTGTAGACGCGCAGGAAGAAGCGGCGCTGCGCTTCTTCGGAACCGACGAATGCCGCCGGATCGGCCGCGCCCCAGTGCGCGGTGATCGGCTGCCCCGGCCATAGCGGGCAGACCTCGCCGGCCGCTTGATCGCATACGGTGAATACGAAATCGAGAGGCGGACTGCCGGGAAGGGCGAACTCGTCCCAGCTTTTGCTGCGCAGCGACGTGGTGTCGTAGTTCAGCTCGCGCAGGATCCGCAGGGTCATCGGATGAATCTCACCCCTGGGATGACTGCCTGCGCTGAAGCCATGGAACTTGCCCTTGCCCCATCGGCCGATCGCGCATTCAGCCATGATGCTACGTGCGGAATTTCCAGTGCATAGAAACAGCACGTTGTATGCGCGATCGGCCACTGCGAGCGTCCGTTACTCGGCCTTTGCGGCACCGCAGCATGCGGTGGCTGCGGGTGCGGCTGGCGCACAGCACGACTCGGATGGCTGTGGCTTGGCGGGCTCCAGGCGCGGGGTGACGTCGTTGCCGTAGACTGTGCTCTCGCCGAAGGTGTGGAACGTCTCCCAGGAAATGCCGCTGGGATCGGAGACCCATCCTTTGTCGCCACGGGCGTAACAGCAGTTGGCGTTCTCCTGTTTGCGCACCGACTCGCCCGCCGCGCTCAGGCGATCCGCGATAGTCGCCAAGTCATCGCTCGACTCCACCTGCAGCCCGAGATGGTCGAGTCCGGGCTTTGACGCCCCCGAGGTGATCGCAAAGTTGACGCGCGGATCATCGAGCATCCATTTCGCGTAGTCGGGCTTGATCACCGCCGGCGTGGCGCCGAACAGCGTCGAGTAGAACCGCACCGACGAATCGAGGTCGGCGACGTGAACATGGACGTGGAACCGTTTCATATGGACACCCTCCGATTTCGCTTTGGCGTGGCGGTCTGCTGCGGCGCGCATTCCGATGCGCAAGCCGCGGTTGCGTCCGGAGCGCAAAGCTCCGGCCGTCCGCCACAACAATTCTCAGTCAGGTACGCGAGCAAATCGCTCATCGCCTTGAAGTTGGCGCGGTAGATAATCGAGCGGCTTTCGCGCCGCGAGGCGACCAGGCCCGCGAACCTGAGCTGGTTAAGATGAAACGACAGCGTCGGCGAAGGCTGTCCGAGGCGCTCGCCGATCTCCCCGGCCGGCAGCCCCTCCGGGCCTTTCTGCACCAGCAGGCGGAAGATATCGAGCCGCGTCTCCTGGGCCAGCGCGCCCAGCGCAGCGATCGCGATTGATTTCTTCATATTTCCATAATTATAGAAATGTCGGCGAATGGAAGTCAATCGGCCTGGCTGGCGTTGCGGACGGACAACCGGTATCTGTTCGACGAATCTCAGTGAGGAACAGGATATGGCGCTGAAGCTCAAGCAGACCGTTAAGCAGATGACCGAGGAAGCGAACGCGGAGATTGAAACCGTCAGCGTGGAAGCGGCGCTGAAGCTGAAGAGCGATCCGGAGGTCGTATTCGTCGACATCCGCGATATTCGCGAGCTCGACCGCGACGGGCGGATTCCCGGCGCGTTCCACGCGCCGCGCGGGATGCTTGAATTCTGGATTGACCCGGAAAGCCCCTACCACAAGGAGATCTTCGGTTCAGGGAAGAAGTTTCTGTTCTTCTGTGCCGCGGGAGGAAGATCGGCGCTTACGACGCAGACGCTTCAGCGGATGGGACTCGAACCCGTATGTCACCTGGGCGGAGGCTTCGGAGCGTGGAAAGCCGCGGGCGGCGCGGTCGACGGCGGTAAGAAGGCGTCGTAACGGCTGGTGCGATGGGACCGCGTCCGTCGCGCAAATTCGGCATTCCCGCGCGCGCGACGCACTTGCGCCGCGCGCATCGCCCGGGCGGCTCAGCTGAACTCGCCGCTCAGGTAGTCCTTGGTGTGCTTTTCCTGGGGATTTTCGAACAGCGACTTGGTCGGTCCGTACTCGACCTGATAGCCGGTGCGTCCGCCCTGCGAAGTGTCGACATACAGGAACGCGGTCATGTCGGCGACGCGCTTGGCCTGCTGGAGGTTATGCGTGACGATCGCGATCGTGTACTTCTTCTGCAATTCCTTCATCAGCTCTTCGATCTTGTGGGTCGCGATGGGGTCGAGAGCCGAGCACGGCTCGTCCATCAGCAGCACTGCCGGTTCGGTCGCGATAGCGCGCGCGATGCACAGCCGCTGCTGCTGTCCGCCGGAGAGCGAAAGGCCACTGGAATGCAGCTTGTCCTTGACCTCGTCCCATAGCGCGGCCTGGCGAAGGGCCAGTTCGACCTTTTCGGCGTGGTTGCCCTTGTAGCGGTTGAGATTCAGGCCGAAAGCCACGTTGCGGTAGATGCTCATCGCGAACGGATTGGGCTGCTGGAAAACCATCCCGATGTGGCGGCGGACGGCGACCGGGTCGACATTGGGCGCATAGATGTCGTAGCCGCGAAAGATCACGTTGCCTTTGATGCGAAAGCCGCGGACCAGATCGTTCATGCGGTTGAGGCAGCGCAGGGCCGTGCTTTTGCCGCATCCCGAGGGTCCGATGAAGGCGGTGATAGTGCCCTTCACGATGTTGACCGCGACGTCGCGCACGGCCTTGAACTTGCCGTAGTGCAATTCGGTGATCTTGCAATCGATCAGAGTGTCGCCATGGGGCACGATGCCGTTGGTGGTTGACGGTGCGGCGGACATACTTATCTCCTCATCGGTTGGCAGTGCGTCTGGCCAAGACCTGTCCTGCCACGTTTACGATCAGCACGAGAATCACCAGAATCAGGGCGGCCGTCCAGGCCAGTGCTATCTGGTTCTCGAAAGGTGAGCCCGAAAAGTTATAAATTATAACCGCCAGCGAGGCGGTCGGTTTCATCAAGTCGCCCAAGATCTTGGGCAAAAACTGCGGAAAGGTACGGCTTATCCAGAAATCACTGAACAAAGCCGTAAACAACAAAGGCGCAGTTTCGCCTGCGGCCCGGGCGACGGCGAGCATGACACCAGTCAGGATTCCGGGCAAGGCTGTCGGAACGACCACTTTGGAGACCACCTGGGTCGGGGTCGCACCCATCCCAACGGCCGCTTCGCGCATCCTGGGGGGTACTCGCTTAATCGCTTCTTCGGCAGTCAGGAGGATAGTTGGCAACATCAGGAGCGCCAAGGCGACCGCGCCGGCCGGTGCAGAAAATCCTCCCGTTGCGACCACCACGACGGCGAACGCAAAGACGCCTGCCAGGATCGAGGGCAATCCGGTCAGGACCTTGGCAGCGAAGCGGACCGCGGCCGCGGTGTAGGTTTCCGGTCCGAATTCGGTGATGTAAATCGCAGCCAGAATTCCTACGGGCACGCTGATGATAGTCGCGAGAGCCACGATGACAATGGTCCCGACGATGGCATTTCCGACTCCTCCGCCGGTGGTCATCGCCGCGGGCGGCAACTGAGTGAACGCCCCCATGCTCAAGCTCTGGGTTCCCTTTTCGACCAGCATGTAAAGCACGGAGACAAGCGGGAACAGTGCGGCGATAGTCGCCAGGCCGGTCAGCACGCTCATGACATAACTGAACAGCGAACGTGGCCGGCGCAGCGAGAATTCGAGACTCTCGAGATCGATTCCGTCAGGCACCGGCAGGTTGGCAGGCGTCGCCATCAGCGCAACCCCTTGAGGCTGGCATCGGCGCGCTGGAGGATCAGGGTGCCGACGACATTGACCAGCAGCGTGATGCCCAGCAGCACCAGGGCCGCATACATCAGCGCGCCCACCTCGCGGCTGTCGGCCTCGGGAAACTTGTTGGCGAGCAGCGCGGCGAGGGTGTTTGCGGGCGAGAACACCGACCAGCTGATCACGTTGGCATTGCCGGCGAGCATCGCCAGCGCCATCGTCTCGCCGAGCGCTCTGCCGAAGCCCAGGATGATCGCGCCGAAGATTCCCGTCGCCGCGGTGGGAATGAAGATCGCGAGGATCGCTTCCCATCGCGTGGCGCCGATGCCGAACGCGGCCTCGCGCATCTTGGGTGGCACCGCAGACAGCGCATCGCGCGAGATCGCGGAGATGGTCGGCAGAACCATGATCGCCAGCACCACCGAGGCCGGGAACAGTCCAGGACCGCTAAGCGGGGTGCCGAAGAGCGGAATCCATCCGAGATGGTTATATAGCCAGTCGGCGGGCGGCCGGATCAACGGGATAATGACGAAGATTCCCCACAGACCGTAGACCACGCTGGGAATCGCGGCGAGCAGCTCGATGGTTACCTTGAGCACGTCCTCGACGTAGGCAGGAACCGCGGCCCAGAACGGACGCTGGGCGACTCCCATCCACTCCATTAGGGCGTCGAGTGCCTGGGACAGAAAGCCCTCGCTCAGGAACAGGGCGATCGCCAGGCCGAAGGCGCTGCCGATGAACAATCCCAGCAGCGAACTGTACATGGTGCCCACAATTGCGGGCAGAATGCCGAGCTGTCCGCGATTGGCGTCCCAAGTGGTGCTGGTGAGGAACGACGTTCCGTAGGTGTGTACCGCCGGCATTGCCACGCGGGCGATGCTGACCACGACATAGAAAACCAGAAACACGCAAAGCCACGCGATTATCCGGGTAGCCGAGCGGAAGATTCGGTCACTGACGAGTTCGATCGCGGTGGGAGCGCGCGAGATATCGCTCTCCACCGCCGCGAACACCGGCCCTTTGGCGGCCGGATGATGAGTGGCGTCAGCGGTCGAACTCATGAAATCCCGTCCAGCGCCTTTCCAACTTCCTTAACCACATTTGCGGGCAGTGGAATGTAGCCGAGGTCGACGCTGAAGGACTGGCCGTCGGTCAGACCATAGTTGAGCACCGACTTGAGGGTCTGGGCGACTTTCGGATCGGTGTACTTCTTGTACGCCAGCACCCAGGTGTAGGTGACGATCGGGTAGGCGTCCGGAGCCGCAGGGTCTGTTATCCAGGCGCGCAGGTCGGGAGGCAACTGGACGCTTGCCAGCGCGGCCTTACCGCTTTCGAGACTAGCCTGCACGAATTTACCGCTCTTGTTCTCGAGGGTCGCGAACGGCATCCCGACCTGCTTGGCATATCCGTACTCGACGTACCCGATCGCGCCGGGAGTCTGCTTGATAAGCGCGGTCACGCCGGGGTTACCCTTGCCCGCGACGCCCGCCGGAAAATTCACCGACTTGCCGGCGCCAGGACCGCTCTTCCACGCATCGCTGATGGCGGTGAGGTGCGAGGTGAAGACAAACGTGGTGCCGCTTCCGTCGGAACGGGTGACTACCGTTATCTTGGTGGCGGGCAAGGTAGTGCCGGGATTGGTCTTGGCAATGGCGGGGTCGTTCCAACTGGTGATCTTGCCGAGAAAGATTCCGACATAAGCATCGCGCGAGAGGTTCAATTCCGCAGGGGCGCCGGGCAGGTTATACGCGAGCACTACGCTGCCGGCGGTCATTGGAAGCAGGACTGCTCCGTTCTTGACCTGCGCCATTTCCTGGTCGGTCATGGCGGCATCGCTGGCGCCGAAATCGACGAGACCCTGCTGGAATTGTTTGATGCCGGCGCCGCTGCCCAGCGCCTGATAATTGATCTGAACTTCGGGATGCAGCTTGTTGTATTCGGCGAACCACTTCTGGTACAGCGGCGCCGGAAAAGTCGCGCCGGTGCCCTGCAGGGTTATTTCGCCGGCCGCGAACGCGACGCCGGAACTGTGGCTCGGCTGCACAGCGCTGCTCAAACTCAGCAGCCACCCCGAGATCAACAACGCAACAACCGCGGAAATGTTTCGGACTCTTCTCATTGGCCTCTCCTCAAGAAGTTCAGGGTGACACGCACAGGCGCCTCATCTGACGAAAGCTATAGAAGAGCAAGCCAATGTTACCGGCGCATGACGGCAATATGAGCGCTAGGATTTCGTTTCAAAAACGCGCCTCTGCAACGGTTTGAACACTTCGATTTGGAGAATAGGAAGTCGTTGCCAGATGGCGCTTACGGACGCTTTTCGAGCCGCAGCGTTCGCTTCGCCGACTGTGGAGTATTTTGCGAGGCTAGTGTGGAATCGAGGCTTTCCAGTGCTCCGGTACAGCGTTCCGCGCGGGTCTTAAGGGCGGGCGGGTGGCAGCACCAGAATTTGTCCGCTCATGGCGGGTTGATGCTGCATGCATTTGAAGTCGAGCAGCCCATCTTTGTGAAAGGTGAAGACGTAGGAGGTCTTGGTGAGCGGGGGCAGGTCTACATACATCAGGACGCTGAGATCGGAGGCGAGCAACGCGAAGTCGTGATCGTCGTCGGGCTGAAGATTCCAAAAGGTGATCATCGTCGGCTCATCGCGATGAACGATGATGGTCTGGGGCGAGAACGCATAAACTTCGCCGAATTTGCCGATCGTTTCCCTGGGCCCGGTTTCCTTGATCGCGACGGGCTGCGTCACCACTGTAAGTTCCGCCTCTGCGTTACCTTCCCGCGTTACGGTGACGATTTTAGATGCGGCGGGATCGGGCAGGTAGAAGTGGCGATCGCCGGGCGGCATTGATGACGCCGCGAAGACGACACCTGCGCAAACCAGCATGAGGAGCGCCGCGCCCAGCGCGTTCTTAATGGTGTGCGTCGAGCGCATCGTCGCCGAAGTCATCTGCCGATGCGGCCGGTCTGGATTTTCTTTTTCGCCACGCGGGCTAATCGAGCGTGGCGGCAAACCCGCGCAGGGCCGCGGCGATGAAGGCGCGCACGCGAGCGAGATCCTTTTTGCCGCGCTGTCCGGCGACGTCGGTGTGTGTGAATGAATCGACGCCCCAGGGTCGTACGACGTCTATGGCCTGCGCGACATTGTCGGCCGAGAGGCCGCCGGCCAAAATGATTGGGACGCGCGATTGATCCACTACCGTGCGGCAGATCGACCAGTCGTGGGTCTCGCCGCCCACGGCGCTGAACGGCAGTCCTTTGGCGCCGGAATCGAGCATCAGATAATCGGCGCAGTCCTGATGGGCCTTTGCTTCGGTGAGCGTTTCACCGGCGCGAACCGCGATCGCTCGCAACAAGCCCACGGGAGAGATTCGGGTCCGAATCCACGCGCAGTCGTCCGGATCGATCTCGCGTGCCGCGATATGCACGAGGTCGGGGCGAACCTTGTCGACCATCGCACAAATCTCGTCCCGATCGTCAGAAAGCGACAGCGCGATGCCCCGCGAGCGCGGCCGGATGGCGGCGTGAATCTCGCGGGCGGTCTCGGCACTGATGGCCTCGGGCACGAGACCGCGTTCCGCCACTACGACTCCGATCAAATCCGCGCCCGCCTGCGCGGTCGCGACCGCATCGGCGATCGAGGTCATGCTGTAGATTTGTACAACCATGGTCGAGGCTTACCGCCAGCTATTCGCAAATGCGGCCGCATAATTCAAGCGCGCGGGGTATCAGTCGGGGCGAACGCGTTCACTGCGTTTGAAGGAGGGGCGCGCGGCGATCGCGGACATCCATCGCGTCGTGCGCGGATATTTCGCGGCGTCGATCGGCAAACCGACAAGGGGATACATCGCCACCCGCGGGTACACCGAGATGTCCGCGATCGAAAACTGCCGGCCGATGAGAAACTCGCCGTCGAGCGCTCGTTCGATGTAATCGATGCGCTGGTAGAGCTGGCCGGCCAGCAATGCGGCCTCGTCCTCATCAATCACCGTTCCGTCGTACACGCGGCTGACCCAATCGATGTGGGACGGGTCGTCGGTCGATTTCCGCACGTCGCGCATCACCTCGTCCTTCGGACGCCGCCGATCGAGCGGACCGATCACGCGCAGGTACATCAGGGGGCGGTACTCCTTGGCCATCGCAAGTTCGAACGCCTGCCACATCTTCGCGCGCGCACACAGCCATGGGTCGGCGGGATAAAGGCGCGGCTCGGGAAAGAACGCATCGAGGTACTCGGTGATGACGTTGGACTCGTAAATGACCCGATCGCCATGGACCAGCGTGGGCACCACGCCGTTGGGATTGAGCGCCAGATACTCGGGCCGCTTTTGTTCCATCCTGGTAAGATCGACTAGCCTGGTCTGCCAGGGGAGGCCCTTTTCGAGCAGCACGATTCGCACCCGGCGCGCGCACGGTGAGCCGTGAAAGTCATAAAGGCTGATCTCCTCGTTCATCGCCGAAACCTCCCGGTTCTTGACATACCTGACGACTATGTCTAGAAATGACCAAATCGTCAATCTTGAACGCAATCGTCAGTACGAGGGGAAATGAAGCGATCTGAAGCAAGCGCAAAACCTGCCGGACGCGCGGCCAGCAGCAGCCGCGTCGAGCGGCGCAAGGTCCGGACGCGTCAGGCGCTGCTCGACGCGACCCATTCTCTCCTGGCGTCGCGCAGCATCGATTCGCTCAGCGTCGACGAAATCGCGATGCGCGCAGACGTGGCCAAGGGCACCTTCTACAACTACTTCGCCGACAAGGATGCGCTGGCGCGCGAGCTCGCCGCCGCGGTTCGGGCGCGAGTCGAAAACGAAATCAACCTGACCAACGTGGGCATCGCGGATCCGGCCGCCAGAGTGGCGCGCGCCTTATGCTGCGTGCTTCGCTTCGGCCTGAGCGATCGGCGTCACGCCCTGGCGATGATGCGGCTGTTTCCGCACGCGACCGATCCTTCCGCTCCGGTGAACGCAGGCGTGCGAAGCGACGTGGTTGCGGGCCTGGCCGCCGGACGCATCGTGGCGCCGTCGGCGGACGTCGCGGTTGCGTTTATCGTCGGAGTGACCATGGCGGGTCTGAACCGGGTCATGGATCTTGTCGACGACCAGGCGGCCGTCTTCGCGCGCGACTTGGGCAGCATTCTGCTGCATGGGCTCGGACTTGGCCGAGCGCCGGCGGCGCGAACAATCGCCGCGGCCGTCGAGTCGGTTCTGCGGGCGAAATAGGCGAGGAGGAACACACATGGGAATCAAAGTTCAAGATATAGCGTTCGTGCGGTTTTGCGCGCCCGACCTGGACGGGATGGAAGCGTTCCTGTCCGACTTCGGCATGGTGCGGGCCGACAGGGCCGGTGACGTTCTCTACATGCGCGGGTCCGATCCCGATCCGTTTCTTCACGTGACGCATCGTGGCGATCCTGAGTTCGCGGGCGTGGCGTTCGAGGCCGCATCGATGGGCGATCTCGAAGCCATCGCGAATGCGGAAAGAGCTTCGATTGAAAAGCTCGATGGTCCGGGCGGAGGAGCGGTCGTCAAATTGACCGATCCCAACGGCTTCAGCATCGAGGTGATTGCGGGGCGCGTGGCCTCGGAGCGAATTGGAGTTGCGCGGGCGGAACCGGCCAACAGCGCATACGAAACGCCGCGCCAGAACGCGGTCAAGCGGCTCAAGCACAGTCCGTCGCACGTAAAGCGGCTGGGGCATTGCGTGCTCAACGTGAAAGATTTTCGCGAGTCGGAGGCCTGGTACAAATCGCGCTTCGGTCTGATCACGTCGGACGAGGTCAGCCTTGCCCCCGGCAAAGCCCTGGGCGCGTTCCTGCGCTGCGACCGCGGCGCAATTCCGAGCGACCATCACACGCTTTTCCTGATCGGCTCGGGCAAGCCGAAGTTCAACCACGCGGCGTTTGAGGTTGCCGACTTCGACGATCTGATGTGCGGCAACGACTGGCTCACGGAGAAAGGGCGGCATCATGAATGGGGCGTTGGCCGCCACGTGCTTGGCAGCCAGATCTTCGACTACTGGCGCGACCCGTGGGGCCACACCGTGGAGCATTGGACCGATGGCGACCTGCTTGATGCGGCCTGGGGATCACACACGGTGACGATCCAGGAGCTGATGGGATCGCAATGGGGTCCCGCGACGCCGCCAACCATGGGCTGAGAGATGATGGGCTAAGAGACGATGGGCTGAGAAAAAGGAGCACCGCAATGAAGCTGGTTACATACGCGGACCACGGCGATATCAAGCTCGGCGCGGTGAAGGCCGATGGTGTGATCGATCTGCGCAAGCATCTTCCGGCGCTGCCCGAGGACATGATCGGCCTTATCGCGGCGTGGGGCGACGAGCGATCGAAGGTGCAGGAGCTGGCCGACCGCACCGCGCCGGATGCGCGCCTGGCCGATGTTCGCTTGCTTGCGCCCATCGCGCGGCCCGGCAAGGTGATGGCGATCGGGCTCAACTACGCGGACCACGTGAAGGAAACCGGCCAGAAGCCTCCGGCGCATCAGATCTGGTTCACCAAGGCGGTGACTTCGATCAACGGGCCATTCGCTCCCATCGACCTGCCGATCGCATCGAAGATGATCGATTACGAAGCCGAGCTGGTGGTGATTATTGGCCAGCGATGCAAACACGTCGCGAAGGAACGCGCCGCCGAAGCGGTCTTCGGCTACTGCGCGGGCAACGACGTCTCGGTGCGCGACTGGCAGATGCAGACGACACAGTGGGTGCTCGGCAAATCGTTCGACACTCACGCGCCTTTTGGCCCGTGGATCGTCACTTCAGATGAGTTGGGCGATCCCCACACGATGGGAATCCGATGTCTGGTCAACGGCGAACTGCGGCAGAACTCGAACACCAGGAATTTGATTTTCAACGTTTATGACCAGATCGCGCACCTGAGCCGCGCGATGACGTTGGAGCCGGGCGACGTGATCTTCACCGGAACGCCGGGCGGAGTCGGGCTCGCGATGAACCCCCAGCAATGGCTCAAGGACGGCGACACAGTCCGGGTCGAAATCGATCGCATCGGCGCGATCGAAGCGATCATGAAGCTGGAGAACGCCGCCTGAAAATCAGGCGTCGCGCGAATTCAAGGAGGCAGCGTCATGGCTATGCCGGAGAATCCGCTTCGATCGTTGCGCGAAGACGAGATC
>Ga0074044_10002665_pt1 | contig 15542 bp, 13 predicted proteins | sample BogForMeECP23OM1_FD_94443 | JGI IMG/M metagenome (GOLD analysis project Ga0074044, IMG submission 94443) | Bog forest soil microbial communities from Calvert Island, British Columbia, Canada - Bog Forest MetaG ECP23OM1 | ecosystem: Environmental > Terrestrial > Soil > Wetlands ... | reverse complement strand
TCGGAGTACGCTTTGATTTCGAGATTGGTCAGGTCGAGCTGCGCGCTCAGTTGATCGAGCGTGGCCTGGTATGGGCGCGGATCCACCACGAACAGAAGGTCGCCCTGCTTGACGTACTGATTATCGACGATGGGGAGCTGGACGATCGGGCCGCTTACGTGCGGCGCCACCGCGATCATGTTCGCGCGCACGTACGCATCGTCGGTGCGGGGGTAGACGTAATAAATCCGGGTCACATACAGCGCCGCCACGATCGCGGCCGCGATAATCGCCAGGCTGATCGCGCCGCCAAGCACGCGCATTGCGGGGTTGTTGCGATCGTTTTCCGCGGCTGTTGCCATTGGTGACATATCAGCTTCGGAAGAAAATCATGTAGACGAGACAGGCGGCCAGAACCGCAAGGGCCGTATAGACCGCCGGCAGCGGCCACAGGTACGGTTCGATTCGGACTGCGGCAAAAATCGGCCGGAAGCTTGCGGCAACGACCGCACCGACGATCGCGCAAAAGAGCCATGCGGGAAAATTGGCGCCCGCGATATTGATAATCGGGTCGCATCCGGCGCAGGCGCACAGGAGCAGGAGGCCGGAGAGCGATAACGTTCCGGGTTTGGGCATCGCGAGTAATTCGATTGTGCCCAAGCATCTGCCCGGTTTCAATTCAGCGTTGTGGCACAGGCTTCCAGCCTGTGGCCGGCGACCGATTCGCGTAATGTTCGTGTTCATGATCGAAAAGCGGGAGCATTTATGGAAATCAGCGATCAATTGCATCGGACCGCAGGCATTCGAGGGCACGCGCGGGCGAGACGGGCGCACTTGGCGATAGCGGCCACGCTCGCCGTAGGATTTGCCGGCTGCACCTATTTTGCCGATCAGCCGGAAATCGATCCCGATCGATTTGCGCCGGCGGCTTCGGATCGATCCTGGGGTGCCCCCGAAAAAGCCCGCTACGAATACGCCGTGCCCGCCGGGATGCTTCAATCGGGCGCGCACGTCACCGTGATCCCGTCGCCCGCGAATCCGCCTGCCCTAAGTGGCGACCGCCAAAGCCTCGTGGCGCTGATCGATCTTGCCTTGGTCAATAATCCCGATACCCGTCACAACTGGGAAACCGCGCGCGCCGCGGCCGCCGCGTATGGCGAGTCACGGGCGCCGTATTACCCGCTGGCGAGCGTCGAAACCGATGCTGGCTACACGCGGCTGCTGTTCCAGACCGCGCCGCGCAACGCGTCCATCCAGCAATGGGAGGTCGATCCGATAATCGATCTTACGTACACGCTGGCCGACTTTGGCCGGCGCAGCTCAGAGGCGGCAATCGCGCGCAACGAGCTGGCCGCATCGAACTTCGCATTCAACCGCACGATGCAGGATGTGGTTTACGGCGTGGAGCGATCGTTCTATGCGCTCGCCGCCGCGGAGGCCGCCGTGACCGCGGCAGAGCAGAACGTGGAACTCGCGAAGAGCGACCTCGATGCGGTCGGGCGGCGTCTCGACCTGGGTCTTGCGACTCAGCCCGCCCTGCTGCTGGCGCGCGAACGCAAGGCGCAGGCCGAATACGAGCTGGAGAATGCGCATGCCCTCGTGAACGACTCCCGCGCGAATCTCGCGGTGGCAATCGGGGTCTCCGCCAATGAGCCGCTCGATGTGGAAAGCCTGCAGAATCTGACGGTGCCGAAATCGCTCGGACACGAGGTCGACGATCTAATCGCTACCGCCGTGCGCGAGCGCCCCGATCTCTCAGCCGAAGTGGCGCGGCTTCGCCAGAGCGAAGCGGTGCAGGCGCGCGCGCGGGCGGACTGGTATCCGATAATCGGGGTGAATGCGAACTATACCCAGTCCAACTGGTGGTACAATTTCAACGGCGCCCCGGTCATCAACAGCAGCCAGCCCCAGTACGAGGCGCTGCTCACGCTCAAATGGGACCTGTTCACCGGATTTCGCCGCCTCAACGACGATCGGCGAACCGAGGCGGAGCGATCCGCCCAGCGCGAATCTGTACGATCGCTGGAACTGCAGACGATCGCCGAGGTGTGGCGCGCCTACTATGATTTTCAGACCGCGGTAAAGAAGTACGAATTTGCGCAGGCGCTGCTGGCCGCGGCCAACGAATCGTACGCGGATAATCTGGAGACGTATCGGCAGGGACTAAGCACGATCGTGGAATTGCTGACCGCGGACCGCGACTTGGCGAACGCGCGGTTCACGATGATCCAGGCGACCGCTGACGTGCTGACCTCATCGGCGACGGTGGTGAATGCGGTAGGCGCGGCCACGCCGGGGCGATGATTCGGAGCAAAAACCGAAGGCCCTTTCCGGGTAGGGCCGGGGCTCGCCGGCGTCCAAAAGGCAGCTCGGACATTTCTTAATTGGCGGACCCTCTCATCCGGCGCGCAACGCGCCGGATGAGAGGGTCCATTTGTCGAGTGGCGCGGGCGCAGCGCCCACGCATCGATCCGTGGGCAGAGACGCTCGGGCCACCTACTTTTTTGGCGCCGCTACTCCAGCTTCACCAGCAGCCCGCGGACTTTGGCGGACGCGAAGACGATCCGGAAAATCGTCAGCGCCATCCCGAAGTACAGCACGTTGAGGCCGAAGCCCCACCAGAAGTGGGTCGGCGAAAATCCGTAGCCGGCCATCACCTGGCGCATCCCTTCGAACGAATGCGTCGTCGGCAGCATCCACGCGATCGCTTGTAGCCATCGCGGCAGCGACTTCAGCGGGTAAAGCACGCACGACACCGGCGTCAACAATCCCGCGAAGCTCCACGCCAGTCCCTGGATTCGCGTCGTGAACCTGAAGATCAACCCCGTAATCAGAATGCCGAGCGCGAATGCGAACAGCACCAGGTTCAGCAGGTACGGCACGAACGCCGGCAGCCACGGGAAGATGTCGAAATGGTAGGCACCCCATGCCAGCAGCGATGCCGCGCCGACTCCGACCATCGTCTTGGCCAGGTTCACGCAGATGAGCCCGGTGATGTACTCCCACACGGTCAGCGGCGTAGAGAACAGGTTGATCAGGTTGCGCGACCACAACTCGTCCAGAAATCCGACCGCCATGTCGCGCTGGAACGAATAGAACATTCCCCACAGGATCGTCGCGCTGAGCAGGAACTTGATGATGTCGGGCTGCATGCCGATGCCGCGGCCGAGATAGGTCGTAAAGAAGCCCCACATGATGATGTCGAGCACCGGCCAGTAGACCATGTCGGTAATTCGATCGACGTTGCGCCGCGCCTCGTACGTGTGGCGCACGATTACTGCCATTATGCGATGCGGTTTCATTGTCGGGCCTCTCGCGCCACGCGCAGGAACACCTCTTCCAGCGCCGGTTCTGCACGCTCCTCCTTGAGGATCGCGTGGGTGATTTCTATCGGGCTGCCGATCGCGATGATGCGACCGCGATTCAGGAACACGATTCGGCTGCACAACTGCTCGACCTCGGCCATGTTGTGCGAGGTGTAGAGGATAGTCATGCCACGATCGCGTTGCGCTTCCAGCAGCGTCTGCTTCACCTGCCACGCAATCTCGGGGTCGAGGTAGGCGGTCGGCTCGTCGAGCAACAGCAGCTCCGGATCATTGAGCATCGCCTTCGCCAGACCGACGCGGGTGTTCTCGCCCGACGACAGGCGCGCGATCGGTTTGTCGCGCAGCTTGATGACATCGAACCGCTGCAACATCTCGTCGATGCGCCGCTGCGGGTCTTTTACGTCATAGAGGCGCGCGAACACGTTCAGGTTCTCCTGCACCGTCATCCGGAACGGAAACGCGACGTAGGGCGACGTGAAATTCATCCGCTCCAGAATTTCCTCGCGATGCGTCCGCATCGACTTGCCAAAAATGCGGATCTCGCCGGCGCTCGGCGTGATCAAACCGAGAATCATCTGGATGGTGGTCGTCTTGCCGGCGCCGTTCGGCCCCAGCATCCCGATAATCTCGCCGCGTTCGATCCCGAACGAAAGCCCGTCGACCGCTGTAAAGTCGTCAAAGCGTTTGGTCAGATTTTCAACTTGGACCAGCATTGCGAGATCTCCTTCCCACGCCTGCGCAAGCTCCGCCGGCGGCAAAAAAACAAACGGCGACCATCGGATGCAGCGTTGCACCCGTGGTCGCCGTACTATGACCGATGTCTGCTGCTACCTAATGGGCAGGCGGCGGGCACAAGGCGCGTTCACGGGCTTTCGCCGTGATTTCTACATTGGGGACAATCATGATCAGCGCCTTGGCCTCCGAAAGAAGAACTCACGCTAGCACTTCGGGCAATCTCTTGCCAGAACGTGCCGCCGCGCTAGGCTGGCTGCAATGAAGCCCGTCACGAGATGGATCGGCCGGTCAGCCGCAGGCGTCGTCACGGCAATCTGCCTCCTCGGCAGCGCCCGTGCAGGCGATCTGCAGTGTCCACTCGAAATTGCCGTGGATCAGAAGGCGCCGGCGCCCGCACCGCAGTGGGCGGTCACCTACAATGGCTTCAGAAACGAGCTGGCCAGCGTGACCATCTACGATGGACCTCCGGACCAGGGAGCATCGCTGGTTTATGACGACCAGAAGACGATCGGCGATACCCTTGTGCAGACATGGAAGCTTGCGCCAAACCCGCGCGGCTACTGGTTCAAGTGCGGATACTCGAATACATCCGCGGAGATTTCGGAAAAGATCCCGGCCGATGCAACCCGATGCGAGGCTGTGTACGAGCGCAACGTCAGCTTTGGCGACGGCCGCCGTCCCATCCGAAGCGCGGCCTGCGCCGCGGCCAAATGATTCCGAAGCCCGCCGATGCTTAACGTTCGTTAAGCTTACAATTCGTTAACCATTTGAAATTGCGGCGTTTTTCGCACCTTTCGAGGAGACGTCCGGCCCGAACAGTGCATCGATGAAAGCGTGCGAAGCACGACTTCTCCGCGTTTGCGCTCGGTTTTATGCACCAACGCGATTGGCATCGTAAGTGCAGTATAGAAAGTCGACAGTAAGATCGGGAGGTAAAGTAAGATGACCTCGAGAAAGCTTTTCAGAAAGATAATTCCGGTGGTGCTCGCGGGTGCCGCGGCGATTGTGATGGCGGTGCCGATGACGGCGATGGCGGGCGATTGGAACCGTCATGACAATGTACGTCATGAGAACCTGGTCCGTCATGACAGCTTCGTACGTCATGAGAACTTGGTCAATCGAGAGCAGAACCAATATCGTCTGGCTCAGCGGGCTTACGTGCCCAACTACTACGGATACGCACCGCAGGGAGCAGAGCCGATGTACGGCGCGGGCGTGCCCGCGTACGCGGCTCCATACGCCGGCGGAGCATACGGAGCCGGTGCATACGGCGCCGGACCGTGCGGCAACGTCTCGCGACTGGAGAATGTGTACCGCCACGATCGGAACACCGGTCATCCCGCCGCCGCCAATGACGTGTTGCATCAGATGCAGACGGCTGAGGGTCGCTGTGGCGGAGTGTCGTCGGTAGCTCCGTTGGCCGGTAATGCAAACCGATACGCATACGGGCAGAACGGCTCGGCGTTCTCGCCGCTGCTCGGCAACTTCCTGGGAATCCGGTAACCAACCGGTCCCGACTTCCCGAAATCCCTAACCGAAGCGCCCCGTCTGATGGGGCGCTTCTTTTTTGCCCGGTCTCAGCGCTTTGGCGGTTGACACGCTCCAAAAGCGCGTGACACGGTCGCGTTCGAGCGCATTTGAACAGGGCATCGCCTTTTTTGAACAGGGCATCGCCTTTGGTGATTCGCGCTCGAACCGAGACACGATGAAGTTTGATAGCCGAGGGCTCGCCGTCACGACTGATTCCAGCGAAGCAGTGGCCGCGATCGACCACTTTGCCGACGCCGCGTTGACGCTGAAAGCGGGAATGGAAGATGTGCCCGCGGCGGCCAGGGCCTATCCGGACTGCGCGATGCTCCAGGCCTGCGCGGCTGCGCTCTACGTGCTCTCGCAATCGAGCGTCGAAGCAAGAAAAGCGCTGCCATTGCTGAAGCGTGCACGCGAACGTCTGGGCGATCTAAACGAACGCGAAAAAATCTTCATCGATGCGGTTGCTGCCGGAGGTGAAGGTGACTTCGATCGCGCGATCGGCTGCTACGAGCGGATCGCCGAGCGATGGCCCCGTGACATGCTGGCGGCCAAACTCGCCGAGTTCCATCTCTTCGAGACGGGCGACGCGGACCGGCAGCTCCGCCTGATGGAGAAGATCGCGCCCGCCAACGCCGACTCGCCGCACGTGCAGGCGATGTACGCTTTCGCTCTGGAGCTGACCGGACGGCGTGATCGTGCGGAGCAGGTCGCGTACGAGGCACTGCAGCAGGACCCGCACACGATGTGGGCGCAGCATTGCCTGGCGCACGTCTACGGGGAGGCATCGCGCATAGACGAGGGAATCGCGGCGCTGGAGAAGTACGCTCCCCAGTGGACCCGCTTCGGCCAGTACATCCAGACGCACAACTGGTTTCATCTCGCGACGCTGTATTTGGCGCTGCTCGATTTCGATCGTGTGCTCGATGCGTACCAGCGGCACATCTGGGGCTTTCGGCCGCAGGAAGCGGTCGAGCATACCGATGCGATCCTGCTCCTATGGTACGTCGAGCTGGCCGGAGGCAACGCGGGCGAGACGCGATGGCGCGAGATTGCACCGCACATCCGGGCCAAAGCGCACGAGCAGGTGTTTCCGTTCCTGACGACGATTTATCTCTACGCGCTGGAGCGTGCGGGCGAGACGGCGGAAGTCGATCGCGCTCTCTACGAAATGGAAAGGTACGCGGAGACGCTGACCGGACGGGCCGCGCACGTATGGAAAGATGTCGGCCTGCTCCAGGCGCGCGGTTCGATTGCCTTCGCCCGCGGCGACTACGATCGCGCGGCGGTGATGCTGGGCCCCGCCCTGGGTGAAATAGCGTGCGGCGGCGGCAGCGACGAGCAGCGTGGCGTCTTCACGCAGTCGCATTTCGTGAGCCTCAACCGGGCTGGGCGCAAGCACGAAGCGCAACACGCGTTTCGCCAGTACGCCGCCGGCCGCCCCGGGACTCCCCTGCATAGAAAGTGGCTCGCGGAGATCGGCGGATGAACCCGCGCCCGGCGCGCAATGCATTCGCAATCGCGATCGCTTTTCTGCTCCTGCTCCCGGCTTGCGTTGCCCACGCGGCGGATGCGGCGGAGCAATCGGGCGCGGCGCTGCAAAAGTTAGCCGAGCAAAAGTTTGGGCCGCTGAGCCGCGCCGAACAGTTGATGCTGCGCGGGGCCACCGGCCGCGACCTCGTCTGGCTTGGGCCGAATAACGACCCCAAGAGTCCCGAAAACGACCTTACTCAAGCGGACAAATGGAGACCTGAGCGGACCGTTCGCGCGGAAGTGATCCGCTGGCTTGCCTCTGACCCCGAGGCCGTTCGCTATGTGCATCCCAGCGGCCCCGGTTTCACTGGTGCGCGGATCGCGGGAACAGTGGACCTTTCGTACCTCGAAGTTCCAAAACCGATCACGATGCTGAGGTGCTACATTCCCGGCGGCGTCGATCTTTCCAATGCCCACTTGCAGAGCATCGATCTCCGCCGCAGCGTGACCGGCCCGATCAACGGCGATTCGGCGCAGATCGACGGCGACGCCACGATGCTCCTGGGCCATTACGGCCCGATAAGCCTCTTTCGCGCGCGTATTGCGGGAAACCTCGATTTCATCGGCGCGCATGTGAGTAACCCCGGACAGGATTCGATTTCCGCGATGGAAGCGACGGTCGGCGGCGACGCCAGTTTTCACGAGGGCTTCACGACTGACGGGGTCGTCAATTTCGAGTTCGCGAAGATAGGCCATTCGCTGAGCTTCAACGACGCGCATTTCGAAGGCGACGGCGACAACGGCTTGAACGCCGAGCGGGCGACGGTAGCCGGACTTCTCTATTGGGTGAATATCACCCACACAGCGCGCACGATTTTGGATCTGTCGAATGCGAGCGCTGGGGGGCTGGGCGACGATGCCGCGAGCTGGCCCGCGCAGGGAAATCTCGATGTCGATGGATTCGTCTACGGATCGATCGTCGACGGTCCGACAGATGCGGACTCGCGCTTGCGGTGGCTTGCGCTGCAAACGCCCGGCTACAAGCCGCAGCCTTATCAGCAGCTAGCCAGGGTGCTCGCCACGGACGGCAACGACAGCGGCGCGACCGATGTGCTCATCGCGCAGCGCGAAGCGCAGCGGCGCTTCGGCAACCTGTCGCGGTCCGAGCGCTGGTGGAACATGATGCTGGAAGTAACGATCGGCTACGGCTTTCGGCCGCTGCGCGCGATTTGGTGGATGATGGCGTTCGTGCTGCTGGGCGCGGCGTTGTTTGGCACCGGTTATCGATTGCGAATCGTGACGCCGACCGAGGCCGACGCATACAATCGCTTCGTCGAAACGGGCGTCGCGCCGTCGCATTACCCGCCTTTCAATGCGCTCGTCTATTCGCTGGAAAACTTTCTGCCGGTAGTCGAACTTCATCAGGGCCAGTACTGGCGGCCAAATCCTCGCCATAGCGCGCGCGGCAAGATTAGGACCGGCCAGGACGATTTCGACCCCGGCGTCATCCCGTCGACGCTGCTGCGCTGGTACCTATGGGTTCACATCCTGGCGGGATGGACGCTCACGCCGCTGCTGTTCGTGGGCCTGTCAGGATTGATCCGCCCGGATTGATTCCTGATTTTCTTCAGCGGTCCCCTGATCCGGCGCGCAACGCGCCACCTTCTCCCCGTACTAAGAGAGAAGGCTTCCTGAGAAGAATTTGCGGCTTCAACCAAATTTGATTGGCTTGACCACGAAATAGGCCTTCTCCCATGAATGCGGAGAATGTGGCGCGTCGCGTGCCGGATGAGCGGACCATCGGTCAGGGAACGTCCGACCCGTTTGAGTAGGGCCGGCGGCTCGCCGGCCTGAGACCAAAGGTTGCCGGCGCAGGTGCGCGTGAGTTGACAGCCGCCTCATTGGCTGGGGCGGGCGGGCCGTCCGCCACTACTAGGAAGGAGTGTCCTTCCGGGCCACCTCCGCCGCCATGTTCATGAAGCGCTCGTGGCCTACGGCGATAAACACGCCTTCCGCTTCCGCGGTCAGCACGCCATCGCATGACACCGTCCCATGCGTGAAAATCTTGCGGCCATCGACGCGATCCACGCGCGCATCGAAGACGATTTCCTTGAGCAGCGGCGTGGGCCGCCGATAGCGAATTGTCAGCGTCCCGGTCATGCCGGGATTGCCGGTCAGCGATTGCGCCATCCCCAAGACTTCATCGAAAGCTGCGGCAAGAAATCCGCCGTGCAGGTGGCCGGGCGGTCCTTCGTAGGCGACCCCGAACGTCGCGCGCCCCTCGACGCGATCGCCGATGACGGCCAGCCGAATCGGCGGCGCGAGCGGATTTGCCACCCCGATTAGCGGGCTGTGATCGAAAAATGCGTGCGTGTCGCCGGCGTTTGCAGTCTCCGCGAAACCCTCGTAGGTGCGTGAGACGGGATATTTCGCCAGCCGATCGGCATAGCGCTCCAGTGCATCAGCCGCCGCCGAAAGGTCGCTTTCGGGCGCGGCGGCCTGCACCAGATGGTCGATCACCCGGCGCATCGCCGTGGCGAGCCGTTGCGCTTCCTTGCGGCGGCCGATGGCGGGCGCCTGGCTCGCGTTCCATATCGCCTCGAAATTGTAAGACTGATCGCTCATCAGAATTTGCCGGTCCTTCGTTCGAATAAAGGCTATAGGTAGTGATCAGCCGGGTCTATCGGGCACGCAGCATGCATCTATTTAATTTTCGTATGATCGGGATCAAGCTGACCGCTCTATGCACGATGGTGCTCGCGTTCGCAGTCACGGCGCGCGCGCAAACGACCCTGCAAGTTCCTCAGACGCAATCGCAGCGCCCAATTCCAGGCGTCGCGCAACCTCAACCCACACGCACCGCCGCGGTTCCGGAAGGTGGCGAGGGTAGCACTCTCCAAATCGAGCCGGCACCCAGTGCAGCGGCGACTCCGGCGCAAGCCGTCGCGCCTGCCTACCAGGATCCCGCAACCGCCGCGATCGCTGCCGCAGTTAATTCATTGCGCGCTGCGCAGCCGCAGCCGGTCATATCGCCGCCGCCGACATCTGTTCCGACACCGGCGCCACTGAAGCCATCATTCACGGTTCAATCGACGGCGGTCCTGCCAGCGGTGTTCCGCGGATGCTGGCAGGGACAAGTGGCGATGGTTGATTATCTCGAGCGATTGCCAGGTGCGCACAGGGTCGGTTACTGGACGCCCAAAACCTATCGCTTGTGCTACAAGCGCGTCGGCAACGGGCCGTTCCAGCTTACCTTCAGCGAGACAGGCATCGTGCCCGACGAAAGGATCGTGAATGCGCAAGGTCATGTCGAGGCGCTCGCGACCGACGGGCGCGCGTACGCCAAGATGCGATCGACTCTGCATTTCGATGAATACCACGTCGATCCTGACCTGCGCGGCACCACCTTCGCCGTCGATGAGGCGACGATGCTCGATTGCCGGATCAGCGGCGATGCGATGGCGGTGAGCGCAAGCGTCTCCGGAACGCGCGACGGCGCGCCATGGTTCAAGGCGCGATGGCACGCCGACTTCCGCCCCGTGCCCGAATAGCCATCCAGCGCTTAGGTTCGGGTGCCCCCCTGATGTATCGTCAAAATTGATGGATCACGGCGCACATCAGCATCACCATCAACATGACGCAGCCGCTGCCAAGGCGCTGGTGAAAGATCCCGTCTGCGGAATGGACGTCGACCCCGCCAGCGCGGCGGTCGCCGTCATACACAATGGAACGACCTACTACTTCTGCGATCAGAAGTGCGTCGCGCTTTTCAAAGCAACCCCCGGGGAGTTCATAACTGGCGCGGAAAAATCCGCTGCGGAGCGCTCCGCCGCGCAACCCGCTGTGCCGGGCACGAAGTACACCTGCCCGATGCATCCGGAGATAGTCCGCGAGGCGCCGGGTGCGTGCCCCATCTGCGGTATGGCGTTGGAGCCGATGTCGCCGCTGGTCGCGGTGGAGGAGGCAAATCCCGAACTCGAGGACATGACGCGCCGCTTCTGGATCGCGCTCGCGCTCACGATACCGATCCTCGCGGAGATGGTGTTTCCTGACCGCGTCTTGATGTCATTTATCGCGCCGACCGCGATGCAATGGTTGATGCTCGCGCTCGCATCGCCGGTGGTGCTGTGGGCCGGATGGCCGTTCTTCGAGCGTGGCTATCAATCGCTCAAGACGCTGAATCTCAACATGTTCACGCTCATCGCGACGGGAGTCGGCGTCGCATACGCATATAGCCTGATCGCGACCGTGGCGCCCGGAATCTTTCCCGCATCGCTGCGCGATGAACACGGTCTGATCCCGACCTACTTCGAGGCGGCCGCATCGATAGTCGTGCTCGTTCTGGTCGGACAGGTGCTCGAACTGCGCGCGCGCAGCCAGACCAGCGGCGCAATTCGCGCGCTCCTCGGCCTGGCGCCCAAAACCGCGCGCCAGATCGGCGACGACGGCAGCGAAACCGACGTTCCGCTCGATGTGATTCGCCCGGGTGACCGCTTGCGCGTTCGCCCCGGTGAGAAGATTCCCGTCGACGGCGTCGTAGTCGAGGGCACGAGCGCGGTTGAGGAATCGATGATCTCGGGAGAGCCGCTCCCGGTCGAGAAGAATCCGGGCGATCGCGTAATCGGCGCCACCGTGAACACGACCGGCAGCCTCGTGATTCGGGCGGAACGCGTCGGTGCGGAATCGTTGCTCGCGCAGATCGTGCAGATGGTGAGCGCGGCCCAACGTAGCCGCGCACCGATCCAAAAGCTGGCGGATCGCGTGTCGGCGTATTTTGTGCCCGCCGTCCTGGCCGTGGCGGTCGTTACGTTCGTCGTCTGGCTCGTGGCGGGCGCCGGACTCGGGCATGCGATCGTCAACGCCGTGGCGGTGCTGATAATCGCATGCCCCTGCGCGCTCGGACTTGCCACTCCGATGGCAATCATGGTCGGAACGGGGCGTGGCGCGAGGGAGGGCGTGCTGGTGCGCAACGCCGAAGCGCTGGAAATTCTCGAGCGCGTCGACGCGCTGCTGGTCGACAAAACCGGCACGCTGACCGAAGGGAAGCCGCGGCTGGTCTCGATGGTCGCTCTCGAGCCCTGGAGCGAAAACGACGTGCTCACTTTCGCCGCGAGCATCGAACGCGCCAGCGAGCATCCGTTGGCAGCGGCGATCGTCGCCGGCGCCGAAGCGCGGAACGCGCCAATTCGAGAGACCAAAGACTTTCGCGCGGTTGCCGGGAAGGGAGTCATCGGAATCGTCGACGGCCACGCGGTCGCGCTGGGCAATACCGCGCTCATGCAGGAACTCGGCATCGACGCGGCGGTGCTGAAGGCCCGCGCCGACGAACTGCGCACCGACGGACAGACGGCGATGCTCCTTGCGATCGATGGGCACGCGGCCGGTGCGATTGGCGTCGCGGATCCGATCAAGCTCTCGACTCCCGAAGCGGTGCGGATGCTGCACGCCGAGGGAGTGCGAATCGTGATGTTGACGGGCGACAGCCGCACAACCGCGGCGGTGGTCGCCGCCAAGGTCGGTGTCGATGACGTCCGCGCGGAGGTGCTGCCGGCGGGCAAGGCAGACGAGGTGAAACGCCTCCAGGCCGAGGGGCGTATCGTCGCGATGGCCGGCGACGGAATAAACGATGCGCCCGCGCTGGCCGCCGCGCAGGTGGGAATCGCGATGGGCACCGGCACGGACGTCGCGATGGAAACCGCAGGCGTGACGCTGGTGCACGGCGATTTGCGCGGAATCGCCAAGGCCCGGCGGCTCTCGCGCGCGACCATGCGCAATATCCGCCAGAACCTGTTCTTCGCGTTCTTCTACAATCTGCTCGGCGTGCCGATCGCGGCCGGCGTGCTCTACCCGTTCTTCGGGTTGCTGCTCAGTCCCATCATCGCGAGCGCGGCGATGAGCCTCAGCTCGGTCTCCGTCATTTTGAACGCGCTGCGCCTGCGCCGCGTCCGCCTGTAGTTCCGAATCTGGAAACACTCAGGCTCGGTCGGTCAGCGGAAATAAACCACCAAGACACAAAGGCACCAACGATGGATTTCTTGGTGTCTTTGTGGCTTTGTGGTGAATTGTCCAAGAACGCGATCGCGTCTTAGCGAGGTGACAACAATGGCTGTTGCGCTCGATCCTCAAATGAAAGCGATGCTCGATTTCGCCAACGCCGCGGGTCCCATGTTCCTGCGGGCTGAGACCCCTGAGCAGGCGCGCGGAAAAATGCAGGCGCTGCTGGAAGCGCGTCCGGTCGAACCGCCTCCCGTCTATCGCGTCGAGGATCGGCACATTCCGGGCCCGCATGGCGAGATACCGATTCGCATCTACACGTCGGAAGGCCGGGTGCCGAAGGGCGTGCTGGTTTACTTTCACGGCGGCGGATGGGTGCTTGGCAGCGTTACCACGCACGACGTGCTCTGCCGATCGATCGCTATCGCGGCAGGATGCATCGTGGTGTCGGTGGATTATCGGCTCGCTCCCGAGCACAAATTCCCGGCGGCTCCTGAGGATTGCTACGCGGCGACCAAATGGGTTGCCGCCAATGCAGCCTCGTTCGGCGGCGATCCCAGTCGAATCGCCGTCGGCGGCGACAGCGCGGGAGGCAACCTCGCCACGGTGGTCGCCCTGATGGCGCGAGACCGAGGTGGTCCCAGCCTCTCCTTTCAACTGCTCTTCTATCCGGCGATTTCCGCGGCCAACGACACGCCCTCGCAAAAGGAATTCTCGGAAGACGGATTCGTCCTGTCACGCGCCGACATGGAATGGTTCTGGAATCATTACCTGAACGGCCCTGCGGACCGGGAAAATCCGCTCGCGTGTCCGAACGCCGCCGGCAATCTTGCAGGATTGCCGCCTGCCCTCGTCGAGACCGCGAGCCATGACCCGCTGCGCGACGAAGGCGATCGATATGCGGAGCAGATGCGCAAAGCCGGCGTGAAGGTCACGCTCACGCGCTACGATGGCGTGACGCACGGCTTCGTGAGCTTCGCCGACGTGCTGGACAAGGGAAAGGCGGGCATCAAGGAAGCAGCCGAAGCGCTCCGGGCGGCATTCGGGAAGTTGTAGGTTATTGGCCGAAACCCGAAAGACACAGACTAGAAGCCTGGGCCACCTAGGAGACTAATCCACTGATTCTTAGTGGCACTGGCTTCTAGTCTTAGCTAGCACTTGGAAAGAATCGTCACGGGCTGGAATCCACGGGCTTTTCTCCGGTCCCACTCTGGCGGTATGAGAGGCGCAGAAACGGTGTTTTGCGCGATTGCGCATGGAACCGTCGCAGCTGAAAGACGGTATGGCGGATGACGCGGTCGGAGGCGAACTGCGCTCCCCGTCAACCTGTCAGCCGGTTGACACCCATACGGTGGTTGACAAGCGGCGGTTGACGGAGGGTGTTTGATGTCTCAATACCTAGAACGATGTTATTGTTCCGACCGGATGGGCCATTTGCCTTCGCGCCCGCGCGGATCGGGTGGTGAGAAGGGGCACGGGTTCGAGCGCTCCATCGGCCGTTCGTACCGCAACCGCCGCAATGCTCAAACCTGACCGTTGGTTCGCGCCATCACGTCGAGAGACCGCCCGAACCGTCAGGCCAGCTCGTCGAGCATCCGCGCAACTACCCGGAAATCGTCGATACTTTTGCACCGGAAATTAGTCTAGCCTGTGCCCTTAATCCGCTATCCTTCCTAGCCGCCGAAGGGGCCGGGCTTGCGGTCCTTCAGGTCGAACACATCGCTGCCGTCCATGCGGCGGATCATCCGTTTGCCCAACTTCGGAAAATCGGCGATCTCGACCTCGCGATTTTCTCCACCCATAAGGTAGACGAGATCCTCTGGGCCCGCGTTGCGCAGATGATGGGCCACTGACGGGGTCGGAAAGCCCATGAAGTCGCCAGCACCGACTTCGTATTCGGCAGCGTCAATCTCCGCGAGGCCCATTCCAGACAGGATGTAGATCCATTCCTCCTCGAAGCGATGCGAATGATAGACGAAGGATTCCTTGCCCGCGGGAATGCGGGCGAGTGTCACTCCCGTGCGTTTGAGTCCGACGGCGCGGCTGATTTGAGCGCCGATAATCTGCGAATTCGGGTTCCATGGATGAGAAAAACTCGCCGCCCTGGATGCGATATCTGACGCCTTCAGCAGCAACGGTGTGTCGCTCATGGGAATCCTCCTGGACTGGATGGTTGCGGTCCGACTAAATTGCCGCGGGCGTTAGTCTGCGCCTCGCGGGCTCGCGCGCAAACCCATATCATGGTCGCGTTATGGCATCGCAGGGACCGGGGCGCCGCACAGGAGCCTGGAACGCAAACTCCTCCGATCATCCGTCTCCGTTTGCCGACGTCTATCATTTTCTCGTCCGTTCCTCGTGGCCGACGCTTCTGCTGCTCGTCCTGACCGCGTTCATCACGATGAATGCGCTGTTTGGCCTCGTCTATTGGATCGACGGCGGTGTCGCGGGCTCAGGCCACCCCGGGTTGTACTCCGACATGTTCTTTTTCAGCGTGCAGACGATGGCGAC